>MDTG01051380.1_pt1 | contig 28740 bp, 29 predicted proteins | sample 811421 | NCBI WGS metagenome assembly MDTG01 (sample SAMN05326645, study PRJNA326480) | marine metagenome | isolation source: seawater | place: Pacific Ocean: South East | collected 2011
ACTTGCTGCTTTATTTGCTAATCTTTACGGAATGGATCAATCATAGAGGTTTCTACCGTGAAAATCTTTTATCAGTCTTTCCTTAATGAAGAAGTAGCCTTGGGATATTGGCGGTATTTGATGGATTTTTTGAGAAATTACGCTCAACCCAAAACAGAAATAAAATTTAAAGGTATTAGACCGCATGATTCATACGCGCATGCACTTGTAGAATATCGGTGTGGGCGCGAAGCAATTGCTGCTGCTATAGAAGCAGGTCGTTCCGGGTTTGATGGCTATCTGATGGGTCACTTTCAGGATTCTGGTCTGTATGAGGCTAGAGCAGCATCATCTATTCCAGTGATTGGCCTAGGTGAAGCGTCAATGCTATATTCCTGTCAATACGGTCAAAATATTGGAATTATTACTATTAATCCTAGGTTTATTCCCGGACATACTTACCAAATTCGTAAATATGGTTTAGGAGAGCGGGTTTCTGGAATTCATGCACTTGACTTCGAGCCCGGTGAAATCCTTGCAGCCTTCGATAATAAAGACCGCCTCAACGAGGTGGCGAGACAATTTGAACAACAAGCTGCGCCTTTAGTGCGTTCTGGTGTTGATGTTCTTATTCCTGCAGGTGGTATACCCATGTTATTATTTTCGCAGATTGAAGGATTTCGTGTTGAAGGGGCGCCTGTATTAAACGGGCTGCCCGTTGCATTGAGAATGACGGAAATGGCTATAGAGTTCAAAAGAAATTTCGGTTTGGAAGTTAGTAGAACACGGGACTTTACTCTTCCTCCTGAGCATATTCTTGAAGAATTTTTGCACAATCCAAAACTGTAGATAAAGTCAATCAATCCTAGACTGAAACTACGGCCATATCATTCCATACCATTTGGCTGGTAATCTTATCACCAACAATCGTGAATAGATCAATAAATCTGATATCTTGGAAATCATTTCCGTCTGGCCAAACCCCGTATAACATGCCATGGCAGGTAACAAGCGTATCACTTTCCCGGTACGCTTCAGAGAAACTTAAATAAGTTTTTTTAATTTTCTTGTATCTTGGTTTGGACCAGGTGATGAGCTCATCCAGCGTATTCATCCGCACAGACCCAGGAAATTCCATCCAGAAGTTATCTGCCAAAAATTTAGATGCTTTTTCGAGATCACGCAACTCCAGAGCAGTTAAATACTCTTTAACAATTATGCTGGCAGAGGGATTTGGAGGAAACGGGATTTTATTTCCCCGCCCACGCATATAGTTCGCTTGATCAACTTCCTCGACAACAATAGTTGTTCCTTCCGGTAAGGCTCCAGTCAGCTGTACAATTAGGTCTGTTAATTTTTGGGATAAATTGCGCCTTAATTCCGCTGAATATCCCTTAATAAGAGTTAGTTTTACTATTGGCATGAGTGTGGTTTCCGTTACAAATCCGAGGTGCATTATTTGACTTGGTGAATTTTCTTATCAAGTTATTAATAGGCTTAGGCAAGAGGCAAGCTGAATGTTGAGCATAGTACAAAAAATTCTCAGGCGCGCATCTGAAAAAGATCAATTAGTTGTTGGTGAATATTTGTCCTGCAAAGTGGACCTTGCAATGGTCCACGACAGTTCGGGCCCTCGTAGGCTTGGCCCTAAGTTAGCTGAATTAAACCGTGAATTATTTAATCGTCAAAAATTAGCTATTATAACTGACCACTTTGTGCCCGCTCATGATGAGACAAGCCACAATATACAGCAGATCACAAAGCAGTTTGCAGTACGCGAAAACATTGAACATTTTTATCCCGAGCAGGGTATTTGTCACATTGTTTTGCCTCAAAAGGGTCTAGTTACACCCGGTATGCTGTTAGTTGGAGGGGATAGCCATTCAACCACAGCAGGTGCGTTCGGATGTTTTGCGTTTGGGATAGGTGCAACAGATATGGCGGGTGTCGCTGCGACTGGGGAAATTTGGCTTAAAGTACCCCAAACTCGATTGGTCCAATTGACTGGAAAGCTAAACGATCAGGTTTTTGCTAAGGATATCATTCTTAATCTGTGTGGCGCATATGGTATGGATATGGCGGAGTATCAAGCACTGGAATATTCTGGACCTGGTATAAGGAGTCTTTCGATGCAGGAAAGAATGACGCTTAGCAATATGTCTGCTGAATTGGGTGCACAGGCAGGGATTATAGCCCCTGATGATTGCACTGCGGACTGGTTAAAACTCTATGCTCCTGAACGCCAGTTTGTTGATGATAAGCCTGATAGTTACTGGCACAGCGATGTCGGTAGTCACTCAGGCCACTCGTACCTTGTTGACCTTGAACAGTTAGCACCGCAAGTTGCTGCGCCACACAGTCCTGCAAATTCGGGGCCTCTCAAAGACCATGATGGTCCGAAATTCACGATTGCCTACATTGGAGCCTGTACCGGTGCAAAGCTAGCTGACCTTAGAGCGGCAGCAAAGATTTTAGACGGTAAAAAGTTGTCTTCAGGAATGCGACTTCTCATCGCTCCTGCATCCCTTGAGGATCAGCGAGCGGCAATTAATGAAGGAATTATGCAAATCTTTGAGGCAGCTGGCGCCCGGTTCCTGGCAACGGCTTGCGGCATGTGTGCGGGATATGGTCCAGAAAAGCTCGGACCAGAGGACATTTGTATTTCTTCAACTGCTAGGAACTTTAAGGGTCGCATGGGAGATCCACGTTCCGAAGTTTGGTTAGCCTCTCCAGCCAGTGTGGCGGCTGCTGCAGTAACTGGTCGTCTTAAGGACCCCCGTGAATTGGTCTAATTTCTAAAACTAGGCTGTTTATGATTTCGATTATTTTGAGCGTTGACTAAGGGCGGCATCTGCACAAATGTCTAGTGGACAATGTTGGTGGACGAGAATCCTAACAAAGCAGGTGAAATGTAGAGAGCCAACTTAATAGACTTTTGGAAAGCCATGCAGGAGGAAGCAATCGATGCGCCTTGAAGGTCGCGTTTGGGTATTAGGGGATGGCATCGATACAGATGTTTTGGCACCTGGACGTTATATGGGCTTGCCACCAGAAGACTTAGCGCAGTACTGCCTTGAGGCAGTTCGACCAGAATTTGCATCGCAAGTAATGCCTGGTGATATCATAATAGCTGGCAAGAGTTTTGGCGTAGGTTCCTCAAGGGAGCAAGCCGTAGAGTCACTAAAAATATTAGGGATTAAGGCTGTAGTTGCGAAATCCCTAGGTGGTATATTCCAACGCAATGCCCTAAATCTTGGCCTTGTTTGCTTGTCATGCCCTCAACTTAATACACCAAGATTTTGCGAGTTTGACAATGTTCAAATTGACGTAGAGGCTGGGATCCTAAGCAAAGCTGGACAGACATGGAAATGTGAAAAGCTTCCAATTTTTTTACGCAAAATGATTTCGGATGGGGGATTGATTAAGCATTTAAAAAAAGAAACTACTTCAAAAGAGGCACTGTGATGGGATTTGCAAAAAAACTTATATCGCGTCTTAACGACAAACAAGCCGAGCCGCTCCTTGCTCCCGGTGTTTTCGATGGGCTATCCGCTATTATGGCGGTTAATGCTGGCGCTGAAGTTCTTTATTTGTCTGGTGCTTCTTTTGCTTATACTCGTTTTGGCCGTCCAGATATCGGTCTAGTTGGCATGAGTGAGATGGCGGATAATGTAGCCGCTATATCAGACCGAGTTAACAAGCCATTAATTGTAGATGCAGATACCGGGTTTGGAAACGCACTGAATGTCAAACGCACAGCACGTGTCTTTTCGCGCTTAGGCGCAACTGCCATACAATTGGAGGATCAAACAATACCAAAAAGATGCGGACACCTTTCTGGTAAATCTCTGGTAAGTTCACAGGAAATGGTTGGAAAAATAAAAGCCGCAAAAGATGCTCTGGATGAATCGGCTTGTGTGGTTATAGCACGAACAGACGCTCTTGCAATCGAAGGTGTGTCTTCAGCTCTTGACCGAGCAGAGACATATTGGGAAGCTGGCGCAGACATCCTCTTTATAGAGGCCCCCAAAGACACCGGAACAATGCAATTAATCGCTAATCGCTTTCGCAATCGCGTGCCGCTTTTAATCAACATGATAGAGGGCGGTAAAACCCCACTGCTACCTCTCGAGGAACTTGGGCAAATGGGCTTTAAACTAGTTATCTACCCGGGAGCTTTCGTGCGTGCGCTAAGTTTTATGGGGAACGAATTTTACAGAGATTTAGTCGCCACTGGTAATACAGCTGCTTGGCAGGAGCGGATGCTGGATCTTTCGGGCTTAAATGAGCTTCTAGGCACAAAGGATATGCTTGAAAGCGGAAAGAAATATGATGCAGAGGGGCAAACTTGATGCAGAAAATAGGATCATTTAAAGTGGGTCAAGCCGATTTAAATCCCGTAGTTTTAGCTGTCCTGCGGGGGCGGCTTGAACAGATTGCAGATGAAATGGATGCAACGCTTTTTCGGAGTGCATTTAATCCCATTATAGCTGAGGCTCATGATGCATCACATGGGTTTTATGACGCTCAAACGGGCGATACGTTGGTCCAGGGAAAGGAAGGTTTACCGATATTTGTTGGGGTCATGGCATTTGCGGTCAAATACGTGATAGAAAAAACAGTAGAAAATCCACCCAATGAGGGTGATGTTTATATTTTTAATGATCCTTACGAAGGCGGCACACATTTGTCTGACTTCAAGCTTGTAAGACCCTTATTTCGCAATGGTAAAATATTTTGCTGGCTGGCATCGGTGGGACACTGGCATGATGTGGCTGGGAATGTGCCTGGCAACTACAATCCTGTCGCTACCGAAAGTTTTGCTGAAGGTGTTCACATTCCTCCAGTAAAATTGTTCCGCAAGGGAATTTTGCAAAGTGATATCGTTGATATCTTGCGTACAAACTCCCGCCTCCCATTATCGGTATATGGAGATCTTAATGCACAGGTCAGCGCACTAGAGTTGGGTTTCAACCGATTATGTGCGCTGCTTGATGAGTACGGTGATGATACGGTAAACGCTGTTTTTTCAGAGTTGCGAGCAAGAGCACATATTCAGATGGAAGCCCATATTGAGCAGTTAGAAGATGGGCTCGTAAGCGCGACCGATTGGCTCGACAATGATGGTATTGAAGATAAAGAACTGCCCATCGCTGTAGATATTAGGATTGATGGAAAAAAAATGAAGTTGGATTTTTCTAGAACAGCTAATTCGGTGGCGGGGCCTGTGAATATTTCCCGCTCAACTGCAATTGCCGCTTGCTACGTAGCGTTGAAGCATCTATTTCCCGATGTTCCTGCCAATGCGGGTGTTCTTGATCCAATCGAAATTGTGATCCCGGAAAATTCGCTTCTTTCTGCGCAACCACCTCGTCCTGTAGGAGGGTATACTGAAACCATTTTGAGAATCATTGATGTCGTGTTTGCAGCTGTTGGAGAGATTGATCCAAACCGCGCACTTGGTAATGCCTATGGAACGATAAATGCGCTCTCACTGGCAGGGCATAGAGAAGACGGAAGCCGCTGGGTTATGTTTTCTTTCTTTGGTGGAGGACATGGGGCCCACGGGAGCGGAGATGGCTTGAGCCACGGTAATGCTCCAATTTCTATGGCAACGATTCCCCCACTTGAAATTTTAGAGGCAGCGTATCCTATTGCGTTTCGCAAATGGGCTTTGCGCAAAGATTCTGGAGGTCCAGGAACCAACCGCGGTGGTTTGGGTGCAACTTATCAAATTGAAGTACTAGGTCAGGCGGCTATTGGTTTCTTTTTTGGTGAACGGGGAAAGCATGCACCATGCGGAGTTGGTGAGGGTCATTGCGCAGCCTTGAATCGATTTTCCTGGAAGAAGAATAAATTGGACTCCCCAAACTTTCCGGCCATGACATCTAAAATGGTAGATATAAACTTGGATAAGGGGGGGGCCGTTCTTCTGGAGACACCAGGGGGCGGTGGATATGGAAATCCTCTAGCAAGGCCCCCAGAAAAAGTCTTTGAAGATATGCGTTTGGGATACATTTCAGAAGAGAATATGCGAGCATCCTATGGTGTAGTGTTGTCTGATGAAAAATGTATCGACCACACCGAAACAAAAAAATTGCGTACTTTATTATCGCAAGAGTAGTAGCAGGAAACCTTTTATCTATGTCACTTACGGGAAAGCCAGCAGCAGGTGCGCGATTTATTATTGGCGTCGATGTGGGAGGTACTTTCACGGATCTATTTTTCCTAGATCAAAAAACGGGTAGAGCCTTTACCGGTAAGTTGCCCAGTACGGTTGAGGATCAATCAGTGGGTTTGATCGAGGGTATTTTGCGTCAGCTAACGGGCTTTTCTGAAATAAATACCATTGTACATGGGACAACCGTTGGAACTAATGCACTTCTGGAGCGGAAAGGTAGCAAAACAGGTTTGATTACCACCTCTGGCTTTGAGGATGTGCTGGAAATGCGCCGCCGAGATCGACCAAATACATGGGGCTTAAGAGGAGATTATACACCCGTCATTCGGCGAGACCTTCGTCTCGGAGTTTCTGAACGCACACTCGCCTCCGGGAAGGTCGAACAGGAATTAGATAAAAATGCTGTCTTAAAAGGATCTCAAGACTTAATGGAGGCGGGCTGTGAAGGAGTTTGCATTGCTTTTATCAACTCTTACGCAAATGCCGCAAATGAACAGCAAGCCGCAGAGATCGTTCGATCGGTCTGGCCAAATGCACACATCACTGTCTCTTCATGTATTTTACCGGAAATTAGAGAATTTGAGCGAGTTTCGACTTCTGTGTTGAATGCTTATTTGCAACCAAGAATGGCGCAGTACCTTAAGACGCTCGATAAACAGATGAGGTCGCAAGCCTTTAAAGGCGATATTTTAATAGTCCAGTCAAATGGAGGCCTTATGAGCTTACCGTCTGCGGCAGATCAACCGGTGCGGACAGCATTATCTGGTCCCGCAGCCGGAGTAATTGCTGCAAATTTTATAGGGCATTCCGCCGGTTTTGATGACATTGTGACCTGCGATATGGGCGGAACCAGTTTTGATGTTTCACTAATTGCGTCCGGTAGGTCTGCACTTGCCGCTCAAACTGCGATTGATTTTGGCATGGTTGTGCGTATGCCGATGATTGAAATAAATACCATTGGCGCTGGAGGCGGCTCTATAGCATGGATTGATGGCGCCGGATTACTTCAGATCGGACCACAATCTGCCGGCTCGAATCCTGGGCCCGCATGCTATGGACTGGGAAATGAAAACCCAACAGTAACTGATGCAAACTTAGTGCTTGGCCGCATAAATGCAAACAAACCTATCGGCGGTAAGCTTGATCGACTTAACATTGAATTTGCGCGGCGTTCTATAAAGGAAAAAATTGGAGATCCACTTGCCATATCCGATATGGAAGCAGCGGAAGCAATAATCCAAGTTGCGAATGCACGTATGGCCGGCGCCATCCGAATTGTTTCCATTGAAAAAGGCCATGACCCGGCAAAATTCACCGCCATGCCATTTGGCGGTGGGGGAGCGTTGCACATAGGTGCACTTATAGCAGAAGTTGGCCTTAAGTCAGGTCTAGTACCGCGATATCCAGGCGTTACGAGTGCTCTTGGATGTGTTATAGCTGACATGCGTCATGACGCAGTAAAGACTGTTAATAGACTGCTATCAGATCTTGACTTCGAAAAGCTTTCTGACTGGGTGGATGAGCTTTGGCAGGCATGTCAGATGCGAATTATAGGTACCAGCGATTTAGTGGTAGATGAAATTTCTGAGGAAATCGAAGTGGATATGCTATATGTCGGTCAAACTCACAGTTTACAAGTCAAATTAGACAGCCGTAAGGAACTCAATGAATATGATCTTCTAGCGGCATTTGAGGATGCATATAGAAAACAAATTGGACAGCCGCTGGAAAAAATACCAACACGTTTGATTAATCTACGCATTGCTGCTGTTGCCCGAAGGCCACGGCTGAACCTAGAGGCTCTAGCTCCAACCAATGCGATGTCTGTGGAAGAAGCGTGTACCGAAGTAAGAGAAGTATGGGTAAGTGGTGGATGGCAAGCGACCCCAGTCTACGACCGGCTCGCGCTTGCTGTCGGTGAAATAATCAAGGGCCCTGCATTGCTCGAGCAAGCCGATACTACAATTTTTGTGGATCCAGGCATGACTGGAGAAGTGGATCGCTTTGGAAATTTGCTTATACACCCAAAATGAATGCAGAACGATAGGAGATAATGATGACTACGCTCACTAATTATACCATCAACAAGACTGCTTTGATGTTGATCGATCTGCAAAATGACTTTATTCATCCCAACGGTGCCTATGGTCGGGCGGGTCAAAAATCTTCTGCTATTGCTGCATTGCCTGGTAAGCTTGCGCCGCTTGCAAAAGCCATCCGTCAGGCAGACGGTTTGGTAGTGTCGACGCAATTCACATTGGTTCCGCTAAGGAATGGAGAACCGTTTATTGCGGATCATCTCCGTGAGCTGCGGCCATTTCTCAAAAAAGGTGATTTTCTGCCCGGCGGTTGGGGTCAGCGACTTTTAGACGAACTCGGGCCTGCTGATATTTCTGTGGAAAAAGTAGCATATTCCGCGTTTTACATGAGCCGTCTTGAATTTACTCTCAGAAAGGCAGGAATTTCGCAGCTGCTTTTTGCTGGAATTGTAACGAATGGCGGCGTTGCATCAACTCTGCGCGATGCTCATGTACGTGGATTTGATTGTGCCGTAATTAGCGATGGCTGCGCTGCTTTTTCCGATGAGCGCCATAGCTCTGCGTTGGCCGATATGTCCTCAATTGCTTCAGTATTGAGTGTTGAAGAAGCTATATGTTACTTTAATAGCGAATAAGCTCGGAATTGCTGTTCTAATGCTACTATCAGATTTTGGGATCGTTGTTTAGATTTGAGGCTATGAAACAATCTTTAATATTCGAGAGAGGAGTTGGTGTCTATGCATGCTGAGAGCGTGTTGATCTCGAGTGGTAAAAAGCAATGATGTCGAGACATCACCTGTTTGAGACAGTTAGAGACGGTTTAGCTAAAGGATTTAGTTTCACCTACGCCCTCGAAGTATCTTGCCAGATTCGAGTGCGCATATTGCTCGTTATTCAAACATGCGACAAAACAGATGAAGTATTTCCAGAACTTTCCGCTAACCAATTCAACTATTTCCCCGAAAAACTAATGGAGAGAAAGTTGCTCGGCATTTTTGCATTGCTACAACGGCTTAAATCTGGCTATAGCTAATGAGCCTATTAAGCGAGCATACAAAAGAGATGATGGATGGTCGAGGCGGTCTCATGATTGGGCCAAATCGATATATGCTGATAAGACCGGACGCACTTATGGGGCTATTTGCGCGCCTTGAGCCAGGCGATCGCTTGTTAGCTTTGGAAGCCTTTTCTGCATCTGTTTCAGAGCACGGTGGAAAGTCGGCCGCTTCTTATGCCGGTGTGGGCCGCTCCGAGGCTAAAAGGCTGATGTCTGCAATAACAGCGATTGCTCCACAGTTGGGTTGGGGGAAATGGACATTGGATCTCAAACCCGTAGTTTTGGATCTATCTGTAAAAAACTCCCCTTTTGTTGAAGGGTTTGGGCCTTCAGAACACCCAGTTTGCGCACCTATTTGTGGAATGTTAGCGGCTATTTCAGAACAAATTTTTGGAGCGAGTGTGTTGGTGACTGAAAGCCAGTGCGCTTCTGTCTTCAAGAAAGACAGGAAACCGGCGAAAGTTTGTAATTTTAGTGCGATACTAGATATGAATGTGAAAAACAATTAGGGACAACTACCAAAAGCTTGCGTTGATTTTATATAGACAGAATTCTGAATAAAATTAATTATTGACCCTGTTCTCCATCTATGAGCCAATTAGGCAGCATAAACGGAGGGCAACCGCAAAGCGTTTGCGCTTTTTATGATTAAACTTATAAAATATGGGGTCAAAACATGAAAAAAATAATAAGTTTACTAACCGTTGCTGCGGTCGGTACCACTTTGAATGTCAAAGCCGTTGCCGCTGAAGAATTACTTAGAGCCGTCCATGCCTTTCCAAATTTTCTTGTCTATACAAAGACTTTCCTTTCCTACGTAGAAGAAGTCAATGCGCGGGGAAAGGGCGTTGTGCAAATTCAAGTGATGGGTGGGCCCGAAGCAATCAAGATGTTTGAACAACCGAACGCAGTTAGGGATGGTGTGGTGGACATGGTGCACACACCAGGCTCTTTCTATGGTGCGGCTGTACCGGAGATCGATGCGATGGTCGCCTCCAAGAAAAATGCGGTTGAGACACGAGCAAATGGTGGTACCGCGATGATGGATGCCGCCCACCAAAAAAGGTTCAATGTAAAATATCTTGCATGGATCGACTCTGGTATCGGCTTTAACATTTTCACGGTGAATGAGCCAAAGTTTCGGAGTTCTGATGGCGTCTTGGATTTAGGGGGTGTTAAAATACGAGATAACCCCATTTATACAGCATTTTTGAAGTCATTGGAAGCGACAACATCGCCGATGGCATCTACAGAGGCATATGGCGCCCTTGAAAAAGGTGTTATAGACGCAGCCCCGTGGACTACTATCGGTATTACCGACCTGAAGTGGAATAAATTTCTGAATTATATGGTTGAGCCATCTTTCTACTCGACTGACTTGGGCATCATAGTCAATCTCGATAGATGGAATAGTCTGACTGATGAAGCAAAGGATGTGCTCCAGACAGTGGCGATTGAGTGGGAACAAAAATCTCACGATGAGCGCCAGGCAGATGTAGCAAAATACAAAGCTGCTTACACTGAGAGTGGAATGAAGTTTGTCAATCACTCTGAGGTTGGTGGTGCGAACTATCTCAAACTTGCTTACGACTCTGTATGGGCGCGCGCCACAGAACGGATGACCGACAAGGGCAATGCGGAAGATGTCGCAAAGTTGCGCTCACTTTATGCACCTGACTAAAAGTGGAATAATTCGCTGACTGGGAGCGGACGATGCAAAGGCTTTTTTATTGGCTGGATAAATTGACTGATTTCCTTGCTATTTTGGCAGGGCTTTATCTTGTGTGGATATTTCTTGCCATAATTTTCCAAGTTGTCGCCCGTTCTGTTTTTTTTTACGGGTCATCACACATATTCACTTTTATAGAGTACGGTCTTCTTTACATCACAATGGCCGGCGCTCCTTGGTTGGTACGTGAAAAGGGGCACGTCTATATTGAACTCCTTACCGCTGCGGTGCCGGACGAGGTGCGTCCGCGCCTTTCAAGAGTAGTTGTATTATTGGTCACTGCGATTTGTGTGACTATCACCTACTATGGCACAGAAGTAACGATCCGAGCATTTGTGCGGGATGAAATGGATATGCGCTCGTTGGATATGCCTAGATGGATGCTAATGATTTCGATGCCAATATGCTTTGGGCTAATGTCTCTTCAGTTTTTACGTTTCGTAGTAGGCGCAGAGACCTTACATACGGGCGAAGCTGGTATGCACGAATAATCGACAGGAAGCTTTACAGATGATGGAATGGTACTATGCGACCTTTTTTCTGCTCGGCTCTGTGTTGGGGCTTATGCTTATCGGTATGCCCGTTGCGATTGCATTCATTGGAGCGAACATTGCTGGCGCAATTTACTTTATGGGCGGCTATGGAGATTTTGCATCTCAGGCTTCACGTGGGATTGGTCAACTTTTAAACAATGCCTTTCCATCCCTTACCACATTTAATCTTATACCTGTTCCTATGTTCTTATTGATGGGAGAACTGTTTTTTCATGGGGGCCTTGCAACACGAATGTTTGGCGCGGTTGAAGTTCTGATGGGACGTTTGCCGGGACGATTATCTTATGTGACAGTTGCAGGAGGTACAGCTTTTGCAACTCTATCAGGCTCGTCAATGGGTTCAACGGCGCTACTAGGTTCATTGATGGTGCCTGAAATGAGTGACAGAGGTTACAAAAAACATATGTCAATTGGACCCATACTTGGAACTGGCGGCTTGGCGATGCTCATCCCACCATCGGCGTTGGCGGTTTTGTTGGGTACACTTGCGCAACTTGACATCGGCAAACTACTGATGGGAGGTATTATGCCTGGTGTAATCCTGGCCGTTATGTATGCCGGATTAATCTGGTTGCAGTGTCATATTGATCCAGCCGCCGCACCCGCCTACGATGTGGATTTACCCCCTTTGTCGCGCCGTTTGATACTATTTGCCCGCGATGTTTTGCCAATGTTATCAGTCATTTTAGGTGTCATTTGGTTGATCATGTTCGGCATCGCAACCCCTTCAGAGTCGGCTGCATTTGGATGCCTCGGCATTCTTTTGTTGTGTGCTATATATCGTACGCTAAATTGGACGGCTTTAGTGAATGCTACCCGAGGTGCTTTGCGCGTGACTGTCATGGCATTTCTCATAATCTTTGGATCGGCCACATTCAGTGCATTGCTAGCGTTCTCAGGTGCAAGTTCTGGATTACTTGCTTGGGCTACATCATTTGAATTCTCTCCTCTGACAATGTTGTTAATCATGTTTGGGATATTGTTAATATTAGGCATGTTTATGGATCAGCTATCGATGATGCTTTTAACTGTGCCAATTTACTTTCCTTTAGCAGCACAATTGGGTTTCGATCCAATATGGTTTGCAGTAATAATCCTTTTAGCTCTTGAGATTAGTTTCACAACGCCACCATTTGGGTTGTTGCTATTCGTTATGAAAGGCGTTGCGCCCCCAGATACTAAAATGACAGACATTTATTGGGCTGCTATCCCTTTTATCTTGTGCTCCTTGGGTGTGGTGGTTTTGATGATCGTGTTTCCTCAGGTTGCACTTTATCTTCCCAGTCTAGTCAAATAATATGCTATGGCGCTAGTTTTAGCTGAACCAACTGAATATGAACTTTCTGCAGATATTGTGATCGTCGGGGCAGGAGCTGGTGGGCTTATCGCCGCTTTGGCGGCACGAGATGAGGCACATGTAGGTACTTCAATTTTATTACTAGAGAGAGATCGTAACCCATCCGGTTCTACCTCACTTTCTTCTGGTTTTATTCCTGCAGCGGGAACTAGATTACAACGAGAAAAGGGGATTGAGGATAGCCCAGAACTCTTTGCCGGAGACGTGCAAGCTAAAGCTAAAGGTCTTGCACATCAGCCTTTGGTAAATACTGTTGTAAAGGAAGTAGGGTCCACCTTAGAATGGTTGATGAACACCCATGGCCTCCCATTAACCCTTCTTGATGGATTTCTTTATCCTGGTCACTCGGTCCTGCGTATGCATGCGATGCCGGAAAAAACGGGTGCAGCTCTTCAGACCGCATTGCTTGAAGCAGCGCAATGTTGTGATGTAACAATTGCCTGCAATCAAAATGTTGAAATACTTTATAAAAATTATAAAGGGAGTATCACTGGGGTTGGAGTTCGCAGTCAGAATGGGACGACTCAAAAGGTTGGATGTGCAGCCGTCATTTTGGCCTGCAATGGTTACGGTGGTAACTCTGAGCTAGTCAAAGAGTATATTCCCGAAATGACCTATTCGCATTACTTCGGACATCCTGGGAACCAGGGCGAGGCTGTTCTATGGGGAAAAAAATTAGGTGCAAAACTGGCCGATATGAGTGGGTATCAAGGACATGGCTCTGTAGCTTGGCCGCAAGGCGCACTAATTTCTTGGGCAATTATGATGGAAGGTGGCGTTCTTATAAATACTAAAGGTTTACGCTTTACAAATGAGCATGAAGGTTACTCAGAGCAAGCGGCGCGTGTTATGGCTCAGCCTGATCAAACGGGATACGCACTTTTTGATGAGCGTCTCTTGATTTTCGGTCGCGGATTTCCAGATTTCGCAGAAGCCGAGAAAGCTGGTGCCGTTATCTCTGCGAAAGATATTCCAGATTTGGCTAAAAGTCTCAAAATACCGGCAAGCGGTCTCCGACAAACATTGGAAGATACAGCAGCTTGCCAGCAGGCTGGAAAAATTGATAATTTCGGTCGTAACTTTACCGAAAAGCCAAATTTAACTCCACCCTATCATGCAATCAGGGTTAAGGGTGCGTTATTCCACACTCAAGGCGGTTTGGATGTAGATAGCAACGCTCGTGTTTTGAATAAAAGTGAACTGCCTTTGCCAAATCTGTTTGCAGTGGGTGGCGCAGCCAGGGGCGTCTCTGGGCCAGATGTATCTGGGTATCTTTCTGGCAATGGTTTGCTTACAGCTGTAGCTCTCGGCCGGGTTGCCGGAAGGGGCGCAGCACGTTTGATATTGCAGAAAGACCAAACGATTTGAGAATTTCAGTTACTATACTGAGATTTTTACGAACGGCGCTTGTAAACTTTGGGATGACTCAAGCTACTAAAAAGTATGAATGATAAAAAATAGGTCATGAGGGGCATTCATTTCGAAGATTTTACCAAACTTACCGAAAAAATGCCAAGCTCTGCAATGAAGAACCTTCTATGTCTTTCTACATTAATCTAAAGACACTGATAACTTGACCACACCCGTTCTCTATCGGTGTCTTCAAAATTTAATCCATATACAATTAATAAATTATATTAATTCTAGTTTAGTGGATATTATGACGCTGGTTGAAGAACGTACGTCATTCCCAGTTAATCTGTAGAATTTAACACTTTTCGGGGTTCCAGAACTTAAAGGCAAAAACGACTTGCACCGTCGCGTTTGAGTGCGTTTTGACAGTTCAAATAAACAATACGGGCCTGTATGAGATTACAAGCTCCATTTAATAGGCCGCAATTAGGGCGTGGATATGCGATGATTTTGATGCTATTCGGGTCGTTGGTAATTAGCTTCAGTGGATTACTAATTCGCAATATTAGTTCAGCAGATACTTGGGAAATTAATTTTTATCGCTCGCTTGCTTTCGGTTGTACCATTTCGGTATTGCTTACATTAAGATACGGCAAAAGGGCGCCCGAAAAGGTAAAACTTATTGGATCATCAGGTTTTTTTGCGGCCGCTCTATTGGCCTTGGCAGGTATTACATTTTTGCAGGCGATAATTAATACGACCGTTGCTGCAACGACATTTACACTGTGTACCATTCCATTTTTGACAGCTATTATGGCGAGATTATTCCTCGGAGAGCGTGTTGCAAAGTCCACGATGCTTACCATGGTAGCAGCCACGTTTGGCATATCGTTAATGTTTGTCCAGGGCTTAGGTGCGGGATCCTATTACGGCAATATGATGGCACTTCTTTGTGCTACGGCATTTTCAGGGTATGCGACTGTGGTACGTCGTAATAGAGGTTTCGACATGCTCCCGGCACTGGTTTTATCAAATATAATAATAATATTTATCGTCTTGATTGTAAGCAAAGGAAATCTTCTTATTCCTTGGGAGGATTTTTTACTATGCCTAATTCTCGGAGGTATTTTATCAGCGACTGTAAACACTCTTTTTGTGATTGCCTCAAAGTATTTGTTAGCGGCAGAACTCACTCTTTTTATGCTCTTAGAATTCACTTTTGGCCCGATTTGGGTATGGATTTTTATTAATGAAATTCCAAACACATGGACATTGATTGGTGGAATAATTGTAATTTTTTCTGTGCTTTTAAAGTCGATGACGGAGCTTAGACATTTGCACTTCCATCGCTAAATAAAAGATACAGTTAAGGTGGTAACACTTTCCGAAAACAATTCTTAATTTATTGAGACAGAGTAAATATATGCCATGAGAACCAATCCCAATTTACAGCTTTTCGGTTCTGCACCAATTTTCTTGACCTTAGCAACCTTCGGGTGGGGAACTAACGCTGTCGCTAGCCAATTAGCGATTGATGAAGTTTCACCAATGATGTTGATTTTTTTTAGATGGGGTCTTCTTGTTTGTTTGATTTTTTTATTAGCCAGAAGAGAAATGCTTGCTGCTTGGCCTAAAATTCGCGCTAGGCTAATTTGGGTTTTCTTGATGGGTGGATGCGGATTAAGTTTTTTCAATGCTCTATTTTATCAAGCGGCTCATACAACATCCGCGATAAACATAGGGCTAATGCAGGGTACAATGCCTGGGTTTATTGTACTAGGATCTCTGATCTTTTTTGGTGTTCAAGTCAACAAGCTTAAGGTCTTTGGTTTGTTTCTAAGTTTTTTGGGGGTCGTGATTATAGTCTCTCAGGGCTCATTAGAAAATCTTTTGAGTTTTTCATTTAACTCAGGTGATATTCTTATGCTTGTCGCCTGTGTTTTTTATTCCGGATTTGCACTTGGGCTTAAAAATAGGCCTGATCTTTCTGATCTGGTTATGATGGGATATTTTTCTTTAGCAGCATTTTTAACCAGTATTCCTCTTTTTGCTGTTGAAAGTTTTACGTCTAAGGTTCTTGTTCCCACTACTGCTGGATGGCAAATCATAGTTTATGTTGCACTTGTTCCATCATTTATATCGCAAATATTATTCATGAGAGGTGTTCAACTTATTGGTCCCAGTTCAGCAGGTTTATATACCAATCTGGTACCCATTTTTGCCGCTTTATTGGCGATATCTATTTTGGATGAGATATTCAGTTTATATCATCTAATAGCAATCGTTTTGGTTTTCGCGGGTATAGCAATTTTTGAATACAAAAAAGACACTCAAACTACCTGAAGATTTTTATTGTAAACCAAATTTAGCAATCTGCAGTGCTATGAAACTGTTAATACGAAGTAGTGGGTTTTCTATTTAAAATAAACTTACCGCAAGATATCGAATTATATTTTCCGATTAACGGTCAAAATTTGTGCTACCAGCCGACCTAACCAAAAAAACAAATGATCAAGTAAACCTTTACTCCGTTTTGACATCAAATACATTTAAATTACTATTATCAAAAGCTACGGAAATTTCATTTGGAAGCGTAGCCAAATCTTTATCTTTGATTTCCGCTACCAGTCTTTCACCAGTTAACGCGTTCATGTACAAATAAGAAATTCCCCTAAGTTGCTCTTTTATATCTATCGACAAGCTTGAAGCCGCCTGAAACAGATCAATATCTTGAGGTCGATATCCCACCATAACTTTTGTGCCCCTTGCTGGCAGATTAACTGAAGGTTGGCAGGCTATGTTGTCTAAGGCCGGGATTACAACGCTTTTATTTTGTACAATAACCTCAAGGAAATTCATAGAAGGGGACCAAATAAAGCCTGCTACAAATTTTTTGGATGGATTTTGATAAAGTTCCATTGGTGGTCCAATTTGCTCAATGTGGCCATGTCGTAAAACTGCAATTTTATCTGCCAGCGTCATCGCCTCTACCTGATCATGTGTCACGTAAATCATATTGGCACCGATTTGCTTATGTAGCCTTGCAATTTCAACACGCATATCAATGCGTAGCTCTGCATCTAGTTTAGATAATGGTTCATCGAATAAAAATACACTTGGGCCCCGCAAAGTAGCGCGGCCAATTGCGACCCTTTGCCTTTGTCCACCGGAGAGTGCCTTTGGTTTTCGGTCAAGGTAGTTCCCAAGCTTTTAAAATACAATTGGCTTCTAATACTTTATCTCTAATTATGTTTTTGAGTGACCTGTCATTTTAAGGCCAAAGCCCATGTTTTCTTCAACCGTCATGTGTGGGTAAAGTGCATAATTCTGAAAAACCATTGCAACACGCCGATCTGCTGGATCCATTGGGGTTAATTCAACATCATCGATGAATATCGACCCGCTCGGCACGTCTTCTAAACCGGCTATCATTCTCAGTAGAGTTGATTTTCCGCAACCGGACGGACCTGCAAATACACAAAATTCGCCGTCTTTGACCTTTAGATCAATCCTGTGAATAATTTCTTCATTTCCGAAGCGTTTGACCGCACTCTTTAATTCGACACCCGCGTATCGCTCCCTTTATGTTGGAAAATGCCAATTTTCGATAGTTTCTGAAATTTCTTCAGAGGCTTTTATAGGTTGTTCTCTGAAGTTCTTTAAAGAGCAAAGTGAATGTAATTGTGTTGTCGTGGTCATGGAAGTCCCTCCTAGCACAGCACCTTTTGAAGAGATCATTGGAACCGCAATGCATTTAATACCTGGCTCATGTTCCTCGCGATTCAATGCAAAACCTTGGGATCTTATGAATTGCTACTCTTTTTTGAGACGCTCGGCCGTGACTATTGTATTTGGTGTGTAGGAAAAGTAAGACTGTTTTACTAGCGCTTCCTTCTGTGCCTCTGGACCTAGAAATGCCCAATCGCCCGTAGAAATGTTTAGCGCTGCCGGAAAAACTGGTCCGGGCCATTGCACGGGCATTGGAAAAGTAATGATGGCATGAGTGAGGCTGTATCTTTTCATGATCTAAAAGGTGCTTCTGTCTTTATTACGGGCGGAGGATCTGGAATTGGGGCTGCTCTGACCGAAGGTTTTGTAAAACAAGGCTCAAATGTCGCTTTTGTGCAGCGATCTGATGCATCAGATTTCTGTGAAACCCTAGAAAATCAATATGGTGTGCGCCCGCTTTTTCTGAGCTGTGACGTCACAAATATTAAAACACTAAAGCAAGCAATTCAGGAAGCCAAGAAGGCAAATGGAGAAATACGTGTCCTTGTTAATAATGCGGCCAATGATCAGCGGCATCTTACAGAAGAAGTGGACGAGGCGTTTTGGGATTCATCGCTGGCAGTAAATCTTAAAGCCTATTTCTTTGCGTGTCAGGCGGTGCTGCCTCAAATGAAATCAATAGGATATGGGGCGATCGTGAATTTTTCCTCCATCAGCTACATAATGGGAAATACAGGCTACCCGGTTTACACAACTGCAAATTCGGGCATAAACGGAATGACGCGATCAATGGCCCGCGAATTTGGACCTCACAACATCCGCGTCAATGCTTTGGCGCCAGGTTGGGTCTTGACAGATAAGCAGTTGGAGAAATGGGCAACGCCAGAGGATCTAGAAGGACATTTACAACGCCAATGTCTTAAAAGACATCTCAAACCCTCAGATATTGTGGATGCAGCCCTATTCCTAGCGTCTTCTGCCAGCCGCATGATGACGGGACAGATGATGGTTGTAGATGGTGGCGTTGTTGGGACGGGATAATGTAATGAGGAGAACTGAATGGATCGCAGTGGATTGGGGAACATCGACTTTACGGGCATGGACCATAGATCATAATGGTCAAGTTTTTCAAAAACTGCAGTCCAGTTCTGGCGTGAGTGTTCTCAAGCCAAACGAGTTTGAAACTACTTTACTTGAACTGATTGCACCGTTCCTCGATCATGATGCTGTTACACCCGTCCTTTGTTGTGGGATGGTTGGCGCTCGGCAAGGTTGGGAAGAGGCCAAGTATAGTATGGTTCCTTGCCAGACCGGAGGTATACAAGATGCTCATCGCGTTTTAACTATGGATAAGCGATTGGAGGTGGTTATTCTGCCAGGCTTTGCCCAATCATTACCAGCAGATGTAATGCGCGGCGAGGAAACTCAAATTGCTGGCTATTTGAAGTGGGAGCCGAATTTCTTTGGTACAATTTGTCTACCGGGGACGCATACCAAATGGGCACAGATCAGTGCAAACGAAGTTGTAAGTTTTCGGACTTTTTTGACAGGCGAAATGTTTGAGCTTTTGACAAAGCATTCAACGTTGCGTTTTAGTCTGACAACTGATGCTTGGGACCAGGCCGCGTTTTTGGACGCGGTGAATGATGCTTTATCAGCACCTCATTATTTTAGTTCACGTTTGTTCGAAATTCGTTCCGATGCACTTTTGAATGAAATCCATGCTGAAACCGCCCGCGCACGCTTATCCGGATTTGTAATAGGTCTTGAACTAGCTGGCGCGCGCGCCTATTGGTTAGGACAGGATATTGCGTTGATTGGTAGCAGTTCTCTTTGCTCGCTTTATCAAACTGCACTTGAGCAACAGGGGGTCAATTCTGAAACACATGATGGTGACGATATGGTTTTGGAGGGGCTAAAAGCTGCTTATCGCAGTTTGATATTAGCTAGCTCGTAATCCAAAGGTTAAAGCTAGTATTTGCGCCTAAGCATCTTAACTTTCAAAATCAGGCTTTTAATTAAATATGAAACGTCACTTGGGAACCTGCTATTATCCGGAACATTGGTCAGCTGACCGTTGGTCTCAGGATGCTCACCGCATGGTGGAGGTGGGGTTGAGTTGGGTGCGAATTGGAGAATTCGCATGGTCGCGTTTGGAACCGCAAAAGGGTGTTTATAATTTCCAATGGTTGGACCGAGTGATTGAGACGCTAGGGTCCGCTGGTTTAAAAATTGTTTTGGGTACGCCAACTGCAGCGCCCCCACGTTGGTTGCTAGATAAGCATCCTGACATGTTGGCAGTAGATGAATTTGGTAACGTACGAAAATTTGGTTCCCGTAGACATTATTGTTTTAGTCATGAGGGTTATCGCGAAGAATGCTCTATTATTGTTTTGGCTCTAGCGGAACGATATGGAAGCAATACCCACGTGGCAGCATGGCAGACCGACAATGAATATGGCTGCCATGACACAACTTTTTCCTATAGTCCCTCTGCGAGAGATGCGTTTCGTAAATGGTGCCGTAAAACTTACATTGGTCAGGGTAATAATGGTGATATTTCTGTTCTGAATGCGGCCTGGGGAAATGTGTTTTGGTCAATGGAGTATGAAAACTTTGATCAAATTGATTTGCCAAATTTAACCGTTACAGAAGCTAATCCGGCGCATCGTCTAGCCTTTAGTCGATTTACCTCTGATCAGGTGGTTTCGTTCAATAAATTACAAACCGATATTATTCACCGACACTCAAGTTCACCAATTACGCATAATTTTATGGGACGCATAACGGACTTTGATCACTTTGCCATTGGCCACAATCTGGATTTTGCCAGTTGGGACAGCTACCCTTTAGGCTTTCTAGAAGACCGTGTGAGCGAGTCAGCGTCATTTAAAAAAAAATTTGCGCGACAAGGCCATCCTGATTTCCAGGCCTTTCATCATGATCTTTACCGTTTAGTTGGCCGAGGGCGCTGGTGGATTATGGAACAACAACCGGGTCCAGTAAATTGGGCACCTTATAATCCCGAGCCACTTCCTGGTATGGTGCGTGTCTGGACATGGGAAGCCTTTGCACATGGCGCTGAAACCGTTACCTATTTCCGATGGCGTCAAGCGCCTTTTGCCCAAGAACAAATGCATGCGGGGTTATTGCGACCAGATGGCGCAGACGCGCCCGCAATGGCCGAAGTGAAAGCTGTGGCAGAAGAGCTGAGTGATGCAGGAGACGTGGAATTTTGTCGGGCGTCCGTTGCATTGATTTTTGATTACGATGCAGATGCAGCATGGCGAATTCAGCCTCATGGAGAGGGCTTAAGTTATTTTGCTCTTGTTTTTGATGTCTATAAAGCCCTGCGGAGTCTCGGCTTGTCAATTGACATCTGTCCTTCAAACATGTTGGATTTTGAAGGTTATTCTTTGATTTGCGCCCCAGGCCTTATGTATATGAGTAGTGCTCTCAAACTGGCTTTGGCAGATTCGTCAGCGCAAGTTCTGTTAGGTCCAAGGACTGCGGTAAAGGAAGAAAATATGTCTATTCCGGTCCCCTTGCCTCCAGATATTCCGCATGCTGATATTGTCGTAACGCGTGTCGAAAGTCTGCGACCAGATATGCCGATCCCGCTGGAAAGAAATGGCGCGGTGATCAACTACCGGGAGGTTTTGGAAGGGACTTCACTCGTTACTCTTAAGATGAGTAATGGCGCCGCCGTTGCGATGTCGGAGGGAAATATCTTTTATTTGGGTGCGTGGCTTGATCAAGCAGGTTTTTTGGATTTACTTGGGCCGATCTGCGATACCGCGAGACTAGAAACAATATCGTTACCTGATGGCGTGCGGCGACGCGTAATTGGTGAGGAATGCTTTTGGTTCAATTTCAATGAAGACGCCATTGAAGTTGCAGGCTTACTGCTTGATCCGATTTCCGTTCTTCGTCAGGTCACAGAATAGCGTTGGCTTAAAGTCGGTATAAAGGCCTCTACGGTCAGGTTGCGATTACGCTCAAACTATCTTCGCCGCGCATGTTAATATTTTGAACACAATAGGCGACCGATATATAGGCTTTGTCTTGTGTTATTTCTGTTATGAACTTCGTTCGACCGACTTTTGCAGGCTCCTGAACACCGATAGTTACCTTTACCCTCATTTCGGAATAATCAATCCCAAGCTCGTTAAATAGTGCGATAGAACTGTGCCTGATCCAATTTTTAGGATAGGCCGTTTCACTCAGTTATCCCTTTTTATTACATTCATTGAAACTATAATCGCGGCATGTGCAATAATTGTAGCAAGTGCACCGGGCCTCAACGGTTGTGGGATATCCAAACCGCCCATCACTGCTTTTGCACAAACGACACCGTAAGGAAACTCCGCGAAAACGCATGCGAGTTTTATAGCTACAGTAGTTTAACAAGCAATTTCGAATTCAATTATCATGTCTTCTTTATTTGCATTAAAAAATTCTGCCAAAATTATTGAATTATGCCACAAGGCGTCACGCAATGCTCTACAAGCCACGCTAGTGTAATGACCAGCTCGCAGAGCTATGCCTGTCCCCAATTCAATTAGCATTGGTGTAAGCGGCATGATTTTTCCTTCAATTGCACCCTGCCAATTGCGAAAGGGCACACGTGAGCTAAGTCGAGTTTTAGTAGCTGTAATAATTCTGTCCTAAAAGCAATTAGGCGGTATGCCATTTTAAGATTTTTAAAAACTAGAAAAATTATTTCGACAGCTATACTATAACATGCTCAATTAGGAATTCAGCAACCCCATAAAATGATTTTGCCTGAGCGCTCTCCGGATTACTTACAACAAGAGGAACGCCACTGTCGGAGGCTATGCGGAGGTCAAGGCCTAACGGAATTTCAGCGAGTAGTGGGATGCCTAATTTTGCGGCCTCCTTAGCTACACCGCCATGGTCAAACATATGTTCTTCGTGTCCGCATTTAGAACAAATATGCGTTGACATGTTTTCAATCATGCCAAGTAATGGAGTCTTCATCTGCTTGAACATGTCGATGCCTTTGCGCGCGTCCAGGAGGGCTACGTCCTGAGGCGTGCTTACAATTATAGCCCCACTGAGTTCGGTTTTTTGTGTAAGGGTAAGTTGGACATCGCCGGTTCCGGGTGGGAGGTCAACTAATAGTACGTCAAGAGTGCCCCATTGGACTTGCATGAGCATTTGATGGAGTGCACCCATTAGCATTGGCCCGCGCCAAATTATGGCCTGACCCTCGTTAGTCATTAAACCAATCGACATAATAGTTACGCCATAGTTGTTTAATGGTAGGATAATTTTGCCATCAGGACTGGAGGGGCGTCCCGAAATCCCCATTATTCTGGGCTGGGAGGGGCCATACACATCCGCATCCAAAAGCCCAACTTTTTTTCCAGCGGCTGCCAGCGCACAGGCCAGGTTTGCAGAGACTGTTGACTTGCCGACCCCGCCTTTGCCAGACGCCACAGCTATAACATGCTTTACGCCTGGAATTTTTTGAGGGCGTTTTTCTATGGGCTTTTTGTTGGGTTTCAGATCTGGCACCTTTTTATCTTCATGCGCTGTGAGTATTACGGATGCTCGGTTGCAGCCATCCAAAGTGAGCACTGATTTTTCCGCAGCTTTACGGACAGGTTCGTATATTTCGCTCTTTGCTGGGTTTACTTCCAAAACAAAGCGAACTGATCCATCTTCCACCAGAAGTGCTCGAACCAAGCCCGCAGCAAGAATATCTTTGCCTGAAACAGGGTCAACGATAGTTCTAAGAGCGGCTAAAACTATTTCACGGGTAAGCGGCACTCTTTGTTAACCTTCTATTTTACCTTGGACGACATGTTCGAGGTCCAGGCCTTCAATTGTAAGTACCATTTTTGCTTCAAAACTTTTTCCATTTGAGGAGGAAGAATTTCTGATTGCATTTTCAATCGCTTGTTGGGAAGTCACCCCAACTTGTTTCAGGAACTTTCGCATTGACATGTTAAAATCTTCACTCATTATCAGCTCCAAGTTTGATAAAAGTTAATTAGCGTAAAACACGGTTAGCGCAAGGAAAGCTTTGCTAACAAACGCCCCCGGGGATTTATTGAAGTGTTAAAATTTATAGTAATCTCGTCAACTATTTATTCTTAATAGAAAAATGTTTTAAAAAGTTAATCACTTATTCGTAAGAAAGGTTGCAACGCAATGAAAGTTTGGCATCTTTTTTTGTTTGGCTTGATGCTAATGTGGCAGTGCCCTGCTGCGATTGCGGACAAGCAAATAATTATACAATCAACGACATCTACTGCTAACTCCGGTCTCTTAGAAGCAATATTGCCTGCATTTGAGAATACAGCTGGTATCAAAGTGCGAGTTGTTGCGGTTGGCACAGGACAGGCACTAAAAAATGCTGAAAACGGTGACGCGGATGTCTTGTTGGTACATTCTAAGGATCAAGAAGAGGCATTTGTTGCAGCGGGTTGGGGTTTGCAACGCTTCGATGTTATGTATAATGACCTTGTTTTGGTTGGACCGGAAGACGATCCTGCCGCGATAGCGCAGTTGGAAAACGTCACTGATGCGCTTCTGCGCATTAGGGAAAATAAAGCTTTCTTTATTTCTAGAGCAGATAATAGTGGAACGCATATGGCGGAGCTGCGACTATGGGCGGAGATAAAGGTTGAACAATCGAAATTTTCGGGAACCTGGTACCGGGAAATTGGCTCCGGTATGGGGGCGACATTGAACATGGCTGGTGCTATGGATGCCTATACGTTGAGCGATCGTGCGACTTGGTTGAGTTTTGGTAACAAACAGAACCTGAAGGTTTTGGTGGAAGGGGACCCCCGGCTTTTCAACCAGTACGGTGTAATCGCAGTCAATCCAGACCGTCACCCAAGTGTGAATATAGAAGGAGCACATGTTTTCATCGATTGGTTGATCGGTGAAAAAGGCCAGTCTCAGATTGCGAGATTTAAAGTCAATGGGGAACAGCTGTTTTTTCCGAACGCGGAAAAGTGAACAACTGTTATTTTAAACTTACTCTCTTGTTTTAACTTTATCGTTGATTTCACTTATCAGAAACCGAAAGTGCAATTCGACCCTTCACTTCGCGGTTTACGATAAGTTGAAAAGCTTCACGTGCATTTTCAAGCGGCATTATACGGTCTGTCTTCGGCCTGATTTTTCCTTCATTCGCCCACTTAAACACCTCGTTATTGGCCCTTATGGCATTTTCATTACAACGTTCCCACCATGCGCCTACAAATGAGCCAATGATTGAGAAATTTTTTACTAGTGGCAAATTCATCGGGATTGAAGGTATGTCACCAGATGCAAACCCAATAGGCAAAAGCCTCCCATTCCAGCTCATGGATCGTGCAAGTTTTTCAAAAACGACCCCGCCGATCATTTCAAAACAAACATCTATTCCCTCGCCATTCGTGAGTTCTTTGATCCTTTGGCGAAGATCTTCGTCAGAGTAATTTATTACCGCATCAGCGCCATAAGAAATTGCGAGATCGCGCTTTCTTTCTGAGCCAACTCCAGCAATAACCCGTGCCCCAAGAAGCTTACCTACTTCTACTGCCGCTAATCCAACGCCTCCAGTTGCCCCGGTGACTAATAATGTTTCGCCAGTTGTAAGTCCTGCTCGGCCGATCAATCCATAATGCGCCGAACCATAGGAGTAAATGATATTGGCCGCGTCTAAATCGGACACGCCATCCGGCACGTGGTAACAGGCACTTTCTGGAGCTGCCATAACTTCTGCGTATGCCCCATACCATGTGCTGCATGCAACGCGGTCACCTTGAGCAAAGCGTGTAACATTCTTTCCAACAGAAATAACAATTCCTGAGGCATCGGTGCCAGGAACATAAGGCAAGGTTGGCTTCAACTGGTACCCCCCATCGGTCATTAGCCAGTCCATAAAACTGACGGTCGCGATGCGCACGCCAATCAAAATATCGTTGGCACCACAATCAGGTTTATGAACTCTCTCAAAATGGATCTGGGACAAATCTCCAAATTTCTTGCAAACTATTGCCTTCATCATGTCCGACACCTTCCTTCGCCTTGCGCAAGTTTTTGTTTATTCCCATTCCAAAAAGCCTTTTTGGAAAAGCCAAATGGCACTCGTTCAATACTTTAATTTTTTCCTTTGATATTCATTGTTTTAAGTTATCACGCTATGCGCTTGTGCTTTGCTTAGCTGTCCACTTTATAGAGCTTTTTATTTTGTTGCTCTACAGCGAAAATAGTTGGTAGGACTGTAGCAAAATTGCACTCGTTTCGGCACCGTGATTACATTGTGAGAAATGATTAATGAAGCCTTATGGATAGATAAATGCAGTTTCCAACATTTGACTTGAGTAACTTTCAAGCCTCACGAGGCGTTGATAGGCGGGTTTTAAGTGATAGGCTTGATCAGATTTGTAGAGAAACTGGTTTTTTGCTCTTGAGTGGTCATGGTGTACCCCAAGAGATTATTACCGCGCAATGGGCTGTTATTGATGCCTTCTTTTCATTGCCGATGGAAAAAAAGCGAGAGGTTGCAGTTCCTTATACTGGCTATCCTTATGGTTGGATAGCTCCCAATCAAGAGGCTCTTGCTGCTTCAAAAGGTGACGTGACACCACCGGATCTAAAAGAGAGCTTTAACGGGGGACCATTGTCCATTCCGGAAGATATTGCGGATCAACGTGCGTATCACTTTTGCTATCAACCCACTCTATGGCCAGACATTGTTGGATTTAAATCTGCATGGGTTGCGTACTATTCGGCCATGGAATCACTGGCAGAACGCATTATGTCAGCCTTTGCGGAAGCACTAGGACTGAATTCAAACTATTTTGATCCATATATTGGTCAGCCTATTTCTGCACTGCGGGCCTTGAACTACCCTGCAACGAAAGGTCTTCCTGAGGTTGCTCAACAAAGAGCAGGAGCTCATAGTGACTACGGCTCTCTTACAATTCTTTTGCCAGAAAGCGGCACATCAGGATTGCAAATTGAGCAGAACGGAATTTGGACTGATGTTCCTGCGCCAGACGGCTGTTTCGTAATCAATCTTGGCGACCTGATGGAACTTTGGACATCGGGTCGCTGGGTTTCGACCTTACACCGTGTGGTTGCAGAAAGTAACCAGCCACAACGCAAAAGCCTTGCCTTTTTTCATCAACCAGACTGGGAAGCTGAAATAACCCCGATCGAAAAAGGCAACGGAGGGCCGGTGATTTCGGGTCCATATCTTATGGAAAAATTCCAAAGCACAAATCTGTGACCAAACCAGTTTTGTGCGTTTCAAAAAAATTGTTAACTTATTAGCATCATAGAAGTTATATAGATAACTCCTTTTAAAATGATCAAACGATAGATCTGGAAATCGTCCTATAATTGGTATCCCTTATTAATAAATAAGTGCTATTGATCTTAGTAAATAGATGGAGGTGTAATCCAATTTTGTTCAGGTTACAGGTTTAAAGATCGGAAAAAATTTATTAAGAAAGTCTTATTTGCTTTTTTCGTCTGCTTGCAGAAAAAGCTTAAAACTGGCTTCTTCAATAAGGATCACTAAATTGTTGTTGGGGCTATGTTTTTCAAACCAACGACATTGGCCCATCCGCTTACCTTGCAGTAAAGTGCTGCAATGAATTGGTAAATTAGGATTTGAATCAAATGAAGAATTTTTTAGATTTGATCCGTGAAAGTCGGTTTCTCCCGTTTGCCCATCGTGGAGCAACACGCGCGGCACCTGAAAACACACTCGCAGCGTTCGAAAAAGCGAAAGCTTTGGGCTTTGACATTATTGAGACTGACTTGCGCTGTTCTGTTGACCAAGTTTTATATTGCTTCCACGATAAGTCACTCCTTCGAATGACTGGTGACTATCGCGCGATAGAGAGCTTGACAAGTTTTGAAATAGATAGGCTGCGGATTGATGGGGAACATCCCATTCCAAAACTGACGGATATTTACGAAGCTTTCCCGAACGCATATGTCAATCTTGACGCTAAATCGGAAGCCTGTGTTAGGCCTTTGAGTTTATTTTTCAGTTCAACTGATGCTGGTTCTCGTAGTTGTATTGGGAGCTTTAGCCAAAACCGACTTTCACGCATTGTAAAGGAGGCCAATTGTGTTGGAGTCGCGTACTCGATGGGCACTGCTCGGGTCTTAGAACTTTTAACCAGTTATCTGATTAAGCGTTCTTTGCATTGTGATGAGTCCTGCGCACAGTTACCGGTCAGGGCATATGGCGTTAGCTTGATAACTCCGAAGCTATTGAGCTATTATAAATCTACTGGATTAAAGACCCATGCTTGGACCATAAATGACCCAACAGAAATGCAACGCCTGATCGATATGGGTGTTGACGGACTTATGACAGATGACTGCGAAACGCTGAAGGCTATATTAAAAATAAACAAATTATGGTAAAAGTTAAGTGTATTATATTAAGAAAAAATCCGAATGTATTTTTCCCTACACATTGAATTTGGCAAAATAAGTGATTTTTTTTACATGGATAACAAATCATAAGGCATCGAAATTTTCAGTCCTTTGGAGGCCATTAAGTGGAAAGATTGGGCTTTCTCATCACTCAACAGGGGGTATTTGCGTTGTAAGGCGATTTGTGTAAAGTTTGCCTCTATTTATTATAACGGCATAATTCCACATGTTTGGCCCGCATCTGGGCCATCTGTTGCCATCGCTTTTCAAGGTTGTTATTTCCGAAAGCATCGGTGAGGATGGTGCTCGAAGTAAGAATTAACTATTAGGATACTCT
>MDTG01219658.1_pt1 | contig 28739 bp, 24 predicted proteins | sample 811421 | NCBI WGS metagenome assembly MDTG01 (sample SAMN05326645, study PRJNA326480) | marine metagenome | isolation source: seawater | place: Pacific Ocean: South East | collected 2011
TGTGCTGGTGTAGACATGATCTGTTCGTAGTGGCTTTGCGTACAAAGGGTAATCAATATGGAGATTCGTATGAATATTTGGGTAGTTGGCGCATCAAGTGGTATCGGTTTGGAAGTGGCCAAGCAGTATGCGGCCAATGGCCATCGTGTATGGATCAGTGCCCGTAACGAAGAACAGCTCACTACGATTGCACTTGAGAACAAAGATTTATTACCTTTGCCTGTGGATATCACAGACGATAACGCTTTGGCCTTGGCGGTTAGTCAAATAGAGCAAAGTGGCCAGCCGCTAGATAAGGTGATCATTAATGCGGGCACCTGTGAGTACATTGACTCCTATGAAATTGAGCGCGATAAAATTCGCAGGGTCATGGAAACGAATTTTTTTGGTGCCATTAATGTGGTTAACGCCGTCTTACCTTTGTTGAGGTTATCTAAAAAACAGCAGCCTTCAATGGACCCGCAGTTAGTGTTTGTTAGCAGTAGCGTCACTTATCAAGCTTTGCCAAGAGCAGGGGCTTACGGTGCATCAAAGGCTGCGGTGAGGTATTTTGCTGAAACGCTACGAGCGGATGTTGTGCACGAAGGCATTGATGTGAGAATAGTGAGCCCAGGTTTTGTTAAAACCCCATTGACGGATCAAAACGACTTTCCAATGCCTTTTCTATTAAGCGTTGAAAATGCAGCATCACGCATACTAAAAGGTCTTGGTGGAAAACAGTTTGATATTCATTTTCCAAAGCGTTTCACCTACAGCTTAAAATTCATGTCATTATTGCCAGATTGTATTCGCTTGCCCTTGGTTGCCAAGGCATCCCGTCATGATGCGAGCCAATTAAATTCGAGCTCTGCTCATGACTAAAGCGAATGTATTACTGCTTATAAACATTGTGTTGTTTCAATGTGCCTGGTTCAGCTTAGTACTGGGTTACACGACCTTGGGTATGTGTATTACTCTTGGTCTGTTTATTCATACCGCTTTAACCTCAACGCAGGCTTCCAAGGAATTATTATTTTGTTTGTTAGTGGTTATGTTTGGTGTGTTAGCGGATTCTATTCTACTGCAATTTGATGTGTATGCGTTTACCGCGTCTTTTGATGTGAACCTTGGTAAAGATATCATCCCTCTTTGGTTAGTTGCCTTGTGGCTGGCTTTTTCGTTGACGTTAAACCGTTCATTAAAATGGTTGGTCAATATGCCATGGTTACTGGTCATAATGATGGCTGTATTTGGGCCTCTCAGTTACTTCGCTGGATCTCAATTAAACCCCAATCAAATTAGAATTAACCAAGAGCTGCTTGCGGTATGTGTCATTCAATGGGCTGTGATTGGATTTATTATCTGGGGGCTATATACCTGTTTGCTCAAAGAGCATGACACGGCTTCTTTATCGGGAGAGAAACATGTTTAAAGTTGTGTTTATAGTTTTACTATCCTATGCGATGTTCGCCTCTTCCAGTGCAGTTGAAGATGGCAATTCATTCTCTTTTATCGGTGTTGCAAAGGATGTGAAAAGTAATGCTATTTTGTATAAAGAGTCACATGAAGTTCTGCTGAATACGGATAACGATTACGCCCGAACTTCCGTAAATTACGCTGATGAGGAAGGTAATGTATTCGCTAAAAAATCATTGGATTTTACGCATGATTTATTAGCACCCAGTGTATATTTCAAAGACACTCGCGTGGGTACTTCAGTTGAAGTTGAGTCTAACGCTACTGGCCTAAAGGTAAAATATGAAAGTACGAATGATCAAGCAAAAGCCATGATTGAAGCTGTGCCCATGATGGTAGTCGATGCTGGCTTTGATCAAATGATGCTTAAGCATTGGGATGCTCTTGTGAGTGAAGAACCTCTCGAATTTGAGTTTTTGGCACCTACACGAGCTGAACTAATCGGCTTTACACTCACACCGCTGTCGCAAGATGAAACAGTTATCCGTTTTCGCTTGGCACCTTCGAATTTTGTGTTACGACTATTAGTGGACCCTATTAAGCTTACTTACAACAAAACAACGAAACGAATCCTCACGTATGAAGGGCTTACAAATATTGAGGAAGTGAAAGAAGGCGAACCGACAGGCGATTATTATATTGCCCGTATTGATTACCAATATTAAGCTTAGTCCTTAAGCCATCGAGCTAGGGTTTGTTGTAATTGCGCTTCATCGACCGGCTTGCTGAGGTAATCGTCCATGCCAGACTCGAGGCATTTTTCTTTATCACTGTTCATGGCATTGGCCGTCATGGCAATAATGTTGGTTTTATGGCTAGTGAAAGCTTCTAATTTACGGATGGCCCGCGTGGCATCAAAGCCATCCATGATTGGCATTTGGCAATCCATCAAAATGACATCATAAGGTTCAGAGCTGTTTAGTCCGTCTTTAATTTTGTTCACCGCTTCTTCGCCATTATTTGCAACGTCAGCACTGAGCCCCATTTCTTGCAGTAACATAAGAGCCACTTCCTGATTAAAGGCAATATCTTCCACCAATAATATCTTTTTATTCTTATGAATCTGACTGATATGGGATTGCTGGGGAAGTTTTTCTAAGGTTTTTGATGGGTGGTGTTTTTTAATGTTAAAGCTTCTAGAGAGGTCGAAACTGGATACGGGTTTTGAAAAATGTGAGCTAAATCCCGCCTCTTGGATTTGAACGTCGCTTTCAACTTGATTCAAACGGGTCATTAAAATCAGGTGAGCATTTATATTAGTTATTGACGTCAATATCGATTTACCAAACTCAAGGCCAGGCATACTATCAAGACGGCTATCAATTAATATGTAATCAAATCGGCTTTGGCTATTTAGCAGTTTGCGGGCTTGTTCGATATTATTTGCAATTGTAGGGTTATTCCCCCAAGCATTCAGCTGATTGGATATAGCCTGACTTGATTTTAGGTTCGCATCAATAATCAGGATGTCTAGGGTATCTAGTTGGTCAATGTCATAATTATCGGTTTGTGAGTGGTCTAGGGTGATCGGTATTTCAAAGTGAAATGTACTGCCTTGCCCCTCTATGCTTTCTACGCTGATGGTTCCCCCCATTAACTCGCAAATACGTTTTGAAATACTTAGCCCCAAGCCTGTACCGCCAAATTTTCGTGTTGTACTGGCATCCACTTGAGTAAAACTATTGAAAAGTTTTTCAATTTTATCTTTGGGGATACCTATGCCTGTATCGTTAATCTCGCAATGTAATGTATCTTGTCCGTTAAGATGTTTGAGGTAGACCTTAACTAAAATCTCCCCATGACGAGTAAACTTATCAGCATTTCCAATAAGGTTGGTTAAAATCTGACGTATGCGAACTGGGTCAGAAATGATATGACTTTGCGTTAATCCGCTTAGGTCAGTGATGAGCTCTACATTCTTATCTTGTGAGCGCAGCGCCATGGATTGGCAAATACTGTCAATGACGTCGCGGGCGTTAAACGAAATATTCTCTAATTCTAATTTGCCGGATTCAACTTTAGAAAAATCTAAAATATCATTAATAATGGAAAGTAGGGAATCGGCGCTGGCTTTAGCAATATCGACTTTTCGAATTTGCTCATGTGAGAGATCCCCTTTTTTGAGCAGGCTCAGCATGCCCAGCACACCGTTCATGGGTGTTCGAATTTCATGACTCATGGTGGCTAAAAATTCTGTTTTTGCTCGACCTGCCGCTTCCGCTTCATTTTTAGCTTCTATTAACTGCTGATCTGTTTTGCGCTTTTCTTCAATGGCAGACATATGCTCAATTAATTGACCAATCGTATTGGTCAGTGGCGTTAGCCAGTTGATGAGATTTGTATCATAACCTGAGGCGCGGTTGGCTAAGCCAATAAAGCCAATACACCGCTGATGTTGAACGATAGGAATGCCTAAGAAATTTTTAATACTAGGATGATTCGTTGGTAACTCAGCATCAGATGTATTTAATTCTGGGTGATTAAGGAACATCGGTGTCTGGCTGTTTGCGGCTTGAACAAACAGGTTTTCAGGGTTAGTGAATCGCATACCTTCACGGGAAAATTGATCCAAAATATCAGCGTGAATGGATTGCTTTTGCCTAGATTCAAACGCCATCATGTCAATACATGCGTGGTTATTTTCATACATGACCTTACCAATGAAGGCGAGTTCACTGTCAGTGACATGTATTATTTCTTCTAATAAACTTTTGAATGATTGATTCTTATCAATGCTTTGAATAAAGTCACTTTGGGTGTTGGCAACGGCCTTCATCAGCTTAACCTGCTTGGCTAATGAGGCGTTGGTTTGTGCAATTTTTTGCTCCGCTTGTTTTTTCTCAGTAATATCAAGATGAGTGCCCACCATGCGTTTTGGCTTGCCTTCATCGGTCCACTCTATGACTTTACCGGTATCAAGTATCCATACATCATGGCCCGATTTATGGCGCATGCGTCCTTCAAAAATATACGCTTCTGTTTTCCCATCCCAGTGGGATTGCAGTCGGTTACCCGACTCTTCCAGGTCATCTGGGTGCGCGTGGGTCATCCATGTTTCAATGCTGATCCATGCAGTTCATAGCCTATAATCTCTGCCCAGCGGTCATTTAGAGTCAAAGCTCCTGTTTCTATTTGCCAGTCCCATATGCCAACTTGTGTTGCATTAATAATGAGCTCAAGTTGCTTGCTGTGTTCAAATAATTCTTTTTCTGCTTTTTCTGTAAAGAGATGTTTTGAATATAAGACCAAATCAACTGTCGACCATGACTGTCTTCAATTAATACACCATTAAGTAATACGGGGTATGAAATGCCTTGATTATTAATATATTCTTTTTCGAATGGCCCGTAGGTGCCTTTTGTTTTTAGATCTTCTAGCTGTTTGGTTTCTTGTTCTTTGTATTTTTTAGGGGTGATATCCCGATAACTGAGTTTTTTTAATTGCTCTAGATCATAACCGGTATCCTGCGTGAGGCGACGGTTGGCTTTAAGGTACTCTCCGGTTTTAAAGTCATTCAATGCAATGCCCATCGGTGAAAGTTCAAATAACGCATTGAGGCGAATTTGCTGATCGCGATGGCGGTTATTCAGCCATGCCAATGAGATGACGGGGATTAAAATACAGACGGCTACTATGAACATAATCAAGCGTAGTTGCCAGGCATTGTCCGCTATGGTTGGCCAGCCAGACTTTGGTATGGCAGCCAGTTGCCACTTCCCAAAGGGCAGCTCAATAAACGACACGACAGGATGAAGGGTAAATATCTCTTTATTACCATAAAAAATGGAGCCGCTAGAAAAGCGTTTATCTTGACCAAATATGGCCACATCAATATTTAAATTCTCATCTAACAGCCCACTTGCTTTATAAAGAGACTCCACATCAATGACCGCGGATATCAGCCCCCAGAAACGCCGCTCACCTTGGACCATGTGTTCACTAAACACTGGAATTCGTCCAATAAAACCTTGTCCCCCTTGTAATAAGTCAACGGGTCCGGCGAGCACTAGCTCGCCGGTATCTCTTGCCGTGATGGCGCCTTGGCGCTGCTTTTCATTGGTAAGATAATTTAAACCTATGGCATTGCGGTTGTTTTCTAAGGGGTGCATTAGCTTAAGAACCATGTTCGGAGCACCACCAATATTACGCAGTTGATTAGCGGATTCGATCAAAGGCTTGGCGTATTGGCTAAAACGCTCTTGTGTCATGTTAGGTTCGATGCTGATAGCGGCGACAAGTCCATTGACCGCCTGAATGTTACTGCTGAGGCGACCTTCAAGGCGGGCACGAATGGTATTGAGTTGGCTTTGTACGTCTGAGCGGGCCTTTTGTATAAAAGCTTCATTATTATTACGATCCACAAACCAAATACTGGTCAGTATCAGGCTTAGCGTCAAAATGATGACAAACCAAAAACTATAGCGCCACAGCTGTCCCCTGACGCCAGGCTGATTAAATGTATAGGCGCCTTTTTGGTGAGAAGCGTGATTATGTTCAGCGTGCATCATTGAAATAGTGGTATTGGTTGTGGATACACTTAGTGTAGATGAGATTGTGAGCCAAACAGGGTTAAAGGGCGTAATAGCTTAAAAGGAGAACATATGAAGACAATAAGAGTAATTGGCGGCATTTATATTTTATCGGCTATGTGGTGCATGCTGAATGTCAGTGTTTCGTCAGCGGCATTGGGATTTGGCTTTACACAGCCCTTTGCGCAGGTGGAATACTTCAGCGTGTATGGTGGTTTGCAGCTGGGTCTGGGATTGGCCATGCTGGCGGTGAGTTTTAGCCCTAAAGCCTTGTTGGGCGGGGTGTTATTCGCTTTCGTATTCTCCAGTGTATTGGCAGTCATTCGTCTGCTCGCCATAGTGTTATATTCAGCCAACGACATGATGTGGGCCCTATTCGTGCTAGAAGCGATTATAGCACTGACCCTATGGCGCAGCTGGTACAGGTTAAATTTGATTTCATAATTGAGTTGTGGGAGTTTTCAGCTTAACTACAGGTAGGGTTCCAAAACGGGCGCAGCTTTATAAGGTGCGCCTATATTGCTATTTGTGCCAGTGTTAAGCTCACTATCAAGGAAGTCCAAACTGAGTTTGCTCAGTTGATTTTAAATGTTGTTGGTGTACCACGTCACTCGCCAACGTTTAAGCCATGATTAGGTCGAGTACCTCATGAATCAGGATGGATCGCACTTTTTAACCGTAGGCCGTACCACACGGCCTATCAGTCTTATATTACCCCTGGGCGCATTGTGCCTGTCAATTATCATCTCTAGTTTGGTCAGTTATACCTTTTACAAAAAAAGCCAAGATATCATTTATCAAGGTGAAGCAAATCAATTGGCAATTGAAGGTGCCCTAGTTGAGCCGCTTCTTGCTCAGTTATATCAGCAATCTTCTTCTGATTTGTTTTTTTTGAGTAACACTCCGCCGATCCAGGCCATTATTGAAACTCGAAATAGACCACAAGAAAAAGCGCTATGGTATGACCGCCTGCAACAAATTTTTGAACAAATGATTACGGTAAAATCCACGTATAAACAAATCCGTTTTATCGGTGTTGAGAATGACGGTAAAGAGTTAATTAATGTTAAGCGTGTGGGACAGTCAGTCGTTCGCGTTGAAAAGGATCAGCTTCAATCAAAAGGAAAAAGGAATTACTTTAAGCAAACCATTGCCCGTGATAAAGGCGTATTGTTTTTTTCTGATATCGAGTTAAATAAAGAATTTGGCAAAGTGGTTGTTCCGTATGAACCTGTGCTTAGAGTATCGCTGCCAATATACTCAGATAAAACTGGCACGATATTCGGCATTGTAATTATTAATATCGATATTGATCAATTTATATCAAATCTGAGTGAGACCGCCCTGTCAGGTCTAACATTTTATTTGGCGGATGCAAAAGGCCGAATTCTGCATGATTCAATCGAACGCGATAGCATAGATTTACTGAATGTCAGTCACCTTCAAGATGTATTTCCGATGTTATCCACACAGATAGCAAATAATTCGAATGAATTTCACTTTTCATCAGGCATTGTGAATCATGACGGGTTATATCCATCTTATTTTCGAAATATTGAACTGCAATATCAAGGTTTTAGTCAGTCGCTCTTTCTGGTTATTCAGAAAGTAAATACTGAAACCCGCTTAGAATTACAAAATTTAAAAAACAAGAGTATTTATATCGGTATCTTTTTAGCGTTCTTTTCATTGATGCTAGCTATGCTGGTGTCCAAGCATGTAATCGGTTCTCTGATGATGATGAGAGATGCTATTGATGATTATGAAGTGACAGGTAAGCTAAAAAACTTACCCGTCAACGCAAAAGACGAAGTGGGTGTATTGGCTCGTAGTTTTAATAATTTATTTTATCGTATTAATGATGCTCTTGCTTCTGAAAAAGAAGCATCTAAGAAATCAAAAGAATACTCTCATAGACTGGATGCCATTTTTGAATCGACAATTGATGGCATTATTGTATTTGATAATAGTGGATATATTATTCGCAGTAATTCAGCGGCCAATCATATTTTAGAATACGAAGAAAAAGCACTTGTGGGCCGCTCCATATTAGAAATTCTAGACTTTGACCTTAGTTCCTTAGAAAAAGAAGGTCGAAGATCTGGGCTAAGTGCTGAAATATTACAGCTGGTTGGCAGTGGTAAAGAACTAGTGGGTATTAAAAAAAATGATGATGAAATTCCGGTTCATGTGTCCACTTCTGCCTTCTTATCAAATAAAGAGATTATGTACACAGCTGTAATTAGGGATATCAGTGACGATAGAAAAAAACGATTAGAGCAAGCAAGAATCATGGCTCTTTTAACGTCAATTTTAGAATCAACGGATAATGGGATTTTAGTTACAGATGCAAATAGTAAGATACTAAGATACAACCAGCGCTTTTTAGAGCTATGGAATATACCTGATGAGCTTGTTCATCACAAAGATGAAGATACGTTGTTGGAGTATGTAACGCATCAGCTAATGGATCCAAATGAGTTTTTAGACAGTGTCGAATATTACAACCTCAACATCACAATGAAGGTCGACGATACTGTTTTATTTCTAGATGGTCGAGAGATTGAACGTACTTCCTTACCAATGTATCTAGAGGATGTTGCCGTTGGGCGGGTTTGGAGTTTCCGCGATATTACCTCGCGGAAAAAAACAGAAGCAGAATTAATCAGTGCTAAAAGGGCTGCTGAAGAATCGGTTCGATTAAAATCTGAATTCTTAGCAAGTATGAGCCATGAGATCAGAACACCCATGAATGGCATCCTGGGTATGCTTGGTGTGTTGATGCGCAGTGAACTTAATGATGTTCAGACTCGGCATGCGCATCTTGCTCGTTCAAGTGCAGAATCTCTTTTGACCATTATTAATGATATTTTGGATTTTTCTAAGATCGACTCTGGGCATCTAGAATTAGAATCTCTTAATTTTAATATACTGGATCAAATTAAAGACCTATCCGATATTATTACGCCTAAAGCCTTGGAAAAAAATATTGAGCTTATTCTTGATACCGGCTCTATCAATAATCCCATGGTAAAAGGCGATCCCGGGCGATTTAGGCAAATATTACTTAACCTAGTTGGCAACGCTATTAAGTTTACTGAGTCAGGGGAAATTTTGATTCGAGCAACACTTGAAAATGTTAATGATAAGGAGGTCAAACTATTATGTGAAGTGGCAGATACGGGGATAGGAATTGATGAACAAGCGCAGGCTACTTTGTTTGATTCATTTACCCAAGCGGATGCTTCGACCACTCGCCGTCATGGTGGTACAGGGCTTGGATTAGCTATATCTAAAAAACTATGCAAGTTAATGGGCGGGGATATTCAGGTTGAAAGTAATGTGGGTAAGGGCAGTGTTTTTTCATTTAATTTATTGTTTGATCTAAGTGACGCGCCTCCTTTAATAATGCCTACCGTTGATATAGCTGGGGCGCGTATCTTGGTAGTAGACGATAATGATACCAATCGAGAAATCCTCAGGCATCAACTTCAAAAATGGGGGGCGAACGTATTTGAGGCACACAGTGCAGAAGTTGCCCTTGAAAAATTAAGCGTGCTGATTAATACAGGTAAGCCGCTATTCGATGTGGCTTTTTTAGATTATCAAATGCCTGATATGGATGGGGCCATGTTGGGTAAAGCCATTCGAGAGAACAGTGCCTACGACATTATGGACTTGATAATGATGACGTCCATGGACGGTATGGGTGGTTCTCGGTATTTTAGTGATTTGGGTTTTACCGCTTATTTTTCAAAACCCATCACCACATCTGATTTGTTTGATGCCTTATCTATTGTGCTGGGTAACAAAGAAAAGAATACCCCAATTTATCCAATTATCACTGGTAACTATTTACGTAATTTATCCACACAATCCAGTCGAATAAACAAAGAGATCGTTCATCCTTTATTGAATTTGAATACTCATAACTATCGAATTTTATTAGTAGAAGATAATATGATTAATCAAGAGGTGGCTAAAAATTTACTGCAATGCCTGAATTTAACCTGTGATGTGGTGGAAAATGGTGTTGAAGCGTTAGCGGCCTTAAAATCTGCAAAAGATAATGATGCATATGACTTGATCTTAATGGACTGTCAGATGCCTGAAATGGATGGTTACGAAACCACCCATGCAATTCGCTCTGGCGATGCTGGGGAGCATAATGTACTAATTTCGATTATCGCTATGACAGCCAACGCCATGAAGGGTGATAGGGAGAAATGCATAGCATGTGGTATGGATGATTATGTATCTAAACCCATTGATTTGGATCTTTTTGCCGATGCGATTTTTGCATGGTTACCCAAATCAAAAGCCATTCACAAATAATACGCCATGTAGGCTGATCAATTAGATAGACAAGCTGGAAATAAACGAACAAATAAAAAGGCCAGCTGAATATTCAACTGGCCTTTTTGGTGTCTAAAGATATAACTAGAGTAAGGTTTGGAGTTTTGGCCAAATTAAATCAGCTAAGGTTAAGGACGCCGCTGACGTTGGGTGAATGTTATCACTTAGCACATCACTAGCAGGTACCATGCCTCGTGGATCTAGGAACTGGCAATTACCTGTGGTATTGCGACAGGCTAGGCTTAGCTTGTCGTCTCCATAGTTTAGCGCACCGGTTAAGTTGGCATTGCCACGAGGAAGCTCGTAGTAACCCAGGTAGATAATATTTTGTACCCCTTCGTTATCCATTTTATTCATCAGGTTAACTAGGTTGATGTATTGGTCGTTAATTAAATTACGACAGTTGCGACTAATGCTCCAGCGCCACCAGTGTGTTCTGCAGCCATAAGGGTCTAAAATAATCGCGGGAATAAGAATATCATTACCACCGCCATTCATGACGATCGTGTCGATATTTGAATCAGTGGATTTTGCATCACGATACTGGCGCTCAACTGAATTCGCCACGATACCACCGGATAATTCAGCACCACTTAGCGTGTAATCACGAAAGGTTTGACCAGCACGGTCTTCAAGAATGCGTTGAATATCACCAGATAAATCAAAAATAGAATCACCCAGTGTGATGATCTCATTGCGATCGGCATTTTCTACATAATTGCCGCCACCGCAGGCAATCAGCGATAGCATGCAAAATGAACCGACTAGGGCCTTAGTCGCATTCATCCATTTTTTTATGAAAGTCATTGTTCGCGTCTCCTTATTATTTGTCTAAATAGACGTATTCAGTTTAGGAGTTCATATGGGCGAACCAAAATTCAAAAGCGAACAACTTTATGGATGTGTTCGCTTTTGCGTCTATTTTCCATGAGATTATTTTTTATGAGAATGTTTTTGGTACACTTGTATTTCAATTACTGCCAAATAATCGAGGGCGGGTATATCGATAAAAGCCGGCTTCTTCCTCTGCTTTAATGGTTGGTGCTTCATGTTTGAAATACTCAGAGCGCAGCTGATCTAACTTTTCCTTGAGTATATCGCCTTCATAGCGTTGAGTAAGTTGCTCCCTTGCAGACATGTATTGATAGCCGTTATCCCACCGCTGTTGTTTCTTGTCGTCTTCTTTTGCAAGTTGCTCGATGTCAGTTTGTGAAAACCCCATTTGCTCACGACTTTTGGCTAGGGCGGCTCTACGCTCCTCTATTGACATAGCCGATAGGTCCTTCTGCACGCTTTCTAGCTGAAAATAGACATTGGCAATGACGCCTTTATTAAGGGTGAAATGAGTTTGTTCTTCTGGGTACAACTCATCTAAGGTGTTTTGTAAAATATACAAACGTTCTTCCATGGCCATATTTGTGTCTTGGTTTAATACTTCAATGGTTTGCTGAACGGTTTGTCGTTTTTCCTGTGCTTGATCAATCTCTTTTTGCCAGAGGGTTTCTGCTAGATCACCAAAAATTTCATGTCTTTTTTGCCATATCGTCCCCCTTTTGCTTAGCGGGTCTAAGTCATTGAGCGATAGTAAATTTTGAGAATACCAGTGGTCATACTCATCCATTTGGGTGATCAATAATAGTATGGCCTGTGCGTATTCTGGGAATGCTAACTCTACAATTGTTCTAAATATGTAAGAATAATCCTGTGGGTACTGTTCTTTTATGAAGTCCCTAAAGTCTTGCATGATCATTTGCACAGATGGCTGATGTATTTCATGGCCATGTTTATTTTGTAATTGATTGGCCATGTTATGGATGAATTTTGATTGCTTGATTGACTGATTACTCAGAGGTAAAGACGATGGTAACTGAATGTTACCTGATACCGCGTTTTTTAAACTATCCCCTTGTACCAGGTCAATGGATGGTTTTTTAAGGTATAAAGTTAAGCCAACAGTGAACCCTACTATGACGAATAAAATTACAATATGTCGATTCATAATATGGGCCTTTTGATTGATTTTTGATGATGTATTAACTTCGTCCTAAACTGACCTAGAAAATGAAACACATTTTCGTCATATTGAATACTACTAGTGATTTCTTTACTGGCTATGTCGGTAAACGCCAATTTTATTATGAATGGCTAAACCTGACGACAATAAAAATTAAAAAGCCTTGTTCGATCTGATTGAGAGAACGCTCATGTTTAGTGATATCTATTTTCGTCTTTTGCTTGAAGTTATGACCAAAGATAGTCGAATTAAAAATATACCCTCATTAAAAAATCAAGATGAAAAAAATGTAGGTCTTGATTCAGTAAGGCATTTTTATAAGTTGATTATTAGTATCTATGAGCAATGCCATGATTCAAATATTGGTCTTGAATTTGGCCGTCAGGTGAAACCCATTAATGCATGCGACTTTTCTCGCTTGATCGCCACCTCTAAAAATGTAATTGAGGGGCTGAATACGATAGAAGAGTATTATTCTCGACTTAATTTAAAACCCTTCCCCATGCTACATAAGGATGATCAACATATTTCAATGGCGTTATGTTTTCCCTATGAAGATGATATTGAATACGGGCATAAACGATTTTGCAGTGAAACTTTTTTTAGTTTTTGTTTAAGTTTTTTATCGGATTTAGTTGATCATAAAATTGAGCCTGTGGCGCTGTATTTAGATTACCCTCAGCCGAGTTATACGAAGGAATACATAAGGCAGTTTAACTGTGAGTTGGTGTTTGATGCACCATTGTCAATGATCGTGCTGGAGCGAAGTATTGAGAGTCTATCTTTAAGTAGCGCCAATGAAAGTTTGCATGAGGTCTATCTAATTAAAGCACAGGAGACCTGGCAGCAGACTAAACGCTTGCAGAAATTTCATTATCGCGCATTAAGTCAAATGATGAAGCATTTCCCTGAGGGCTTTAATGGCCAATATTTAGCACAAACTTTAAATATTTCACCTAGGGGGCTGCAAAAGCGTTTAAGCGCCGAAGGCTCATCTTTCTCATCGATCAGCCAAGTGGTTCGGCGTGAATTGATCAAGATCTGTTTGTTTCAGCGTCACATTACGCTTGATGAAACGGCAACCTTGTTAGGGTTTCAATCACAAAATAGTTTTAGAAAGTTTTTTAAATTGCAGTTTGGGGCAAATCCGCAAGTCTATCTGGATTCACAGAAGGGGATATTAGAGGTCACATAAAGTCAGTAGATGAGTCTACTGACTTTACAAAATGCTTACGCGGCACAGCACTTTTTGTATTTCTTACCACTGCCACATGGACAAGGGTCATTACGACTGGCTTGTTTTTGGCTGACAGCTGCACAAGCTTCTTTTTTCTCTAGTAAAATCTCAAGGTCACGAATATTTTCGTCTGCTTCTGGGGCGACCGTAATAATGCTTGCCCAGCCGTTTTCTTCGAACGTGCTGATTAACTCTAGTTTACGCTCTTCACTTTGTACGCTGATTTTAGCCGGTGCTTTATCGGTACCTAAACGTACTGTTTTGTTTGTTTCGAAGCCTGGACTTTTATGATCCGGCTTTTTCATGGATTTGCCTTTGTAGAAAAATTTTGACATGTATCACCATTAAGTTGCAGGCCGGAGCTGATATATGCAGCCATGGCCAAAATGAGTAGGGCTAAGCCCAATTGGAATCTGTCTGTATTGTAGTGTATCTGCGCTTAAATATCCTAACTAGTTCTGCCATGTGACCCGTTCAAGCAAGGGCAGGTTAATGGACTAGACTGACAGTGATAGGCACCTGTCAGGTGAATGATGTCTTTGCCGACAATTTTGTTGTCAAACCCCATAAACAGTGGTATTTAGCGGGTATTGGCATCACGCCTCGTCATTTCTTCTTATGGACACCCTAATGACCAAACCTTTCGCTGGCTATGATCTTCCTGATGATTTCCTTGATCTGTTGTCTTCTTTGTTGCGCAACCCCAGCGTAGTTGGGGCGGAGCATTCCTTTTTTCGAGTACTACAGCGTGAATTAGAAGAGCGTGGCGCAAAGGTGACCTGGTATGAGGGCTTGCTAGTGGCCCAAGGCAATGACCCAGATAGCTTGATGTTTTCAGCGCACATTGATCGCCATGGGCTTATGTGTACAGGCCCTAATGAGTTTCAATATGCGGCATTTGTATCGGGTGCGCGCTCTGATTTATTGGGTAACTCGGTTGCCGAGCAACTGATGAAGAAGATTGTGTACCGTTTTCAAAACGAGTCGGTGTACGCCTATGAGCCTTGGTCGGGGGCCTATCGGGGGCGCGGGGATATCACCAATGCCTATATTTGTGAATTTCGTAACAATTTAATTTTTGAGTTGGAAGGTTTAGAACACCTAGTGGCTGGTACCCCGGTTGCGTTTATTGATAAATTAAAAATTCAAACGGATACCATTGCAGGGCAATTGGATAACGTATTAACCGCCGCTGCTCTGGTTTATTTGTTTGAGAAAGGCTTTCAAGGCACGGCGTTTTTTACCGCTCAAGAAGAAGCAGGTAAGAGCTGGCGTTATCTATTGGAGTGGTTTCGTCGCTTTGGCGGCTCGACCAATCAATTGATTGTGGTGGATACTAGCCCGTTTCCCGATATTGCCGCCGCTAGCGCTCAACATCTGGTTCTGCGAGAGCAAGATGCCAATGCATTGTTTAATCAAGCGCTCACCCAAAAATTACAAGATACGTGTGAGCAACTGGGGATTAGTTATTTATTTAAAGATGCCTATGTTGAAAAACTCAATCAAGAATTAATCGCAAAAGGAGAGGCGCCCCATTCCATGGGATCCACTGAACTTGGCCGAATCATTTCAGCATCTAATGGTTTGGTGGACGGCACAACCTTACAGATTCCTACATCGGGTTATCATACGTTATCAGAAACCGCGCCTAAGGCATCAGTGGCTGCATTTTTACGATTACTGCACGAGCTATGTCAGCTGGATCAATAAATTACATGAGAAAAGTGGTACACTTGCTGATTGATTTAGGTGAGTGTTTGGCTCTTATGAGTACTCTATGAATAATACCATTTTACAATTAACACGCATTGTTCAGCAGGTTGCACTTGCGGATTCGCCAGCCACTCAGGTGTCATTAATTGTGGATTCCATTAGCGATGTGATTCAAGCAGATGTGTGCAGCTTGTATCGTGCTAATGAGCAGCAAGATATGGTGTTGCTCGCCAGTCACGGCCTTAAACATAAAAATGTCGTGACGATTCCCTATGCAAAAGGCTTGGTGGGTTTGGTTGCAAAAAGCCGACACCCGGTTAACGTCAAAGACGCTGCTGCACATGACCACTATTACTATTTGCCACAAACTCAAGAAGAAAAATTTGTCAGTTTTTGCGGTGTGCCCTTGGTTTTATTTGGCAAGGTCATTGGTGTATTGGTGGTGCAAAGTCGCGTGGCTGAACTGTTTAGCAAGGAAAGTGAAGGGTTTTTGGTGGCTCTTGCATCCCAGTTAGCCTTAATCGTTTCTAATATTCCGGTTGATGCAAAAATTGAAGATCAAAATGATCGTCATCGCGGAGTAAAAGGGGCGCCGGGCATAGGTATTGGTAAGGTGCGCCTATGTTTAAGTGGTGAACTCAATAGTGTACCGGATGCACAATGCGATGATATTGAAACCAGTGTGAGCCAATGGCTGCAATTACTGGATGCGGTAAAACTGGATATTCAATCCGAGCAGTCTGCTCTGGGGCGAGAGATGCCAGATTCGGTTTCCGCGATTTTTGATGCCTATGGCATGTTACTGGATGATCAAGAGTTGATTGAAAAAGTCAGCTATGAAATTCGTCAAGGTCATTGGTTGCCCTATGCCCTTAAAATGACGATTCAGCACTATGTGGAAATATTCCACGCAATGGATGATCCATATTTTCGCGCCCGAGCAGAAGACATCGCTCACCTAGGTAATAAATTATATAACGCTTGGCGTGGCACGAAAGGGGTTGACGTTAACCATGTTGACGGCCCCATCATCTTAACTGGTGTGCAGGTGAGTGTATCGGACATGGCCAGCGTACCGGTGAATCAGCTGGCTGGTATTGTATGTTATGAAGGCTCTAGTTTATCCCATACGGCGGTGCTGGCGAATGCTATGGGCATTCCGGCGGTTATGGGAACAGGCACACTTAAAAGCTTAGTTAATGGTGATGAGCTGATTGTTGATGGCAACGAGGGTCAAATTATTTTGTACCCAAGTGACATGGTGGCCAATGAATTTAAAAAGCTCGTGCAAAAAGAAAAGAGCCTTAAAAAGCAATTATCCTTATTAAAAGATTTGCCGGCTCAAACCACTGACGGTCATGTATTAGAATTATTTACCAATACGGGTTTGTTAGCGGATATTACCCCCGGCTTAAAAAGTGGTGCAGAAGGGGTGGGTTTATACCGCACAGAAATCCCATTTATGGTGCGCGATAGTTTCCCTAGCGAAGATGAACAAGTTCAAGTGTATGAACGCGTTTTACAGGCTTATGAACATAAACCCGTATACATGCGAACCTTGGATATTGGCGGTGATAAACAGCTGCCTTATTTCCCCATTCATCATGAAGAAAACCCTGCATTGGGATGGCGCGGCATTCGCTTTACGCTAGATAATATTCAATTATTAATGACTCAGGTTCGCGCCATGATTCGTGCGGCCAGTGGGCAAGATAATCTAAATATATTGCTACCCATGGTCATTTCAACCGGTGAGCTGACCACCTTTTTAGAGTTACTGGATGACGCATTGTCACAATTAACGGAAGAGGGTGTGTCGGTGAGTCGACCAAGGGTCGGTGTCATGGTGGAAGTGCCTGCGGCTATTTCACAAATTCCTTTGTGGGCAAAGTACATAGATTTTATCTCTATTGGCTCTAACGATTTAAGCCAATACTTATTAGCCCTTGATCGCAATAATTCACGTGTGGCTGAGCGTTATGATCATGTTCATCCTGCGGTATTGCATGAGGTGAATCGTATTGTCAGGCTTGCCCGTGAACACAATCTACCATTAAGTCTTTGCGGTGAGATGGCAGCGGATCCTGTGGCTGTGATTTTGTTAATGGGCATGGGCATTCAGAGGTTATCCATGAGCGCGGCAAAACTGCCAAAAATTAAATACTTGATTCGCAGTATCTCGTTGACTCAGTGCAAACAAATTTTACAGCAGGCATTATGTTTAGAAAGCAGTGAAGCTATTCGTGCGCGCGTGAATGATTGCCTTGAGCAAACAGGGTTTAATCAGTACATGAAAAACCAACAAAACAATCAAGAATCATAAAGAAAAAATGATCATCTGTTTTGCATCAAATAACAAAGACTAAAACCCAAAGCTCAATTTGGTAACTAAAATTATTCAAGTGTGTATCCATGATGCACGTCTATTTTTTAACTTGTGAATGGCTAAACCATGAAGACTCCGTTATCCCATCCTTTTGCGATTTTTTTAAGTGTTTTGTTGCTCCTTGGTTGTGATGCCAAACAAGATGCATCCAGTTCGTCTGATGCTTCACTGAAACCTCACGAGCAAAATGCTTTTGCGTCTTCGGCTAATGTTTGGTTTGTGGACGGGCAAGATAAAATCAACGCTGCAATCAAGCAGCACCAAGCCATTAACAACAATAAAGGCAGTGCCAAAAATATTATTTTATTTGTGGGCGATGGCATGGGCATTTCAACAGTGACCGCGGCGCGTATTCTCGATGGCCAGCGCAAGGGGCAGCTGGGTGAGGATAATCAATTAAGTTTTGGGCGTTTTCCTTTTGCAGGCTTATCAAAAACTTATAATGTGGACGCACAAACCCCAGATTCCGCCGGCACCATGACGGCGTTGGTCACCGGTGTGAAAACCGACGCGGGTGTAATTGGTGTCAGTGAGCAAGTAGAGCGAGGCAAGTGCGAATCGGTGGCGGGCAATGAATTGGTGAGCGCGTTAGAGTTAGCTGAAATGGCTGGTATGAGTACCGGTATTGTGACCACCGCTCGTGTGACCCATGCCACGCCTGCCTCTACATATGCCAAAAGCGCTGACCGAAATTGGGAGGATATTTCAGACATGCCAAAGGCCGCTATTGCATTTGGCTGTCAAGACATCGCTCAGCAATTAATTGATTTTGAAACCAATTTAGAAATGCGCTTTAGCGGCATTGATGTAGATGGTATCGATGTCATTATGGGCGGTGGGCGTCGTCACTTTTTACCTAAGGATCCTGCCGCCAATTCTGCGGACGCTAAGAGTAAAATTGAAGGGGATCGTACCGATCAGCAAAACTTAATCGCACAATGGCAAGCAAAGTACACAGACGGTGTTTACGTGATGGATCAAGCTGGTTTTGATGCTCTTAATACACAAAGCACTCAACAGGTTTTAGGGTTATTTAATGAAAGCCATATGCAGTATGAAGCCAATCGAAAAAATGACCGCGCGGGTGAGCCCTCACTCAGTGAAATGACCAAAACCGCCATCGCCATTTTAGACAATAATCCAAATGGATTTTTCCTTAATGTTGAAGCTGGGCGCATTGATCATGCTCACCATGCTGGTAATGCTTATAACGCCCTAACCGATGCCATTGAACTCTCCCAAGCGGTGCAGGCGGCAGTGGATTCAACCGATGCAAATGAAACGCTGATCATAGTAACAGCCGATCACTCCCATGTGTTTACCATGGCGGGATACCCAAAACGAGGCAACCCCATATTAGGCAAGGTAATTAATGTGGGTTCGGATGAATACGCATTGGCGAAAGATGATCAGCCCTATACAACATTAGGTTATATGAATGGGTTAGGGCATCGAGATCATGGGCATAACACGAATGCAGATAAAGCCTATGATGACGGTTTAGGTGCGATAACTGGCCGCCAAGATTTAACCCAGTTGGATACAACCAAAGCCGGCTTTCATCAGGAAGCCTTAGTGCCCTTAGACTCAGAAACCCATGGCGGTGAAGATGTGGGTATTTATGCACAGGGGCCAGGCGCCCACTTGGTGAGCGGTGTGCATGAACAAAGTGTGATTTTTCACATTATGAATCATGCGGGTAATTTATCTGAAAAAGCCAGCCGAGCCTGGCTGCAGCCGGAGACTAGGTGATAACTGGATGCATGTTTTACATTATGATCAGTTAGACATTACCGGGTTTGCCGGCATTCGTGAGCGCGTATTGGTGAGTGATCGGCAGTACTTTAAGCGCACAGCTCCTGATGAGGTGCGCGATGGTTTTGGTGCCTGTGTGTATCTCGCCCATGCCTATTTTACCGCCCATGGGGCTACCGGATTGCATCACCATGAAGCGGTGGATATTGTTTCCCTTTTTACCAAAGGCCATGTGGTGCATCAAGGGACGCTGGGCGATGGAGCATCATTTTATGCCGATGACGTATTGGTGCAATGCAGTGGCCCGGCGGGCTTTCGTCACAACGAAATGAATGCGCTGGCGGATGTTTCCGGCATGGTACAGCTATGGTGTATCCCAAGTGAGCAAAGTGCTTCACGCCAATTGCATCATAAATTCAGCCTAACCGAGCCCGGTGTGCATCGTGTGTATGGTGGTGCACAAGCCGACTCCGCCACCAAGGTGGTCAGTGAAACACAATTGGATTTAGCGATATTGGCAAATGAAGAAACGATGACGTTTAAGGGTAAGGTACGACTTTATATGCTAAAAGGTCGTGCCGAAGCAAACGAGCAAGGGGTGTCTGCTGAGCTGTCGCGGGGTGCGTTATGTGATGGCCAAAACATATTAATAACAGCGAACGAGCCTTGTCGAATATTAATTCAGCGTGAATGCCAGATATAAAAAAAGCCCGAAAGGGCTTTTTTTATGACTTGTCGTAGGCATCCACTTTGTCTGTTGGATTGCTTTGACGGTCCAGTATGCCGATATCCAAAACGGGAGAGGCATCAATGTGTTGAGCATCCATCATTTGTGCAACGCGCTGTAAGGATGAAATGATCATCGTCTGTTCCCACTCTTGTAAATCCCCAAATTGGCGGGCGAAATGATCTTGCAGTGGCATGGGAGCATCTTGTAATACTTCCGTGCCAGCATCGGTTAGATAGGTGTGCACTTTACGCTTGTCGGTTGTTGAGCGCTCACGGTAAACCAGGTTGCGTTTTTCGAGTCGGTCTAAAATAGTGGTAACCGTGGCTTGGCTTAAACTGATGTCATTGGCCAGCTCACCAATGGTCACGTGACCTTTATCACGAACAGCCTGGAGCAATAAAATTTGTGGTGCGGTTAGACCAGTGGTTTTAGCAAGGTGCTTAGAGTGCAAGTCGGTTGCGCGAATCACTCGGCGCAAGGCAACCAAAACTTCGTCAATATGGCTCAAGGGTATGTCCTGTTGTGTGCGCAAATCGGCCATTATATAGAGGCGCGATTTTTTCGCCAGCGCTAGCCAACCTTAGTCTTGCGTTTGTCTTGCGAGAAGGCCTCATCCTGTGGATAAAAACCGGCATGAGCCGCCTGAGTGTGGCGATCCAAGCTGCCCACATCCAGAACCGGGGCGGCATCAATTTCATGGGCATCCATCATCTGTGCCACCCGCTGTAAAGATGAGATCAGCATGGTTTGCTCCCACTCTTTTAAATGGCCAAATTGACGAGTGAGCTGATCTTGCAAGGGGATCGGTGCGCCCAGCAATATGGTATCGGCAAATTTAGTCAGGTGTGCATGCACCTTGCGTTTGTCGGTAAGTGAGCGCTGACGATAGATCAGCTCACGCTTCTCTAAGCGATCCAAAATGGTGGTGACCGTGGCCTGAGATAAGCTCACTTCATTGGCAATCTCGCCTATGGTGACCTGCCCCATATTACGAATAGCTTGTAATATCAGCATTTGAGGTGCCGTTAATCCCGTGGTCTTTACCAGGTGCTTTGAGTGCAGATCCGTTGCACGAATAACACGCCTCAGTGCCACGAGTACTTCTTCAATTCGATGCTCTAAATGATCCCCTTGATTCTCATGAGATGAATCAGAGGTCACACACGCTTGTGGTTCGCTTACTTCATTCATTGTGATCGGGCTCGTCTTTGTACTGGGATAAATCAATCACGATAAACAGTTTATCTTCAAGGTTAACGGTCCCCTTGATAAGGGCGTGTTCAGCATCACTGCTATCAATTTGTTCATTATTGAAGCCAATGATTTCGCTAACACGGTCAACACTGAAGCCCATCAGGCTGTTTTCGTGCTCAATAATTAAGATACGGCTGTCGTCGTTTGGTGTGGCATTCGTCGAACCCATTAAGGCGCGACCATTGACCACACTGATGACATCTCCGCGAATATTCACAATTCCCTCCACAGTCGATGGTGAACCAGGCACATCAGCGGGAGAGCGATAAGTCACGATCTCTCTGACTTTATCTATAGGTTGGGCGTAAGCGGCCCCATCTATATAAAAGCTGATCCACTGATCCTTGGTTAATACATCGTTCATAGAAAGAGTTTGCCAATATTATTTAGTTAATTATCAATTAATGTTTAGTGTACTATATTTATAGCACTAAAGAAAATTGCATGCAAAATGACGTTTTTAGCGAAATATTTGTCATTTTAGTGCAATTTTTACACTTATTTTTAATGATATTGTCATTTTAGTGCAATAATTAGACGAAATTAGCATTATTTTACCTTTTGGGGTTTAAATAATGTTTAGAGTAGTAAATAATAGAGTTCTTAAGGTAATACAGGAATACGGATTTATGTCGCTCGCGATCGAATTACAAGCACCCACAGCCGAAGATGGCATGTCGGTGTATGAATTGGTGCAAAACTGCCCACCTCTTGATACCAACTCAGCCTATTGTAATCTCTTGCAGTGCTCTCATTTCGCCGATACATCCGTTGCCGCAGTTCTTCATGGTGATGATGGCGAGTCCCAATTAGTGGGTTTCATTTCTGGTTACATTCTTCCGGGTAAGCCCGACACTCTATTCATCTGGCAAGTGGCAGTATCGGATAAAGCACGGGGCCAAGGCCTTGCTTCAAAAATGATTCAGCATATTTTACAGCGCCCAAATTGTGCGCAAGTGCGCTTTATCGAAACCACCATTACTGAATCCAATGGTGCCTCGTGGGCATTGTTTGAGCGTGCCGCGAAATCTCTTAACACTGAGCTTAATCGCTCCGTGATGTTTGAAAAGCAACAGCACTTTAAAGGTGAGCATGACACTGAGATGTTAGTGCGAATCGGACCTTTTAGTCGCTAATTCATTACATCCCTTAAAATTAATTAATCACTATTCCATTTTTGGAAGGAGTAAAGCATGAAAATTTTTGACGAAATCGAATCAGAAGTACAATCTTACGCCCGTTCATTCCCTCGCTTGTTTAACAAAGCACAGGGTGAGTTCTTATACGACGAAGAAGGTAACCAGTACTTAGATTTCCTAGCAGGCGCAGGTACCCTTAACTACGGTCATAACCACCCTGTATTTAAAGAAAAACTAGTGCAATACATCATGGATGACGGCATTTCTCACGGTCTAGATTTGCACACTAAGGCAAAGGGTGAGTTTCTTGAGACCTTCAATGAAAAGATTCTTAAGCCACGCGATTTAAATTACATGGTTCAGTTTACTGGCCCAACCGGTACTAACGCAGTGGAAGCAGCACTTAAGCTGGCGCGTAATGTAAAAGGCCGCGAAAACGTAATCTCTTTCACCAATGGTTTCCACGGTGTGAGCCTGGGTTCATTGGCCACAACAGGTAACTCTCACCACCGTGGTGCGGCGGGTGTGAGCCTTGGTGGCTCATCACGTTTGCCGTTTGATGGTTACATGGGTGATGAACTGGATACGACTTTCTATCTGGATAAAGTACTGTCTGACTCGAGTAGTGGTATTGATCTACCTGCCGCGGTCATCGTTGAGACGGTTCAGGGTGAAGGTGGTATTAATGCAGCAAGCTTTGAATGGTTGCAAAACCTTGAGAAAGTATGTCGTAAACATGATGTATTATTGATTGTTGATGACATCCAGGCGGGTTGTGGTCGTACGGGTACTTTCTTTAGCTTCGAAGAAGCGGGTATTAAGCCGGATATCGTAACCTTGTCTAAATCATTCAGCGGTTATGGTCTGCCATTCGCCGTTGTATTGATGAGCCCAGAGCTTGACCAATGGAAGCCAGGTGAGCATAACGGTACATTCCGTGGTAACAACCTTGCGTTTGTGACCGCTAAAGCGGCCATCGATACCTTCTGGAGCGATGATAAGTTCTCAAAAGAGATCAAACGTAAAGGTGATTACATTGCTAAGCGCTTAGAAGATATTGCAGAAAAATACGGTGAAGGTAATTTCACTCTGCGCGGTCGTGGTATGATGCGCGGCATTAGCTGTGTGAACGGTGAGATTGCTAACCAGATCACCCGTGCTGCCTTTAAGCAAAACTTGATCATTGAAACCAGTGGTGCAGATGATGAAGTGGTGAAATTCCTATGCCCACTGATCATTAATGATATTAACCTGAAGAAAGGTCTGGATATCGTTGAAAACGCGATCAAGGCGGTTTGTGCCAAAGAAGAGATCCCTGAAGATAAGGATTACTTCGACGACGTTGAACTAGCAAGCTAATATTCGCTAGTGCTGTAAAAGACACAGGCTTGCATGCAGCAATGCCTGTGCATGATGAATTATTGACATTTTTATAGATTAAATAGTGGTTTTATTATGATCGTAAGAACATTAGAAGAAGCAGAACAAACAAATCGTAAAGTGGTTGATCCCAATAACAACTGGGACAGTACTCGTTTGTTATTGAAAGATGACAACATGGGTTTCTCGTTTCATATCACCACCATTTATGCCGGTGCTGATTTTCAAATGCATTACCAAAATCACCTAGAATCGGTATTTTGTATGTCAGGTGAAGGGGAAGTTGAAACCCTAGCCGACGGTAAAGTGTACCCAATTAAACCGGGTACGATTTATATTTTAGACAAAAATGATAAGCACGTTTTACGTGCGAGCAAAGAAATGAAAATGGCTTGTGTGTTTAACCCACCGGTAATTGGTAACGAAGTTCATAACAAAGATGGCGCTTACGAGCTTAATGCTGAAGCGATCACCGACTGATTTATTCGTTCATTCAATTTAACATTAAATTTTAAGAATAAAGCAGGAAAGTTATGTCATTGGCAAATCATAGTGTAGAAAAAATTGGCGGTACTTCGATGAGTGATTATGTCTCCGTACGAGACAACATCATTCTTCAGCCGGTAAAAAAAGGTCAGTTGTATGAGCGTATTTTTGTCGTCAGTGCTTACGGCGGTTTGACCGATAAGTTACTTGAACACAAAAAAAATGGTCAACCTGGGGTTTATGCATTATTTGCCAATGGCGTTAATGATGATAGCTGGCTCACCGCGCTATTAGATCTTAAGCAGGAAATGCTCAACATCAATGCCACATTATTTGCTGATGATTTATTAATTAAAGCCAACAACTTTATCTGCGAACGCATCGATAACGCCCAGCATGTCTTGGCCGATCTACAAAGCCTATGCAGCCATGGTCATTTCTCTATTGAAGATCATTTATCCACGGTACGTGAAATGCTAGCCAGCTTAGGTGAAGCGCACAGTGCTTGGAATATGGCTGAGCTATTACAGCGTGATGGTGTAAATGCTATTTTTGTCGATTTAACCGCGTGGCAAAGTACAGAGCACACGTCTTTAGATGAACGTATCAAACTTGCTTTCGAGCACATTGATCTAGGCAAGCAGCTACCGATCGTGACTGGTTATGCCCACAGCCAAGAAGGCCTGATGAGCACATTTGATCGTGGTTACTCTGAAATGACATTTAGCCGCATTGCGGTATTAAGCCACGCGAAAGAAGCGGTTATCCACAAAGAATTCCATTTAAGCAGTGCCGACCCTCGTTTAGTGGGTGAGAATAATGCGGTACCAATTGGTCGTACCAATTATGATGTAGCCGACCAGCTGGCCAACTTAGGGATGGAAGCCATTCACCCCAAAGCGGCTAAAGGCCTGCGTCAAAATAGCATTGCGCTGCGAGTTAAAAATACTTTTGAACCTGAGCACACAGGGACCCTGATCACGGGTGATTACGTTAGCGACAAACCGTGTGTTGAAATCATTGCAGGCTGTAAAGGTGTATACGCCATCGAAGTGTTTGATCAAGATATGGCGGGTAATATCCAGCAAGTGGACCAAGATATTTTGCGAATCATTCAGCGATTCAAAGCTCACATTGTTTCAAAAGATATTAACGCTAATACCATCACTCACTATTTATCGACTAACCTTAAAACGGTTAAGCGTATTCGTGCAGCGTTAGAAGGACATTTTGATGAAGCTGAAATCAAGCAGCAGAAAGTTGCCATCGTCTCTGCCATTGGCAGTGACATGCAGGTGCCAGGCATTCTTGCTAAAACAGTAAGAGCGCTGGCGGATCAAAATATCAGTGTGCTCGCCATGCATCAATCTATGCGTCAGGTGGATATGCAATTTTTAGTGAATGAAAGTGACTATGATCAAGCGGTTAAAAGCCTGCATGGTTGCCTAGTAGAAGTGCATGATCACGGAGACGCAATATGCCTAGCATCCTAATCAAAGGATTAGTGCTACTACTTTGTTTAAGCAGTCAGTGGCTTTATGCCGCGGCTGCTTCTGACGAAGCTAGAGATGAAAAACTCAAACAATCTCGTACGGTTGTTGAAGAATTACAAGCCCCGCTCTACAACCCGTTTGTGGAGCGTTATGTTTTAGATGACTTAAAGCAACTGCGTACAGAACTGGCCGCACAAAAAGCCGAAATCATCCAACAGATCGTTGACCGTGAGCATAACAGTGTTGACCGTGCGGTTACCTATGCAACCAATACTGTCACCTATTTCTTTTACCTGATTGCAGCGGCCACCTCTATTTTGGTAATTGTGGGTTGGACGTCTATCCGTGACATTAAAGAGCGTGTTCATTCTCAAGCGGACGAGGAAATTTCCCGTTTAGTAGGGGAGTACGAACGTCGACTTCATGCCATTGAAAGTCAGTTGAACCAGAAAACCCAAGACATTGAAGATAACCGTGAAGAAATTGAGCTAACCCAAGAGCGTCAGTCTTTGTGGTTAAGAGCGGCCCGTGAAAATAATTTCCACAACAAGATTGCGGTATATGACCAAATCTTGAAATTGCGCCGAGACGACACCGAAGCACTGACCTATAAAGCCGATGCCGTGCTTGAACTGGACGAGCCTCAATGGGCGATTAACTTATGCTACCAAGCACTTGCTATTGACCCTGATAATTCTCATGCCTTCTACCAGTTAGCTTGCGCTTATACTGTATTAGGTATGCAAGAAGAGGCGGTAAACTATGTGGCAGAAGTACTGGAACGTACCGATACCTACAAAGAAGATATCCTGAGTGATCCGGTTATGAAGCCACTGCATGAAAATGAGCGCTTCAAAGAACTGATGGGCGAAGATGCGCTGAATCAAACGGAAGACCAGCCCGTTTAAGCGTTTACGTTACCCACTCTAAAAAGGCCAAATACCACGGTATTTGGCCTTTTTTATTTTTAGAACCAAATCCTTACCTGCAGCTTGTTTAATTTCATCTAAACTTAGGTGTAAATTAAGTGAGGTTGATCATGCAACGTGCTCCTAACCACCCAAGCGAAACGCAACGAATAGCGGAACTGCTGCGATTTGATGTATTGGATAGTGAGGATGAAAAAGCGTTTGATGAACTAACCGAACTGGCCAGTCATATATGCCAAACCCCAATATCCTTAATTAGCCTAATCGACACAGACCGGCAGTGGTTTAAGTCTCGTGTCGGTATAGACGCTCAAGAAACCCCAAGAGAACAAGCATTTTGCGCCCATGCCATTTTACAACCGGGTTTGTTTGAGGTGCCAGACGCCCTTAAGGATGCACGTTTCGCCGATAACCCGCTTGTTCAAGGGGACCCCGATATACGATTCTACGCCGGGGCGCCGTTGGTTACGTCTAAGGGCTTGCCTATTGGTACCCTATGCGTCATTGATAAAACAGCCAAAACATTAAGCGTACAACAAAAGCGGGCGCTTGAAATTCTGGCCAATCAGGTAATGGACCAATTAGAACTCAGGCTTAACTACAAAAAACTGCAGCAAGCGAGTGAAGAAAGACAGAAAATTTTCTCTGTGATTGGTCATGACTTGCGCTCGCCATTTAATGGCATATTAGGATTGTCTCAGCTGCTGTATGAAAAGGCTTCTGTCATGAGTCATGAGCAAACGAAAGACATGGCTGGGCATATCTATGGTTCATCGTTACAGGTGTTTCAAATCATAGATGAGTTAATGCAGTGGACACAGCAGCGCCTTGGGCGCACGGTCTCGAACGTTGAGCCCTGCTCATTAATGAAAGCCGTCAACGATACACTAGGGTTATTAAAGGATGCGATAACGTTAAAACAACTTGCTTGTGACGTGAATATTGAACCGCATATTGACGTGTTAGCGGATGGTGCGATTCTTAAAACCATTTTGCGAAACTTGCTGAACAACGCCATTAAATATTCAAATGAAGGTGGCATGATTCGTATCGATGCGCAGGTTGAAAGTGACCATATGAGTATCAGCATCGAAGATCAAGGCAGCGGGGTTTCCCCTCATGTGATTGAGCAGTTATTTAACAATACAGTAGAAAGCGAAGTGGATACCGAGGGTTTAAAAGGCTCAGGTATTGGCTTGAGCCTTTGTGCTGAGCTTATTGCAACCCAGGGTGGCAGTATCCGTGTGGATGAAACATACACACAAGGCGCCAGAATCATTTTCACGTTACCGTCTTCTACTTAGTTGTCAGCGGGCAAGTCAAACCATAGTGCTACCAATTCGTCTTGTGCAATCAACCTAATGCTTTGCGCTTGATGCACCCCTATACCATCCCCTTCATTAAATACTTCATTGTCTAATAGAACACTACCCTCAACAATATGCAGGTATGTCATGCGTGATGACTCACGTGATAGAACAAGGCTTTGTTGTGCTGGTAGGTGTAGGCGGTGAATACTGACATCCGCTTGAATACTTAAAGACTGGTCAGCACCTGTGGGCGTAACCAAGGGTGTCAGTACATCCGTTTGCACAATCGTGGTTTGTGCATAATTGGGTGCTAAATCCCGTTGATTGGGCTGAATCCATATTTGTAAAAATTTTAATGCCTGGGTGTCGCTGGCGTTAAACTCGCTGTGCATAATGCCCGTGCCCGCACTCATTCGCTGCACATCCCCAGCAGGAATCGTGAACTGATTACCTAGGCTGTCCTTGTGAGCAATGCTGCCCTTTGTCACATAGGAAATGATTTCCATATTGTCATGGCCATGGGCACCAAAGCCATATCCTGGGTCAACCGTGTCATCATTGATTACTCGTAAA
>MDTG01444228.1_pt1 | contig 28735 bp, 24 predicted proteins | sample 811421 | NCBI WGS metagenome assembly MDTG01 (sample SAMN05326645, study PRJNA326480) | marine metagenome | isolation source: seawater | place: Pacific Ocean: South East | collected 2011
AACTGTAATAGGCTTTGATAATTTAAATACTTACTATGATCAGTCCTTAAAATTAGCAAGATTAAAACATCTCAAAGAATTTTCAGAACTTAATAATGTAGTTTTTACTTTTAAAAAATACAACTTAGAAGATCAGGAAGCTTTAGAAAACATCTTTAAAGAAAATCAACCAGACTATGTCGTTAACTTAGCCGCTCAAGCAGGCGTAAGATACTCTATTGAAAACCCAAAAGCATATATACAGTCAAACCTCAATGGATTTGGAAATATTCTTGAATGCTGTAGAAATCACAATGTTCAACACTTGGTTTACGCAAGTAGTAGCTCGGTTTATGGGGGAAATAGTAATCTTCCCTTTTCCGAAAAGCAAGGAGTTGATCATCCAGTCAGCCTTTATGCCTCAACTAAAAAAGCTAACGAGTTAATGGCACATACATATAGTCATCTTTATGGAATACCTACGACTGGCTTAAGATTCTTTACAGTGTACGGTCCATGGGGAAGACCAGATATGGCATTATTTTTATTTACAAAAGCAATCATTGCAGGTCAACCAATAAAAATTTTTAACAACGGCAACATGATTAGAGACTTCACTTATATTGATGACATAGTTGAAAGTGTTAGCAGGGTTATTTATAAAGTAGCTTCACCCGATAAGAAATTTAATACATTGGCTCCTAATCCTTCTACAAGCTTTGCTCCATATAAGATTTTTAATATTGGCAACTCGACTCCAACACCTCTGATGGATTATATCTATGCAATAGAAGATGCATTAGACATGACTGCAATCAAAGAATATTTACCCATGCAAGATGGTGATGTTCAAGCAACATCTGCAGATACTAAGTTACTTGAAGATTGGATTGGATTCAAACCGAATACATCTGTTGAGGAAGGTGTCTCAAAGTTTATCCATTGGTACAGAGAGTTTTACAATGTTTAAATGACCAATTATAATGAAAGTTAAAAAACATTTGTTTGATCTACCTGATTTATTTTCATGCTCTGTCTCAATCATCGGCCTTGGGTACGTAGGATTACCTCTTGCAGTAGCATTTTCAAAAAACAAAAATTGTAATCTAACCAATAAATTACTAAATAGACAAATAATTGGCTTTGATATTAATGAGAAGAGATTATTAGAGCTTAAGAAAGGAATAGATGCAACAAATGAAATTACTCATAGTGACTTAAAAAATTTAAACCAAATAAAATTCACTAATAACAAAGAAGATTTAATTAGCTCAGATGTATTTATAATTACTGTACCAACACCTATTTGTGAAAATAAACTTCCTGATTTAAATTCAATAAAAAGAGCTACAGAAACTGTAAGTAACATCATAAAACTAAGAGTTTCTGAAAGAGTTAAACCAATTATTATTTACGAAAGTACTGTTTATCCTGGCACTACAGAAGAAGTATGCATTCCTATTATAGAAAAAATATCTGGATTAAAGTTAAATAAAGAGTTCTATTGTGGGTATAGTCCAGAAAGAATTAATCCAGGTGATAATAAAAGAAAATTAACTAATATTGTTAAAGTAACAAGTGGAAGTGATATTTCAGCAGCTGATTGGATTGATAAATTCTACGGTTCAATTATTGATGCAGGTACTCATAAAGCCGAAAACATCAAAGTCGCCGAAGCAGCAAAAATAATTGAGAACACACAAAGAGATATAAATGTTGCATTCATGAATGAACTATCAATCATATTCAATCTAATGTCTATAGACACTCTTGATGTATTAAAAGCAGCTGGAACCAAATGGAACTTTCTTGATTTCCGTCCAGGTCTTGTTGGAGGACACTGTATAGGAGTTGATCCATATTATTTAAAGTGGAAAGCTGAGCAATTGGGTTACAAACCAGAAGTAATTATCTCAGCAAGAAATGTAAATGAAAATATGCATAAATTTATTGTAGATAAGATAAATGTCCACGTAGAATCAAATCTAGAAGATTTAAATATTCTAATTATGGGTTATACATTCAAAGAAAATTGTCCAGACATAAGAAATACCAAGATTAAAGACCTTATAGACTATTTAAAAACTTTCAATCCAAATATCTCTCTTTATGATCCAATTGCAGATTTTTCACATGCTGATAAATATATACAAGAAATTGTAATAGATAAAATAGATAGTTCATATAAGTTCGATGTGATAATATTAACGGTCGCTCATCAAGAATTTACAGAAATCAAATCAATAAGATCTCATGAAATTCTCAATACAAATGGATTGATATTTGATTTTAAAGGTATTTTACCTAAACAAACAAGGGTAATTAGAGTATAAATAAAGATCTTAAGTATAAAGATAAGAAGAGAAAAGTAATTCTTAAACTTGTAGATAATCTTTCAATAATAGAAAATACTTTCCTTAGTGATCACAAAAAGAATCAGATTCAATAATATCAATAGAATCTTTCAGTAAGTCTCTAAATCTTTGCATATAATCCTCTGAAAAATTATCTCTAAGCCAAGTAGGTATCGAATTACCCTTATAGAAAACCCCTTCATTTACACCCCAAAGATTTCTAACTCTTGTAGCATCGTTAATTAATTCCAATGATCTATCCGAGTAAATACCTTTCACCAAATCAAAAGACTTCTTTTTTAAAGTAGGTTTATTAAGTGCTGTTAGCAAAAAAGCTGGCATTGTCATAATAGTACCTATAAACCAAAAGAATTGACGCATAGAATTCTCATGGTTTTTATATTTTACTTTTAAACCAACACCTTTATAAGGATGATGAAAAAGCTCTCCATTAATTAATGCATCATTGGTCAAATTAAATATATCTTTTAATCTTTTTAAACCTGGTGATTTTTCTTGTTTTAATATCCTACTTTTTTTAAATGTTAGTTCCTCTTTAGAGTAAATAGAAACAGTATCCGCAAGTGCTTCTAATGGTAAAAATCTGGAGCTATAATTATTAAGATCATAATTAGTATAAGCCATAATGCCATGATGCTGAAGAGGACAAATATCATAAAAAAGTCTTCTTAATTCAAGGCTCTTCTCTCTAAATTCAGTAAGCAATCTTGCTGATCTAACTGTTTTAGAGTTCAATACCACAAAAGAATCAACATCACTCCACCCTATTGAATAGTCTTTAGTTGCTAAGCTACCGTGAAGTAAGAAACAATCTATATAATTCAAGAAATCAGACTTCACATAAGATGCCATATTATCAATGATATTCAGATAGCTTTTATCTTCCCCAAGTGTGTAAGTCATTGCGTCAAATTTATCAGGATTAATTGAAATTACTTCACTTACTTCATTATGAGTTGAATCTATAAAGTTATACGCTGAAGAAATTTGTTGGGCTATTTCAAAAGGTCTATGATTTCCATCTCTTTCTAAACAAATAGATCTATCATCAAGAAACCAATTGAGAAGACTATTTGTAGATTGATGAAATTCTCTAAGATAATTCATTTTTAAAGTATATTAAATTCTATTTTAGCCTACTCTTAAATTAAAAATTTAAATCTTTTAATAAGTAATTATAAATACCATCCGAATTTATAGAGGCCTGTCTGAAGAGATAAGGAGGAAATAAAACCATAACATTCGTTCATAAATTCAAATCTTTTATTCATAATCAAATTAAAATCAGATCTATCCTTATATATATCTAGATTATCTGGCAATTTATTGAATCTTTTACAAATCAGATTAGATAACCTAGAGTTACTGATGGCATATTTTATATAGGTATGAAGAAAGATACTAGGAACATTAATCGAAATATTATTATGAACATCTTTATTTATAGAATACTTCTCATTAATAGTTTCTTTTATATACACATTAGAATGTAAATTAAAAGATATATCATTATTTCTCTTGATTTGATTAGATAGTAATCCGACGATTGGATGTTGAAGAAATATATCTATTACTGATTGAGTAATTGATAAAGCAAATTCATTAAGATTCTGCAATATTTCATATCGCTTTGATGAACTCACAGTTAACCAATCCAATCGTGATTTACGAACTTCATCAATATATTTTTCCATTGCATCTGAACTAAAGACTAGAGATTTTATCTTCTTCAAAGTATAACAATAAGAATATAAATATGCTAATGATCTTTTTGGATTTTTAAACCCTGTATCCATATCTTGGTAAAGGCGGAGAAGTCGTTCTGGCATCCATTCTATAACTTGAATTATTGAAACTATTTCAGTCTCATTAATACTTAGTTTATCAATAGGGACTACTTCAGAAAGAAAATTCACATTCACATTATCTATAAAATGTATCAAATTAAAGATTTTCTTTGGGAATATCATTAGCGTCCCCCCATTCATTAAATCGAATATACTTTCAGGCAAATCATTTATATGGTCTTTTATATTTATACTAGGCACTCTTGAAAGTATTATGCCTAGGTCAAGGTCGGAAACACCTTTAACACCAACCTCTCCAAACTCAAAAGGGATAATAGAAGAATCAAGCCTTGACCAATCTTTAAAATCACTTTTAGCTTTCTCATAGCAATCAAATATCATGACGCAAAGGATTTTTATTAATCAATAATTGAATATTACTCTAAAATTAACGTGACATCTAATAGCAAAGGAATTATATTTAAAAAATAAATATTAAAATAATGGGAACTGAGAACAAACAAAGGCACGTTTACTTTAATGGTGAACTTGTCCCAGAGTCCGATGCGAGAATTTCGATATATGATTCAGCATTGATGTTTGGAGATATGGTATTTGAGATGACAAGGTCCTTTAACAAAAAACAATTCCTGCTTGATAAGCATATAGAAAGGCTTTTTAATGGTTTAAAAATACTTGAAATCAATCCTGGAATTAGCAAGTCCGAACTTAAAAAAGTTTGTGAACATGTTCAAGTATCAAATGATCATCTTTTCGATTCGGATGATGAGCATAGGTTAATGATAAATATAAGCAGGGGACCCTTAGGTTTATACAGCGGCCATGTTAGTGAGCTACAAAGTCGGCCAACGGTTATAGTGGCCGACTTTCCACTAAAATGGACACTCTCCGGCATGTCCAGATTCTACAAGAAAGGGATTAATTGCATTATTCCCAGTCAGCGAGCGATTCCCGCCACACTTATGGATCCAAAAATAAAGAACCGAAGTAGAATGTGGTATCAAATGGCGAATATTGAAACATCAAAGGTTTTAGGTGATAATAATTGGGCATTATTAATTGATCCTGATGGTTACATAGCAGAAGGGACTGGCAATAATTTCTTCATGATTAAAGATGAAACAATAATCACACCAGAAGGTAGAAATATACTAAGAGGTACTAGAAGAGAATATATATTTACCCTTGCAAAACAGCTTGGTTTAAAATGTTTAGAAAAAAATATCGAGCCTTATGACGTTGCATTAGCAGACGAAGCATTTGTTACTGGTACACCCTTTTGCATCCTTCCAGTAACACAGTTTCAAAATAAAGATATAGGAAACGGCAAATTTGGGGAAATGACTAAATCTCTTTTATCGCAATGGTCAAACAATGTTGGAATAGACATCCAAATGCAAATAAATAACTATGATTTATCAGGAATTAGAGAAGTCAAAGCCTCTACTCCTTATCAACATATAAAGCATGATTGATAAATAAATATTACTAATTAATAAAATGAAACTCAATATAAAAGATATAAATGAACTCAATATTGAGCGTTCAAAAGAAGAGCTATACAAAAATGGATATACTGTTCTAAGGAACATACTCCCTATTAGTTTTCTAAAGGAAATAGAAAAAGAGGCAGTAACTATTTCATGGTCTTGTATGAATAAGGTCGAGGTAAATACAATAACAACATTAAATAAATGTACCCTTTCATCGATTCATAATTTGGCAAATTATTCGAAATCTTTTAGATCATTATATAAATCAAGTGACCTTAGAGACATTTATAATAAATTAACTGGCAAAAGAAGTGATTCAAATAACATGATAAACTCTAGTTATTTTTTCAAACAGAAAGAGTCAGGTAGAATTAAGATTCATCAAGATAATGCTTATTTTAATCTTGAAGATGGTATCTCTACACTTACTTTTTATATTCCAGTACATTATCAATCAAAAAACCGTGGCACAATTTATTATTTTTCTGGGACGCATAAATTAGGTGAATTTGAACATGTAGCAGAAGGGAATATAGGTGCGTCTATGTGTATAAAAAGAAAAAACATAACTAACAAATTATCAAAACATTCAATTGATTATGTTGAGCTTTTCCCTGGTGATATTTCTATTCATAATGCCTTAGTTGTTCATGGAACATTAGCCAATCAAAAAGACGAGCCTTGCGAAGCATTTAATTTCACACTTTTTGATGAGGAGAATGTTATCATGAAAGAAAAATATTTAAAATATAAGTCTCTTCTAAAACATTTCCTTAAAGGTAAACATTAAAAGTATCTAATTAAAAATTTTGAAAGAAATAACGACCCTAAAGATAGACCTAATTATTCAGGCAAGAGTTGGTTCAAAAAGATTACCTGGCAAAAGCTTGATGGACTTAGCTGGAGAACCATTGGTATCTAGAATAATAGAAAGAGTAAAAAGATGTAAGAAAATAGATGATATTATCCTTGCAATTCCAGAAACTGTTGAAAACCTTCCTCTAAAGAGAATCGGAAATAAATATGATGTAATAGTTTTTACAGGTTCAGAGAATGACCTAGTTGATAGATATTTTAAAGCTGCCAAACAAATGAAATCAGACTTTATTTGTAGACTACCTGCAGATAATGCAACTCCAGAACCTAAAGAAATCGACAAGATTGTAGATCATCACATAAGATTCAATAAGAATGGTTTTTCAACAAACCTATCTGAAATATATAAATCAGGATACCCAGATGGTATTGGAGCAGAAATCTTCAGCTTTAAATTACTTAAGGAAGCAATGGAAAAGTCTTCAGATTTAAAGAAAAGGGAGCATATTCACCTTAATTTCTTTGATTATCAAACAGAGAAAGAAGTTAATAAAAGTTGGTGCCCCATCTCAACAATTAAATGTCCAGGAGAATATAATAGATCTGATTTAATCCTAGATATTAATACTAAGGATCAATATATTTTCATGAAGGAGTTATATGAATATCTATACCCAAAAAACAATAGTTTCACCATCTTAGATATCATAAAATGGTATGACAATATATACCTAAATAACAAAAAAATTAAAAATTAAAATTATCAATATCTTTTTATTATTAAGATCTTAAGTATATATATTCAAAACCAAAACAAACCAATAAAGAACATAAGTGGATAAATCATTTAATTTGACATTCTGTTTTTAATATGATATATTTTCCAAATAGAAAAACAAACTATGTTAAATAAATATGTTAAAATCCATCCAAAAGAAAGGGAGAACATTCTAACTATAGAGCTAGAATCAAATGATATTTATTTCAAATTTAGAGGAGTAACTATAAAAACAATTTCAAATAATTGGCTCACCGCGAAAGCTATCGATAAACTTATTAATTTACCAGGGGTTTTATCTAGTGGGAAATCCTATAGAGATACCTCTTTAAAAGTAAATCCAAAGAAATATTTAGTTTCACTTATTCATTCAGTAGAATTGCGATGGAAAGTGAACTATAATTTAGCAACTTCAAAAGGGAAGTTAATAGAAGATATAAGCTCAGAATTATTAAAGAATGAGATTGGTATCAAATCATTACACATCCTAGGAACGGAAAGATTCATTAAATCTGATATATTAATTCCTTCAAAGGTCAAAAAAACTTTCAAAACAAAGATCGTAAATTTGCTTGGTTTTTCACTACATCTATATAAATTATACCGTTTATTAATATTAGCCCCAACAACAACAAATCGAGACATATTACATATAAATCCAAAATATTCTACAGAAAATAATGTACTTTCTATTACCAATTTTCAAAGAGAAAGAGAAGCAATTGAAAAATTCGAAAAGTATACAAAAATCAAGCCTAATTTAATAGGAGTTTCTAGATCTTTATACAAGAAAGATGTAAGTAAAATACTTATACCAAATAATTCATATTATGGTATATCCGAAATTAGATCTCATATATTATTAGCTTATTTTTTATGTAAACGAATTTTAAATCCTAATAGAAATGGGAAAATCAAAACTTTTCTTTCTTTAACATCGGCAATATTAGGATTACCTTTTAATTCGAAGTTACGCGTGATTGCTTCTGAATATCTTGATAAATACAAGCCTAGATCTATTATTATAATGGACTCTTGGGAAATAAGTTGGTGTTTCTATCTTGAGTCTCGCTTAAGAAATTTGAAAACCAATTATTTCTTGACATCACCAATAGATAACACAATACAACTTTACAAAAGATCTGGAGACAAAATTTATACAACCTCCCCTAAACTTTTAAAAAAAATCTCAGAACGTGGACACCAAAAAGGTCATATTATTCTTACACACAATCATAAATTCGAGGATAAGGAGAAAAGAGATAAAAACGGATTACTATGGTTAGAGAATAATTCTTGGGCAGGTAGATTCACCCTTGCAGAAATAAGATTAGGTTTTGATTATGCTATAAGGATTGCAGAAATTACTAACAAGACTCTATATATAAGATATAGACCAGGGGATGGAATGTCTAAGGATGAAAAATATAAAAATTATTACAGAAGTATGATCTCAAAATCATCTGCCAAAATTATTATTACGGATGAAAGTATACCCTTAATTGAAATATCAAAGAAATGTGATTCAATGATTTGGACCTTTGGGTCTGTACTTTATAAATTGCTTCCTTATATACCTTTAGTTTATATACAAAATAAGCCAAATAAATTTGCAATTGAAAATTCAGAGAGTTTAAGTTTAATCCATGGATATAAAGGACTGAGAGATATATGGGGATACAAAACTCCAGAGGAAGCAACTAAGAGCTACAGAAATAATCACAATAATATAAGAGAAGTTATTGAACAATGGAGGCAAATTACATTAGATTCTATAGCATCCAATACTTCAGATTTAGATCAATTAAAAGATTCTTGGCTTCAAATGATTTCATAATCATAATTCAATTTAGTTTAAATCTAATACTATGGTTAAATACAATAAAGTCTAAATTATAAAAGAAATAAAAACTAAACTATTAAACCTTCTTTTAGATTAATAACTCGATTACATTTTTCAATAGTACTTAATCTATGGGCAATTATAATAACTGTAAAATCATTTTTTACCGAATTAATTTGATCCATAACTAAATTTTCTGTATAATTATCAAGAGCACTTGTAGCTTCATCAAGTATTAATATCTCTGACTTTTTATAAAATGCCCTTGCAATGGCTAATCTTTGTTTTTGACCACCACTTAATTTAATACCTCTTTCACCAACATGAGTTTTATAACCATTAATAGAATCCAAGATAAAGTTATGTATCTTTGCTTTCTTAGCAGAATCCCTAGCTAATCCAACATCTATTTCATTATAAGGTATTCCAAAAGCTATATTTTCTATAAATGAATTATCCGAAAGGTTAATATCTTGAGGCACATGAGAAATGTTCAATCTCCATGCCTGCAATATATCTAAAGTTGAAGAGCCATAAAGAATATTGTTATCTATTAATACTTTCCCAACTGTTGGTTCAAGTAATCCCATTAATATATTAATTAAAGTTGTTTTACCACTTCCAGTAGTTCCAATAATTCCAATCATTTCACCTTTTTTTATTTCTAAATTAATATTTTTCAATACATATTCAGAGTTTTCTTGATATTTGAAACTTATATTATTAAATTCAATTTTATTTTTGAAGTTGAATCTTTTAAAACTGTTTTGAATTAATCTTGCATCAATATCTAGATTTAACATATTCAATGTTCTATGAACAGAAGCAGACTTTGCTTGAATTGATGCCCAACTTGCATAAACAATTTGCATTGCTGGTAGTAATTTCTGAGCACCAAATGCAATCAATCCCAACACAGGTAAGATGAATGATATATCGTCAGTTTGGTTTTTTATAATTATTACTAAAACAATTATGAGGAAGATACTTATTGATTCCAGAATATACCTTGGGAAACCAGCAAAAAATCTATTTTTTGCTTGTAATTGCCTAAGTGGTATATCTGCTTTCTTATAAATTTTTAGATACATTAATTGAGATCCATTCAACAAAACCTCACGAATTGAACCAATACCTTCATTTAAAGATTTGACTTGCTTTTCAATTGAATTAGAGATTATGGAACTATTTTCTTTTAAAATATTTTTTATTTTTAATGCAAGAATCATATAACTTAAAGCGAGAATTACTCCTGTTGAAATTGCTATTTTCCAATTTACATATATAACTCCTACTAATAATGATACACATATTATTAATGCACTTATCAACTGAAGTATTATATTAATAACAGCTACTGTCTGATCTATTTCTGAAATGCATGTCGAAATAACTACAGCACTATTTCTCTGAAGATGTTGAGCGTATGGCTGATACAAAATCTTTCTATATGCTTCACAACTAAAGTCAGTACCTATTGACGCTGAAAGTTTTGAACAAAACCATAAATTCGTCAATCTAATCATTGTACTAAATAATACAAATACTAAGAAAATCACAGATGTAATTAATAGAATTCTATCTAAATTGTATATTTTAAATTTACCCATCAAATTTCTAACTAATTCTATTGATTCAAACTTTTCTGGATTTGTTAGTACACTTAAAAGAGGAAATATTGAAGCCAAAGTAAAAACTTCAGTTAAGCCAGAAAATAAAATTAATATTCCTAAAAAAAGCAGTTGCCATTTTCTTTTTCTTTTAAGATGTTTCCAAATACCAAAAATTACATTATTAAAACTAATTTTTCCTTTTGTAATAAGTTTCTCTTTTACCATTATCTTGGATTTAGTTTGATTTCTTAAATAAAGTCAAAATCAAACAAGATGTGCTCTTAATTTTTTTGCAACTTCTTTTTCTTGATCTGTAAATCTTTTAACACCATCTCCCATTGCAACTTCAATTTTATTAATCGCCCCTACTAATTGCTTCAGCCCTGCAGGTTCTATCGAAGCTGATTGATCAGAACCATACATTGATCTATCTAACGTTATATGCCTTTCTAGAGAAGATATTCCTATAGCAGCGGCAGCATATGAAATTGCCAAACCAACTTCATGACCACTATATCCAACATTACATCCATATTTTTCTTTTAAAGTATTGATCACTAGAAGATTCGCATCTTTATCATTAATAGGATAAGTAGATACTGTATGCATAAGTTCAAATGAGCAATTGGCTTCCTTAAATATTTGAACTGCATTATCTATATCAGAATAAGTACTCATTCCTGTTGAAATAAAAGTATGCTTACCTTCTTCAGCTATTAATTTAAGCAATGATGTATTTACTATCATCGCTGAAGCAACCTTGTTGAATTTACAATCAAACTGTCTTAGGAAAAGTTGACTATTATTATCCCATGCTGATGCGAACCAAAAAATATCATTCTCTTTACAATAAATATCTATTTCATCATATTCATTTTTACCAAATTCTAATCCTTTCTTTTGATCCCTTTGCGTCTTTCCCCAAGGACTTTCTCTTGGAGATTCAAGATAACGTTTAGTATAAACTAAATCTATATCTCTTTTTTGAAATTTAACAGAATCACAGCCAGCAGCCTTTGCTGCATCAATGAGCTGCTTACAAAGATTCATATCGCCATTGTGATTTATTCCTATTTCTGCAATAAAAAAGATGGACATGCATAATTTCCTAATGATCTACTATATCAATATACAATATTCTTTCTACGATTTCTCTTACTACGGAGTTTCCACCATTATTTCGGAGAATAAAAGTTGAATACTTCTTGATTAAAGGATGTGAATCAGCAGGGCAGGCACTGATTCCTACAGCCTTTACTACACTCAAATCATTAAGATCATTACCAATAAACATAATATTGTCAAGATCTATATTATAAGAATCTGCTAAATTCCTTACTTCATTAAGTTTATCTGAGACACCATTTATAACTTTTATTCCGATTTTTTCTGCTCTTACTTTTACAACTTTATTAGTTTCAGTAGAGAGAATTAAACAATTTAAATGATTTAATTTAATAGAATCAAAGGCAAGGCCATCTGCTCTATCACAAACAACACTTTCTAAACCCTCTTCATTTACAATTACTTTATTATTTGTAAGAACTCCATCAAAATCAAATATTAAAAGCTTTATCTTCTTTATTATCTTTCTTTTAAGAAATCTTCTGAATATCAGTCCTTTATACAACATTTGTTTTCAATATATTTAGCAAGTGTATGTTCAATCAAAATATGAACTTCTTGTACTCTAGCAGTATCAAAACTTTTTACTACATAGCTATAGTCAACTTGATTTGTCAGTATTCCACCGGAACCACCTAATAAAGCAAGTGTTGATATGTTCATTTTCTTAGCACAAGCTGCCACGGCTATAAGATTCTTAGAATTACCAGAAGTGCTAATAAGCAAAAGAGCATCTCCAGGCTGACCAATAGATTGTATCTGCCTTTCAAATAAAACATCAAAACTATAATCATTAGAACAAGCCGTAATAGTTGCACTATCAGGCACTAGAGATATCGCTCTAATGGGATCTCTATCAAAATCCTTACTCAATCTCACAATAAGTTCTGCTGCCAAATGCTGGGAATCAGCAGCAGAACCTCCATTTCCACATATGAGAAGTTTTCCTCCATTCAAAATGCTCTTGCTTATTTCCTCAGCTATGAAAACCAAATCATCTAACTCTGCATTCATACAAGATTGTTTTAAATCAATTGATTCCTTAAAAGCTTGTTTTAAAAGTCCTGAAAAATTACAAACATTCAAAACAATTTAATAATATATTTAATATACTAATAATTATAAAATAAAAAAGAAAAGTAAATTCCTATTTATTAACCTTTCTTATTGTAAATATATTTCCTGATTTAACTCTAAAGAGATCTAAATCATCCAAAAGATGTGCAAAATATTTTAAAGGCATAATCAGGGTCAGAAGAAATCTGGACAGAAATTTTTTTCTTGGATAATAGATAAAATAAAATAAAAGATCATGAATAATAGAAATAATATTTCCAAAGCTATAAAAATCAAAAACAAAATTACTATTAACAAATTGCTGATAAGATTTCTGATCTGCCAACCTCATTAATTCTTCATGATTTATAGGATATAAATATGGAACTGAAAAAATTGCGACACCTCCAGAAGCTATCAATCTTTGAGCTTCATTAAATAGTTTTTCTATTTCAGCTAATCCTATATATTGGAGAACCTCTATACATAAAAAAACATCTGTAGAATCTAAAGGTATATTGTCTACATCTGCCTTAGATATTCCTGAATCAACTGGGTATTTATCAAAAAAATACCAATTCGCATTCTCACACAAACTTTTATATCTTGGTTTACTGCAACCATAAACAACAATCTTTGATATAGATTTCTTAGATTCTAACTGAAACTTTAGAAAAATTTGTTTTATATATTTTTCTAATAATATTCTATGCGAAGTTAAATAAATAAGTTTTTTGATTTCCTTCATAATTTATATAAAAGATAAATCTATTTAATTGATGATCTTCCTAATTAATTTATCATAACATAAGGATGCTTCTTCTTGATCATATGAAGATAAAAGATCGCTATAATAATCATAATTATCTATCATCTTATCAACTAATAATGGGACTTTGCTAATGTCTTGATAGGGTATACCAAAACCTTTAACCAATTCATTGGAAGAGCCTGAATCTTTATATATAACAGGCAAGCCACAAGCTATAGCTTCTAATAAGACATTTGGACAAGACTCGTTGTTAGCACAAAAAATAAAAATATCAGCGTCTTGAAATTTAGCTGAAAGTTCTTTTTGACCTAAGGGCTCAAATAACTTTATTTTACTTGGAGTAAAATCTAACCTGCCGACGAAATGATATTCAATACTACTCTTAATATTTTCATCTAACCATTTGTAATCATCCATCCCTTTTTGTTTATTGGTTGACCATGATGCGCTTATAAGCCTTATTCTACTTCTATCAAATCTATTATAATTCTTCTTCTTAAAAATACTTTTATCGACAGAGTTATAAATTACTTGAGTATTATTCAAATCAAATCCGGCCTTGATAAATTGTTTAACGGTAAAATTTGATTGAACAATTGTTTTATCAGATAAAGAATTAACTGAAATTGCAAATTTATCTTTTGGGTTTCCATCATTTCTATAAGCACTTAAAAGGCCATCCATTCGATGTATTAGTTTTGAATTATATTTACTCTTATGATTCTCAATTTTTCGAAGGAAATCAGATGGGAACCAACAGTAGTCGGCAATAAACAACTGAATATCCTTAGAAAATGAATTAATTTCTACAGAGTATCCTTGTTCTCGTAGGGCATTCAACAAGTACAACATAAATTGGTTGCCACCTCCATATGGAGGAGCGAAAAATTCTCTTAGAATTGAAATTTTTATATTTTTACTTATAATTTTTTTACCTAAATTAATATTAAAATATCTAATCTTTATTCGTAATATAATATTTTTAATAGGTTTTAAAAGTCTATTTTTAATAACCCTTTTAATTGAAATTGGTTTTCCAATTAAATTCATTGATCCATCCATATTGCCAAGATAATAGCATGCCTTAAAACTTGGATAATAAGAATTCAGCAAAGAAAGGTTACTCTGTCTGAAATGATTTAGAGTATTGGTGTTACTAATTTGACCAACCTCTTTTATGAACTTCTTAGCGTCAAACCTAGGGAAATTTGATAATATAAATCTTGTTAAAGTAAGTTCTTTCATAAGACCCACATCTGTACTCAAATTAATGCAGCCATTCCAAATAGCCTCGACTCCGGAATAAGGTCCTCCCTCCCACAAACTATTAACAATATTAAAGTCACACATTCTATATAACTCATAAAGGTCATTACGAGAGAGAAAAGTATAGGCGTTATCTTCTTTAGTCTCATTACCAACATACAAAAATGGTAAATTGTCCTCTTTTAATTTCTTTATAATCCAATGCCTTCGGGGACCAGCTAATATCAAAATAATTCTTTTATCTTTCTTTCTGCATTCCTTATAAAAATGATAAAGATATATAGGATTTTTTTGTCTCTTAGGTAAATTTAAATCAAAGCCCTCAGTATCTCTTTGGACTGATAATAAGGTAATATAATTTTTATTGGATAAATATTTTCTAACTAATTCTACATAATAATTATAACTATAATATTTAGATGACAAAGGATATTTTGCAACTTTTAAACTAGGAAGATTCAACTTTTGAAATTCTTGATGTGCCTTATTTGAGTAAACAATCCACAAATCAATTTTATTAATCAAATAAAGGTTATCTTGCCTTGGCCAAGAAATATCATTAGGGTTATCTACGCCACACCATATTTGTTGAGAAGCCTTAGGTCTTTTATGGTGAAAGAATTTATTCAAACCTTCAAGCCAAGAGGAAAAAATAATATCAGCTTTATCAGAATCTAATGTGAATAAATAATCATTTTTCAGGGCAATCGTCAAAGAATAATTATCTTGATCTAAAGCCCATCCATATCCATCACCTCCAATTAAATAAATTTTCAGCTTACTCATAAGCTTCTATTAAGCCATCCATAGAATCAAAATTAGAATTCACTGAGTTATTTTTAATTGATTCAAGATAATGTAAGCCAGATACTACAATATCTTTATCGTGTAAAACTTGGACAAATGAATTATCTATATGAATGATTCCATATTCTAATAATTCCATATCGCTTGGCTGATGAGTTGTATCTCTATGACATTGAATATATCGCATTTTTAATCTTTGCATAGCTCGCAAGGTGTCAACATTAAAATTATTACCTGGTGGTACAAGTATTTTAGGAGTTACTTTGAAGATCTTCTTAAGAATTTCTTGTGACTCTCTCAAATGAAAATATTGCTTTTCAAGAGATAAATACTTAGTAAATTCTCTATGATATTTTTGATTGGATTTAAATAAAAGGGGTTTGTGAAGGCCTGGAATACAATGAGTAAGACCATGATTCAAAATATATATAACATTGTTCTTAATACCATAATTAATTATTTCTACTTGCTCTGGAAACATATCACTAAATAAACATAATTCACCAAATTGATCAACCCAACAAGCAGTTACAGCGACATTTAATACAAGTTTATTAGAAATTAAATAGTTTATTAAATCAATCCAATCATTGAAATTCAACTCCCTATATTTAGCCCAACCTTTCCAAAGAGGAATTTCCTTCAAAAATAAGAAATTAGAAAGTCTTTCTGGAATTCGTCTTACTTTACCAAATATATTGATTGAATTTTTGCCGTAATACTCAAAGACTTTTGAAGAGGCACCAATATCATCTATTCTTAAATAATGCATGATTTTATTTTAATACTCTCATTTTTAAAGATTAAAACAAATTTAGTTAAAGTCTAGCAAGTCTACTAAGTTATCCCTATACATTTTAAAATTAAAGTAAGAATTATATCTTTTATTATTAAATTTTGAAATATTTTTAGCTATGGGGTTATATTCATTAATGAAATTAAGAATAACATACTCCAAGCTGTGTTTATTTGGAGAGCAAAATAATCCATAATCCTTACCAACCAAATCTGATATTCCTCCAACATTAGTACAAATAAAAGGTAGTCCAATAGCCATAGACTCTAATAAAACCATAGGCATACCTTCGCTTTCGCTTGGCAAAACAAGGCAATCATATTCACTCATCTTAACCAGTCGATCTTCAAAGCCAAGAACTCCTTTATATTTAACAGATTTGGGAAGCTGCTTAATATCATCAAAGATCAAACCATACAAGTCTAAAGAGATTCTAATGTAATTAATTTTTTTGCTTAGGATATCAAATGCTTCTAATAAATGTAATACACCTTTCTGAGATTGAATATTCCCACAATAAATGAACTTTAAATTAGGTTTAGTAACTTGATTGTAATCTCTAACTTTATAAAGTTCAGCACTCAACTTTCTATCTTTTGTATTCAGAGTATTTGGTATTATTTTATATGAATCCGATGAGATATAGGGTAAAGATAGGGAGGAGATGCTACTAGATAAAAAGATCAATTTGTCGGACATAGAAATAATGCGCTTTACAATATATTTATGGAAGAAAGATTTTTCAATTGTTAATGATAGATCTCCTCGATGTATATATATATAATATTTTTTAGATTTAAATCTAAGAACTAAACTTACTACAAATGTTTTTAATAATCCTAAGTTACCTTGTGATAAAGTATTAAAGGCAGAATTAGAGTTAGAAACTGTAAGAAGTATATAAGTCATTTTAATATAATTTAGTATACTTTTTACTTGCCTCTTTCCTCTATTAGTATTAATATATTCTTTAGCTCGAGGGTCATAAATGCAGATTACATTATACCCTAGTGATATTAAAGTCCCCCTCAAGAGTGAATTCATATAAGCTATACCAGTAGAGGTATCATCAAGAAACTCACCAAAAATAATAGACTTTTTCATAATTGCTCAATGATATCTAAATGTAAGCGGGTGTAATTATCAATTGACAATTTTCTAGCTTGTACAATCGCCTTATCCTTGAAAGATTTATAATCATATATAATACTATCTAATAAAGATAAGACATTTTTAATATCTGGCATATAATTTTCTTGATATTTTAGTTCATTTCTTGTAAACATACAGGCTTCTCCTGCTATTTCCTTAGAACCACCAAATATATTAACTATTAATGGAATACTAAAAGCAATAAATTCTGCAACCATATTAGGTGCAGGGTCGGCATAATTAAGATGAATAGCTAATGTTGAATCTTTTAAAACTTTTCTCAAATCAAATTGATTTAAATATCCATGAAAAATAATTTTAGAAGCTTCTTCAGCAGTAAAAGAATCAAATAGACTATTGAATTTAGCCTTTAAAAGTTCATTTTTATTTATTGAAGATAAGAATGGACCAACAATACTTATCGTTTTTATATCCTCTCTTATTGATAAAGTTGGAAATAAATCAAGTAGATATTCACAATAATACAACCTATCCTCACCAAATGCGTTTGATATAACAATATTATGAGAATTTGAATTTAAGTTTTCATCAAAAAATTCGTATGGTGATGGGTTTAAAATTCTTTTTGATTTCTTTTTTAGCAATAGAGGCCAAATCAATCTTGGAGTAATGCTTTTAACACTTTCTTTACAGAAGAAACTCTGATAAACAATATAATCAGCTGAAAATAAACCAATTAAAATAATAATATTATTTAACCAATATGTACTCTTATATGACTTCTTATATATTCCATTTTGATTAAAAATTATTGGAGTCTGATAAATTTTAGAGCTAATTGAATAAAATAAAATTTCATACCAAGGCCAATGAGATTGCATATAGATAATATGCTTATGTAATTTTATATTCTTAAGCGAGTCTCTCAATCTCCTCGTTCTTACACCAGGACCATATTCGAGAGTCTCAGAATGCCCCCAAATAATTTTTTTTATCTTGCTTCCAGAAATATCTCTAAAAAGAAAAGATTTAACAAATGATTGAAATACTTTAAATAACATATTCTTTTCCATTAATATATCACTATGAAATATAGAGCTTATATTAATATAGAAAATTAGTTTGTCACGTATTACACTCGGTTTCAATAACTAGCTTGATGAGCTATATTTATACAAGAATAACGTTAACACTATCTATTATTTAAATAAATTTTGCAATACATATTATTCTTCAGTTTCTTAAATTATACATCATTATGGCCACTTATGAATCCTGGCTATTCTCAAATACTACCTTTAATCATATTATTTACTACAATATTTGAAAAATTTAATTATAAGAATTTTCTCAATTTACTTTCAATTAATCTTACAATAATATTACCATTTTTAGTTATTAGTGGTACAATCAGATTCTCATGGGAAGTATTTTTATCTTACATTATAGCGATAATACAATTCTCATCATGGATTTATTTAGTAAACAAATCAAGAGATTATAAATCTTTAGCTATTAATTTGAATAAGGTTTTTTTGATATTTCCTTATTTTCTATTAACAACTCAGGTTATTCAAATAAAATTACCACCATTATACAATTTAATCGAATTAGTTAAGCCATATACACAAACAGTTGGACAAGCAAGGGGATACCCAGGAATACTACCTGAACCTGGATACGTAGGTCCATCACTAGCAGTGTCTACTTTGTGTTACTTCTATTCAAAAAATGTTATAGATATATTTCATGGAAAAGAAAATTTTTATATATTAAGTCGCAATTTTAAAGTTTTATCTAAGTTTTTTATATTTATATCTATTTTATCGCTGACTTTGTCAATGAGTTTCGCCTCATTTATAAGCTATGTTATGATCATATTTAGTTTCTATATTATAAATTATATTCCCAATCTCATAAAAATTAAATATACGATTAAAATAAAATTGATTACAACATTATTAATAGTAACCTTAGTAACTTTTAGCTCATTATCATTCTTACCAAAGTCATCGAGAATTTTTTACTTAGCAGCTAATCTAGCAAAAAATCCGTCTCTCATCTTAACCAGTGGCGACGAATCAGCTAGTGATAGATTTAATTCCGCTTTTGTAGGCTTTGTCGCACCTTTTTTTGAACCACTAGGTTATGGGCTAAATGGTTATATAGGAATATTTAAAAATTGCAATAATCCTATACCGTCTAGTTTTAATTTAATGTGTGAGAATGAATTTAACTCTCTCAGAAATAATAATGTCTTAGCAAACTTTACTCAAGACGGGGGGTTTCTAGGCTTAGGCACAGTAATGACACTATTCTTAATGAATTCAAAAAACATCTTAAGCATAAAGAGAGTATTGAGAATATCTACTTTAATTATTATGGGCATACTGCTACCTTTCCCTTTAGGAGCATCAGTTTACTGGATTCTGTGCTCCTACATATTAAATGAATTATAATAATAGGGTTATAATTAATAGATATAAATAAGGATTAAGTTTTGATAAAAGAATATCCAGCTAAATTAAATTTATTCTATCTAATACCAGTTTTCAACTGTGAAAAGACAATTAAACGCTGTCTAAACTCAATATATTCATACGATCACGATATAAATATTGTAATAATAGATGACAATTCAAACGATAATTCACTCCAAGTAATAAAAGAATTTTCTATATCATCTAAATATAAATTTTTTATATTGTCTAATCTCGAGAATTTCGGAATTAGTTATTCCTTGAATAAAGGTATTGAAGTTGCGATTAAGAATGGAGCTGATTATATTTTGAGATTGGATGGAGATGATTTCAATACAAAGAGTCGTACAGACATTCAAATCGATTATATGCAAAAACATAAAGATGTAATGTTACTGACATCTTCTGCATATTTAATCCGAGATAATATTATAAAAAAACCTCAAATATTTTCCTTTATATCTCCATTAGAACAATATTTTAGGCCATATATTCCTTTAGTAGGATCAATTGATTTCCATCCAACTTTTTGTTTTAGATCTTCTGTATTTTTAAATTTTAATATACGTTATGGTTATATTCCAGATAAAATAAAACTTGCTGATAAATTTCCTTTCTTTAGGTCTGGAGCAGAAGACTTGCTTATCATTAATTTAATAATTTATTTTTATGGTTATAGATCTGTAGTTAGACTAAGCAAGCAATACCTCATCTATTATTCAATATCACAAAATAGTTTAACAACTAGTGATCCAACTAAAAGAAGGGAATTAATTGATAAAATTACAATGTCTTCAATGATTTTATATTTAAATAAATATGATAAAATTACTAATATAAATAGTTTATTAAAACTTTCTTTTGCCATTTCATCTTTTCACAATAAAGATTGTAATTACTTAAAAATCTACTTCTCCGCATTTATTTCTTTTTTTCTTATTCTAAATAATAGTAAATATATTTTGTTAAGACTTATCTCTACTTGTTTTTTGCCAATAGTTTCTATAAGATTATTTATAGAGTCAATCAAAACAAACATCCTTTCTGAATAAATTATCAATGAGCTCTCAAGTTGCATTAGTTTTTATCGTACCAACATTAAATTCGATGCAACTATTACCTCGATTAATAACCTCTTTTAAAGTTCAAACTTATAACAACTGGAGAGTACTTTTTATAGATGGTAATTCTAGTAAAGATAATATAAATTTTCTAAAGAATGAAATGAATTCTGATTCGCGTTTCTCATATATTCCTCAACCATTAGAATCTATTGGAATCTATCAAGCAATGTCATACGGTAGCAATTTAATAACTATCAACGAATGGGTATTTTTTATTGGATCTGATGATTGGCTTTCAAGCCCTTTTGCCCTAGAAAAAACAGCTAATATTATCAATGAAAACATATCAAAATCGATAAATATTTTCATATTTGGAGCAAAATATTTTAGTGCTTCATTGAAGCCTAAACGTACTTTTACTTTACCAAGAACTGGAGCTATAAGTGGTAAAGAGTTCTCAAGAATGCTTCACAGAGGTTTTATTCCCACACATCAAGCTTCATGTTATTCCTATAAAATGATAAAGAGTCTAATGCCTTATTCTTCTTCTTATAGATTAGCTGCTGATTGTGAAGCATTTTTCCGAATATCTAAAAATAATTTGAGTTCTATCTTTTGTGAAAATATTAGTCCTATCAATATACTTGCAGGAGGTATTAGTTCAAAGCAAACAATAAGAAGATTTGCTGAAGTAATTAGACTTTATAAAAAATATTTTCCAAGATCTTTTATTATACCAATAATTCTAAGATATTTTCGAAAGATCGCTTTGCTTAGAAAAAATTTTAGAAAATTTAGTAGATAATGTTCTAATAAGATGAGCGATCAAATATTCATATATCTATTTTTTATTTCATTCTATAATTAGTATAAGAAAAAATATGTATTTTGAATGGCTGTAAATTTGGTTGTAGTTGCCCATCCGGATGACGAAGTATTAGGTTTTGGTGGGACAGGTTCTTTACTAGCCGATAACGGTGAGACAGTTCAACCAATTATTTTGTGCGGTTCAGTAGAAGCACGTACATCCAGGCCTGATATTGTTAATCTTCATAATGATATGAATACTGCAAATAAATTACTAGGTTTTGAAAAACCGATTCTTGGTGAATTTCCTAATCTTTTAATGAATACGGAACCTCATTTAAAGATAGTAAAGTTTATTGAAGAACAAATCTTACTATTTAACCCAACTAGGATTTTCACTCATTTCCCTCATGACCTTAATGATGACCATTATCAAATTTCGAAAGCCTGTCAAGTAGCCTCAAGAATTTTTCAACGAAAAAGTATTTATAATAATAATTTATCTTCAATTTACTTTATGGAAATTTTATCTTCTACTGATTGGTCACTTACTAACTCTAGTAATCAATTTATTCCAAACACTTTTATAGATATAGAGAGGAAAATGAAAAATAAATTAGAGGCCTTAAAAACTTATAGGAATGTAATGAGAGATCAACCCCATCCAAGATCTGAAGAAGTTCTTTTAGCAAATGCTACCTATCGAGGTGGACAATCTGGATTCAAATTTGCAGAAGCATTTAAACTAATTTATTCAACTAAATTATGATTTATCAAACTCATATAAAAAGAGCATTCGACATTTTATTTTCGATAATCTCTCTTCTAGCATTATTACCTATATTTCTTATAATTTACTTTTCAATACTTATTTTTGATGGACCATCAGTATTCTTTTGCCAAAAAAGAATTGGAAGAAATAAACAAGAATTTGATTTATTTAAGTTCAGATCACTACCTAAAAACACTAAAGCTATTAGTTCCGACAAACTTTCTGAAATTAAAATAAGTAAAATAGGTAAATTTATCAGAAGAACTAATATTGATGAATTACCACAATTGTTTAATATTTTGAAAGGTGAAATGAGTTTTGTCGGTCCTAGACCATCACTATCATCACAAAAAGATTTAATATCCTTGAGAGAAATCAATAATTCATTAAGTTTAACACCAGGTTTAACTGGACTTGCTCAAATATCATCTTACAATGGTATGAGTGAAAAAATTAAATCCAATTTTGATGGAAAATACTATAATAAAATATCTTTCATCTTTGATTTAAAGATATTATTCAGAACATTTATTTATTTACTTAAACCACCTCCAATATACTAAATATATGGTTAAATTAGGCTTTGTTACTTGTGTTAAACTTGGTTTAAATTGTATGGAAGAGTTATATTCATGTGGAGAAAATCTTGAAGTTGTGTTTACTCTAAAAGATAACCTATCTGAAAATAAATCAGGAAGAGTTTATTTAGATGATTTTTGCAATAAACATTCTATTCCCCTTTATAAAGTTTCTCATATTAATGACTCTGAAGTTATAACAATATTGGAAAAATATTCAATTGACTGGCTTTTTATCATAGGTTGGTCTCAAGTTGCTAATAAATTTATTCTTCAGACTCCGAAATTGGGCGCATTAGGAATGCATCCCACATTATTACCAAAAGGTAGAGGCAGGGCTTCAATACCATGGGCAATAATAAAAGGATACAAACAAACTGGAGTAAGCCTTTTCAAGCTAGATGAAGGAGTTGACACAGGTCCTCTTATAGATCAAAGCATCATAGAAATAGAGCCTAAAGAAGATGCATATAGTCTTTACCAAAAAGTACTAATTTCTCATCAAGATCTAATTAAAAGATTTATAAAACTACTTAAATTAAATAATATTCAATTAATAAATCAAGATAATGATTTAGCAAGTTATTGGCAAGGAAGGAAGCCTGAGGATGGAGAGATTAATTTAAAAGGCACAGTAGAAGAAGCTGAAGTTTTGGTCAGAGCAACGACGAAACCATATCCTGGTGCTTTTTTTTATAGAGAAAATATAAAGTTCAAAGTCTGGAAAGCACACATTGCCGAAGAAAATGAATCTATTAGTATGAATTGTATAAAATTTGACAATGGAACTCTGATTCTTGATGAATTTAGTACGACCTGATTTAATCTTAATCTCATGAGAAAGAATAAAAATACAATTAGCTTTATGAAAGTCAAAACAATTTTATACAATTTAAGTAAGTTGATTATAAATCTACCAAGGTCAACTAGAAAATATATACTTTTGATATTTGATCTTTTCTTAATTATATTAAGTATATCTATTACAAATAACTTATTACTTTTCTACAGCGAGGATCGTAGTTTATTTATTTCTTTTAATTCAGATCCAGCTATTTATTTATTATTAGTACTAATTAGTTTATCATTATATTTATCAACTGGTCAATACAAAGGTATAACAAGATATATATCTAGTTCAATTCTGTATTGGTTTAGTATAAGGAATTTCTTTTTAGTATCAATATTAAGTTTGATTTTTCTAGGCTTTAATGATACAAGTCTAACGCAATGTATTAATTACTTTAGTATATTATGGTTATCTCTTACCATCTCGACAGTTTTAATTAGAATCTTTCTAAGAGACTATTTAATCTATTCTTCCTTCAAACTAGGCTCTGTAGATATTGCTAATGTTGCAATTTACGGTGCTGGTTCTTCTGGAACTCAACTTTCATCTGCCTTGAAATACACAGGAAGGTATAATATCATTTGCTTCCTGGATGATAATAAGGATATTCATGGCCGTTTAATAAATGGTATAAAGATTCATGATCCAAAAAAAGTTAACTTATTAAAAAATAATATCGATCAAATACTCTTAGCTATTCCCTCTTTGCCTCCAAGTCGAAGAAGAGAGATCATAAATTATCTACAAGATAATTTTAAATATCCTATTCTTCAGGTCCCTTCTATCGAGGATATAGCTAGTGGATCAGCTTCTATAGACTCTTTACGTCCAGTTTGTATAGAGGATCTATTAGGAAGAGATGAAATATTTCCTGATTCTAATTTAATTAGTCAAAGTGTTAATGACAAGTCTATTTTAATTACCGGAGCTGGTGGTTCTATTGGTTCTGAACTTAGCCGACAGATATCAAAATTATCACCTAAAAAATTAGTTCTAAACGACTTTAGTGAAAACAATCTTTATTTAATTAACGAAGAATTAATGTCTACATCAAAATTTAAAGATAATCATATTAATATTTTTTCTTGCTTAGGTGATTGCTCTAATGAGAAGTTCTTAGAAAATATAATCAAGAAGTATAATATACAAACCGTATTTCATGCGGCTGCATATAAACATGTTCCTATTGTTGAAAAGAACCCACTCTCAGGAATAGCAAATAACATTTTTTCGACTTTTTCTATATGTCAAATATGCAAAAAAAATAATTTAGAAAGAATGATATTTATATCTACTGATAAAGCTGTAAGGCCCACAAATGTAATGGGTGCCTCGAAAAGAGTAGCTGAAGTAATTGTTCAAGCATTTGCCCTAGATCAAGCTACTCTTTATGAAGAGAAACAAGAAGATAGAAAAACAATTTTCTCGATGGTTAGGTTTGGGAATGTTCTAGGGTCTTCAGGCTCTGTGATTCCTTTATTTGAAAAACAAATAAAAAAAGGTGGTCCAATTACAATTACAGATTTTAATATAAATAGATACTTCATGACGATAGTAGAGGCCTCTCAACTAGTTTTACAATCATCATCTCTTGCTACTGGTGGAGATATTTTTCTACTTGACATGGGAGAACCAATAAAAATATATGATTTAGCCAAAAAGATGATTCACTTATCTGGTCTAAAGCTTAAGGACAGTGACAACCCCAATGGAGATATAGAGATTAATAGTATTGGATTGAGACCAGGCGAAAAATTATTCGAAGAGTTACTTGTAGACGGTAACAGCGCAAGAACTAGTCATCCTTTAATATTTAGGGCTAAAGAAAAACCAACAAAGCTAAAAGATTTACTACCAATAATAAAAGATTTGAAAAATAATCTTGAACAACAAGACTATAATAAATCACTATCAATCTTGGCGAAGCTAGTGCCTGAATGGATCAATGAAATCAATCTAAAATAATAGTTATTTTTATTTATTAATAGTTCTTCTTATAAAATCAATTAAACATTTGAGAAGAATAAAATTTTTCATTCTTTTTCAATATATATTAGTATTAACATTTATTTATTCAAATCTTATTTTTTAATTCATACCTGATATTAATTATACTTTAGGGAAGAAAGCTAATTTATTAATAAATAGATCTTCTCAGATTTATCTTTCTATTATAAGTATTTATGAAAATTATTATATTATTCTATTATCTAATAGGATCCATTTATCAAATTTTTTCCCACTGAGTTTTGAATTTTCGTAAATATCAAGCAAATCGCTGGACTTAACATTTCCTTTTTGAAATAATGCAAATTCTATTTTCAAATTATTTTGCAAAAGAATTTTATCGTTTATTTTTATATCTAAATCAATATAAACACTCTTTAATCTATTTACTATAGTATCTTTTATCTTATCACTTATATCGCCAACAATAAAGACATTAATAGATTTACTTGCTTTATCCTTTATAACTTTTCCAACTAATAAAATAAGTTTTTCATCCCAGTTGTATTTATCAATTTCTAATATATTGTCGGAATTAATAATTCTAAGTACCTCACTCGTTTCGTATATTAAATCTTTTCTTTTCCCATTATATAAGGCTAGAATTGAGCCTATTAAAAGACCGAAAAATGTAGCTATTGTTACTATTTTTCTTCTTTCAGGAGCCACAGGAAGATCAAAAAGATAGGGCTCAGAAACCAATTGAGATAGTTCATTATTTTTTTCTTTTTCTAGAGCGAGTCTAACTTTGTTACTTAAAAGATTATTTAATGTCTTCTCATCTCTAATTGCTTCTCTAGACAAGTGGTTAAATTTCATAAGCACACCATCTGGTCTTTCTAATGAAATTTTCAGATTTCTGTTTACTTGAATCAAAGTACTTATCTGAATTAATGATTGATCTTTTATTTCATCTAATAATTTCTTTCTATAAGCTATTAGTCTATTCAACTCAGGGTCTGAGTTCTTAAAGATTGATTTAAGTCTGCTTATCTGACTATCTAATTCTTGTAATGCGTTATGTTTTTCCTGTACAAGAGGAATTTCTTGAGATAATTTTATAAATTCCATATCATTATCTAATAAATTGATTAGAGAATTCTTCTGTTCTATTAAGTACCTGATTTTATTGATAGCTTCAGTACGTCCCTTCTCTATAGCTTGAGGCCCATTTAATGAACCGGGTGAAATATATGAGTAAAGATCTTGATCGAGTGCAAATTGCTCTGCTTTCTTATATGAGTCAAAGCTCTTCTTGTTGAATATTGTAATTTGATCATCTAGATATTCTTTAAGATTAGAAAGTTCAAAATCTTTTCTTTTAATAGAGTAGTTTTTATAAGTATTTGATATTTTGCTTAGAACTGGAATGATTAAATCTTTATCCGTATCTCGATAGGAAACATTTAGTATAGTAGTACCAGGCTCTAACGCTACAGATACATTATCTTTAAACCAATCTTTATATCTCCATCTATCGACCTTAACTCCTTCACTTTTCTTTTTTTGTTTGATATATTTAAAAACAGGTAGCAATACCGAAGGGCTTTTAAGAATTTCTACTTTTGTATCTAAGGCTTGGTTAGTAGATAAAGAATTCCTGTTGCCTAACCCTAAAGTTTTAAAAAATTCTGTACTGTTCAAGGTTGAAGAGTCTTGATTAGGTATTAATATTTGGAACTGCCCCTCCCAAACTCTTTTTTGTTGAAGAACAGTAATACAACTAACAACAAAGACAGAAGAGGCAATTAAAGAAGCTATTTTCCATTCCCGTAAAATAATTAAAAGGATTTCTAATAGATTAATTTCTTTATCCTCAAATTCATACGTGGAGTTTTGATTATTCACAAGCTTTTTTTCTTAAACAATCTATTCAATATATCATTTATTTAGAGTACAAATTAATTTTATAAATCTTTATATACTGATAATATTGTTTATTCCCTTCTCTTAGAATAGGTTAATAAAAATAATTGACGAGATAATTTTAATTTCTCTGTAGCAAGTCAACTATAGAATATTTAAAAATCTGATAGGATCTGTTAAATAGTTTTTACTTTATGTGTACTCATTTCCTATTTAAATTTCTAATCATATACTAAACTGTATAAATGAAAAAGATATTAATTACAGGTGGAGCCGGTTTTATAGGAAGTCATACTTGCCTTACACTATTGGGAAATGGCTATGAGGTAATAGTTTTAGACTCTTTCGCCAATAGTTCGAAATTATCTATTAGCAGAGTAAAGGATTTACTAAGAATAAAATTTCCCCAAAAAAAAGCTCTAATCAAGTGTATTCAAGGTGATATAAGACAATATGATTTGTTGAATAATATTTTTGAAATTGAACAAAAAAGTGGTTGCCCAATAGATGCTGTTATTCATTTTGCTGGATTAAAGTCTGTTAATGAATCTATTAGTAACCCTATTAAGTATTGGGATGTAAACGTCCACGGTTCAATAAGTTTATTTAGGGCAATGCAAAAAAATAAATGCAATACTCTAGTTTTCAGTAGCAGTGCAACAATTTATGGT
>MDTG01035119.1_pt1 | contig 28733 bp, 54 predicted proteins | sample 811421 | NCBI WGS metagenome assembly MDTG01 (sample SAMN05326645, study PRJNA326480) | marine metagenome | isolation source: seawater | place: Pacific Ocean: South East | collected 2011
AAAAAATTTATAGCATACGATAATAAAGGTAATATAAAGCCAAATCCTTTTTGGCAAGAAGAAGAAGAGTAGAAAGTTAAGATCGTATAAATAGAAACAGAACTATATTTAAATGGGAACCTGTACATGCAATCTTTCAAGAAACATCTAGAAAAAGAAAATTACCACGAACTAGAAGAGTTCCGCAAAATCAAGGGACTAGTCAAATCAACAATAAAAAAACTCACGGCAACTTGGACTAAGTTGAAGAAAGCTATTATTAGCGGATTCAAAAAGAGTGTTAAAAAGGCCAAGTTATTTGAACCGGTGGAAATTGTAATTCCATCACAAATGAAGGAGGATATTTTGAAAGATAACGCAAAATTATTAAAAGAATCTAGTGGTGCAGTATCTGCTATTAAAGGTAATTATAACGAAGCATTAGTAGTACAATACTTATTTAATCATCCTGGCGATGAAGTTATTATTAACAAAAAATATGAAAAATATAGAAATGATATTAATCATACAGCACAAGGTTGGGATAAAAAATTAAAAGAAGCCGATCCAAAAAATTACAGTAAACTATTTAAGATAATCGAAAGAGGTAGTAAGGATATGGCAAACTATCTTATAACTGTTGCTCAAGCTGAAGAATCTACAATCATAGGAGCATACTTAGATAATCTAGCATTCCAAGATGGTATTGACTTTAAAGCTGATATTAGAGTTGCTGTAGAAAAAAGAGGTAAAGAGATACTTAATAGTTATTCATTAAAATTATATTCTACTAAATCTGTAGGATTAGCAAACACAACAGCAAAAGGATTATGTGGCCATTTAGGTGGTCCGGCCGCTGCAAAAGAATTTGAAAGTGTTGCAAAGTCAGATAGTAAATTAGAAGAATTAATTAAGAAAGCAAAATATTGGAATGCTGTTAAACAAGATCATAAGAAACATTTAAAAGGTGATGAAAAGGCTACAAACAGATTACAAACATTAAGAGGATTAAATGCTAATGAGATCGACAAATTAGATCAGAATGAAATTGCAAAAGAAAGAAGAGTAGCAAGACAACCTATTAATCCTAGAATAGCAGAATTAGTATATTCAGTTGTAAAGAAATTAGAAGGAACTGATATATTAAGTGAAAATATATTAAAGATTATGGGATTCCAAGATAAGAATACTAAAATGTTAATGGCCGTAACAACTGAAAAGAAAAGTGAAATTATTGCAAGACACCCTGATCTAGATCTTAGTGGTATCACTATAGAAGATCCTAAAGGAAGAGTATCAATTAATATTAAAGGTCCTACTGGAAAAACTATAGTAACGTTTGGTGTTAAAGAAGGTGAAAAGAAAGCTGTGAGTGGTGCAGTATCATTTGCTGGAATTGAACCTGAAGATTACGACGAGTATATTTAATGAAATCATTTACTAAGTTCATAGAAGATATAAGAGTAAAGATTAATGTCGGTGATACAGTATATGGCGGCAAATTTAAAAATAAAGCCATTGTTGTAAAGACTATTGATAGAAATGAAAAAGGTGATATAACTATTAATGGGAAACCATTATTAAAATATAGAATACCTGGCGATAAAGAGAAATACGGAAAGAAATGAAATCATTTAAAGATTTACACTTTGGACTTTATGAAGGGAAACATGTACCTTTAGAATCTCCTATGGTAGAAGAAGCTGATCCAGAATTAAATAAACCTAAAAGAGGCGGATCTAAAAAATTCTACGTATATGTTAAGAGTGATAAAGGTAATGTTATTAAAGTTGAATTTGGCGATCCTAGTGGGGATCTTCAAGTCAAGATAAATGATCCGAAAGCTAGACAAGCTTATGCGGATAGACATAATTGCGATATGCAAAAAGATAAAACAAAGGCCGGTTATTGGTCTTGTAATTTACCTAGATATGCAAAAGAACTAGGTTTAAAAGGTGGTGGCAATTATTACTGGTAAACACATAGCGGATTTTATACCGCACGAAAGGCGTAGGCCATATGCTGATGAAGGTGACATTAGAACATTTGATGTTAATGCTCCTATAGAACAGTATGTTTGGCATAGAGACCTTAGCGATAGAACCATAAATATATTGGAAGGTGAAGGATGGCAATTTCAATTTGAAGGATCCTTACCTTATAATTTAAATGAAATAACAGAAATAGATATACCTAAAGATACATTTCATAGATTAATCCCAGGGTATAATAACTTAAAGATAAGAATATGTTAGGATTTAAATCACAAATATTACAAGAAGCTAAGAATACTCATATGACACATATTGAGGATTTAGTTTTAGATGGAGGAGTTAAGGGAGCACGCCAGGCAATTCTCGCGCTTAGATCGCTCAGAGATATGTTATCCGGTCAGGCAAAATCTGCAGTTGATGTCACCGTGAAATGGGACGGTGCTCCCGCCGTATTTGCAGGAATTGATCCTAGTGATGGTCAATTCTTTGTAGCTAAGAAAGGTATATTTGCTGCTAAGAGAGCAGTATATAAATCACATGCTGATATAAAGGCAGATACTTCAGGAGATCTATCAAAGAAACTTATACTTGCATACGACAATCTTAAAGATCTTGGTATTACTGGAGTTATTCAAGGTGATTTCATGTATGATTCTTCAGACCTTAAAACACAAAATATTGATGGACAAAAATGCGTTACGTTCCATCCTAATACAATTATGTATGCAATTCCAGTTAATACACCATTAGGCAAACAAATACTTAAATCAAAAATAGGTATTGTTTGGCATACTTCATATAACGGTGGACCAGACTTTACTGATATGAATGCTTCGTTTGGTGGTAGTATAACTAAAAGATTAAAAGCTAATAAGAACGTATGGATGCAAGATGCTACATTACCTGATATATCAGGAACAGCAACATTTACCGCAAAAGAAACTGCAGTTGTGACATCACATTTATCTAATGCTGGTAAAACATTCAAAAAGATCGCAGCTACAACTCTAAAAGAAATAGAAGAGAATAAAGAATTAAACCTTGTTATCAATGTATATAATAATACAAAGGTAAGAAAAGGAGAAAGAATTACAAACACTAAATCACATGCTAGTGGATTAATTAAATTTGTTAATGAGAGATATGCAAAACAGGCATCAAAATTAAAATCAGATAAAGGAAAGGCTGGAGTACATGCAAAAAGAGATGCATTATTACAGTTTTTTAGTCAAGGAAATATAAAAAACTTGCAAAATGTATTTGATTTACAAAATTTTATTGTCGATGCAAAATTAATTATTATAAATAAACTAAACGACCTAAATAATGTAGGTACGTTTGTAAAAACTAAATCCGGATTTAAGGTGACCAACCATGAAGGTTTTGTCGCCATAGATCGTATGGAAGGTGGAGCTGTTAAGTTAGTTGATAGATTAGAATTTTCTACTAATAACTTCAGCACTGATATAATAAAAGGCTGGGATAATCCAGGCTAGATGGGACCAAGGATATGACAATAATAAAATCATTCAATGATTACTTGACGGAAGACAGCAAGGGTATCACCTTTGCATTTGGTAGGTTTAATCCACCTACAATTGGACATGAAAAACTTTTCGAAGCTGTAAAGAAAGAAGCTAGGGGAGGTCCATATAGAATATATCCCTCACAAACCCAAGATAAGAAAAAGAATCCTTTAGACTTTAAAACGAAAGTTAAGTTTATGAGGAAGATGTTCCCTAAACATGCTAGACATATAATGGCTGATAAGGGAATGAGAACTGCATTTGATGTTATTTCTGCCTTATATGATCAAGGATTTAAATCAGTAACTATGGTTGCTGGCTCGGATAGAGTAGTTGAATTTGATAAACTCTTTAATAAATATAATGGTATTAAAGGAAGACATGGCTTTTATCAATTTGAAAATGGTGTAAAAGTAGTAAGTGCTGGAGAAAGAGATCCAGACGCGGAAGGAGCTAGTGGAATGTCAGCATCTAAGATGCGTGCAGCTGCAGCCGATGGAGATCTACAAGCATTTTCAAATGGGGTACCGGAAGTACCTGGAGATTCTCAAATAGGTTTATTTAATGCCGTACGTAAAGGTATGGGATTATCAAAACATGAATCTACTAGAGAACATATACAATTAAAAAAAGTTTCTGAGTTAAGAGAAAGCTATGTTGAAGGAACATTATTTAATGTAGGAGATGAAGTAGTAATTACAGAAACAGATGAAATAGGAACCATTGATAGATTAGGTTCTAACTATGTAATAGTAGAGTTCGGAAATAATCAAAAGAAAAAGAGATGTTGGTTGGACTCTGTAGAGAAATTAAATATAAATATACAAGAAGAACATGGTGCTGGTGAATGGGGAACAGATGAATCTGTTAGAAATTATCAGAAAGATACACCAGGACAAGAAAAGATTTTAGACTTTAGGCAATTTGTGCTTAAAGACGATTTTAAACTAACACCAGCTCTTAAAATAGAGTTGGAAAAAATAGCGATGTCGCTTGAGGATGAAGATTACGAAAGTAAAAGCCATAAGATAGCAACAGCTATGGACATACTTAAACGTAAACACGGGTATAAAACCTAAGAGGGCAATATGAAAAACGAAAGATCACATATGTCTGGCTCAAAGCTCACCGGCCAAGAGATCAGCGTATATTTTAGAAAAAATCCTAAAGCAGGAAGAGATAAGACAGTTAAAAAGGCTGTTGAGATTGCTTTAGATCATGGTGGAGCTATGAACTTCGCTATTAAAGAAATAGAAAAACTTAAAAGAGGATTATCAAAACATCCTGAAGTAAAGAAAGCATTAGATCGTGCTAACTTTGGTGAAGGTATAGCAAGAGATACTTTTAAGAAAATAGTTAATGAAAACTATACTAAGAACTTTAATTTATTGTGTAATAGTATTAAACTTAATAAAATTCAACAAAACATTTTAGACGATTTTATTAAGCATGGTACTATAAAAAATCAATATGTCGGTAGAGTTGCAGGTACTAAGAAAGAAACTAAGATCTTTGCAGCTAAAAAGAAATATAGTGGATCAATTGATAATAGAAATGAAGCATTAATGAAAGCCCTTAAAGTTAATGCTCAACAAAGAAATATTCTTGATTCATATCTTAAAACTGGAAAAGTTATTGGTAAGTATACAGGTTCTATAGCTGGTCAAACTAAAACTACTAAATCATATGCTGGATTTAGAGGATTCAAAGAACATTTTGAATCTACTCCTGAACCTTGGCAATTAGAAGAAGGTAAACAAGGTTTATCATCTGTTAATCGAGATATAGAAGGTAACGGTGGAAGTCTTGGTGGGTTTAGTCTAAACTTTGATAGTTCAAGTGATGAAAAGAATGCTTTAAAAGCTGTAGAGAAATTTGCTAAAAAGAATCGTATTAGAGATTACGGAACTTACAAATATTCAGGTATGGGTTCAGCTAAAGGTAGAACTCAAGTATGGATCCAAAGTAATAAAGTAGATGTATCTGATTTATATAGAGAAGTTGGCACTAAAGCTAATATGGTAGGTAAATCAGTAGCAGGAATGGATTACCGAGGAAAAATTAATGAAGCTGCAGCTGTAGCTGTAGTAGTTGATTTTGATATGGGAGATCCAAGAGACCACGAAGATGATTTCAATATGGAAGGAGTATTCTTATTAGATTTTGATAAAAGAAAAAAACAAATGGCTGTTGGAGGAGATCCAAAAGATCTAGAAAAATGGCTCTCATCTAGAACTGGAATGGGATTCAGTAAAGCTGAAGCAAAAGATTCTATGAAAGGTGCAGTAAAAGTAAAACCTAGTATGAAGCTAAGAAATGGAGTATTCAAATAATGAAAACGTTTAAATATTTAAGAGAACAACAAATAAAAGAAGGTATGTCTAAACCTATGCCTTTAAAAGTCTTTGCTAAAACTATTGCAGTCGATAAAAAAGAAGAACAATGGATATTAGATAACGAAGATGATTTCGGTCATTACTATAATAACAGTGCTTTGAAGAAGTCTTGGTTATCTCTATCATATCCTATCAATGATGGCGATTATTATTTTGCTTTTATTTCTGATAATATAAAAAAGAATAGTTCTATGAATTCTAAGATGAATGCAGCTCTTAAAAAGGAAGCAAAGAAAGAATCAGATGTTGAGAATTTATTTTATACTATGGATAAGAATTACTTTGACAAATTACCTAGAGACTTAGGTGCTAGTGATACAATGACTAGAGAAGAATTGTATAGAGCTTGTAAACATATTATGGGTGTGAAAGTTGAATCAATGGATGAAGGTAAGCTTAAAGATATAGCTAGAAAACTTCTAGATAGAATGAGAAAGAAAAAAATGAAAGTTGGTGAATCTGTTGATGAACGTAGATATGGTAAAAGCATGAGCTACAAAGAGATTATGAGAAAACATGGAAATGAATTTAAAAAAGTTTTAAGATCTAGTTCATTAGATATGTCAGATAAAGCTGAAGAAGATTTAATCCAATATGTATATGATAATCATCCAGAAGAAATAAGAACAGACGATCCAGACGAATGGCTCGAATGGTTAGAAGATAACCTAGAAGATTTCGTAAAAGGTAGAGGATACTAATATGTACGAATATAGATGTCACATAGTAAGAGTAATTGACGGAGATACCGTTGATGTAGATATAGATCTCGGCTTTGGTGTGATGTTAAATGATGAGAGAGTGAGAATCATGGGTATTGATACCCCTGAAAGCAGAACATCAGATAAAGTAGAAAAAGTATTTGGTAAAGCGGCTAAAGCTGCATTACAAGAAATGCTAGGAGAAACTTCAATCTTAAAAACACAGGTCAATAGATCTGGTGAAGATATGAAAGGTAAATTTGGAAGAATCCTTGGTGATTTTATTGTTGATAGACATGGACAAAGTATAAGTGTTGTTGATGCCTTAATAGAAGATGGGCATGCAGTACCATATCATGGTGGATCTAAAGATGATACTCAAGTAGCACATCTGGTTAATCGTAAAAGATTAATTGATGAAGGTGTTGTTGATATGTCATACGAAAAAGCAGGAATAGAAAAAAATGAAACAGTTTAAAGAATTCAGAATGCCTCCTATGGCAATGGCCAGAGATAATGATATTGTTGGTGTAAGGAGTGAAGATATAGATGAAGAAAGAATGTCTATAGCAACACAGTTATTTAAATCTTATAAAAAAGATATAGAAAAACTTATGAAAAAACATGATGCGTATGTATCAGATACAGGTCTTAAATTTACATTTATATCATCTCCAAAACCAATGAAAAACGGATTCATGAAAGACTTACTTAAATTATTAGGTATGAGTGAATGAAAACCTTTAAAGAATTTAGAATGCCACCTATGACAATGGCTAGAGATAATGCTATAGTAGGAACACGTAATGATGAAATAGAAGAAGCTCCATTAGTTGCTTCTGATATATCGATATTAGATGGTATCCTTAAAAAAATTAAAGATGATATTATTAAAGATAAAATAAAAGGAAGGTTTGAAAAGTCTTGGCCTAAAATGCAGCAATTAGCTAAAATAGCAGGCTATAATGTAACGAAAAAAATGCAACCTGCAGGTAAAACCTATAGGTGGGATTTAAAGAAATGAAAACTTTTAAGGAACATGCTAGGCAAGATGAGCAAATGAGAAAGGTTGCTCAGGCAGCAAGTAAATTAAATGTTGTAAAAAAGGCAAAAGATCTTCTTTCAAAAACAAAGGCGGCAGTAGTGGATAAAATAAAATTAAAAAAATTAAGAGATAGATTAGCTCAAAAGAAAAAAAGTTCAATGATAGGAAAGGCTGCTAGCAAAATAGCTGAAGGCAAAATGTCCTGGAATCATAAAATTATTAATGATGGAACTATGGGTATAGGTATATTCGACCCAGATAAAAATGCCGCTTTAAAAGCAGCACAAGCATTAATTATATTTCTTAGAAAATATAAAAAAGTAAAAATAGGTACGGATGATCCAGATACAGGTCAAGCTAATATTGAAATACAGAAATACTCTGAAGAACTATCTAAATTATTCTTTGATGATGAATTACTAGATAGCTTAGAACCTGATGGATCAAATGCAGATATTAGAGCAAACGATTTAGTAGTAAAAAGATTAAATGCTCTAGGAGTGAACATAAAATAAAGATGGCAACAGCAAGAGAACAAAGAGAAGAGCTTGCTCTTCGTATCGATCGTATTGAAGAGAAGATAGATAAAATGTCAGAGGCAATAGTTGCATTGGCTAGGGCAGAAGAAAAAATAGCAACACTAACGAGTTTTAGTAAGCAGCAATCAGAAATGGTTAGGCAGCTTTCTATAAGGATCGACAAATTAGAAGAAACCGTATTAGCGAATTCTTCTACTGTCGTAATTATAAACAAAGCGTTCTGGATAATTGTAGCGGGTGCCGCAACAGCTATTACTGGAATGTTATTAATGCAATAAACTAGGGAGACTAATATGAAATTGCAAGATAAAGAAACTCAAGATATTGCAAAAACAGCTGCAAATATACTTGAGGGAAAACCAGAGGTTAAGGAAGTTTCTTATCCTCACAAAATGTATGATCCGAAAACCGGTGAAGAAGTAGAAATTAAATCTGAAGCCGAGCATGACGAATATACAAAAAAAGGATGGGTTCATGAGAAGCCTAAAGTAAATGAGGTTGAAGAACCTAGAGCTAAAGGTGAAAAAGAATTCAAGGCTAAACATGCTATTAAGAAATCAGGTATGAAAAATGACGGTTCTAATATGAAAGAATCTGTTGAATCTGATGAGGAAGAAGTAGTAGAAGATCCTTTAGAAGAAATCATTCAAGAACCAGGAACTGGTATCGAAACTGAAGAAGCAGAAGTTATGGAAGCGAAAGCATCTGAAGCTAATACTTCAGCAGATGATCAAGTAGAACCTGTTGTCACTGATGGTGGATATGAGGATGAAGAAGAACTTTCTCCTAAACAGAAAAAGTATCAAGCTATGTTTAAAAAAGCTCTTAAGAAATTCGGAGTTAAATCCCCATCTGAGTTAGACAAAGAAAAAAGAAAAGAATTCTTTGACTATATTGATAAGAACTATGACGCTGGAGAAAACGAGACAGACTAATGAAAACTTTTTTTGAATTAAGAGAAGAAACTATTTCTGAAGTCCCCAAAGGAGACATAAGAAGTTTAAAGAATTGGGATGATAGAAACCGTAGAGGCCACGAGGCTAGAGCATATATTGAAGTTGAAAAAGGCGATCCACTAGTTAAGGAAGATGATGGAATTACCAAAGATGAAATGGGTTATATGGATAAATTAATTAGTAAAATTAAAGGTATGCATATAACTAGCTTTGAGGGTAGTAGTGGTGCACCAGCATCTATAGAATTTTATGGTAAGCAATCATCTTTAGAAAAATTTGCTAAAGATAGAAAAATACAACAGATTGCTAAGAAGTACAAGTCAAAGCCAGAAATTTATCTAAATGATAAAGCTAATACAAAAGTACTTTAAATAAATAATTTCACTCTGTAAGGGTGTATATATAATAATATGAAGGTTTTTGATGAATTGACAAATAAGAATTTTGAGCTGTTCGCAGCTCATCATTATAACAATCCAGAATGTATGGATGTCGATGAGTTTAAGGAAGATCTTTCTAGATTTAAATATTTAAAAAGATTACTCCGAAGATACGAAGTTGACAATGACTTACAGGAGAGATTAATACTAAACCACCTTATTATAATATATAATGTGTTTGGTATTAAGGCAGCCAATAGAATGATCTGGTTTAAAATTAATAATGAGCATTATCATTATATAAAACCTTTCTTAGTATTTTTACATTACTTGCCAGAGGAAGAAAAAGTTGAGATAGGTATGGACAAAGGTATTGTAGAGAGACTAAGAAACTTATGATAAAGATTCAAAGCAGAAATATAAACGAAGGTATAATATCCCGTGTAGGAGATATGTTCTATGCCTTCCGTTTTCTTAAACTACTAGTCACCCCTTGGAATAAGACCAAGGCTTTTGAGTACGGGCTTGTAGATAAGATCGGCAAAAGAATAAAAAGTCCTTCTACTCCTCAAGAAAAATCTGCATATACAATTTTCCATAGATTAGTATTTAATGTAAAAAGATTACTTGGTAAATTTCCAGGTGGTAAAACTAAAATAGCTAGTTATGCTACAGCATTATATATGATTAAAGAACATACAGATTTATCTGAAAAGAAAATTAGACAAATAATGGATAAAGCTGATGTAGATCTAGATTGGGATTCTTTTGATATACAAGAATCTAAATGGTTTATAGACGAAAATAATAGATTAAATCCAGGATCATATGTTCTCAATAAAGATGTTATGTCTCCCATAACAGCAGAATTTATTGCTAAAGCAAATACAAGAGTTAAGATAAAAGAATCTTTAGAACCACATGCAGAGTTTTTAGGTTGTTCAATATATAAGGTCTTACATACTAAAACAAATCATGAGATCTATATAACTAATGAGGATATATCCAGATGATTACAGTAATATCATTAACAAAATCCGAAGGTGAAGACCAACAAGATACCGTTACTAAGTTAGAGAAACAATGTAAAAAGAAAGGAGTGGCTTTCTATCCTGTTAAATTAGGTGAAGCATTTGTTATTCATCAAGAATTAGGACAAGATAAAGTTACGATACATAACTATGATGGTGAAAACGGAAAGATAAATCTCAAACCTTCTAATACAGTTTGTTTTGTAAGAGGCGGAGCTTTAACTGATATTGCTGGTAAAGGATTAACAAGATCTCTAGAAGAAACTGGGATGTTTATGGTTAATCGATATGTTCCTATGGAATTATGTGCTAACAAATTCACAACAGCTATTACACTTCAAAAGAATAAAATACCTACACCAAGAACGGCCTTAGTGACTAATCTACAATCTGTAGAAGTTGCTATGAAAGAAATAGGTGGTAGTTATCCTGTTATTGCAAAAACAATTACTGGTGCTGAAGGTATTGGAGTTATGAAAGTTGAAAGTGAAGATTCACTTAGATCTGTATTACAAGGATTATGGAAACACGATGCTGAAATTATTCTACAAGAATATAAAGATATTGATTATGACGTACGTACGTTAGTATTAGATGGAGAGATAATTGCATCAATGAAACGTATAAGTGGTAAAGGTAAGAAAGGAAAAGATTTTAGAACAAACAAATCATTAGGTAATGAAACTGAACCATATGAACTATCAGACGAAGAAAAGAAAGTAGTTCTTAAAGCGCATGAAGCTTCAGGTTGTTATTATTCTGGTGTAGATACAATGATAAGTGGTGGAAAGGTATATGTAATTGAAGTTAATGGATCTCCAGGATCTGGTGCAGATGCTTATGCTTCATATTCAGAAGGTAAAAGAGGAAAAGATATAAACGGAAATAAACTTATATCAAACGTATTAGATCATATACTAAATAAAGATAATTGGCAATTCGCTAAAACTTCTGTAGGAGTTATTGAGTGGGTGACAATAGAAGGTGAAAAATTTAAAGCTAAATTAGATACAGGTAATTCAACTGGTGGTATTGGTCTACATGCTGAAGACATAAAAGTAGACGGAAATAAAGTATCATTTAAATTATCTACAGGTAAAAAGATTACTACCCCTATAAAGAAAAGAAAGAAAGTTAATTATGGTGGTGGTGAAGTCGAAGAAAGAATTTACGTAAAATTAAAAATGTCTTTAGGATCAGGAAAGGCAAAACCAACAATGTTTAATCTAGATAATAGATCAGGAAATGCATACGATGTATTAGTTGATAAAGATTATTTAGCACTAAACAACCTAGTAGTGGACTCATCTAAGAAGTTTACTATTGGAGAATCAAGAAAGAGGGTAAGTACATTCTCAGAAATGTATATATAATATATATGAATAAAATTCTAACTTTTAAAATGTGGGAAGATGCCGCGGCTAATTCCGTAGGAGCTGGTGGTATTGATGGCATAGGTGTAGGACCTAAAGGAGAACCTGGGGTCCACATGAAAAAGAAAAAGAAAAAAGAGAAAACAGAAAATAGACTTTCAGGACCAGGCAGTAATAAAGCTTCAAACTGGGAAAAAAGATCCCGAGCTCAACAACAAGTTAGGTCTGATTTATGGAAATCTCTTGGTAAAAAACTGAGAAAGAAATGAAGAAAGTCCTTTATTATGTAAAAGATCTAATGGTCAAACTTTGGCTCTGGATCTTATCTTGGTTCGAGAAACATCAAACACTTCATGTATCTCATAATCAATATAATAGTGAGGGCGAAGTAGTAGATGTATTAGTTAGAACTTTTGAAGTTAGAAGATTTTATAAGTGTACACAAAAACACATGAAGTTTAAAACAATGGCCGGTACCATGGTGGAACTTAAAACGGCAACCCCCATGGACTACATGACGGAGACAATAAAATGATAGAAAAAATAATAGCCGAAAATTTAAATATAAGCCAAGATTCAATTAAAGACGAATCTAACTTTATGGAAGATCTAGGTGCAGATTCTTTAAATGTTGTAGAATTAGTAATGGCAATAGAAGAAGAATTTGATGTAGATATTCCTGATGAAGAATCTGAATTGCTTCACACTGTAGGTGATCTTAAGCAATGGATTGAGGATAACGCATAATGCAACAATTCTTTATCGCGATAATTCTTGTTCTTGGCATAGGTTGTTGGTGGTTGTATTCAGAGAATCAAACATTGACAATGAATAATATGCAATTAGAGATTGCTATACAAGAGCAAGAACAAGCAATGACAATAATGAAAGAAAGTTATGAGAAACAAGGTGCAGCCTTGAATCAATTAGCTTCTAAGAATGCTCAGATTGAAGCTGAGATGAATGGATATTTGGATATATTTAGAAGACATAATCTAAATAAATTAGCTATAGCTAAACCAGGTATGATAGAAACAAGGGCTAACGATCAAACGAAAGCCGTTTTTGAGAGTATAGAAAATGACAGTAAAGAACTTGACTCGCTGGATAATCCTAGCGCCGATATTAATCCTAACAATTAGTGGTTGTTCCATGTTTGGAACGAAACAGATCGAGGTTTCTAGTAAACCTATAGAGATCGATATTATTCAACCTACTATGCCTCGGGCAATTGACTTAAAAGATCCCGTTTGGCATGTTGTATCATCAGCTGTAATAGCTAATCCATGTATTAAAGATGAAGAAGGTAAAAGACCTAAAATGGATCACCCTGAAGGAAAGTTAAATGAAAAGGGTAAAGTTATTAGAGTATGTAAATTAGGAAAAGAGAATGACTGGCCCGAAGGCTATACTTATCTAGATAGGTTTCTAGATGATGTCAAAAAGAAGAATAGCGGAGATGTTATCTTCTTTGCAATATCAACAGAAGATTATGAACTAATGGCTTATAATATGCAAGAGCTACGTAGATATATACGTGAAGTGCAAGAAGTAGTAGTTTATTATCGTAATGTGACGATTAAAACCCCAAGTGGAGATAAAGAAGCTGTGGGTGTGAAAGTGGAGAAAAACTAAAATGGCAACAACAAGAATGAAAGAAGAGAGAACTCAATTAGAAAGAGCTCTTGTGGCAGCACAATTATCTGCCCATGCATATAAAAGCGAAAAGCCTGCAATCCGTGCATGTAAAAAAATGGGATTCAAATGGGCTAAATTAATATCCAATGATGGTGCTGAAGTACTAGTAGCAAAAGATAGAAATGATCTATGGTTTGCATTTAGAGGTACAGAACCTTCAAAGCTAAATGATGTTATGGCTGACCTTAAGTTAGCAAAACAAGCAGCAGTAGCAGGTGGAAAAGTTCACAGTGGTTTCCAACAAGAAGTAAACGACTTATGGATGGAAATACTAAAAGAGATCGAACATAACGATCAATTAAAAGTTAGAAAGGATGTATATATGACTGGTCATTCTTTAGGTGCCGCAATGGCAACTATCGCAGCAACCAGATACAAGCCTCACGAATTATTTACATTTGGTTCACCGAGAGTTGGTGGTCATAAATTTATCAGAAATATTAAATGTCCTCATTTAAGATTCCAAAATAATAATGACATCGTGTGTAGAATCCCTCCTTCATGGTTAGGGTTCCGTCATCACGGTGATATGATATATTTCGATAGAAACGGACAACAAGCGGTTAAACCTACATGGAGCGATTTATTTTACGGTATACTAGAATCATGGAAGAGGTTTAAATTCTTTGATGGTATAGTAGACCATGGAATGCCAAACTATGTAAAAGCGATTAAAGTATTATCAAAGAAGAAGTAAAGTGTATTTACTCTTCATACTAACTTTAAAATCTATTTTCTCATCTGTAATCGGAAGTCAATTCTACAAGTGGTTTCAAACCACTAATATGGGTATATACTTTCAATCTAGAATCGATCAGTTTATGGAATACTTATCAGAAAAGTATGATATAGAACTGATGAAAAAACAGTCAAAGTTTGAGGCTGATTATCCTTTAATGATGAAGAGAATTGAAGCGTTAGAAAAAGCTATAAAGAAAAGTAAATAATTGTTTACTTTTGCCACATGATGTGGTATAATATACTATTAGGAAATTATGATTCAAGGGATAAGCAGTATGCAAATACATGTCACAAAAAGAGATGGCAGTTTACAAGAGTTCAATCTAGAGAAAATCCATAGAGTTTTAGAATGGGCGACCGAGGGCATAACAGGAGTTTCTCAATCAGAAATAGAACTCAAAGCCAATTTACAATTATACGATAAGATTCCAGCTTATGATATCCATGAGCTATTAATAAAAAGTTCTTCAGAACTTATATCAGATAACACACCCAATTATCAATTTGTTGCCGCAAGGTTGATTAATTATAAAATAAGGAAAGAAGTTTATGGTGATTATAAACCTTGGACCTTATTAAAATTAATCCAAAAAAATGTTAAAAGGGGTCTATATGATAATTCAGTTCTTAAGAATTATTCTCAATCAGAATTAGATAAATTAAATGCATACATAAAACACGAGAGAGATGATACCTTTACTTATGCAGGAATGGAACAGTTTAGAGGTAAATACTTAGTTCAAGATAGAAGAACAAAACAAGTATATGAATCTCCACAAATGCTTTATATGATGGTGGCACTAACACTATTCAGTAAAGAAAAAGAAAACAGACTAGCATGGGTTAAAGCTTATTATGATGCAATTTCACAATTTTATATCTCGTTGCCAACGCCTATCATGGCGGGTGTACGTACACCTACGAGACAATTTTCATCCTGCGTACTTATTGAGTCTGGGGATAGCCTTGATAGTATTAATGCTACTAGTTCTTCCATTGTCCGTTACATCAGTAAAAAAGCTGGTATCGGAATTGGATCAGGACAAATACGGGCCCTCGGTGCAAAGATCGGAGACGGATCAGTAGTACATACAGGACTAATACCTTTCCTTAAATACTTCCAAGCAGCAGTTAAATCTTGTTCACAAGGCGGCGTCAGAGGAGGCGCAGCAACGGTCTATTTACCGTTATGGCATTATGAATTTGAAGATCTAGTTGTACTAAAGAACAATAAAGGAACAGAAGAAACAAGAGTAAGGCATATGGACTATGCTTTTCAATTCAATAAATTAATGTATGAACGTTTATTAGAAGGAGGGAATATAACCTTCTTTGATCCTAATGATGTTCCAGGGTTATATGAAGCCTTCTTTACAGATCAAGATAAATTTAAAGAGTTATATGAGAAGTATGAAAGAGCTTATTCTATAAGAAAGAAAACATTACCAGCCATGGATGTATTCACATCATTCTTAAGTGAAAGAAAAGATACTGGTAGAATATATGTAATGAATGTAGATCATGCTAATGATCATGGTTCTTTTATAGCTGATCAAGCTCCTATTCATATGTCAAACTTATGTTGTGAGATTGATTTACCTACTAGACCTTTAGGCGATGATGATACTGGAGAAATATCTTTATGTACATTAAGTGCAGTTAATTGGGGACTTATAGATAATCCTCAGGATTTTGAAAAGTATTGTACTTTATCAGTAAGAGCTTTAGATAACTTATTATCATATCAACATTATCCTATTAAAGAAGCAGAAAACTCTACGCGTGCACGTAGGCCCCTAGGCGTAGGCATAATAAATTTAGCTTATTTCCTAGCTAAACGTGGTTTAAAATATGATGAATCTGCATTTGAAGTTGTAGATGAATATGCTGAAGCTTGGTCTTATTATTTAATAAAAGCCTCTATGGAATTAGCAGAAGAAAGAGGTGCATGTCCTAAAAATAATGAAACAAAATACTCCAGTGGGGAATTGCCTATTGATACATATAAGAGTGCAGTAGATAATTTAGTAAAACGTAAGGAACGTTTACCATGGAAAAAATTAAGGGAAGATCTTAAGGAACATGGTATTAGAAACTCGACGTTAATGGCATTAATGCCTGCGGAAACATCTGCACAAATTAGTAATAGTACAAATGGTATTGAACCTCCAAGAGCTTTAGTATCATATAAACAATCTAAGGATGGAGTGATGGCTCAAGTCGTTCCTGGTCATTTTCATCTTCAGAATAAATATGATCTTCTTTGGGAGCAAGAATCTCCTGAAGGATATTTAAAAATATGTGCTATACTCCAAAAGTATATCGATCAGGGTATATCAGTTAATACTTCATATAATCCTGAAAATTACGAAGATCAAAAAGTACCTATGTCCGTTATGATATCGGACCTAGTAATGGCATACAAATATGGATTGAAACAACTATATTATTTTAATACATATGATGGTGCCGGTGAAGAACAAGAACAAGAACAACAAATACAAAACGAATGGGACCAACTATTAGATGATGAAGAATGTGAGAGTTGTGTAATATGAGCATATTAAAAAAGAATAGTAAATCACACTTAAAGAAAAACATGTTTCTAGATGAAGGTGTTGATATTGCTAGATATGATCAAGTAAGATATCCAACTATTGATAAAATAACAGATAAACAATTAGGATTCTTTTGGAGGCCAGAAGAGGTTGATGTTTCAAAAGATAAAAAAGATTTTAATGGACTAACAGCTCATGAACAACATATATTCACATCTAATCTCAAAAGGCAAATACTTCTGGACTCTGTTCAAGGTAGGGCCCCAAACCTTGCTTTCCTTCCTATATGTTCGTTACCCGAAGTTGAGAACTGGATTGAAACATGGTCATTTTCTGAAACTATTCATTCTCGGTCTTATACTCATATCATTCGTAATGTCTATCCCAACCCTTCATTAGTATTTGATTCTATGCTAGACATAGAAGAAATATTAGAATGTGGAAATGATATAGCAAAGTATTATGACGCTTTAATAGAATTAAATAATAAACCTAAGAAAGATATGTATGAACATAAGAAAGCATTATGGATGTGCCTAATGGCTGCAAATGCTTTAGAAGGAATAAGGTTCTATGTATCATTTGCTTGTTCATGGGCATTCGCAGAATTAAAGCATATGGAAGGTAATGCAAAGATTATTAAATTAATTGCAAGAGATGAGAATTTACATTTAGGATCTACAACATTTATGATCAAAACATTAGCAAAGGATGATAAAGATTTTGCTAAGATACAAAAAGAATTAGAAGGAGAATGTGTAGAACTATACATGAATGTAATAAAACAAGAAAAGGAATGGGCAGAATTCTTATTTAGGGATGGAAGCATGATAGGGTTAAATGATAAGCTTTTAGCAGATTATATTGACTGGATCGGTGCAAGAAGAATGAGAGCTATTAAATTACCATGTCCTTACAGTGTATCAAAATTAAATCCTTTACCATGGACTGAAAAATGGATAGGCGGTGGTAATGTTCAAGTCGCACCTCAAGAAACTGAAATAAGTTCTTATGTTGTAGGTGGAGTTAAACAGGATGTAGAACAATCCATGTTAAATAAATTAAGCTTATGAAAAAATCAGGATTATATAGAGTATCAAGAGATACAAAACCTAAATGTTCTTCGATTGGCCAAGGTGGCAGAGGACGTAAAACTAAAATAGCAATGTCAACAATGAACAAATCTCGTAAGAGAGGTTATAAGGCATATAGAGGTCAAGGACGATGAACATAGAAATATACAGTAAAGAAGCCTGCCCGTTTTGTACAAAGGCAGAATTTCTAGCAAAACAAATAGTACAAGAAGCTTCTCAGCAAAATCACACATATAACAAATATATGCTTGATGTAGATTTTACTAGAGAACAATTAATGGAGAAATTCCCAGGAGCAAGAACGTTTCCTCAGATTATGGTAGATGGCAAAATTATTGGTGGCTATACAGAATTTGAGGAGTGGTATAATGATTAATTTTATCCACTGTTTAGAATGTCAAGTCCAAAGTGAAATAAGAACCGACGATGATGAGATTTATATTGAACCCCGATTTTGTCCATTCTGTGGGTATTGTGAGGATCCAGATCCTGATTTGGACGATGAAGATAGCATATAAATATATGTATGGACACCAAATGGATATACAATGGAAGGCCTTTCCAACCACCCGAAGATTTTTCGCCGAAAGATTATTACGGTTTCGTGTATCTAATAACGAATCGAGCAACAGATCGTAAATATGTTGGAAAGAAATTCTTCTGGTCTAAGAAAACATTACCGCCACTTAAAGGTAAAAAGAATAAAAGAAGATCTATTATTGAATCTGATTGGAAAACATATTATGGATCTAATAAGTATTTAGTAGAAGAAGTAGATTCTCAAGGCGAAGATGTATTCTATAGAGAAATATTACATCTATGCAAAACTAAAGGAGAGTGTGCATATATGGAAGCTAAAGAACAATTTGAAAGAGATGTATTACTTACAGATAATTATTATAATGGAATTATAGCATGCAAGATAGGTGGTCAAACCGTAAAAAATCTAAAAAAATAGTTTACTTTTCATTAAAACTGTGGTATAATAGTAGCTATGACTAAAAAATATACGGATAATGTATTACAATTTCCGATAAAGAAAAAAGCATTGGAGTTATTACTTCAGAAACAAACCGAAACAAAGGCGCAACAAACTGAAAAAGAATTATTTGAATTAAAAGAAGCCGAATATGATGATTGTATATACATGTCTCAATTATGTATAGAAGCTATATTAGATACAATACAAAGCCAAGAGGATACTGCTTTCAATACACACACATTTGCGGTAGATCAAAATTCAAAATCTTATAAAGATATACATGTAATATTAAATTTACTAGTGGCTGCCTTTTTAAGAGAACATGAAATTAAACATATAATGCAAGAAGATCTTGATGATTTATTAATTAAATTAAGATTAATTGCAGACGAGAACAAAATATGATTTTACTAGATTATAGTCAAATAGCTTTAAGTAATATTATTGTACAAAAACTAAATGACGAATCAATGATAAGACATATGATACTGAATAGTATTCGTATGTACAATTTAAAATATAGAGATGAATATGGCCAAATGGTTATATGTGCTGATGGAATGAATACATGGCGCAAAGAATATTATCCCGAATATAAAGCACATAGAAAGAAAAACAGAGATAACTCTGATCAAGATTGGACAGAAATATTTAGAATATTACATCTAGTAAGAGAAGAAATACAAGAAAATCTTCCATATAAAGTTCTACATATGGAAGGATGTGAAGCCGATGATATAATAGGAGCCTTAGTATTTGAAGCTCAAGAGTTTGGTAAAGATGAACCTATTATGATTGTTTCTTCAGATAAAGATTTTATACAGCTACAAAAGTTTAAAAACGTTAAACAATTTTCACCAATACAAAAGAAAGCTGTTACGGACAAACACCCAAGAACGTATTTGTTTAATCATATATGTAGAGGAGATGCTGGAGATGGTATACCAAATGTACTTTCACCAGACAATTGCTTTACAGAAAGTTTAAGACAAACACCGTTAAGGCAAAATGTTATTGATACATGGTTAGAAAATGAATCAATAATGCCAGAAGAGGTTAAAAGAAATTTTCAAAGGAATAAAACATTAATTGACTTAAATGAGATTCCAGATCGTATATATAATAGTATAGTTCAAAAATACGAATCGCAAAAGCCAGCGATGAAAATGAAAGTACTAAATTATCTAATTAAAAAAAGATGTAATAATTTGATTGAATCAGTGGAGGAATTTTACAATGGCTGAACGCTACATATCAGATATATTAAGAGTCGCAGGATCTCTTAAAACAAAAAAAGAGAAGGTTGAATATCTTCAAGCATATAACTCAAGACCGCTTAGAACTATTTTAGCAGGCGCTTTTGATCCAGGAGTAAGTTTTAATTTACCAAAAGGTGATCCACCTTATAGAAAAGATGACGCTCCAAAAGGATTTGAACCATCAAATCTTCACAAAGTCACAAGACGATTTAAATACTTCGACAAGGGAGGCGTAGGAGACAGTTTGTCTGCAGCTCGCCGTGAAAAGATGTTTATAGATTGTCTCGAGTCTTTGCATCCAAGTGAGGCCGAGTTGGTCCTTGCTATGAAGAATAAGAAGTTGGGAATTAAAGGTATTACTTTAGCAGTAGTTAAAGAAGCATTTCCATCTCTTATCAAAGGGGCTTCTAAACCCACTAGTGAAAAGGGTTCTGAAGAAAAGTAAACCAACAATTCAAGGAGGTGATCCAAGAAAAACGTTATAATGATTCTATCAACTATAACTTAAGGAGGAAATCACCGAAAAAATTCGAGGAAGGAAGGTCCCTCTGGACTAGACAGCGCTAACGCGCTTAGGAAGGATTAGCGACCTTCCGGACTCACCTAAAAAAACAGTTTACTTTTGATTGAAACTGTGGTATAATAATAGATTATGAATATATTTGTCTTACATCAAAATCCAAAACTTGCAGCTCAAATGCAATGCGATAAACATGTCGTAAAAATGATTTTGGAATCCGCTCAAATGTTATCAGCTGCTCATCGTATGTTAGATGGGGATACTTATGCTGATGCCAATGGTCTATATAAAACTACTCATAAAAATCATCCATGTACTAAATGGGTACAAGAATCTTTATTTAATTATAGATGGTTATATGTACATTTCTTAGCACTCGGAGAAGAGTATACGTATAGATATGGTAAGGAACATTTATCTATAACTAAACTAAAGAAAGCTTTAGAAAAATTACCTGACAATATTCCTGTTAAAAGGCAAACTCCTTTTGCACAGGCTACAGGTGATATAAACGAAGGAACAATAATAGATACATATAGGGAATATTATATGACTAAACAAAATAAGTTTAATATGGCTTGGACTAATAGAGATATACCGGAGTGGTTTAATGCCCAGATATGATTTTTTAAATACGGAAACAGGAGAAGTGACAGAATATACTATGTCATGGAAAGAACTGGATAAGTTCAAAGAAGAGAATCCTCATTTGAAACAACAAATATCTCAAATGAATATGATTACCGGTAAAGAAGGTGCAACACTCAAAAAAGCGGGTGATGGATGGAAAGAAGTACAAGATAGAATTAAGAGTGGATTACCACCAAGACTGAAAGGAAATATAAAAACAAAATGATTGCAGTAATGGAAAAAGATGATTATAGAACTTTTACTCAAAAGGTTCAAGAGTTGCAACATAAAGGATATGACTTACCTTTTGTTGCAGAAAAAATGGAGGATAATTGGTTTAAGGTCACGATTCATGGAGATCATGACCCTGAAGAATTAGACAAACTCGTCCCATGATTAATTATGTTCCTATTGAACTAGATTCAAATCTAGAACAACACACTACACCCAAATTTAGATATTATACAGATGAAGATCAGAATAAGTATTATTCGGTCACAACTGTTTTATCAATATTAAGTGAAGAAGGTATACAGGCCTGGCGCGCACGCGTAGGAGAAGAAGAGGCAAATAGAATATCAGCTCAAGCTTCTAAGAGAGGAACTAAGGTTCATGATATGATAGAAGAATATATTATTGATTCTTCTAAGGATGGATTTAATGGTATAGAACCTTCAGACTTTATAGCTATACAGAATTTTCAAGAGATTAAACCTGTACTTGATCAAAGCTTAACTAATGTATATGCAACAGAAGCAAGATTATATTCTAAACATTTAGGATTAGCTGGCACAGTAGATTGTGTTGGTGAATGGGATGGAAAGTTAAGTATTATAGATTGGAAAACCTCCAAGAAATTTAAAAAGAAAGAATGGATTAAAAACTATTTTATGCAAGCAACGGCATATGCTATTATGTGGGAAGAAAGAACCGGCACACCTATTACGCAATTAGTTGTTTGTATTGCTGGTGATGAAGGACCTCAGGTCTTTATAGAACATAGAGATAACTGGGATAAAGAGTTAATAGAAACTATTAACGAATATAAACGAAGAAAACTATTTGGGAGATAGTATGAAAGCAAAAATATTGAAAGCACTAGAAGCTTATTATAGAGGCGAAATTGCAAAAGCAAAAATGAATGTAGAAGTTTTCTTAGAAAACAGCACTGGTGTTGGAGAACATTCTGACATCTTAGATACAATATCTGTTGAAGTTGCAAAGATTGCGCAATTTGAAGATAATCTTAACGCTTTAGAGAAGCATTTCTTACCTAAAGAAATAAATATCTAATTAGCTATTTACTTTTATTTAAAAGTGTGGTATAATATACTATTCGTATAAATAGAAGTATGATAAGTAAAAAAATAATTAATCGAATAGTTGAGGCTTCTGGAAAGGGGCTAACGATATTTGATATAGATGAAACATTATTTAAAACAAAAGCTAGAGTCCAAGTTAAAGTTGGTAGAAAGACAGTAAAGATTTTAAATAATGTAGAATTCAATAGTTATAAATTAAAAGATGGAGAAAGATTTGATTATGGCGAATTTAAATCAGCTAAGATCTTTAACCAAACTTCTACTCCTATAGCGAAAATGATTAATAAGGCTAAGGCCATTATTAAGAATGCTACGAAAGCAGGTTCAAAAGTTATTGTTGTCACTGCAAGAGGTGATATGGATGATAGAGATTTATTCATAAAAACTTTTGAAGCTCAAGGTATAGATATGAAAAATGTCTATATTGAAAGAGCTGGAAATCTAGGACTAGATTCTTCAGCAAAGAATAAAGAAAAGGTATTTAGAAAATATCTAGATACTGGGAAATATAAACGAATTAGATTATTTGATGACCACATGGAAAACTTAATGGCGTTAACTTCATTAAAGGATGAATATCCAAATGTAACGTTTGAAGCATACAGAGTGAAAAAAGATGGATCTATACAAACAGTGAGATGATTAATTATGCCTACAAAATTCAAGCCGTCTGCAAAGCAGTATAACAGACAAACAAAGCAAACTACTGAAACCCATTATTATATAAAAGGAACTCCTCAAAAAGAATTGTTTGAGTATCTTAATAATCATAACGGTAAGCCAAAGATAAAACAGAAAGTTAGAAATGAGCTACAAAGACGAGGGGTTAAAATCGTCTGGAAGCCAGTCACAGAATAATGGTAAAATTTGATAATGGATATAAACCTCTTTGTTCAGGTTTAGTAATCAAAGAAGGTATACAAGGAAACGGAGTATTTGCTGTTGAAGATTTTAAAGCTGGAATCTTTTTAGGTGAAACTCATATATGGTGTAGTAAAAGAAGAGAATGGATTAGAACACCTTTAGGTGGATTTTTAAATCATTCAGAAGATCCTAATTGTTTTGTAAATACTAATATACATTACCATCATGGGGATCAAAGAGAATTATATACAGTAAGGCCTATTATAGAAGGCGAGGAATTAACAATATATTATACTTTACAGGAATATTATGATTGATGCATTAATAATAATAGCTGGCGTAGTTTTTACAGGTTTATTCTGTTATGGTGTGTGGTTATTAATATATGAGGATTGGAAATGAAAACAATAGGTGAATTTATAGGAATTATAGCAATGTTGTGGCTTTTTATAATTTCTTTAGTTATATTATCTGGTTGTCAATCTACAGAAATTTTAGATGGACTATGTTATAACGATAGAGAAGGGACATTTCTTTGTCCAGAAGAAAAGCTTGATCCGCCTAAAGATTACAGAGAACACGAAGAAAGATGGAATACATGTGAACCATTCTTGCATATGGAATCAGAAGCTTGGATGAATTGCATGATGATAGCATGAGCAATAAAAACGACATAACGGGTGATGTAATTAGAACTAAAACTTCAGGGCAGAAGGTATATGCTGATAATTGGGAAAAGATCTTCGGTAAACCTGAACCTGTAATTAAATCCAGAAAAGCTCAACCAAAACATTCTTTATCACAAGTTCATAAAGATAAATCAAAAGTAATACCTAGAAAGTATAAATATAAACATATAGAGGAATAAGATATGGCAGATTTAAACATAGATGAATTTGATTTTGGTTTTACAGCCGTAGATGAAAGCGAACTTGATGCAGTACAAAGTAAAAGTGCTGAAGTCAATGCCGCTGCAGATACAATTAAAGATGCTGAAGAAAAATTAAATAAACTTTATAATGCAATATTACCATTATTAAGTAATCTAAAAAAGAATCCTGAAAAGGATTATATACTATGGCCTAATAGGACAGATAAAATTGAACAATTTGAGGATTATATACAAAAGATAATCAAGTAATGGGAAAGATCAGAGATGATATTATCCTAGAATATAAAAGAAATTTAAAACTTAGAGAGGAATTGAAATTGAATATTGATAAATTAAGAGAACAATTAATTATAGACGAGGGACAGGTAAATGAAATATATAATGACCACCTTGGCTATGCTACATTTGGTATCGGGCATCTTGTATTGGAATCAGACCCCGAACACGGAAAGGCAGTTGGGACTCCCGTTTCAGAGGAACGAGTTATCGAATGCTTTGAGAAAGATGTCCAAACAGTAATATCTGATTGTAAAAAATTACATGATGCGTGGGATGGGTATCCTGAAGAAGTTAAACAAGTAATAGCAAATATGATGTTTAATATGGGATATACTAGATTAAGTAAATTTAAAAACCATAACGCCGCATTAGTAAGTGGAGATTGGAAAACTGCTGCTATTGAAGGTAGAGATTCTAGATGGTATAGACAAGTAACGAATAGAGCAGAAAGGTTAATGTCTAGACTTGAAAACGTATAAATAGTTATTTAAGAGGAAAAACAAATGGCACAAACAATAAGATTATTAGGATCAGAGGCAGCAATCGGATCAGCATCTAATGTTGGATTCGCAAAACTAGTAAGAGTATTGAATAATAAAACATCTGTACAAGCTATCACATTGAAAAATGCTGGTGGTACTACATTAGGTACAGTGACTTTAGCAGCTGGTGAAGCAGCATATATTCAAAAAGCTCCAACTGATACTTTAACAGGAGCCGCAACTTCTCTAGCAGTGAGTGTTGCATTTTCTAACTAAGAGTCCAAAATGGCTTACTCTCAGAAGGTAGTAGATCGCTTTGAGGCGGTTCTCAACGAGCCGCATAAACATTCAGTAGGCCGATACGATCCAAAAGATCCAAACGTAGCAACAGGCATGACAGGCGCGCCTGCGTGTGGTGATGTTATGAAGCTACAACTTAAACTTGACGACAATGAGAAAATCATTGATGTGAAATTTAAAACATACGGGTGTGGTAGTGCAATCGCATCCTCTTCATTATTCGTTGATATGCTCATGGGTAAAACTATAGAAGAAGCTAAGCAAGTCAAAGATAAAGATATTGCTGAAGTTCTAGAATTACCTCCAATAAAACTTCATTGTTCTGTATTAGCTGAGGACAGCATTCGTCAAGCTATACTAGACTGGGAAACTAAAAAGTCCCATCGACAGCACAATGGTGAGCAATATGCTAGAGTTAACTAACGAAGCAATCACAGAACTCCTTAAGAAAACAGAAGAAAAAGGTAATGACACTATAAGAATAGGCGTTACCGGCGGTGGATGTGCAGGGTATGAATATATTCTAGACTATGAAGATACCGTTAATGATGACGATCATATATTAGAATTCGGAAAGTTCATGATTGTTATTAATCCAGAATCAATACCTTTTTTAAAAGGATCCACATTAGATTTTGTCACAGAAGGACTTAATCAACAATTCAAATTCGCGAACCCTAACGTCCAAATGGCGTGCGGATGTGGGGTTTCCATAGGATTTTAACAAAAACCGCTAAATCCGAGCCCGCTGGGTGGCGCCTAGGAGCGTTTCATAGACTACCCGATATATTACTATGTCCGTATTTTGACGGTTTAGAGGTAAAAACCATATAAATAGTTGTATGGAAATATTTGAACTCATAATGGAAGTTGGCGCCCCAGTTGCTGGAGCATTAGTAATGGGCTACTTTATCTTCCTAATATTAAGACAGATATTAGGCGGACTTGTTGATTCTATCTCTACACTAACTATGTTTTGTAAGAGTTTAGAAACAAGAGTTAATACTATGAACAATGAAATGATTAAAATTGATTTATTAGTTAGTTCCGCTTTAGAATTAACACCACCTATCGATAGGGTAGCAAGAGCTTCCAATTTTGTCGAAGATGGTAAGATTGATGTTCGGAGAGATTAATGGATGAAGTATTAGTAGTTGGGGGTGACCCAACAATAGTAAGCCTTATTAATGATTATGGGTTTCCAATTGTATTGGCAGTTGGAATGGGTTATTTTATATATTATGTTTGGCAATTTATTTCTAATGAATTAGAACCTGAAATAGAAAAGATGCATTTTCAATTAATCAGGTTAATTGATCAAGTACGGATGCTCGATCAAGATATGATAAGATTACAACAAAAGGTTAATGTTGTACTCGAATATAAAGAGAGACAAAAATTCCTAGAAGATGCGGAAGAAAAAGAAGCTCTCGCGGAGAAGAAAAGTGAAACTAAGAAAAGATAGAGAATTATTATTTGTTGGATGGATGATATTAATATCGTTTTTTGCTTCTACTATTAAAGCAGACGAATTAGTACATGAATTTAAAAATCCATCTTTTAGTGGAATTGGTGCTTCAGCTCATTATTTAACAGTTGAGAACCAAGAGAAATCTAGAAGAGATGCAATCAAGGATGATATTGAAGCGGCTTTAAAACAAGCACAACGAGATGAAGAGAATACAACCCTAGCTAAATTTATGCGTAACCTCGAGAGTAGGATCTATGCGCAATTAAGTAAACAGCTAGTTGAAAATTTATTTAGAACATGTAGTGCAGAAGCTATAGCGGCAGGCACATGTACAGAAACTACATTTGGTAGTTTTGTTTTAGAAGGTAATACAATTACTTATCAAAAAACTATATGTGATGAAAGTTTATGGGCTTGTACTCAAGGCGATGATGTTATTGTTATGACAATCGTAGCCGAAGACGGAACAGAAACACAGATCGTAATACCGATCGGAGCAGGAACAGCTGGAAGTGGAGACGGTTAGAAAACTCATACTTGGCTTGGCTCTGCCTCTGCTTGTTAGCAGTTGTGCATCTATTGTTCCACCCGGAGGATTGGATGCAAAACTTTGTAATCCAGACCTCAACCTTGCATGTGTAGAAAAACCAGAAGTGGTTGAAATGCCTACACATGAAGAATTAAAGAATTTACCTTCACCAGAAAATCCAGTTATTGTAGCCGTATACAAATATATGGATAAGACTGGACAAAGAAAACAAAAAGGAAATGCAGCTATGTTTTCAACTGCCGTATCTCAAGGTGGTGAAACAATGTTGATCGATGCATTGAAAAGTGCTGGTGATGGTACATGGTTTAGAGTAGTAGAAAGAGTAGGATTAGATCATCTAACAAGAGAACGTCAAATCGTACGAACTACTAGAGAGCAGTATAATACAGAGGGAAAAGATGATACAGGTCTTGCCCCACTGCTATTTGCTGGAATTATTCTTGAAGGAGGTATCATAGGATTTGATACTAACATTGAGACAGGAGGTGTAGGAGCTAGAACTTTAGGTATTGGTTATTCACAACAATACCGAAGAGATATAGTGACTGTTTCCCTCCGAGCTGTTAGCACATTGACAGGCGAGATTTTACTAAATGTGCAAACGTCAAAAACTATTCTATCGATCGCAGATGGTTATGACGTATTTAAATTCGTTGATATGGACACTCAACTTGTAGAAATAGAAGATGGGATGACAGAGAACGAATCAGTGACACGGTCGTTGAGATCAACAATCGAAGCGGCAGTGTTAGAATTAATATATCAGGGGGACGAACGAGGTTTTTGGGAAATCAATTGGCCAGTGAATAAAGTAATAGAAAGCAAAGTTGAAGAAATTATCGACGAAGCTGAAATCATTTATACTGCACCAATAGAAAATCCTGATGATTTACCTATTGAAGTTCCTACTCCTGACAATATAGAGGAAATAAGAGGATGAAAATGTTAAAAAGATATATCGCATTTTTATTTTTATTATGCCCGTTAGTTGTGTTCGGTGGAGCAAACGATAATGAAATCGTGCTTGACCAATCCGGTGATACACTTAGATTATACGTAGACCAAATTGGCTACGGTAATAAAATTTGTGGAACTATTTCAAGTGGTGCTTGTGCAACACCTTGGACTTTGACTGGTAATACCGTCACAATGGATATAGATATGATCGGTA
>MDTG01431560.1_pt1 | contig 28726 bp, 37 predicted proteins | sample 811421 | NCBI WGS metagenome assembly MDTG01 (sample SAMN05326645, study PRJNA326480) | marine metagenome | isolation source: seawater | place: Pacific Ocean: South East | collected 2011
ATGCTATAAATCGAATTTTGGTGAGGTGGGTGAGCGGTTTAAACCAGAAGTTTGCTAAATTTCCGTAGGTGTAACAATCTACCGTGGGTTCGAATCCCACCCTCACCGCCATTTATTCTTGAAAATATTTTTCTAATTTAATAGGTTTTCCATTGAGCATGTATCTGTATACATTTGCATTTTCAATAACTCTTTGTACGTAATTTCTTGTTTCTTTAAATTTAATTAATTCAATCCAATTAACATAGTCAATTTTATTTTTACTTGGGTCACCATTAATTTTTCTCCAATATTTAACTCGCTTCGGGCCCGCATTGTAAGCAGCAATTGCAAAAGGGTATATCTCACCATAATTATTTAGAAGAGAATTAAAGTAATAAGTTCCCAGACTAATATTATACTCTGGATCCGAGGTTAATCTACTTTTGCTATAAGGAACCTTCATTTGTTTAGATACAAGTTTGGCCGTATATGTCATAAGTTGCATCATACCCTTTGCGCCCGCATAACTATTTGCTTTTGGGTCAAACTCACTTTCTTGTCTTGTAATAGCTAATATTATCTCTTGTGAAGGCATTCCCTTTCCATTTATTACCGTAGGAGTGTTAATAATTGGATAATTAAACTTGTTATAAAATCTTTTTTCATATGAAGCTTTTTTTGATATTTGAATAGCATAATCATATCTACCAATATCAGTTGCAAGCTTAGCAGCAAGAACCTCGCTACCTTTTTCAATATTTAAATCCGCTAAATGTTTAATTATATCTTTGCTTAAACTGGTTTTATTTAATTCTTTTAAAAGAATAACATGTTTGACTAAAGGATTATTATTAAATTCATTTTCGTATTTTTCAGAAAATTTTGCATCATCTTTTAATTCAAACTCTTTAAAAGGATTAATTTTTTTATATGATAGCTGTCCATAAAACGTTGTTAAGAACTTCGAACCTTGTTCAAAATATTTTTTTGAAGCTTTATCGTCACCTAATTTCTCATAAGAAATACCTAGCCAGTAAGCGCCTCGAGCTAAACTAATTGGGTAACCCACATTATTATAAAAATTATTAAAATGTTTTACTGCTAAGCTAGGATTATTTAAAAAAGTAACTGCTATCCATCCTGACATCCATTCAGCCTCAGCATAAGCTGGTGCCTGTATCTCATCCTCAGGTATTAAAGAATGATTTTTGACAACTTCGTAAGCAAGACTATATTTTTTTTTATATATTAAAGATCTTGATATAATTTGTCTTTCTTTCCACCATAGATCAGCCCTAACTAATTCATCATTGTTATTTGGGGCTTTATTTATTATCTCTAAGGATGAATCTACTCTTCCCCTTCTTCTCCTCCACTTTAATCTATCGTATCTTAATCCGATGTCATTCTTAAATATTTCAGGAACATCACTTATTGCTTTGTCAACACCGTATGAACTGCTCATCAAAATTTGTCTCGCATTGTAGAGCGCTCTATGATCCTTAGGAAGATATCTGAGAATTCTTTTTAAATCCCAATATTTATATTCCCAAGCTAGAAAATTAGCCCTCTTAATGTGATCGGATGAATTAATTATTTTTTTATATTTTTTATTCAAGTACCTAATATCTTTAGAAGAAAGCGAAGCTGTTATCCATCCATCTTTAATCAAATTTGATCCTTGTGATATTTCACCCTTTTTTAAATAAGCCTCACCAAGTTTTATTTTTCCGAAACCACTTAATGGCTCTTCGTTATTAAACCATCCAATAATTGAACTAGCCGAATTATTCGACAGACTAATTTTATGTTCGGCTAGATATTTTAATCTATTGACTCTTGGGTAATTTTTATTGTTTTCAATGAAATTAACATACTCTGAAAAAGAGGCCTGATTTCTTTTTTCTTTTAAATACATCCAATCAATTAAATTTTTAAAATCTTTATTTTTAACCCTTTCTTTTACCTTAAGTGCCGCTTTCCATTTTTTCTGTTTAATAAGGCTAAAAACTTCTTTAGCAATGGCATAATCTCTTTTTGACAATACTTCAGACTTATTAGCTTCTTTTGTAAGTATCGTTTTATAAGTTAGCGGTTTTTTTTCTGGTAGTAAAAATGATGATTTATTAACTGATGTAGTTTTTAAATTAATTTTCTCAGTAATTTGTTTTTCTGTCTTATTTGATAATATCTTCTCTTTTTCTAAAGTTGGGTTTTTTTTAATTTTTTGATTTAAAGGTTTGATTTTAGGTAGTAATACTGAATTTTCTTTCTTAACTTTTTTACTTATAAAAAAAGGTTTTTTTTTAGGTATAATATTATATTTTTTTTCCTTAGTAATATTTAATAATATTTTTGGTTTAGGCTCAGGTAATATTATGATATTTGTATCAGAATAAGAGGCCTTATAACTAACAAGCGTAAATAATAAAACTAGACTAATTAAATGTTTAAGCATAAATTCAGTGAATAGAATAATTAATATTTTTAACTTTATAAATAATTATGTTCAAAGGTTCAATCGTTGCATTAATTACCCCTTTTAAAAACAATATTTTGGATGAGGATAAGTATATTGCATTAATACATCACCAAATTACTAATGGAACAAAAGGGGTTGTTCCCGCAGGGACAACTGGTGAGTCACCAACCCTGAGTCATGATGAACATAAAAAAGTAATAGAATTAGCAGTAAAAGAATGCAAGGGGAAAATCCCTGTAATAGCTGGAACCGGTTCCAACTCAACAGAAGAAGCTATCGAACTTTCTAAGCATGCAGAAAAAAGCGGAGCTGATGCATTACTGATTGTTACTCCCTATTATAACAAACCAACTCAGGAAGGACTTTATCAACATTATAAATTAATAAATAATAATGTTGGTATACCAATTATAATTTATAATATCCCTCCACGATCAGTTGTAGACATGTCCGTTGATACTATGGCTAGACTTTTTGAATTAAAAAATATTTCCGGAGTAAAAGATGCAACAGCGGACCTTGATAGAGTTGATCTACAACTAAAAAAATTAGGAAAAAATTTCATTCAGCTTTCAGGTGAAGACGGAACAGCTTTAGAATTCAATTTACGTGGCGGCACTGGCTGTATTAGTGTTACAGCAAATGTAGCGCCAAAACTTTGTTCAGAATTTCAAGATGCTTCGTTAAATAAAAATAATAGTAACTTACTTTCAAAGGCAAAAGAAATTAATGATAAATTAATGCCATTGCACAAATCATTATTCATTGAAAGTAATCCTAGCCCAGTTAAATATGCTGGAAGTTTACTAAATCTGTGCTCTGAGGAAGTAAGATTACCACTTGTAAAAATTACTGAAGAAACAAAAGAAGAAGTAAAAAAGGCCTTAAAGTTTGCAAACTTGCTTTAATGAAAGCACCTAAGAACACCGGTATTAAAATCGTCTGTAACAATCGAAAAGCTAAATTTAATTATTTTTTTCAAGAAATAATTGAAGCAGGGATTGTTTTAAAGGGGTCTGAAGTTAAATCATTAAGAGATGGTAAAGGAAATATAACAGACTCCTATGCCGCTGATAACAAAGGTGAAATTTATTTATTTAACTCTTATATTCCATCGTATAAAGAATCTAGTTATAATAATCATAATCCAAGAGATACAAGAAAACTTCTTCTCAACAAAAAAGAAATCAACAAAGTTATTGGAAAAATTAACCAAGAAGGTTTGACTGTTGTACCTACAAAAATATATTTTAAAAAAGGTAAAGCTAAGGTAGAAATAGCAATTTCCAAAGGAAAAAAACTATACGACAAACGAAGAGTTAAGAAAAAAAGGGATTGGGAAAGAGAAAAAGCAAGAGTTTTAAGCAAAAATAAATAATATGATTTTTATAGGAGTAGGTTCAAATTTGAAATCTAAATTTGGAGATAGACAAGAAAATATTAATTTAGCTATTTCCTTATTAGAAAAAAATCAAATTAAATTATTAAAGAAATCAAGTTTTTACGAAACTTTTTCTCAACCAAACAAAAAAGACCCTAAATTTCTTAATGTAATTATTTCAGTTAAAACATCTCTAAGTCCAGTTGATTTAATGTTAACCTTGTTATCAGTTGAGAAACAAATTGGAAGAGAAAGAAAGATTAAAAATGAACCAAGAATATGTGATTTGGATATTATTGACTATAATGGATTAGTAGGTGAATACAAAATTTATGATAACAATCTAACTTTGCCTCACAAAAGTTTAATATATAGAAACTTTGTGCTGTATCCTTTAAAGGAAATTTCATTTAACTGGATTCATCCAAAATCAAAAAAAAGTATTGATGATTTAATTAAAACTATTGAATCAACCAATAATGAGATTACAAAATTCACTGAAAATGATATAAATACACATGTTAAATAATGAAGAGTTAATAAAAAAAGTTAAATCATATAATAGATTTTTTGACCCAGTCTCTTTAACCAAAGCTTACAATTTTGCATTGAATGCCCATAAAAATCAAAGAAGAGATGCCGGGGAACCCTATATAATCCATCCTGTTGCAGTGGCCGACATACTTACTGAACTTAAACTAGATAGCGCTACTATTACAACGGGTCTATTACACGACACTATTGAAGATACAAAGGCCACATATGATACTGTGAAAAAAGAATTTGGAAAAGAAGTGGCTGATTTGGTAGACGGTGTTACAAAAATATCAGCACTTGAAGAACAGGCTATTGAAAACTCTAAGGCCGAAAATTTAAGAAAATTAATTTTGGCCACATCAAAAGATATAAGAGTTCTTTTGGTTAAATTAGCAGACCGATTACATAATATGAGAACAATTAATTCTGCAAAAAATGAAAATAAAAGAATAAGAAAAGCTAAAGAGACTATGGAAATTTATGCGCCTTTAGCAGACAGAATGGGAATGAATAGAATAAGGGATGAACTTGAGGATTTATCATTCTCAGTTTTAAATCGAGATGCTAGAAAATTAATATTAAACAGACTGTCTTTGATCAAAAGCAAAAAAGAGAATACATATAAACAAATTTCCGATGAACTTTATGATTTGCTTAAAACAAATAAAATTCAAGCCGAAATTACTGGAAGAGAAAAAACGCCTTTCTCAATTTGGAGAAAAATGCAATCTAAACGAATTTCATTAGAACAATTAACAGATATAACAGGATTTAGAGTTATAGTTAAAAATATAGACGATTGTTATAAAGCACTAGGATTATTTCACAACAAATACTCTGCAATACCTGGAAAATTTAAAGATTACATTTCAACGCCTAAAATTAATCAATATAAATCAATTCACACTTCATTAATTGGGCCAATGAAAAAAAGAATTGAAATTCAAATACGCACATATCCAATGCACGAATTTGCCGAAAGAGGTATAGCTTCCCACTGGAAGTACAAATCTAATGAAAAATTTTCAGAATTATCATGGAAAGAATATGATTGGTTAAGAGATTTAGTAGAAATTATGGAACAGGGCGGGAGTCCAGAACATTATTTTGAATTTACTAAACTTCAAATGTTTCAAGACAATGTTTTTTGTTTTACACCAAAAGGAGCGGTGATAAAATTGCCAAAAGATGCAACGCCTATTGATTTTGCTTACGCCGTTCATACTAAAATTGGTGATACCGCCACAGGTTGTGAAATAAATGGAAAAACATCAGCATTACAATCGAAATTAAATAATGGAGATATGATAAAAATCACTACATCTAAAAAAATTTCTCCATCCTTACACTGGTTAACATCAAGCAAAACTGGTAAAGCAAGGGCCTCAATTAGAAAACATTGGCAAGGTAAGCTGTCTAAAAAAGATACAGATATTAAAGAATACACGTCAACATTGTCTATAGATTTACCTCATAAACCAGGGATTTTGGGAAAAGTAAGCACATTAATTGGCGTTAACGAAGCCAATATAGTTAATGTTGAACTTAAAAAGAGGGGCAAAGAATATTTAAAATTTTTATTTGATATACAAATTAAGGATTTAAAAAACTTTACAAACTTGATAAGTCAACTTAAACAAGAAGATTTAAAATTTGAGGTAATTCGTAATAAAAAGAAAAAGTATGCTTTCATCCAAAGATTCATTAAAAATTTTAAAAGAAACTAGAGCACTTTTAGAGGGTCATTTCATTTTATCTTCCGGCCTACATAGTGAAAAGTATATACAATGTGCCAAACTTTTAAGCAGACCTGACAAAGCAAATGAGATTTGTCATTCTTTAGCAAAAAAAATAACAGATTCATTTAAAAAAATTGACTTAATACTATCACCAGCGATAGGAGGAATAGTTATCGGATACGAAATAGGAAAAATTTTGAATATCGAAACTATTTTTGCCGAAAGAGTTAATGAAAAATTTATTTTAAGACGTGGATTTACTATTGAAAAAAAACAAAAAATTTTAATTGTAGAAGATGTTATAACCACAGGTAAATCAAGCTTAGAATGTTCAAGCTTAGCAAAAAAATTTGATGGAGATATTATCGGATTCGCATGTATAATTGATAGATCAAACGGCAAAAGCAGCATTACAAAAAAAATTGTTTCTCAAATTCAGATAGATATTCCAACATATAAAAAAGAAAATATTCCCAAACACTTACAAAGTATAACACCAATTAAACCAGGAAGTCGAAATTTATAATGCGATCAATAAGATTGGGCGTTAACATAGATCATGTTGCTACCGTCAGAAATGCAAGAGGCGAAAATTATCCAAGTCCATTACGGGCAGCGATATTATGTGAAAAATATGGTGCCAATTCTGTAACAATACATTTAAGAGAGGATAGAAGACATATAAGAGATTTTGACTTAAAAGTTATTAAAAAAAAACTTAAAATTCCTTTAAATTTAGAAATTGCACCAGTTAAACATATGGTAAAAATTTCTTTAAAATATAAACCTGATTATGTTTGTATAGTTCCTGAAAAAAGAAGAGAAATTACCACAGAAGGCGGGTTAAACTTAAAAAAAAAATCCAATTTAATTAGAAATATTATAAAAAATTTAAAAAAAGAAAATATTAGAATAAGTTTATTTATTGAGCCAAATTTAAGTGATATAAAATTAGCAAAAGAAATAAAATCAGACTGTGTTGAAATTCATACTGGAAAAATCTGCAATCTTTTAAATCAAGGAAAAAAATATACTATTGAATTGGATAGAATAAAAAAAGCTGTAAATTTTGCTAATAAGATTGGTTTAGAGGTTCATGTAGGTCACGGAATTAATTTTTCATCAGCTAAAGTTTTGTCCAAAGTTAAAGGTATAAAGGAGTTTAATATTGGCCATTTTCTAATAGGTGAATCAATATTTATCGGTATTAATAAATCAATTAAAAAGTTCAAACAAATATTAAAAAAATGAATATATACGGTATAGGTACCGACATTGTAAATATAAGCAGAATTAAATCTGCTATAAAAAAAAATAGTTCATATTTTAAAAAAAGGGTATTTACTAATTTTGAAATTAAAATTTGTGATAAAAGAACTAATAATGTTGAGTGTTTTGCAAAAAGATTTGCTGCAAAAGAAGCTCTTTTTAAGGCAATAGGTCATAAAAACAAATTATCATTCAAAGAGGTAGAAATTAGAAACAACACATCCGGAATGCCAAATTTTTATATTAAAGGCACTTCATTGTTAAATTTAAAGAAACTATTTAAAAATAAAAAATTTAAAATACACCTATCTCTTTCTGACGATAAACCTTGGGCCGTAGCCTCTGTAGTTGTATTTACTTACAAATAAAAAATGAAAAAAATTATTGATAATTTAAAAACTTTATTTATAGCTTTAATAATAGCAATTATTATAAGATCTTTTTTATTTCAACCTTTTTATATTCCATCATCATCGATGGAACCAAATTTGTTAGTAGGAGACCGAATATTTGTGTCAAAATATTCATATGGATACAGCAAACACTCACTACCATTTAGTCCGCCTATAATCAAAAACAGAATATTTAGTAAAATTCCTGAATATGGAGACTTAGTTGTTTTTAAAACTCCAGCTGACAATAGAACAGACTATATTAAAAGGTTGATTGGTTTTCCAGGTGACGAAATTCAATTTATAAGTGGAGATCTATATATAAACAATCAAAAAATTAAAAAAAATAAATCAATAAAATTTGAAACAGTAATGTGTGGAAATGAGGAAAAAAAGATAAATAATTTTTATGAAATTCTACCAAATGGAAAAAAATATGATGTAGTTTATGATCAAATTGGAACTCTTTTAAACACTGATAAATATATAGTTCCAGAAAATCATTATTTTTTTATGGGTGACAATAGAGATTGCTCTCAGGATAGTAGATTTTTGTCTTCTGTTGGATATGTTCACAGAAATAATTTAGTTGGTAAAGCGCAAATTATCTTTTTTTCTAATGATACAAGCATTGGAAGTATATTAAAGTTTTGGAATTGGCACAACTCCCTGAGATTCAGTAGATTTTTTAAAAAATTAAAATGAAACAAAATATTAAACAAATAGAAAAAGCAATAAAAACCACATTTAGAAATAAAGATTTACTAATGAGGAGTCTCGTACACAAGAGTTTTGATAAAATTTATAATAATGAAAAATTGGAATTTTTAGGAGATAGAGTAATTGGTTTAGTTATAGCTAAAAAATTACTCTCAATGTATCCAGGGGAAAAAGAAGGAGTTATAGATAAGAAATTTGCAAGCTTGGTTAATAAAAAAACCTGTGCAAAAGTTTCTATATATTTAAATTTAAAAAAATATATCAAAACTGGAAACTCGTATAAAAACGTTAAATCATCAGATGAAAAGATTTTAAGTGATACCTGCGAAGCATTAGTTGGAGCAATATATTTAGATCAAGGTATAAATTATGCTGAAAAATTTATTCTTAATTTATGGAAAATTTATATTGAAAAATCCAATATAACATTAGTAGACCCAAAAACTCAGCTACAAGAACATTCTTTGAAGAAATATAAAAAGTTACCTAATTATATAATTACAAAATCATCTGGCCCACATCACAACCCTATATTTAAAGCCTTAGTAGATATAACTAATACAAAAAAATATTCAGGTTATGGCAAATCTAAAAAAATAGCAGAACAAAATGCTGCTCTTAATTTACTAAAAGACTTAAAAATATAAATATGTACTGGGAAGACGAAGCTTTCATTGTTGGAAAAAGAAAATTTAGAGAGAATGCAATAATTTTAGATGTTTTTACAAAAAACTTTGGCAAAGTAAGCGGCATTGTTTATGGTGGGACTTCAAGAAAAATAAAGAATTATTTACAAGTTTCAAATAAAATTTTTATTATTTTTAATTCCAAATCAGAGAATAAAATAGGATACTTCAAAACTGAATTAATAGATGCAATTTCACCTAGATATTTTAATGATCAAAAAAAAACAACATGTTTAAATTCTATTACATCAATTATCAAAATTTTGTTACCCGAAAATGAAGTTCAAAAAAAAATATATAATTCGCTCAACAGTTTATTAATAAAATTTAGTGATGAAAATTGGCTTTTATACTATCTAAGTTGGGAAATTGATTTAATTCATGACTTAGGTTTTGGTTTTGATATGGAAGATACTAATATTAGAACTTCAAATTCTAATGAGCTTATAAATATAAATGTCGATAAGATAGATTATAAAATACCAAATTTCATTATTTCAAAAAATTTTGATAATGTAAGTCAAAAAGATATTTTCAATGGCTTAAGTTTTTCAAGAAACTTAATGGAAAATAAATTCTTTCATCCGAACAATTTACGTATGCCATATTCAAGAATTCTACTTGAAAAAAAAATATTATAGACCTTTTTTAATTTTTGCCGCAATATCCAATGCAAAATAAGTAACTACCGCTGATGCACCAGCTCTTTTAAAAGACATTATGCTCTCAATAATAACATCTTTATGAAACATATTTTTTTTTATAGCATTTTTTATCATAGAATACTCACCAGAAACTTGGTAAGCAAATACTGGAATTTTGAAATTTTCTTTTACAGACTTGATTATATCTAAATATGGAAGCCCAGGTTTTATCATAACAAAGTCCGCACCTTCTTTAACATCTAATGCAACTTCCCTTAAAGCTTCATCTGAATTTCTATAATCCATTTGATAACTTTTTTTATCACTCTTTAATTTATTCTTTGATCCCACAGCATCTCTAAATGGACCGTAAAAATAGGATGAGTATTTTGCGGCATAAGATAAAATTTGTACATTTTTAAAGTTATTTTTATCTAAGGATTTTCTTATTAGACCGACTCTTCCATCCATCATATCTGAAGGAGCAACGATATCACAACCCATTTGCGCTTGAAGAATTGCCTGCTCAGATAATATTTGATTAGTTTCATCATTTAGAATTTCTTTATTTCTCAAAATACCGTCATGACCATGATCTGTATATGGATCTAAAGCTACATCAGCCATAACACCTATATTAGGATTATATTTTTTTATTTTTCTAATAGCTTTACAAACAAGATTATCCTCATTTAAAGATTCACTACCAAGAGTATCTTTTTTTTTATCGGAATTGTTTGGAAAGATGGCAACTAAAGGAATTTTTAGCTTACTAGCTTTATTAACTATATAATTTATTTTGTCTATGGAATATCTGTAAATTCCCGGCATAGACTTTATTTTTTCTATTTTATTTTTTCCTTCTGTTACAAATATTGGCAATATGAGATCGTTAACAGTTAAATTATTTTCAGACACCAGTCTTCGTGTCCAATCGTACTTGCGATTCCTTCTCAATCTTATGTTGGGATATTTACCTAAAATCCTCATTTTTTAAACTATTAAACTTTGTATTATGCGACAAATATAATATTATTCACTAATAAAAAAAGTGTAATAACTATATATATGACAAATTCAATCATGTTTAAAGATTTCTATCAAGTGCCAGATTTGTCTTTCGATATTGCAAAATTAAGATCTGATCTTGAAGTAATTTTAAAAAAATCAAAATACAAAACCTTAGGCATTACAAATTTTCACGCAATTCCAATGAATAGAATACCTGGTGACGATAGCTCAATAGAGGGCCACAATGTAAGAGGTATTTATTGGACAAAACCTGATGAAACAGGGAAAGAAGTAAGAAGAGACAAACCAATAGATGAGTCCAAATATACTGAACTAACAAAAGATTTTAAAAATACTTATTTTGAGGAAGTTTACAAGTCTTTAAAGACTAAATTTAAACTTGGAAGAGTTAGAATTTTATTGAAAGAACCAAGATCAACTCTAAGTTGGCATAAAGATCCCGAACCAAGACTTCATATTCCAATAATAACAAACCCAGGATGTAAAATGGTTATAGAGGATGTTGCCAAACATATGCCCGCGGATGGTAAAGTTTGGATTACCAATAATACTAGATACCATAATTTTTTTAATGGTGGTGAGCAAAATAGAATTCATATTGTGGCTTGTTTATTAGAGAATAGATTTAATTAATTTGAAAATATTATTTAAAAAGATATTTATTTCATCTGATCACGCAGGTTTTAAATTAAAAAAAAATATAATAAATAGTCTTCGGAAAAAAAAAGTTCAAATAATCGATTTAGGTCCTAAAAAAGAAAGCTCAGTTGACTACCCGGATTATGCAAAAAAAGTTGCCCGCAGCATAAAAACAAAAAAAAACTGTGTTGGCATACTAGTTTGTGGTTCCGGTGCAGGAATGGCCATGACAGCTAACAAATTTAGAGGAATTAGAGCCGCTGTATGCTATAATTTTTCATCTACTCGTTTGTCTAGATTGCATAATAATGCTAATATTATAGCACTAGGAGAAAGATTAACTAAAAAACCATTAGCAATAAAATTAGTTAACGTTTTTCTTAGTACAAAATTCGAAGGTGGAAGACATCTTCGGAGAATTAACAAGATTTAAAATAGCAAATATTAATATGTCAAAAATTAAAAGTGAAGTAAACGGCAGTTATAAGAATTATTTTGATAATGATTTATCATTAAGAGATCCTGATTTATATAAATCAATCAAAGAGGAACTTCAAAGACAACAAGAACATATAGAACTTATTGCGTCTGAAAATATTGTTTCCAAAGCTGTATTAGATGCACAAGGATCTGTTCTTACAAACAAATATGCCGAGGGGTACCCTGGAAAAAGATATTATGGAGGGTGCGAGTTTGTGGACAAGACCGAAGAGTTAGCATTAGAAAGAGTAAAAAAATTATTCAATTGCAAATATGCAAATGTTCAACCGCATTCCGGAGCACAAGCAAATGGAGCTGTATATCTTGCGTTGTTAAATCCAGGAGATACAATACTTGGTATGAGTCTCAATTCTGGTGGTCATTTAACACATGGAGCGAAAGTTTCATTATCTGGAAAGTGGTTAAAATCTTTTCATTACGAAGTTGAAAAAGATACTGGTCTTATAGATTATGCCCAAGTTAAAAAATTGGCTCAAGAACATAAGCCAAAAATTTTAATCGCAGGTGGCAGCGCTTACTCCAGAATAATTGATTTCAAAAAATTTCGAGACATAGCTAATAGTATAAACGCATATCTTATGGTTGATATGGCTCATTTTTCAGGATTGGTTGCCGGAAAAGGTTATCCAAATCCAATTGAGTATGCTGATGTTGTAACTTCTACTACACACAAAGTTTTAAGAGGCGGCCGTGGTGGAATTATTTTAACAAACAGAGAAGATTTACATAAAAAATTTAATTCGGCAGTATTTCCTGGTTATCAAGGCGGGCCATTAATGCACGTTATTGCAGCGAAAGCCGCAGCATTTCAAGAAGCCTTACAACCTAGTTTTAGAGAATATATAAAGTCTGTTTTAGCTAATGCAAAAATTTTATCAGAAACTTTAAAAAATAATGGTTTTAAAATTTTTTCTGGAGGAACGGACACGCACCTCATGCTCGTTGATTTGAGACCATTTAAAGTTACTGGAAAAGCAGCCGAAGTAAGCTTATGTAAATCCAATATTACTTGTAATAAAAATGGTATACCTTTCGATACAGAAAAAATGACAATTACATCTGGGATAAGACTTGGTTCACAAGCTGCAACAACAAGAGGCTTTGGTTTGAATGAATTTAAAAAAATAGGAGAACTTATTACAGAAGTAGTAAAAGGCTTGTCTAATAATCCAAATGATAACAGCAAAGCAGAAGAAAAAGTAAGAAGAGAAGTAATTGAACTATGTTCAAAATTTCCAATTTATGGTCATCTTTTAAAAAATTAATTTATGCTTTGTCCTTTTTGTAGAGAAAAAGATACCTCCGTAGTTGACTCTAGACCCACTGAGGATGGAACAGCTATAAGAAGAAGAAGATTTTGTAATTGTAATGGTGGACAAAGATTTACAACTTTTGAAAGAGTACAGTTCAGAGAATTAACAGTCATTAAAAAAAACGGGAGAAAAAGTCAGTTTGATAGAGAAAAATTAGCCAAATCTCTTTTTGTTGCATTAAAAAAAAGACCAATAGATCCAGAAACTATAGAAAAAGCTGTAACAAAAATAACAAGAGAGCTTGAAGAAATAGGTCAGTCTGAAATTCAATCTAGTGTGATTGGCAAAAAAGTCATGGATGTTTTAAAAGAGCTTGATAAGATTGCGTACATTAGATTTGCTTCAGTATATACTAACTTCAAAGAAGTAGGGGAATTTGGAGAATATATTGAGGAATTAGATGGCAAATCTAAAAAATAATTTAAATTCAAAAAAACAGTTTTTCCTATCTCTTGCATTCGAAAAAGCAAAAATTAACTTAGGATCAACAAAACAAAATCCATCCGTAGGTTGTGTGGTCGAAAAAAATGGAGCTATTATATCATCTGGTTGTACATCAATGAATGGAAGACCACATGCTGAATTTAATGCTTTAAATAAAAAAGTAAATTTTAAGGGATCTAATCTTTATGTAACATTAGAACCATGTTCACATTATGGTACGACTCCACCATGTACAAATTTAATAATAAAAAAAAAAATTAAAAGAGTATATTATTCAATTAAAGATATCGACAAAAGATCAAAAAATAAATCTAAGAAAATATTATCAAAAAAAAAAATAATTGTTAACAACAAACTAATGAAGAAGAATGGTATTAAATTTTATCAAAGTTATTATTTACAACATAAAAATAAATTGCCATTAGTAGATGCAAAAATTGCAGTTTCCAAAGATTATTTAACTAAAAATTTAAAAAAAAAATGGATTACAAATTCTCATTCAAGAAAAAGAGCACAGCTTATTCGCACAATGTATGATTGTATAATTTCAAGCTCAAAGTCTATAAATGAAGATAACTCTTTGTTAAATTGTAGAATTACTGGTCTTGAAAATAAAAGTCCAGATCTCTTAATTTTAGACAGAAATTTAAAGTTAAAAAAAAATCTTAAACTTTTTAAAGTAAAGTGTAAAAGAAAAATATTACTTTTTACATATTCAAAAAATAACAAAAAAATTTCGTATTTTAAAAAAAAAGGTATTAAAATAATTAATTTTACCTCAATTAATGAAGCAAAAGACTTTAAAAACTTATTACTAATTTTAAAAAAAAGAGGTTATTCAAGAATATTTATTGAGGCTGGTCTTACTCTATTGAATTTTTTAATTAAAAATAACTTTTTAAATAATATCTATATATTTAAATCAAACTTTCCCCTTAAAAAAGCAGGATTAAATTTTTCTAGCAATAATATTATTAAAAAAATTTATTTAAAAAACAAAATTAATGTTAATCTGTTTGGAGACAAACTTTTTATAGAAAAATTAAAATAATGTTTAATGGAATTGTTTATAATCAAGGATTAATAAAAAAAATTTATAGAAATCCTAAATATGTAAATGGCAGCAGAGTTGTTGAAATGACTTCTGATATTTCTTTTAAACAATCCGATGTAGGAGAGTCAGTTTGCTGTGACGGTGTTTGTTTGACGTTAATAAGAATTAAAAAAAAGTCTTTTTTATTTTATCTTTCCAAAGAAACTTTAAAAAGATCCAATTTTAAAAATGCAAAAATTCGAAAACATGTAAATATAGAAAAATCACTTTATCATGGAAAAAAAATCTCAGGTCATTACGTTCAAGGTCATGTTGATACAACATCGAATGTTCAAAGCATTAAAATTGTTGATAAATCTTGGATTGTTAGTTTTTCTCTAGAAAAAAAATATAAAAAATATGTTATTGAAAAGGGATCAATATCTATTAACGGTGTTTCTCTTACAATTTCTAAACTTACCAAAAATGGTTTTCAAATTAATATTATCCCACATACTTTAAAACTTACAAATTTAATAAAATTAAAAAGAGGAGATAATGTTAATGTTGAATTTGATATGATAGGAAAATATCTGGTTAGTATTCATAAATAATATGAAAAAATCATCTTCAACTATCAAAGAAATTATAAGTGATGCTAAAAAAGGCAAAATGTTTATTTTGGTTGATAATAAAGACCGAGAGAATGAAGGCGACTTAGTAGTTCCAGCATCAAAAATTAATCCCAAAAAAATAAATTTTATGGCTAAACATGGGAGAGGCTTAATATGTTTGGCATTAACGACTCAAAAAGTAAAAAAATTGAATTTACCTTTAATGTCATTAATTAATAAATCAAGAACTCAAACTGCTTTTACTGTATCGATAGAGTCAAAAAAAGGAATATCAACAGGTATATCTGCCCACGATAGGTCAAAAACAATTAGAGTAGCAATAAAAGAGTCCACTACAAAAAAAGATATAGTATCCCCAGGACATGTTTTTCCACTTGTTGCAAAAAATGGTGGGGTTTTAGAAAGAGCGGGGCACACTGAAGCTTCAGTAGATATTTCTAAACTTGCAAAACTAAACCCTAGCGCAGTAATTTGTGAAGTTATGAACGAGGACGGAACAATGGCACGTTATAAAGATTTATTACCTTTTGCAAAAAAACATAAATTAAAAATTGCTAAGATTGAAGATTTAATTTCCCATAGACTTAAAAATGAAAAACTCATTAAATTAATTTCTAATAAAAAGATTAAAGTTAAGAAATTCGGTAATTTTGATTTAAAAACTTTTAAAAATAAATTAGATGGATCAGAGCATTACGCTATTACAAAAGGTAAATTTTCAGCAAACAAAAAATCTAGGGTCAGAGTTATATCTACAAATGTTTTAAATAGCTTTTTTAATTTTAATAAGAATATTTTTAAAAACTCCTTAAGATATCTAAATAAATTTAATAATTTTGCACTAATATTAGTAAAAGGTTCAAACCCGAGCTCATCTTCTTCTGAAAACAATAGTATTTTAAGATATTATGGTGTTGGAGCTCAAATAATTAAAGAATTGAAAATTAAAAATATGATATTAGTTTCAAGATCAAAAAAACGTATTATTGGTTTAAAAGGTTATGGTATTAAAATTGTTAAACAGGATATTATAAAATGAGAAAAAAAATCTGTATAGTTCGTTCACTGTATAATGAAGAATTTACACTTCCATTACAATCTGGAGCTCAATTATTATTAAAAAAATCTAATAAGGTTAAAAGTATTTCAACGATCTCGGTCCCAGGGGCATTTGAAATCCCGTTTGCTATTTCAAAACTAATAAAAAAATATGATGGATTTGTAGCAATCGGATGCATATTAAAAGGAGAAACAGCAAATTTTGATTTGATATGTAATGCTATAACTAATGGTATTATGCAAATATCAATTAAAGATAAGAAACCAATAGGAAATGCAATATTAACTTGTTTTAATAGAGAGCAAGCATCACAAAGATTAAATAAAGGTGAGGAAGCCGCAGATGCTGTTTTAAAAGCTCTTTCAATTCAATAATGGTTCAGGAGAATTTTGATAAAAATCCTAGAATTATTGTTGTTCAAAAATTATATTCATATTTTATTAATAAAGACTCAGAAATATCTTTTCCCAAACATAGGTTTAAAAAATTTATAAAAGATACTGTTTCTGGAACAATAGAGCGAGAAGAACTTCTGCTTGAAAATCTAAATATTATATTAAAAGATGAATTTAACCCCTCTAGAACCGACCTTATTTTAAAATTAATGATTCTTTCTGCGACTTTCGAACTAATGTTTAGTCACAAAACCCCTATAAAAGTTATTGTAAGTGAATATGTAAAAATATCAGACTTTTTTTTAGAAAAGGCTCATAAGGGCTATCTAAATGCTATTTTGGACAAAGTTTCTAAAAATGTTAGAAAAATGGATGAATAATTTCTTGCCTTTTATCATGATTTTTGGCAATTTCCTGTTTTTTAATTTATAAAGGATATTACACTTGCATATTTTATCTTTAATAATTCTAGTAGGATTCATAGCTGTCATTTACAGTTACTTTTTAAGCAAACAAATTATTTCATCAAATCCTGGTAACAATAAAATGCAAGAGATTGCTCATGCAATTCAAATTGGTGCTAAAGCTTATTTAAACAGACAATACAAAACCATAGCAGTTGTAGGTTTTATTGTTTTAATAATTATTAGTTATTTTTTTAGCATTCTAGTCGGTCTTGGTTATTTCATAGGGGCATTACTATCAGGTGTTGCTGGTTACATAGGAATGTTAATTTCAGTTGAGGCAAACGTAAGAACAGCAGAAGCTTCAAGAACGAGTCTTCAAAAAGGTTTAACGATGGCATTTAAGTCTGGAGCAATAACGGGTTTATTAGTTGCTGGATTAGCTTTACTGGCAATTTCAATTTATTACTGGGCACTTTTATCTTTAAACGTAGAAAACAGAGAGTTAATAAACGCCCTAATAGCTCTTGGCTTTGGAGCTTCACTAATATCAATTTTTGCCAGACTAGGCGGAGGAATTTTTACTAAAGGCGCTGATGTGGGAGCTGACCTTGTAGGAAAAGTTGAAGCGGGTATACCAGAAGACGATCCTAGAAACCCTGCTGTTATAGCCGACAATGTCGGTGATAATGTTGGTGATTGCGCCGGTATGGCCGCAGATTTATTTGAAACATATGCAGTTACTATCGTTGCAACAATGGTACTCGCATCTATATTTTTTCAAGAAAATTTGAGTATGATGATTTACCCTTTAGCTATTGGAGGAGGATGTATCATTGCATCAATTATTGGAACTTTTTTTGTAAAACTCGGCAAAAGTAAAAATATAATGGGAGCACTTTACAAGGGCTTTGTTGTTACGGCGATAATTTCTCTTATATTGCTTTATCCAATTACATCAAATGTAATTGGTCTAGATACCATTTTTAATGTTAATGATAAAAACTTCAATGGTTTCGATTTATATTATTGCGGAGTAGTTGGTTTGCTAGTCACAGGTTTAATTATTTGGGTCACAGAATATTATACAGGTACAAATTATCGCCCTGTAAGAAGTGTTGCAAAATCTTCAACTACAGGTCACGGTACAAACGTCATTCAAGGTTTAGCAGTTTCAATGGAGGCTACAGCGCTTCCCGCTTTAATTATTGTTGCTGGAATTATAATTACAAATGAACTTGCTGGTTTGTTTGGTATAGCCATTGCTGTTACTGCCATGTTAGCATTAACTGGCATGGTTGTAGCTCTTGATGCATATGGTCCAGTTACTGATAATGCCGGGGGTATTGCTGAAATGTCTAAACTACCAAAAAATGTAAGAAAAACTACAGACGCACTTGATGCAGTTGGTAATACTACCAAGGCTGTTACAAAGGGTTACGCAATCGGTTCTGCTGGCCTTGGTGCTTTAGTTCTATTTGCGGCTTATACGGAAGATATAAAATTTTTTTCTAAAGTTCCAGGATCAGCACTTGAAGGTATAAATGTTAGTTTTGATTTATCAAACCCATTTGTGGTTATTGGTTTATTAGTAGGTGGAATGCTTCCATACCTTTTTGGTTCAATGGGAATGCAAGCAGTTGGAAGAGCTGGTGGCGCTGTAGTAATTGAAGTAAGAAGACAATTTAAAAAAATACCAGGAATTATGAAAGGCAAAAGAAAACCTGATTACGGCAGATTGGTAGATTTACTCACCAAAGCTGCTATAAAAGAAATGATAATACCATCTTTGTTACCTGTGCTTTCACCAATAATTTTATATTTAGTTATTTATTTTATAGGTGGTTTGGAAGCTGCCCTATCTTCTGTAGGTGCTATGCTCCTTGGCGTTATAGTTACAGGCTTATTTGTAGCTATATCAATGACAGCTGGTGGAGGCGCATGGGATAATGCAAAAAAATTTATTGAAGATGGAAACTACGGAGGAAAAGGATCTGAGTCCCACAAAGCTGCAGTTACAGGTGACACTGTAGGCGATCCTTATAAAGATACTGCGGGACCAGCTGTAAACCCTATGATAAAAATAACAAATATTGTTGCTCTTTTATTGTTAGCGGTAATTGCACACTAATTTATTTTCTTCCCGCATACATTTTCTCTCTTATACTTGATAAAAATGAATCTATAAAACTTCCTCTTTTTACTTCATTTACAGTAATTGCCTCAGCAAACTTATATTCATTCATATCATTTTTATTATACAAAATTTTTTCTTTTAATATTCCATAATTATCAAATTTAACAACCAAAACATTGTTGTTTAGCAATATATTTCTTCCAAACTTAATCATTTTTCCTCTTGTTCTTGTTCTTTCAATATAAAGCCATGTATTTTTATCTTTTATAGATTTTGTATGTGGTTGACCTAAAATTTTTATTACGTCATTAGTATTAGTTGTATTTACCTTTAAAAGACGGTCTCTATTTTCAAGGTAGAAAATTCCATGACTTTTAATAACTTTATTTTTTTGACAATTTGTTAAAAAAAAAGATAAAAATACGATAAAAGTATAAAATATATGTTTGCTTCTTATAAAAGGCATAATAACGAACTTTACAATAATTTAGTTAAATTATCACGAAATAAGTTTTTTTATCAAGATTTACTTATCGATGATAAAACCGAAAATAGGGTGCTATTATTGTTTTTTCATTTTGCATTAATTCTTCATACTATTAAGGGTAAAAAAAATGAAAAAACAACACAGAACATTTTTGATAATATATTTCAAAATATTGAATATACCTTAAGAGAATTAGGCGATGGTGACGTGGCTGTAAATAAAAAGATGAAAAATCTTACAAGAATCTTTTATGACATTCTATTAACCATTGACAAAAGTGACTCAATATTTACCGATGATAATTTTAGATTGCTTAAAAAATATTTTTTTAACCACAAAAATCAAACTATTATAAATTTCAATAAATTAAGCGATTATTTTAGTAAATTTAAAGATTTTTGTTTTGATTTAGACGTTAAAAATATGCTAAATGGTTCTTTTAACTTTATATATAAATAAAATATGGCTGTACCAAAAAGAAAAACATCTGTTTCAAGAAGAAACAAAAGAAGATCGCATCATAAAATTGTATCCTCTAATGTTGTCGAGGATAAGAAGACAGGCGAGTACAGACTTTCCCATCACATAGATTTAAAAACTGGTTTTTACAACGGTAAAAAAGTTTTAGATAAGTAATTTTTAAGATTAAATTACAATACGATGAGAGATATAGACAAAAAATTTAAGATTTCTATAGATTTAATGGGTGGTGATAATTCTCCAGATAAAACTTTAAAAGGTATTAATTTATTTTGCAAGAGATACAAAAATCAAAACGATTATTTTTTTTATTTATTTGGTGACTCAAGTGTTGTTTCTTCAAAAATTAAACAGCTTAAATATTTACATTCTAACTATAAATTAATTGATACCAAAATTACTGTATCTAATGATTTATCTCCATTGTCTGCATTAAAAAAAGGCAAAGGATCTAGCATGTGGGAAAGTATACAATCACAAAACACGCTCGAGTCTCACGTTACACTTTCTGCTGGTAATACTGGAGTATTTTTAGTGATGTCTAAAATGATTTTAAAAATGATTGATGGAATCGATAGACCCGCTTTAGCAGGCTTGTGGCCAAAGAACGAGGGAATGAATTTAGTTTTAGATTTAGGTGCGAACGTTGAATGTAATGATAAAAATCTTGTTGATTTTTCGGAAATGGGATCTGCTCTTTACCGATCTTTATTCCCAACGGATGAAGTAAAACTTTCTTTATTAAACATAGGATCTGAAGAACTTAAAGGAACTGAGATATTAAAAAAAGCTTATGAAAAATTAAAAATTTTAGAAAAATACGGTGATTTTAAATTTGTTGGATACACAGAAGGAAACCAAATTACCAGTAATATATCGAATGTTATAGTTACAGATGGCTTTACAGGAAATGTTGCGTTAAAAACTGCAGAAGGCGTAGCAGACTTTTTAACAAAAAATTTAAAAAGATATTTAACAGAAAATATTTTTTCTAAATTTTCTTTAGTTCTTTCATATTTTTCTTTAAAAAAATTTAAAGATAAATTAGATCCGCGTAAATATAATGGTGCAATTTTTTTGGGACTAAAGGGCCCCGTAGTCAAGAGCCATGGTTCAACAGATGCATTAGGCTTTTCTTATTCTGTAGAACTTTGTTATAAAATTGCAAAAGGAAATTTAATGGAAAAAATTAAGAGCAATTTAGAACACGTTAAGAATATAGATGAAAAGGGATAATATAACTAGGAAAGATTTAAGAAAACAAATCTTTTTTGATCTTGGCATTCCAGATTCTTTGTCAGATAAAATTTTAAATAGTTTTTTTGATATTATTATTGAGGGACTTTTAAGAGACGATGAAGTTAAAATATCTGGTTTTGGCACGTTTAAAATTTTAAACAAAAAAGAGAGAATTGGCCGAAATCCTAAAACTAACGAGCCTTATACTATTAAAAAAAGAAAAGTCATATCGTTTTACCCGTCTTTAAATGTTAAAAAAACTATTAATGAGAAAAAAGAGTAAAACCGCATATAAAACAATTAGTGAGGTTGCTATAGAAATTGGTCTTATTAATAAAAAAAATAATCGGCCAAACACACATACATTAAGATTTTGGGAAAAAAATTTTAAACAACTCAAGCCAAAGATTTTATTTGGAAACAGAAGATATTATTCCAATAAAGACATTCATCTAATAAAACTTATTTATACATTATTAAAAAAACATGGGATGACTATTGATGGAGCAAAAAATGCTTTAAATAAAGGCTCAATTAAACTTGACCCTTATCCTATGTCAGATATAAAAGGTGAAAAATTGAAACAAGAAGTTAAAGAAAAAGTAAATAAGATAAAAGTTATTTTAGACAAAATTAAAAAGATTAAATAATGGCAAAAAAAAGTTCAGTAAAAGTTAGATTAGTACCAGAAAAAAAACCCGATAGTCCTTTTTTCTACTATGTTAAAAAACCTAGCAAAGGTGAAAAAGCTAAAGTAAAACTTAAAATGAAAAAATATAATCCTCACACAAGAAAACACGAAATATTTATTGAAAAAAAATTGCCCCCACACAGTAAATAATATCACTTTTTTTTAAAATTTTTAAATTCATAATTAACAAAAGCTCTTATCATTGATACCCAAATACTTTTTGTAATTTCTGGATCTATTTTTTTTCTAATAGATTTTTTTTTAATATTTTTTAATATTTTTTTAATCCTTTTTTTATCAACTATTTGATTTTTTTTAATTTTATTTGACAATATTTGATCAACAAGAAGACTCCTTTTTTTGATAATCAGCAACATTTTATCATCCAATTTATCTAATTTTCTTCTGATTATTTTAATTTTATTGTTTATCATAGCGACATAAATGTAATTAAAAAATTATTTAAATATTATATAACAAATCAATGGAAATCATATTAAGAAAAGAATATTCAAAATTTATTAATTATTGGCTAATAAGCTTATTATTTTTTATCGGACTCATAGTAATTATTGGTGGACTAACAAGATTAACTGACTCTGGCTTATCAATTACTACTTGGGATGTTTTTAAAGGAATTCTACCACCATTAACAACCAGTCAATGGAATGAAGCTTTTGATCTTTATAAACAAATACCCCAATTTTACCTATTGAATGAAAATATGACAATGAGTGAGTTCAAAGTTATTTTTTATTGGGAGTATATTCATAGGATTCTTGGCAGAATTCTAGGATTATTGTTTATAATACCATTTATATATATCTATAATAAAAAAATTTTAGACAAAAATTATAATAAAAATCTATTTGTTTTATTTCTACTAATACTTCTGCAAGGATTTGTTGGTTGGTATATGGTTAAAAGTGGTCTAGTAGAAAATACAACAGTAAGTCACTATAGATTAGCAATTCATTTGAACTTAGCTTTTATTTTATTTTCAGCAATTTTCTGGTATTTTTTAAATATTAAATTAAACAAAAATAAAATATTTTTTGAATTTAAAAATAAAAATCTTCTAATAAAGTTTTTTGTTTTTTTAATTTTTTTACAAATTACTTTTGGTGCTTTTACCTCGGGTTTAGATGCTGGACAAATTTATCAAACATGGCCGTTGATGAACAATTATTTTTTTCCTGATGATTTGAATTTTAATAATATAATACTTTCCCAAATATTTAGTGAACCATCATTCGTACAATTTGTACATAGAAAATTGGCATATATAATTTTTATATATATTTTAATTTTATCTTTTTTTATTTTTTATAAAAAAGAAAAGCATATGTATAATTCTACTTTATTTCTTTTAGGAACGATTTCCGTACAAATTATATTAGGAATATTTACTCTATTAAATGGAGCTCAAATTTTGATAGCTTCTTTTCATCAAATTTCTACAATTTTTTTATTAATTTCCTCAATTTATTTTTATTATAATTCATTAAAAGAGTAGTTTGTATTGACATAATAAATAATAACTTGTAATTATCGCCAAGTTGTATGACACCATTTATTAAAAAAAAAGATATTAAAAATGACTGGTATATAGTGAATGCCGAAGATCTAGTCGTTGGAAGGTTGGCTGCTCACATTTCAAAAATGTTGAGAGGAAAAAACAAACCAACATTTAATCCAAATCAAGATAATGGTGATTTTGTTATTGTAACAAATATTGAAAAATTAAAGTTTACAGGAAAAAAGTATACAAATAAAAAATATTATAAACATACGGGCTACCCTGGGGGTATTAAAAATACAACTCCTATGGAACTTAAGGACAGAAATAAATCACAGGATATTTTGAAGTTTGCTGTTAAAAGAATGTTACCAGGCGGTCCTTTAGCAAAAAAACAATTAAGTAAATTAAAAATTTATTACGGCGACAAACACCCTCATTCTTCTCAAAATCCTATAGAAGTAAATTTTTCAAAACTAAACAGAAAAAATAAAGTTTAATTTTTATGGAACAAACAAACATTCAATCAAACAAAAAATTAAATATAGATTTTAAAGATAGTAAATCTGCAACAGGAAGAAGAAAAAGATCTATCGCAAGAGTGTGGGTAAAAAAAGGATCGGGTAAAATTTATATAAATGGTCTTGAAATGATTAAATATTTTAAAAGACCGGCTCATCAATTAATTGTAACAAGGCCTCTTGAAGAAATTAATGGAGCAAACGATTATGATGTTAAGTGCATGGTTCGAGGTGGAGGGTTAACCGGCCAGGCTGGAGCAATCATACATGGTATTTCACGAGCTTTGGTAATTATTGATTCTTCATTCAAAAAAACCTTAAAAAAAAGTAAACTTACAACGAGGGACCCAAGAAAAGTTGAACGAAAAAAGTATGGTCGCAGAAAAGCTCGTAGAAGTTTTCAATTTTCAAAAAGATAAATCATTTATTTTCATTAACTTTAAAAGTGATATAAGGAATTATGTCAGCAATTAAAAAAATTAACGTCGTAGTAGCTGGAGCTACCGGATATGTAGGACTCGACCTTATTAATATTTTAGCAAAACATCCTAAAGTAAATATAAAATATTTATGTGCTCAAAAAAGTATAGGCGAGAAAATCGATAAGTTCGACACAAGAATCAAAAAAAAACTGCCAAAAATATCAAATATAAATAAAGTCAAATGGAATGAAATCAATTTAGTATTTACATCTCTTCCAACAGGAGAAGCGCAAAAATTAATTAATAAATTGTATAAGTATAAAAAACTAAAATTTATAGACTTATCTGCTGATTTTAGAATTCAAAATACCAAAGTCTTTAAAAAATATTATGGCTTTACTCATAAAGCAAAAAAACTTATCAAAGATTCCATTTATTCCATTTCAGAATTTTCTAAAGATAAAATTAGAAGCAAAAAAATTATAGCGTGTCCCGGATGTTATCCAACATCAATACAACTTCCTCTCATACCATTATTAAAGAAGAATTTAATTAAAAAAGACAACATAATTATTGATTCAAAGTCAGGATATTCTGGGGCGGGAAAAAATCTTAAAAAAAAATTTAAACATAAAAATTTATATAGATCTATACATTCTTATGGTATTTCAAATCACAGGCATTTAAGTGAGATTGATCAAGAATTTTATAAAATTTCAAATAAAAAAATCAAATATGTTTTTACTCCGCACTTAATACCAACATACAGAGGATTGTTATCATCAATATATGTTGAAAAAAAAAGGAGTGTGACATTGTCAAAAATACATAAAGAATTGAAGAATTTTTATAAAAAAAGCACCTTTGTAAAAATATCTAAAATTAATAAAAATATAGGTACTGAAAACGTTATAGATAGTAATATGTGTCAGGTTTCAGTTTGTAAATTGAAGAATAAAAATAAAATTTTAATACTTTCAGCAATTGATAATTTGATAAAAGGTGCTGGCGGACAAGCTATTCAAAACATGAATTTAATTTATAATTTTAATGAAAACCTAGGATTAAGATGAGAAAAATTTACATCTTTTTATTTATTATAATATCTGCCTGCACTACCAATAATAAGGTTTATATATGTGGTGACCATCCCTGCAAAGATAAAAAGGAGGTAGAAAGCTATTTTAAAGACAATATATCAATGGAGGTCTATGTTTTTGAAAATCAAAAGAAAGCAAAAAAAAATGAAGATCTAGTAAATTTAAATCTTTTTGAAAATCAAAAATTAAATGAAAAGAAAAATAATTTAGATTTTTTAAATAAACGTAAAGATAAAATAAATACAAGTAAAAATGATCAAAAACCCGCTAAATTAAAACTTATTGTTAAAACAGATCATGATAAAAAAATAAGCATAAATAACGCAAGAAATGCACAAACAAACTCAAAATTTACTTACAAAAAACTTAAATCTAAAAAAATAATACATATGTGTAAAAATTTTGAAGAATGTGATATTGATTTAATTTCTAAAAGAATTAGTGAAATGAGTCAAAAAGAGACGTTTCCTGATATAAATTTTTAAAATATGAAAAAAAAAACTTTTAATTTAGCTATTGTTGGTTTGGGTAATATTGGATCTTATTTTTATAAGCATTTAACTTATAATAAAGATCAAATTGAAAAAAAAACAAATACCAATATTAATATAAAATATCTTTCTGCTCGAAATAAATCAAAAAAAAGAAAAATTTCTATCCCTAAAAGTAAATGGATTAAAAATTATCTTGATGTAACAAAAAAAAAAGATGTTGATATAATAATTGAATTAATCGGTGGTTCTGAGGGCCCAGCTAAAAAGCTAGTTTTTAATGGCATTAAAAATAGAAAACATATTGTTACAGCCAATAAATCCTTAATTTCTAAGTATGGCAATGAACTTTCGAAACTTGCTGAAAGCAATAAAGTTAATCTTGAATTTGAAGCAGCTGTTGCCGGGGGTGTTCCTATTATAAGAGTTTTAAAAGAAGGTCTTATAACTAATAAAATAAATAAAATCTATGGAATTCTAAATGGAACATCAAATTATATCCTATCTAAAATGTCTGAGTCTAAACTTAATTTTAATGAAGTTTTGTTAAATGCAAAAAAATTAGGATATGCTGAAAGCAATCCAAAATCAGATTTAAATGGCGAAGATGCTAAGTCAAAAATACAAATATTATCTTCATTAGCTTTTAATTGTTTTATTAACAAATCAGATATAAATGTTGAAGGAATACAGTCAGTGGATCAAATTGACATACAAAATGCAAAAACTCTTGGATATAAAATTAAACATTTAGCTATAGCTGAATTAAAAGAAAATAAATTAATACAGAGCGTGCATACGTGTATGATTAAAAAAAATTCATATATTGCCAACATTAACGGCGTGTTAAATGCAGTTATAATAGAGGGCAAACCGATTGGAAATTATACAATGCAAGGCGAAGGGGCAGGACCAGGCCCAACAACATCAGCTTTAATTTCAGACATTTGCTCAATATTAAGAGGCAATATTAAATTACCTTTTACGATAGCTGATAAAAATAGAAAAAAAATTAAAACAATGAACTTTTCTCAACAGTATTTTTCATCATATATAAGATTGGATGTATTAGATAAAGCCGGGGTTTTATCAGGCATAACAAAAATTCTATCAAAAAATCATATTTCTGTTAAAAGACTAATTCAAAATCAGTTCAGAAGTAAAAAATTTGCCTCTATTATTATAATTTCACACCAATCAAAAAACTCAAATATAACTAAAGCTATATCTGAGTTGTCAAATAAAAAATTTATTATAAATAAACCAAAATTTTTTAGGATAGAAGTTTGAGTTCGATTAATCCAAAATATTTAGATCTTTTTATAAAAGTATGTGAAAGAGCGGCCTTCGGAGCATCAAAATTTAAGGGCAAAGGTGACAAGAATGCAGCCGATCAGGCTGCTGTTGATGAAATGAGATCAGAACTTAATAAAATTGATATCAAAGGAACAGTTGTAATAGGAGAAGGTGAAATGGACGAAGCACCAATGTTATATATTGGTGAAAAGGTGGGGCTTGGTCATGGCGAAGAAGTTGATATAGCCGTTGATCCTCTTGAAGGAACAAATTTTATAGCTAAGAATTTACCAAACGCAATATCCGTAATGTCCGTAACAAAAAAAAATGGACTTTTGTCTGCACCTGATACTTATATGGAAAAAATTGCTGTTGGAAAAGGATTACCAAGAAATTTAGTTGATTTAGATTATACTGTTGAAAAAAATATTCATTTACTTTCTAAAGCAAAAAAAACTTCACCTGACAAAATAACAGCCTGTATCCTAAATAGGCCGAGACATGAAAAAATTATTAAATCATTAAATGATTTAAAGGTTAAAATAAAATTTATATCAGACGGAGATGTGACAGGAGTTATTTCCGTTATAGACCCGAGTTCATCTGTTGATATATACCTAGGTACTGGAGGCGGCCCCGAGGGAGTACTTGCAGCCGCCGCTCTTGATTGTTTGGGGGGACAAATGCAAACAAGATTAGTTTTAAATGATAACGATGAAATAGGTAGAGCTCAGAAACTTGGTATCAAAGATTTAAAAAAAAAATATAACATAGAAGACATGATTAAAGGTGATGTTATGTTTTGTGCAACCGGAATAACAGATGGTGAAATGTTAAAAGGTATTAAAGAAAATGGTGACTATTTTTACGCATCAACATTTGCTTTGCACAAAAGTCAAAAAATATCAAAAAAAGTAACTAATAAAGTTAAAAAATGAAAGAAGTTTCCGTAACAGGTAAAATTTGGATTTCAAAAAATTTTAATCCTGAGAAAGTTAACTTTTTAAAAGATAATTTTAATTTAAGTGAAATTTTATCAAAACTATTAGCAATAA
>MDTG01095601.1_pt1 | contig 28723 bp, 25 predicted proteins | sample 811421 | NCBI WGS metagenome assembly MDTG01 (sample SAMN05326645, study PRJNA326480) | marine metagenome | isolation source: seawater | place: Pacific Ocean: South East | collected 2011
ACAGAAAGTGAAGGTATTGCTGAGCTTGATCGTTTTTGTGATGCTATGTTGAGCATCCGTGCAGAGATCGCCGAAATTGAAAAAGAAGAGGCGGATGAGGCAAATAATGTAATGAAAAATGCGCCGCACACTCAGCACATGATTTGTGGCGATTATTGGGACTTTCCGTATTCACGTTCTAAAGCTGGTTTCCCTCTTCCATTCGTAAGCGATAATAAATTCTGGCCGACTGTACGTCGTGTGGACGATGCTTATGGCGATCGTAACTTAGTATGCACTTGTGAGCCTATTGAAAGCTATATGGAAGAAGCCGAAGCCGAAGCCTAAGCCCAACTGGTTCCTAGCATATAAAAACCCAGCGACGCAGCCGCGGGGGTTTGTTTTAAGAGAATTTTGTCCTTACGTCTCCGAAATAGCTCTCACGTCAGCACCGGTAGGCTTCTGGTAGAGTGCTAGATCAAAATGGTCTGTGGCCGCATAGAGGTGGTCAAAAATATCCGACATGATTCCTTCGAATACGGCCCACTCAGTTGTAGCTGTGAAGCAATATACTTCTACAGGTATACCTTCGGTGGTTGGTTGTAATTGACGCACCATAAGCGTTAGGTCACTATTTATACCACTGTGATTGCTTAGGTAAAATTCAATGTATTTTCTGTACAGACCGATATTGGTTTGACGACGTCCATTTAACAGACTTGTGCCTTGAACTTTTTTCTGAGCATTGTTTTTATCGATTTCGCCCTGGCGCTCATTCATAAAAAAAGCGATCAGATCAACTTCTTTGAGCTCTTCCATAAGTCTTTCATCTAGGTGGCGAATGGAGGTGATATCTATGTGTATATTTCTCTTAATGCGTCGAGCACCACTCTCTGACATTCCACGCCAGTTCACAAAGCTGTCCTGTACAAATGCTGTTGCTGGCACGGTGCTTACCGTTTTGTCAAAGTTTTTCACCTTAACAGTGGTGAGGTCAATACTCAAAACATCACCGTCCACCCCGTATTTGGAAAAGGTAATCCAATCGCCCACCTTCACCAAGTCGTACATGTGGATTTGGAAGTTTGCCAAAAGTCCTTTGATACCGTCCTGGAAAATCAGAATAAGGATGGCTGTTGTTCCCGCAAAGGCACCGAGTATTGCTCCAGCAGAGGTCCCTGTTAAAATAGAAATTAGGGCAATGGCAGCGCCGAAGAAAGCTAGCAAGCGAACCATTTGAGAGATGGTACGAATAGGGGTGTTGGTGTATTTCTTATTGTAACTGAGCCAATTTTCTAGTGCTCGCAATGTCCGATTAATCACCGTAACAACCAAGATCAGAATGTAGACGATGACCGCCCTTTCAAAGTAAGGGATTATGCGAGGTACGTCACTTAAGATATAGGTCAGGCTATTAAGGACTATAGCCGCCGGTACTAAATGTGCAAGACCCTTGAAGACTTTCTGCTCGAAGAAATAATCGTCCCAAGTAGCTTCCGAATGTTTTACTGCAGCATGGATGATGCTTACGAGAACTCGTCGAGATATAAAATCTGCTAATAATGAAATAAGGGCTAATAGAACAACATCAATACCGAGGGCAATCCATTCGATATAGCGTTCGTCAACATTTTGGTTAGCAAGCCATTGGCTTGCCCAGTGAATTTTTTCCATTAGAACGGGTGAGACATTTCTACAGTATCAAATCTAACTGAAGTTGCGTAAAAATATCCTAATCCGTAAACGGTTGTATCATCTTGTCTTCGAATATTACCAATCTGGGGGCTGTAAGGCACGCTAAAAAGGCCACCGCCACCAATATTATTGGCCATAATGTTGAGATAGTCAAACATGCCTGAGCTCAGCGTTCTTGTTTCGTAAACGATGTTAATCAAGGTATCGCGGTACACAGTGTAAGGTGGGCCGATAAAGTTGAATCGACTGACCTGTGTGCCTTCGATAAATTGATCATCGTTGAAAATATTGATTTCTGAGTTCAAGCTCATTTCGGTTTCCTGTGGTTCGAAAGGACCTACCGATCCGTTTGGCGCATAAACTTTGGTCGTCCAGTAGTTCTTGAACCAATACGCGTTGCCACGACCTTGAGGGTCGTTCCATAGTGCATAAGGGCTGTAGAACGATGAGTCGGCATCGGCATAGAACACTGAATCTCCAGTACGGAAGTCCACCCAGCTGCTGTCGTCCTCTAAGATCTGGAACATTGGCGCTAGGAAGCTAAAAGGCTCGTTGGTGCGGTCCGGAGCACTCTCCCATAGACCAGTTGCATTATCGTAGCCTTGCGGAACATCGATGAGTATGTGGTAAGAAACCCCTACCTCAGACAGTAGAGTGGTGTCTTCGTAACGACCTGGACCAACCTCCGTCAACACGCTGTAAAGACTATCTTCTACATAAACTTCGATTATGGCTCCTTCAATATCGTTTGGCTCCTCAGTAGATAGGTAAGGCGAGCTAATAGCTAGGCTCACATAGGTACCTGTGCCCTCGACATCAGTTACTGAACCACTAACAGAGATTAACGAAGTGCCGTCGTAAGCATCGGTCTTTACTTTGTCAGTAACATCTATTTCACAAGACACAAATGCTGTCGCAAAAATTGCCGGGATAATGAGCTTTTTCATGATTTAGAAATCTAGGGTGTAGGTGATGGTTGGGATGGCCGTAGCAAAAATGGAAAGCTGCGTGGCTTTCGTCTGCCCTGTTGGATCGCCATTATCGTCTAATTCTTCTTCAAAAAAGATGCTAAAGGCGTTTTTACGAGCATACGCATTGTACACACCGAAGTTCCAGCTGCCCTCCCAATTTCTGTTTTTCCTGTTCGGGATTTTTACGTCCATACTCAAATCCAAACGGTGGTAGGCAGGCGTTCTGCTATTGTTTCTGCTCAGTGCGAAAGGATAAATTATTCCTTCAAATTCACTGCGCGCTTCAGGGTAAGTGTACGGCTTACCTGTTTGGTAAATGAATGAACCAGAGAAGCTGATGTTCGGTTTCCACGCGTAAGCTGCTACAATAGCAATGTCGTGCGGTTTATCCTGAGCGGCTCTATACCACTGTCCAAGATTGATCCACTCCTCAGGTGTAGCGCCAAGGTCTACCTGAAGTTCAGAACGGCTGTAGGTGTAAGCAATCCAACCTGTCAATGCGCCAATCTTTTTATCAAGCTGCATTTCAATACCATAGCTTCGCCCTCTACCTGTCATCAGGTCTACCTCAATATTATCTACTCCGGTAGGTTGTGCGCCGTTTTTGAAGTCTACGAGGTCACGTAACGTTTTGTAGTAAGTCTCAACGCTCAATTGCCATTCTCCATTGGCGAAGTTTCGGTTCCAACCCAGTGCCACTTGATCGGCAGTTCCGGGTTTAATGAATCGACCTGCAGGTCTCCATGTATCAATCGGAAGGGAAGAGGTGGTGTTGGAAATTAGGTGAATGTATTGACGCGTCTTGTTGTAGCTCGCTTTGATGGCTGAATTCTCCGTCGTTTTAAAATTAATCCCAAGGCGCGGCTCAATACCTTGGAGGCCGTCGTACCCCTCAATGAGCTCACCTCTCGCATAAGAGGTAGTATCCACGATGAGATCATTACGTACTGTTCCGTTCGCCGTAGGGTTGTAATTAATGACATCACGCTCCCCGAAGTTGTAGAACGAGCTGTAACGAACACCACCTCGAATAGTAAGTCGGTTGTTGACCTTCCAATTATCTTCAATATAAAAAGCAGGTTCTACTGCATATTCGTTTTGAAGCTCAATATTGATGTCTGTGAGGTTACTATCAATGTAGTCTAACGTTGTTGAGAACGGTTCGAAATCGTATACGGTTGCTTCTGCGCCATAGTTCACCTGGTGGTTTGCATTCGGGAACCAGCTGAAGGCCACTTTATTCGTTTGATTCTTGATGTAGGCAATATTATCAATTTTTGCTTGAGGAAAATCGAACCCAATGGCATAATCGTAATCGGAATAGATGGTGCTGACGTTTAAGAACAATTTGTCGTTGATTAAGTAATTCCAACGCCCAGTTAAACCAAGGTTCCCCCAGTTAAATTTCACAAGTCCTGGGACACCGAAAGCATCCTTGCCGTAGTAAGCACTCAAAAACAGCCTGCTCTTATCACTGAACTTGTAGTTGAACTTTGCATTGAGATCGTAGAAATTTGCAATGATGTTGTTAATGTCGTCGTTCGGGCTTGCTTTCAAAAGCACATCCTGGTAAGAACGTCGTCCAGCAATCATAAAGCTCGCCTTATTCTGAACAATAGGACCTTCAAACATTACTCGAGAAGAGAGAAGTCCTAGACCGAAAGTACCGCCGTATTCTTTGGTATTCCCTTCTTTTTGACGAACGTCCAAGACTGACGAAAGGCGACCGCCGAAGGGTGCAGGAATACCACCTTTATATAGTTTCAAATCACGAACAGCGTCTCCGTTGAATACAGAGAAGAATCCGAAAATATGCGATGAGTTATAGACTGGGGCTTCATCCAATAATATGAGGTTTTGGTCGGTTTTACCACCACGAACGTTGAATCCAGAAGCACCTTCTCCAACAGTTGTAACACCCGGGAGTAGTGTGATTGAGCGGATGACATCGAACTCTCCCAAGAATTGAGGAATGGTTTTTATTTGCTTGGCTGTCAACTGTGTTGTTGACATTTCCGCACGGTTCAAATTTTCGTCGAGTTTCTTAGCCGTCACCTGAACCTCTTGCAACTCGTTGGTTGCTTCTTTCAGTTCAAAATTGACCGTTTGACTCGCACTAAGATTGATTTTTTTGGTAGTGGTCTCATAACCAATATAGCTGATGGTAAATGTGTATTCACCTGCAGGCAAGGTTAGGGAGTAGAACCCATAAATGTTAGTTACAGTCCCTTGTCTGCTTTCATTGGCAATAGAGGCGCTGATTAACTCTTCACCACTGGCCGCGTCGCGAACATAACCACTCAAAGTAACATTCTGTGCTTGAGTAGATAGAGTGAATGCTAGTCCTAAGAAGGCAAGCCATTTTTTCATAATGCGGAGGTTTACTAATCTAATTAAGGATTGAGGTCTAATTTTGTTCCCCGAATCGTCAAAGTTTGTGCCAAAAGACTTCGACAAACTCTAATCTTTTAAAGAGATTTTGAACCCTAAAATGGTGCCGGTAAGACTGCATCCAATGATGTTCGCAAATATTAATGGAAAGTCGCCTATACTTAGCCCGTAGATGAGCCAGCAGCTTTGGCCAGTAAACATCATAATGTACATAGTTAAGCTGAGGTCTTTCACCTTTCGCTGCTTGATGATTTTCCATGTCTGCGGTACAAATGCTGAGGTGGTCAGCACTGCCGCCACGAGGCCGATTGTTGCAATCCAATTCATTTGACAATATTACCACATTACCAACGTATGACGACCTCTCGGTCGATCATTTCGGCAAAGCACCTAGAGTTTATGTAAGGCTGAGACGTTTGATAAGTAAAGTACTTAGGTCCACCGCTAATTGGTAGCTGAGTTCTTTAGCTAGAAGAGTGGTACATTATGCTAGCACCAGGCTGCAGAGCATGAATACACCAATGTTGTTAATATCTTGTTGACAACTATCTCTATGCTCAGTAGTTTGTGGGTTTTAGAGTTGTCTGAATTGGGAGTGTGAGCTATTTTTGTGCGATTTCAATAAATAAGAACAAACTATGTCTCAATTAGTTGGTAAAATCGCTCAAATTATCGGTCCTGTGGTGGACGTTCGTTTCGACGGTGCCGCAGGCGAGCTTCCCAAAATTTACGAAGCTCTTGAAGTAATAAAATCTAATGGCCAGGTGGTTATTCTTGAGGTGCAGAAGCACGTAGGTCAAGAAACAGTTCGTGCCGTATCTATGGATTCTTTGGATGGATGTCAAAGAGGACAAGATGTAACCGCAAAAGGACAGGCCATCGCGATGCCTATCGGTGATCAAATCTACGGTCGTGTATTCAACGTAGTAGGTGAGGATATCGATGGTATCGGAGGCATTGACCGTTCAAAAGGACTACCTATCCACCGCCCAGCTCCTGCTTTCGAAGATTTGAGTACATCTACAGAAGTACTTTTTACGGGTATTAAAGTAATTGACCTTATCGAGCCTTACTCCAAAGGGGGCAAAATTGGTCTTTTCGGTGGTGCAGGTGTAGGTAAAACTGTATTGATTCAGGAATTGATTAACAACATTGCCAAGGGTCACGGTGGACTTTCTGTTTTTGCCGGTGTAGGCGAGCGCACTCGTGAGGGTAATGACCTTCTGCGTGAGATGCTTGAATCGGGCATAATTAACTACGGTGAAGATTTCTTGCACGCTATGGAAGAAGGCGGTTGGGACCTTAGCAAGGTAGATAAGGAGTTGATGAAGACTTCAAAGGCAACCTTCGTATTTGGTCAGATGAACGAGCCTCCAGGCGCACGTGCACGGGTAGCCCTATCAGGTTTGACGTTGGCAGAGTACTTTCGTGATGGTGAAGGCGATGGTCAAGGTAAAGACATTCTTTTCTTCGTTGATAACATCTTCCGTTTCACGCAAGCAGGTTCTGAGGTATCGGCACTTCTAGGTCGTATGCCCTCTGCGGTTGGTTACCAGCCAACGCTTGCTTCTGAGATGGGTGCGATGCAAGAGCGTATTACGTCTACTAAGAACGGTTCCATTACTTCGGTTCAAGCAGTATATGTGCCTGCGGATGACCTTACGGATCCAGCTCCCGCAACAACCTTTGCTCACTTGGATGCAACAACAGTATTGTCACGTAAGATTGCTGAGCAAGGTATCTACCCTGCGGTTGATCCACTAGATTCTACTTCTCGTATTTTGACTGCGGACATCGTAGGTCAAGAGCACTACGATACTGCTCAGCGCGTAAAAGAGACGTTGCAGCGCTACAAAGAATTGCAGGATATCATTGCGATACTTGGTATGGAAGAACTTTCAGAAGATGATAAACTAGTTGTTTCACGCGCCCGTCGTGTGGCTCGTTTCCTTTCTCAGCCGTTCCACGTAGCTGAGCAGTTTACAGGTCTTCAAGGGGTATTGGTAGATATCAAGGATACTATTAAAGGCTTCAACATGATTTTGGATGGCGAGTTAGATCAATACCCAGAGGCTGCCTTCAATTTGAAAGGTACCATCGAAGAGGTAATTGAAGCTGGAGAGAAAATGCTCGCTGAGGCTTAATCCAATTAGACTATGTATTTAGAAGTCATTACACCTGAAGCAGTATTGTTCAAAGGCGAGGTAAGCTCAGTTGTTCTTCCTGGTCGCGACGGTCTCTTCCAGATCTTGAAAGATCACGCACCAATCATCTCGGCTCTGGGACCTGGTACGGTGAAGATTCGTGTTGCTGACGATACGCAAACGCTAGATACACTAAGCTCTCAGGTAATTCTTGATACTTCTGACGACAAGCTTTGCACAGTAGAGGTGAAGGGTGGCGTCCTAGAGTGCAAGAACAACAAGATCTCAGTACTCGCTAGTTAATTAGGTAGCGGAATTAAATTTGTAAAAGCCCACGGCACAGCCGGGGGCTTTTTATGCTTTTTCTTCAAAGTTTATATGTCCGTACTCCCCCAGGTCGTTATATATTCGCAGACCAAGACTCAATGAAATGAAAAAAAGTATCCTCCTCAGTGCCTTGCTTTTGACGGCATCATTAACCGCACAAGAATTTGGACAGCGCAAAGGATTCCGTGGAATCGTTACCAAAAAGGATAAGCCGACCTTGCTTAATGAGGTGAAGGTAAGCACTTCGGCTGCTGGTGATACTTATGAAACAGCAGCGCGCACGGTTACGGTATTGACGGCTAAGGAAATTCAAGAAATGCCGGTTAACACCATCAACGAAGTTTTGGAATATGTTGCTGGATTGGATGTGCGTCAGCGCGGACCATTTGACGTACAATCTGATATTGGTGTGCGCGGAGGAACCTTCAATCAAGCCTTGGTATTGGTAAATGGAGTCCGTATGAACAATATGCAGACCGGTCATCACAATATGAATATACCGGTGCCTGTGGCACTTATTGAGCGGATTGAAATTTTACACGGCGGAGCTTCACGTGTGCACGGTGTTGGTGCAATGACGGGTGTTATTAATGTTGTTTTAAAGAAGCCACAAACTAAATTAAACGGTGGTTATCGAACGGCAGCAGGTGCTCATAGACTACAACAACATGCTTTAAACGCTGGGTTGAAATTGGGGAAATGGGGCGCCATAGTTGGGGTTCAGCATGATCAAAGCAGCGGTTATCTTAGTAATACGGATTTTGAATCGGGCCGATTCATGCTTTCGCTAGAAAGAGATTTGAACCTGCTTGGATTCCAAGGAAGATTGAGCCTTCTCTATGCGGAGAATCAAAAGGCTTTTGGTGCGGCAGATTATTACACATCGACATTCCCAGACCAATTTGAAGCTACCACCACGACCTTGTTTGGAGCCTCGCTTAAGCTTGTGAAGAATAAATTGAGTTATGCGATGGATATGAACTACGTGGGAGCAACGGATAGGTTTGAACTCTATCGTGAGACACAAGGACAAGGAGGCTTTGATGCTTCCTATGTTGCCTACCAGTTTGATACAAATACAACGAGGTTCTATCGTCCAGCCACACAGGATACAGCTGGACTTTGGTATACGGGGCACAACCATCACAAAACCGCTGCCTATTCACTCAATAAACGGGCTACCTATGAGTGGAATCCGCTGCATACTACAACAGCGGGTATCAACCTCCGTTACGATAATATTCTCTCCAATGCATTGGGTACTGTCGGTGTGGTTGACCAAACACCTATTCCGGGTTGGTCCGATTCGTATACCCGCCACCAAGGTCAATTAAATATTAGTTATTCTCTAGAGCACAGATTTATTGCTGGACCAATGCGCGTTAACGCAGGTGTAATGTTAAATCAGCGACAGTTGGGTGAAGAAAGTTTTATTAACGCATGGAGCCCTGGTGTTGATGTGGCTTACAAATTAGGAAAGGTCACTACGGCTTACGCTTCTGCAGACCAAAGTGTTCGCTACCCTACCTATACGGAGTTGTATTATGCACGAGGCAATGCTTTTGGTTCCATTGATTTGGAACATGAGAGCGCGCTAAATCTCGAAGCAGGTATACGTAAAGGTATAGATAAGAACATTCGCTACAATGCGGCTGTATTCCACCGCCGTTCGGCGAACTTGATTGATTGGGTGACATACCCGGGTAATGATACGGCGTATGCACAGAATATTACTTCCCTGAATCTAACGGGTTTAGAGGCCAACTTCGCTTACTATGCATCAAAGCGCAAAGACTTTGTACGTAGTGTGATAGGTTCGGTTCTTTTAATCAACGGATCTACACCCGAGGTCGATTACAGCTCTTTGTATGCTCTAGATTACATAGCGGCTAAAGCCAACATCACCGTCAATAATAGATTAGGTAGGGGTTTGTACCTGAAGTGGGCATTGACAGCTCAGGACAGGGTAGGAACCTACCGCGAAGCGAGCACAGGAAATGAGGTCGATTATACGCCTTTTGTTATTGCTGATGCCAAAGTGTACTGGGCACCGATTATGGGAATTACACTTCGCCAAATCCCGTTCCAAGCCTTTGTAAATATCAATAATGTATTTAGCACTCAGTACTTCGATCGAGGCAATGTGGCTCAACCGGGACGCTGGATTAGCACTGGGTTTGAATTGCGGTTTAGATAATGCTAAAATTTTCAAGCACAAAAAAGCCCTCTAGAGGGGTGCTTCCCTATTTCAACTTCTCGTTTTTATGATGCCTGTCGTGGTCGCGTTCGCGCTTGACATTCATCTTTTTATCGAAGGCAGATTGTAGATCAGTACCTGTTTGATTGGCCAAACAAAGCACAACAAAAAGTACGTCGCTGAGCTCTTCGCCAAGGTCTTTTGCTTTATCGCTGTCTTTTGCGCTTTGCTCACCGTAGCGGCGTGCAATGATACGAGCGACTTCACCAACTTCTTCACTGAGCTGTGCCATATTTGTGAGTTCGTTGAAGTAACGTACGCCGTGGTTTACAATCCACTCGTGAACTTCTTCTTGTAGTTTGCCCAGGGGTGAATTTGAAGGAACGTTTATAGGATCTACTGTCATCATTCTTTATTTTTTGAATCGATCCATATAGTAATAGGACCGTCATTAATGAGTTTAACTTTCATATCGGCACCAAATTCCCCCCCCTTAACAGGTAAATTGCTTACATGCCAGAGTTGCTCCATAAAGTACTCATACATTGGTTCAGCATGAGATGGGCGAGATGCTTTCATATAGCTCGGGCGATTGCCTTTTTTTGTTGAAGCGTGAAGGGTGAATTGTGAAATCACTAAAAATTGGCCATCGGCTTCCATCACATTCCTATTCATTACACCCTCGTTATCAGGGAACAACCGCATTCTGGCTATTTTACCACAAAGCCAATCCGCATCCTCTTCGGTATCGTCTGGCTCTACACCTAAGAGAACGAGCAGTCCTTTTTCGATAGCGCCTATTTCTGCGCCATCCACTACAACACTAGCTTCGCTAACGCGTTGTAGTAGTGCCCTCATTTAGTTGAATGCTGGATTAGGGAAGACGATTAACTTATCGCCGTGAACGCGGTACAACTCGTCCATATTTTCATTGAGCGCACGACCCATACCGGTTAAGCTGGTAGCTTCCCCTAACGACGTGGTTAAAATGAGTGCAATTCTGTTCGATTGCGCCATATCAAGCATCGTTATGTTGCGGCCGATTTTCCCGTAATTCGGTGTGCCGTCATAAAGGGAAGGCATTACAACAAGGTTCTTCTTAGCCAGATCTTCAACCGTAGGCAGCACTTCCTGTTCTTCAGCCATAAGTATAACTTCAACACCACTTTCTTGACACAGTCTTAGGAATTCTAAAGCATCTCGATTGTAGTCGAACCTACTTATCTCTTGCGCCTCACGAATTTCAAGATCCAAAGGGCGATTGGTATTATCAAAGTACCTATTCATTGTATTTTGATTTAGCAAAAGGAATGGTACATCAATGAAAACAACAGGACCCTCTTTGATGGTTCCCAACTTTCTTTGAAGCTGATCTGAAGCATACTTGAACGTCTGCTTGTTGATGAATTCAAATTCACTTGACTTTCTCCATTCTAGCGCCGGGTTTAATGGCGGAGGAGGGAGATCAGCAACAGCTTCTTTCTGGGTGCCGCACGAGGCGAGACCTAATGCGCTAGTGGTTAGTAGTGCGATAATGTGTTTCTTCATCGTAATCGTTTAGTTGGTTAAGATAACTCTCGTATCGAGTTGGTGCAATTTTATTCTCTTCAAGTGCTGCCTTGACCGCACATTGTGGTTCATTGACGTGCATACAGTTGTGGAATCGGCATTTTTTGCTAAGCGCAAACAACTCGGGAAAAAAATGACTGATCTCTTCTTTTTCCATGTTCACCATCCCGAAGCCTTTTATACCTGGGGTGTCAATAATGTCGCCGCCAATACTTAAAGGATGCATCTCGGCAAATGTAGTGGTGTGCTGTCCCTTACCATGACTGTGGCTCACTTCACCTGTTCGTAGGTTCAATTTAGGCTCAATAGTATTCACCAAAGTGCTCTTTCCGACGCCACTATGCCCGCTGAGTAATGTCGTTTTTCCCTTAAGGAGGTTTTTTAATTCCACTAACCCCTGGCCTTCTGTAGCCGAGGTTTTCAAGACTATATAGCCAATGGAGGCGTACACGGCTTCTCTGTATTCAAGTTCCATCGTCTCCTGCTCACCATAGACATCAATCTTGTTGAACACAATAACGGTGGGTATCGAATATGCCTCTGCAGTGGCTAAGAAACGATCCATGAAACCGGTTGAAGTCATTGGTTGTGCAAGAGTCGTCACCAAGAGCGCTTGGTCCATATTGGACGCTATGATATGTTCACGCTTACTTAAGTTGACGCTCTTGCGAACGATGTAATTTTTCCGGTTTTCAATAGAGGAGATGATTCCTTGACCTTCGTCCTTTTCTTCAAATTCAAATTCAACAAAATCACCTACCGCAAGAGGGTTGGTACTTCTGATGCCGGCTTCACGGAATTTTCCCTTGATTCTACAATCAAAGAGTTCGTGGCTTTCCAAATCTCTCACTTGGTACCAGCTTCCCGTACTTTTTAGAACTACGCCTTTCACAGTGCGCAAATTACGGAATTAACGTTTGGCGTACATTTTGTCGTAATACTCCTGATAAGTCCCTGAGGTTACGTTTTTCAACCATTTGGAATTGCTCAAATACCAATCGATTGTAATGGCTAATCCTTCTTCGAAAGTCACACTCGGCGCCCAACCCAACTCTTTGTTGATTTTTGTCGCATCAATAGCGTACCTCCGGTCGTGACCTGGACGGTCTTTCACATAGGTGATGAGCTTCTCGCTGCTTCCTTTATCACGACCCAATTTCTCGTCCATCTGCGCACACAGCACTTTGATTAGATTGATATTGGTCCATTCGTTGAACCCACCAATGTTGTAGGTCTCGCGGTTCTTGCCTTTGTGGTAGACAAGATCAATTGCACGAGCATGATCCACTACATACAACCAATCTCGCGTATACTGGCCGTCGCCGTACACCGGCAATGGTTTCTCCTCAACGATATTGTTGATGAATAGCGGGATGAGTTTCTCCGGGAATTGGTTCTGACCGTAGTTGTTCGAACAATTGGTTACCACGTAAGGGATGCCATAGGTCTCACCATATGCACGCACGAAGTGGTCAGACGATGCTTTTGATGCGCTGTACGGACTGTTTGGATCGTATGGCGTAGTTTCTTCAAACAACCCTTCTTTACCTAACGTACCATAAACTTCATCAGTAGAAATGTGGTAAAAGCGTTTGCCCTCGAAATCCTGATGAATGCGTTTGAAGCTGTTGAGCAAATTCACTGTACCTAGTATGTTAGTACGTACAAAGGCCAACGGATCATTGATAGAACGGTCCACGTGACTCTCTGCGGCCAAATGAATAACCCCTTCTGGCTGATATTTATCAAACAATGCATCAACGGCAGTAGCATCTACGATATCTACGCGATCGAACACATAGTTCGGTGCATCCTCGATATCGCTTAAATTCTCCAAGTTCCCTGCATAGGTCAATACGTCCACATTGATGATACGGTATTCGTTGTATTTATTAACGAATAAGCGAGCTACGTGAGAGCCAATAAATCCGGCACCGCCGGTGATGATGATATTTTTCATATAACTATTTATGAGGGAGTGATTGCTCAAAATTCCAAGCATCACGAAGCATATCTTCCAAGCTTTTTTCTGGAGTCCAATTTAAAACATGCTGCGCCTTGGCAATGTTTGCATACACGGCCGGTACATCCCCTGCACGACGTGGCGAAAGGCTGTAAGGAATGGCAATTCCGGTGGCGCGTTTAAAGGCATTAATCATTTCAAGCACGGTCGAGCCTTTGCCGGACCCAAGATTGATTACATCAAAGCCATTGGTCTTGCCGTCAATCAAATATTTAACGGCTAAGATGTGTGCTTTGGCGATATCAATAACGTGGATGTAGTCGCGAATGCATGAGCCGTCACGCGTTTCATAATCAAACCCGAATACTTTTAATTCCTTACGCTTACCAATAGCAGTCTCGGTGATATAAGGTACTAAATGGTGTGGTTCGCCGTCTTGGAATTCTCCAATAATGCTCGATGGATGGGCGCCGATAGGATTGAAATAACGCAAGCTAAGTGCATCGATAGTTCCGGTCGCAGAGATATCTCGGATGATTTTTTCACACATCACCTTCGTATTGCCGTATGGGCTTTCTGCAGGTTGTGCAGGTGTATTCTCATCAACGCATGGATTTTCGGGCATCCCATAAACGGCACAAGAGCTTGAGAAAACAATATTGCGAATGCCCCGGGTCTCCATACTTTGAAGGAGGTTGATGGTACTCAACAAATTATTGTAGTAGTACTTTAGAGGTTTGTCTACACTCTCGTTTACCAATAGAAAAGCTGCGAAGTGAATAACACCCAAGATGTTTGGAAACTCCTGGAATACGGCATCTACCTCTTCGCGATTACAAAGCTCAACCTTGCGGAAAGTGATTTCGCGTTCAATGATTTTCTCAATGCGTGATTTTACTTCTAAAGGGCTCTTGCTTAAGTTGTCGATGACGATGGGCTCATAGCCTGCAGCAAACATTTCAACTATGGTGTGAGAACCTATGTAGCCTAGTCCGCCTGTGATTAATATTTGGTTCATAGTTGGATTGGCTAGTTTCTTTTGTAGGCTTCGAAGTCCCTGTGTTCTTTGCGGTAGAGTCGATCTCCGGGTAATTTCTTGAACCACTCGTAGGTTTTCTCTAATCCCTCAGCACGTATGACCTTAGGTTCCCAGTCCAAGATTTCCTTGGCCTTGCTGATATCGGGTTGGCGCTGCATAGGGTCGTTAACGGGTAGCGGTTGGTACACCACCTTTTGTGTGGTTCCCGTGAGTTTGATAATCTCCTCGGCAAATTCTGAGATGGAGATTTCGTGTGGGTTACCAATATTTACTGGCTTGGTATAATCTACCATTAGTAAACGGTAGATCCCTTCAATAAGGTCGTCCACGTAACAGAAGGAGCGGGTTTGCGAGCCGTCGCCGAAGATGGTCAAATCTTCACCGCGCAATGCTTGACCGATGAAGGCGGGTAATACACGGCCGTCATTCAGTCGCATTCTCGGTCCATAGGTATTGAAGATGCGCACAATGCGCGTCTCTAAACCGTGGTAGGTATGGTAGGCCATGGTCATCGCTTCCATAAAGCGCTTGGCCTCGTCGTACACCCCGCGCGGTCCCACTGGATTTACATTGCCCCAGTACTCCTCCGTTTGTGGATGCACCAGCGGGTCGCCGTAAACCTCAGAGGTTGACGCTACGAGTATGCGTGCCTTTTTATTCAACGCAAGACCTAGTAGGTTGTGCGTGCCGAGCGAGCTAACTTTTAATGTCTGAATTGGAATTTTCAAGTAGTCAATAGGAGAGGCTGGAGAAGCAAAGTGGAGGATATAGTCTAATTCTCCTGGGACGTGCACGAAGTTGCTTACGTCGTTGTTAAAGAAGGTGAACTTCGAGTTGCCCATAAGGTGCTCCAAATTCGCCATGTTCCCGGTAATCAGGTTGTCCATGCCCAGCACATCCATGCCTTCGGCAATGAATCGGTCACAGAGGTGTGATCCTAGAAATCCTGCAGCTCCTGTGATGAGTACTCTTGGCATTTCTTATGCTTTTTCAGCGATATTCTCGCCCATTCCTATTCCGTAATAATCAAATCCTGCTTCTGCCACAATAGCCCTGCGGTAGAGGTTGCGACCGTCGAAGACAACCTTAGTCTTCATCGCAGCGCCCACTTTCTCCCAATTCGGTACACGGAACTCTGTCCATTCGGTAATCAGTGCCAATGCATCTGCACCTTGTGCGGCATCAATATCGCTCTGGCAATAGGTAATTGCGTTGCCCAAATCGTGCTTGGCTTCTTCCATAGCTACTGGATCGTAAGCGCGAACACTTGCTCCTGCTTTTAATAATAGCTTGGCTATGACTAAAGACGGTGCTTCGCGCATGTCGTCTGTATTTGGCTTGAAAGAAAGTCCCCAGAAAGCAATAGTCTTACCCTGAAGGTTGCCGCCGAAGTAGGCGTTAATTTTGTTGAAAAGCACACTCTTCTGATCGTGGTTCACCGCCTCAACGGCTTCGAGGATGCGCATGGTATGTCCGTTTTCGCGGCCCGTACGGGCCAGTGCCTTTACGTCTTTAGGGAAACAAGAGCCGCCGTAGCCGATGCCCGGGTAAATGAACTTATTGCCTATTCTCGGATCCGAACCAATACCCTTACGTACCCAGTTAACATCTGCACCCATCTTCTCGCACAGGTTGGCGATGTCGTTCATAAACGAAATCTTCGTCGCCAACATCGCATTGGCCGCATATTTAGTCATCTCTGCCGAAGGGATGTCCATAAAAATCACAGGGTGGCCGTTCAACGTAAATGGACGGTAGAGCTTATCCATGATTTTCTGTGCATCGTCGCTATCTACACCAACCACAATACGGTCCGGTTTCATAAAATCGTCAATGGCAGCACCTTCTTTCAAGAACTCTGGGTTCGAAGCTACATCAAAGTCGAAGTCAACGTAGCGCAAGTCTAAAGCATTTGTCACGGTGCCACGTACCTTTTCAGCCGTACCCACAGGAACGGTAGATTTAGTGATGACCACAAGGTAATCGGTCATGGTTTTTCCGATCTGGTCTGCTGCAGCGAGTACGTACTTCAAATCTGCGGAGCCGTCCTCTCCGGGTGGCGTACCCACGGCAATAAATGCAGCTGCCGAACCTTGGATGGCTTCGCTTAGTTGCGTCGAGAAGTTCAAGCGGCCCTTGGCATAATTGCGCTCGACAATCTCCTTTAAGCCCGGTTCATAGATCGGAAGGATGCCATTCTTTAGGCCGTTAATCTTCTTCTGATCAATATCTACACAGGTTACCTCGATGCCCACATCCGATAGACATGCGCCCGTAACTAAACCTACATAGCCAGTGCCGATTACTGTAATCTTCATATTGTAATGGTTTGTACCGTTCTTTTGGTTCGGCTAAAATACATTATTGAGGATGATGTCTATAGTGTAAATTGCAGCCTTAACGCTGAACATGAGAATTAACGTCAGATTTACTGAAATATTCGTCTTTTCCTTGCTGTTTTTTTCGGCCAAGGCCCAACGAACAACAAAGGACAGTACGCGTACTGTTCAACTTTGGGGATTATCCGTTGGGGCCTACCAGCCCTTGGCGGATATGTCAGAGAATTACCGGTCTTTTGCTTCAGCCGAGGTAGAATACTTAAAGAAGAATCAAGACGGCATTATTACCGGGGTCACTTTTAAGGCGCTGTATGGTAATTCAGTGAAAGATGCAGCATCCATTTTTATGAATCTTACCGACGATGAAGGCAATTTTCTTGGCGTAAATGGTGAATTCGCCACCATTCAAGCCGGTTTGAGCGGGGGTCAGCTGCTTTTTCAATTTGGCAAACTTTTTAAACCTCAGTACAATCCTAATTCTGGATGGGTTTTTATGGAGGGACTAGGTTTAGGGCAGCATAAAATTGGCCTTCGCGACCAGCGCGGTACCTTACCACAACTTCAAAGCCCTTTCCTAGAGGGGTACGATAGGCTACACATAGGTGTCTACTCGAATACTTCACTTCGTTTCTTGAATTTGGATAATTACGAACGAGTGAATTGGTCCGCGAGTCTGCATACAAACTTGGGTATCAGTCAAAATATTCGAGGCTTTAACGTTGATCTCGCAACGAGCGATACCAAGATGAAGTTTGATGCGTTTATTGGAGGCTCGATTACTTGGTTTATTCCCGTTTATGCGAAGCAGGAGAGTTTCTATCTTGTGGATTAATGATTGTATATCCAATTCTTTCAAATATTGTCTTCGGACTTTGGCGCAGTTTTGCTAAAGAGGACAGTTGGGTGGCTAACGTCCAAAGAGACAATGGTTGGAAACAGTGCACGCCACTTGCTGGTAAGGTGGTCTGGATGCATTGTGCATCGCTTGGTGAATTTGAAATGGGTCGTCCAGTATTGGAGCAATTCCTTGACTCAGAGCCCAGTTGGAAAGCTGTAGTTACCTTCTTCAGTCCTTCTGGTTATGAGCCCCGCAAAAACTACCAGGGTGCCCAGGTGCATTATCTACCCATAGATACACCTTCAGAGGTTAAAAAGTGGCTTTCCTATTGCAACCCTGCACTAGCGCTATTCGTCCGCTACGATTTATGGCCAAATCACGCAGCGGGTTTACGCCGCCGCGGCGTGCCGACGGTCATAATGGCAATGAGTGCTTCCAAAGTTCCTTGGTATCTAAAGCGCACAATACCGTTGATTCGTAAAACGTTTCAACATGCTGTCATGACTTGGGGCATGATTAGCGATAAAGATGCAGCCGTGATGAGCATTGCGGGAATTCATTCGGAGGTTCTAGGGAATCCAAAATACGATTATGCCGCTGGATTAGTCGAGGTCGAAGCGAATACAAAATTTAAAACTTGGAAACAGGCGCAGCAAAAGCCAATATTGCTTGTCGGTAGTGCTCATGCAACAGATTGTATTGCCTTAAACGGTGTAGACCTTTCGAGCTATTCAATATGGATTGTTCCACATGAAATCAACAAATCAGGAGCGCTAAGTAAAACGTTAAAGCGGTACAATCCTGGGCAGGTACTCGAGAGTACCGTCGATGAGCCTACAGCAACGGATGTTTTACTAGTCCCCGAATTTGGCGTCCTAACAGGACTGTATTCCTTGGCCGATGGGGTACTTATTGGTGGTGGTTGGGAAAAAGCCACGCATAATGTTTTGGAGGCTACGGCTCAAGGAAAAGTCGCAGCCTGCGGTCCCAACTGGAAAAAGATTGCAGAGAACCACGAATTGGTGAGCAACGGGTATCTGTTCCCAATAGAATCCAATGCGGATTTCATTCAGTATTTAGCTCGTGTAGGGACAGAAGAATTGGCCAATACCGGAAAGCAAGCCCAAATGTGGATGCTTGACCAGCGCGGTGCCGCCAAAAAAATTGTAAAAGTCTTAGAAAAGGCCGTTCAACTCTGAGTCAATCTGCTGGATGATTTCGCCGAGATCTTCAGGGTTCTCTGGGAATTTATTCTTGTCCACATTGATGATTAAAACTTTACCTTTATCGTAGGTATTGATCCAAGCCTCGTAACGCTCGTTCAACCTTCTTAAGTAATCAATGCGAATGCTGTTTTCGTAATCACGACCACGTTTTTGAATATGATCAACCAAGGTAGGAACAGAAGCACGCAGGTAAATAAGCAAATCTGGTGCTTGCAGGTTCTTCTCCATTATCTCGAATAAACCTTTGTAGCTGTTATAATCACGAGCAGTCATTAATCCCATGGCATGCAAGTTTGGCGCGAAAATATGAGCATCTTCATAGATGGTTCTGTCCTGAATGACATCCATGCCGTCCTCACGAACCTTAATTACTTGCTCGAAGCGGGAACGAAGGAAATAAATCTGAAGATTAAAGCTCCAGCGCTGCATTTCTTCGTAGAAATCGTCCAAATAGGGATTGTCGTCTACATCCTCGTACTGTGCTTCGTATTTATAATGCTTGGCTAACAAACCTGTTAGCGTTGTTTTTCCAGAACCAATATTTCCTGCGATTGCTAAGTGCATGGGTTGTATTTTTGTATCCGCAAAGTAATAAAACTGAAGCAAGGAACGATGAAAATTGACAACGTAAAATCGCACATCGAAACCGTCCGCCAAGAACTTATTGATCACGAAGCTTTTTTATGGGTGAATAACTTAGAAAAAGTAAGGGTTTTTATGGAAAGCCATGTTTGGGCCGTTTGGGATTTTATGGTTCTGTTAAAAGGCCTTCAGCGCCAGTTGACCTGTGTGGATACCTATTGGGTACCTAACGGAAATCCTGAAGTACGTCGACTGATCAATGAAATCGTCTTTGGTGAGGAAAGCGATATTGATCAAAATGGTAATGCTGTGAGTCATTTCGAACTCTATGTACAGGCAATGGCAGAGGCCGGTGCCAATATCACGCCAATTTTGACGTTCATCGAAGATCTTAAAAAAGGTGCCGATCCCAAATTGGCTTTGCGTCAAAGTGAGGCGCCTGAAGGGGCGAAGAAGTTCGTGCTTTCGACTTTAGAAATTGTAGAACGAGGTTCTACATCCGAAATGGCTGCGGTTTTTACCTTTGGCCGAGAGGATTTGATTCCAGATATGTTTATCGAAATTGTTCGTAATCTCAAGGAAAAATTTCCTACGGAGTTAGGACTGTTCACCTATTACCTCGAACGTCATATTGAAGTAGATGGTGATGTGCATGGTGCTTTGGCAGAACGTATGGTAACAGAACTTTGTGCAGAAGATGAATCGGAATGGAACCAAGCCACGGTGAGTTCGGAGAAGGCTCTAGGTCATAGAATTGAACTATGGACTTCTGTGATTAAGCGTTACGAAGCGCTTCATTCAGCTCAAGAAATTCTGTAATTAGCTTCCTTTCGTTGCTTAGGCGAGGGATTTTATTCTGGCCACCAAGTTTATTTTTGTTTCTAAGCCATTGGTGAAAGAGTCCATTCTTAGCCTCCACTAGTTGTAGGGGTTGCAATAGTATGTTGCCAGCGCGCTTTGCGGCATAGTCCGAATTCAATAATTGTAACTCTTGATCCAATTCTACGGCGAAAGCAGCCAGATCTTTCGGTGGTGTCTCAAATTCCACAACCCATTGGTGAGCACCGCCTTCTTTCCCCTCCATAAATATGGGCGCGGCATGAAAATCACGAACCGAGCTTTTGTGCGAATTACAAGCTCTGGCTATGGCCTCCTCGGCGTTGGTGACTATGACCTCTTCACCGAAGGCATTGATAAAGTGGGCTGTTCTGCCGCTTACCTTAATGCGGTAGGGCTTTAATGAGGTAAAGCGAACCGTATCTCCTAAAATGTAGCGCCACAGACCACCATTTGTGGTAATGATTACAGCATATTCGGTATTAAGTTCAACCTCACTTAGCGAAACTGTGATGCTGTTTTTACCGTTGAATTCTGACATAGGTATGAATTCATAGTAGGTACCGCAACAGGTTAGTAATAATAATCCATCGAAATCCGGATTGTCTTGCACGGCAAAAAAACCTTCGGAAGCGTTGTAATTCTCCATGAATGTGACTTGATTCCCGGGCATCAGTGCTCTAAATTGATCTTCGTATGGTGCGAAATTCATACCGCCGTGGGCAAATAATTCAAGATTTGGCCAGACCTCAAGGAGATTTTCCGTGCCCGTGCGTTCAATGACTTTGTTAAAGAGAACTAAGAACCAACTGCTCACGCCCCAAAAGGAGGTGATGTTTTGGCTGATTACTTCGTCCAATATAGCGTCTATTTTCTCCTCCCAATTGCTCATTAGTGCAGTCTCATTACTTGGGGCACTCCTAAATTCTGCCCACATGGGCATGTTTTGGATAAGGATCGCACTAAGATCGCCAGAGTTGCTCTTCCCGTGTGAGGCAATCTCGGTGGAACCCCCCAAGCGAAGTCCCAAGCCTTCAAAGAGCTTTGAGGATGGGTTGTGATTGAAGTAGAGAGCAAGTTCTATCCTTCCACCATTGATATGCGTGCCTTCGAGGCTCTCCTTAGGAACAGGAATGTATTTGGATACGCCGCTCGAGGTTCCGCTGCTTTTGGCGTACCATTCCACTTTTCCGGGCCATAGAACATCTTTGCCCCCTTCACGCATTTCTTCAATATAAGGCTTGAGATCTCCGTAATCACTTAATGGCACATTTGCTACAAAGTCCTGAAAGGATTGGATTTTATCAAAATGATGCAGCTGGCCATAGCGCGTATTTTTAGCCTTTTCAATAAAGTCCATAAGGATATACTCCTGACGCTCGATTGGCCGTTCATTAACTTCGAACAGCTCCTCCACATATTTGCGCAGAGTAGATTGCAATACTTTATTTACAAGCGAATAAAACACGTTTAAATGACGGCTTTTTTATGTTTCGAGTTAACTTCATCGTACCCAACTAAAATAACTGAAAATGCAATTTGAAGGTACACTGCGTAAAATGTCTACGAATTTTGGATCTACGGTTCGTTATAGTTTAAGAATAGGTGAAGATTTACTGTTTATGAATAGGCTCTTAGGAACTATCGTGCGCATAGAATTTAGTGGGGAATGCCACTGTATTTGCGGGAAGGTTAATTCTAGCTTCTTCAGAATGAATTTTTGTCGAGAATGCTTTTTTACGCGTCCCGAAGCTTCGCCTTCCATCTTAAAACCGGAGTTAAGTAAGGCGCATCTCGGTATCGAGGAACGTGATTTAGAGTTTGAAAAGCGTTTACAGCTGCAGCCGCACTACGTTTACCTCGCTAAAACGAATCGAATTAAAGTGGGTGTGACTCGAAATACACAGATGCCTTACAGGTGGATGGACCAAGGTGCTAAAAGTGCTATGATCTTACTCGAAGTACCCAATCGTTACCTCGCAGGAGAGGCAGAAGTTGCTCTTAAGGACCATTTTAAAGATAAAACCTCATGGCAAGCTATGCTCAAAGACCTGGGTACCGACGATGACCTAGGCGCAGCCTATGAACGGGCAGCACAAGTCTTACCAACGTCTCTCAAACAATACTTGTGTCAACATCCAGAGGAGTGGCACATGAATTATCCAATACGCCATCAGATTGACAAGGTTAAAAGCATTAGCTTCAAAGCAGCTGGAGATATCCTAGAGGGTGAACTTTGGGGTATCCGCGGGCAGTATTTGATTACGTCTACGGGAGTATTCAATGTACGTTCACACACAGGCTATCTGGTAAAGTTAGAAGTTGGCTAAAGCCTTATTTCCTCACCGATTGTGAGCTTAAAATACCGACGTGCCCAAGCCATAACCCCATAGAAAATAACGGTGTCTAAGGCAGCACAGATAACTTTGAAGAGCCATCCGTCTAAAATGTAGCCGCTCATCGTTGACCAAGATTCTACCCCTACGAAAAGCACCACTACGACAAGGGTTGTATCTACCCCTTGCGAAAGCATAGTCGAAAAGTTGTTGCGAACCCAAAGCTTCTTACCAGCAGTCACTTTCTTCCAAAAGTGGAAAAGGCGAACATCAATTAATTGTGCAAATAGATAGGCAAACATAGAGGCGGCAATTACGCGCCAAGCATTTCTAAAGACGGTATTAAACATACCATCATCTACGGGGGAGCCATCGATGGCTGGAAATTGTGCACCCAACCAAAGGATTAACAATACGAACAAGCTCGCCACGAGTCCCGCTAAGACCACATGTGTTGTGCGTTTCTGCCCGTAGAGTTCACTGAGAATATCAGTAATTAAGAAGGTAATCGGATAGGGCAATACCCCTGCACTTATAACAAAAGTTTTAAAGCCTAAATCAAGGCTGATGAATTTATTTGCGATGAGGTTGCACGTAATCAAGGCAGCAATAAATAGTGCGCCCAAAATGTAATACATACGTTCTGCTACGAGTCTATTTTTGGCCATTATAGATTTCTAAATGCAGGGTCTAATTTTGCTTGTATCCCAGGATTCTCGCTCAATTCTATCAGATCTTGAATTATTGGATCTTCAATAATTTTTGTCGTCAACGCGTTATTAGTTTTGCTTATTCTAGCCATCATACCGGAGAACGAATCCAGGTATTTCTCTAAACCTGTTTTCTGGACAGGCAGTTCATAAATACGGTAGGCATCTAAATCTGCTTCACCTGCCGCAAACGCGATTGCATCTGAGAGGTTGCCCTCGTAATCAGCAAGTGCATTTTCGACTGCATCTGTGCCTGTCCAAACACGGCCGCCACAAAGTGGCATTAGATACTCCATTTCTATGTTTCTGCCTGCAGCTACTTTGCTGGTAAAGTCTGCGTACCCTTTATCAATCATCTTCTGTAAAATGGCATATTGCTCTTGTGAAGGGTGTTTATAGAGATTGGGAAAGTTTGCCAAAGGATGCGTCTGAACTTCTTCAACATTAAGCCCTAATGTTTTACTCATCAGTTGCTCGGCAGTAAATAGGCTCATAAAAATCCCGATACTACCTGTTACTGTGGAGCTGTTGGTGAAAATGGCATCTGCATTGCAGCTGATGTAGTATCCTCCCGAAGCAGCGTAGTTCGCCTGACTGACAATTAAAGGCTTTTCGATTTTTTCAATGGCATGATGAATCATGTCTGAGGTCAAGGCACTCCCGCCGGGGCTGTTGACGCGCAGAACGATGGCTTTCACCTTGACGTTATTTTCTGCCTTTTCAAGTGCCTTAATAATGTTTCGAGTTCCAATGGTGCTCTCGTTACCAGATCCATTTCCAATCGTTCCGTTGGCATAGATAACAGCAATTCTATCGGTAGAGGTGCCCTTGCTTAGTCCAGCGGCATAGTTTTCCCAGCTGTACAATTCATAGCGCGATTCTAGATCCTCCATTAAGTCCTCTTTGTAGGCGAGCTTCTCCACTAGACCAACGTCTTGGGCACCCTTTGCATCCATGCCGACCCAATTATTGGCGCAGGAATCCAAGGTGTTCGAATCGATGCCTTTGAACTGTTCAAAGCCGGCACTTAAAAACGACCAAAACTGGTCAGTGAGGTTAGCGAGTTGCAACCTGTTTTCAACACTCATTTCTGAGCTGATATAGGGCTCTACAGCGCTTTTGAATTTGTTTCCTGTTCCACGTACCACCAAGGGTTCAATCCCAAATTTGTCAAAGAAATCTTTGTAGTAAGTGCTAGAGATGCCAACACCTCTGATGTCCATTATTCCCCCGGGATGTAGCACTGCAGTGTCGCTCAATGCGCTGATGTAGGCGCCTTTCTGCGTATAATATTCACCGTAGGAGTAAATAGGTTTACCACTCTCTTTGAATGCGATGAGGTATTCTCCGAGCTCTTCAAGCATGCCGTAGCCGGCAGCAAAAGCGCCGTGTTCGATAAGAAGCCCTGAGACTTGATTGTCTGTGGCTGCTTTTTCCAACCCTAGTCGTAGGTCGTTCAGCGCTATACCGCCGATATCTTGACCCAAAATTTCACTGTTCAAGGCAGCAAAGGGGTCGTCCACAGTGCGCTCAACAAGTTCACCACTAAGGTTGATTTTTAGCAGACTGTTGTCCTTTATCTTTGGTACTCCTTCGTCTGAAGAGGCAGCAACCCCGATTAAGAGCACAAAGCCCAATATGGTGAGTGTAATAAGTGCAGCAATCGTGGCAAAGAAGGTGGTAAAGAATGATTTCATGTATATTGGTATAATCTTAATAGGTACGAATTTAGGCGATAAATACGGGAATTTAGAATTGGCCCGGAAGGAACTCCAAGAGCATCTTAACATTCCTCGCGCAGGTGCCATTTACCAGACGCCGCCGTGGGGTTATGAGAGTTCAGAAGATTATTTGAACCAAGCTTTAGAGTTTAAAACAAAGCGAAATCCTGAAGCGGTAATGAATTTGTGTCTAGCCACGGAAAAAAGTATGGGTCGTGTGCGCAGCGGCAACGGATATGCAGACCGCCCAATAGATATTGATATTCTTGCTATTGATGGAGTTACGAGTAACACAGAATTACTTGAAGTGCCTCATCCAAGGCTGCACTTGCGGAAATTTGCTTTGATGCCGCTCGCGGAGCTATGGCCGGATTGGAAACACCCGCTCTTACACCTGACGGTAGAACAGCTTTTGGAACAATGCACGGACCCGGTGGATCCGGTAATTATTTTGCAGTGAGTCCTTTGTGAATTTCAAACAAAGCTATGCCTGCGCTCACGCTAACATTGAGGCTGTGTTTGGTGCCGAATTGTTTTATTTCAATCACATCATCACAAGTATCTACGACCGATTGTTGGACGCCCATAACTTCGTGACCAACTACTAAGGCGGTGGGGCCTTGTACCTGGTAATTTCTCAAATCAATGCTGTCCTCAGCCTGTTCTAACGCCGCGATACGAAAGCCTTTCTCTTTTAATGACTGGATGCACCTGAGGGTATCGTCGACCCTAGTCCAAGCTACGGTTTGTGTGGCTCCCAATGCCGTTTTTTCAATTTCGTGATGTCCGGGTTCTGGAGTCATACCGCAGAGGTAGATGCGTTCGGCTAGAAAACAGTCGGCCGTTCGGAATATGGATCCAACGTTGTGCATGCTTCTAATGTTGTCTAAAATGAGTACCATTGGGGTTTTTCTTGATTGTGCAAATTCTTCAGGCGTTAATCTTCCCAATTCGTTATTTCTAAGTTTTCTCATCCGATAGACTCTAAGTACATTTGCGTTTGACAAAGAAAGAGATAAATGGCCAAAAAATCGGGAAAGAAGCAAACACCTATGATGCGTCAATTTGACGAGATCAAAGCAAAGCATCCCGAAGCACTGCTGCTCTTTCGTGTCGGCGATTTCTATGAAACCTTCGGCAGGGATGCTGAGAAGGCTTCGAAAACCCTAGATATCATCTTGACTAAAAGATCCAACGGATCGGCCTCGGAAGTCGCCCTAGCAGGGTTCCCACACCACGCGCTGCAGACCTATTTACCAAAATTGGTGAAAGCAGGTCACAGGGTGGCTATTGTAGAACAGTTGGAGGATCCAAAAACAGTTAAGGGATTGGTCAAGCGCGGTGTAACCGATATGATTACACCAGGGATAAATCTCAATGCAGATTTACTTTCGGGAAAAGAGCATAATTATTTGGCGGCACTTTATCCGGCAAAAAAGGGACCTTGGGGATTAGCAATCATTGAAGTGAGCACGGGATCTTTTCATTATGCCGAGCACAATGAGACTGAAATTCTCAGTGCTTTGAGCTCTTATAATCCCAAAGAAATTATCCATCCTCGAGACATGGAGCGCGGACTTCGAAAGAAGTTGGAAGAAGATTATTACCTCTTTGGTATTGATGCTTGGGCTTGGCAAGAGACCTATGCTTTTGAGCAACTCACGACACATTTTCAAACCATCAGCTTGAGCGGTTTTGGATTAGAAAAAGGGAGTGCAGGTGCCATTGCTGCTGGTGCTGTATTGCACCACCTTAAGCGCAGCGAATACAGTTCGCTCGACCATATCGCAAGTATTTCGCGCATTTCATTGGACGATTTCATGTGGTTGGACGCTTTTACCGTTTCCAACCTAGAACTGTTCGCTTCAAATGCCCCAGGGGGTGCAACGACTCTCGATATTATTGATAAGACCATCAGTCCTTTAGGTGGTCGATTGCTTCGTACATTTTTAGCACTTCCACTGCTCAATATTGAAACCATAAACAAACGTCACAATGCGGTTGAAGCATTGCTCGAAGAGCCCCACTTAATGGATGCATTATCTGATGCCCTCAAGGGAATGCCGGATATCGAGCGCCTGTGCAGTCGAGTGGCCACAGGGCGCATCAGTCCGAAGGAGATGGCGCGGTTGCGCGAGGCTTTGAAACAGAGCGCGGCGGTTGTGAAATTGGTCCAAGAAAAATCTTGGGATCATCCGGAGCACTTGCCCGATGTACTTGCACCGCTCCACCAAGAATTAGCTGATGCTTTGGTGAAAGATCCTACGGGTATTATAGGTAAAGGGGAGGCATTGCAAAGTGCCTATGACACTGAGTTGAGCCGATTGAGAGGATTACTTAAAGATGCTACAGGAACGCTTGAGGCCATTCGAGCCCGCGAGGCCGAAGCGACAGGTATTCTTTCTTTGAAGCTGGCTTTTAACAATGTTTTCGGGTACTATTTAGAGGTTCGAAACTCACATAGAGACAAGGTTCCGCAGGAGTGGCATCGAAAGCAAACGTTGGTCAATGCAGAGCGCTACATCACGGATGAGCTCAAAAAGTTCGAGGCAGAAGTGCTCGGTGCCGAGGAACAGATTAAAGCCATCGAGCTGCGTTTATTTGCCAATGTTGTAGAAATGACCAAAGAGCATCTTAGTACGCTTCTTCTACTCGCCCGTTGGGTGGCAACCACAGATGTACTCTTGAGCTTTGCTGAAGTTGCCAAGCGCTACAAGTATTGCCGTCCAACCTTTACTGAAGAGGCTAATATCGAAATAGAACAAGGTAGACATCCGGTCATCGAGCGTATGTTGCCTGAAGAGCAGCCCTATATAGCCAACGGTATAGCGCTGCAAAAAGAGGAGGCCTCCATTGCCATGATTACCGGCCCTAATATGAGCGGTAAAAGTGCCCTCTTACGACAGGTGGCTCTCATTCAGATTTTGGCACAGATAGGGAGTTATGTCCCTGCGGCGGCGGCTTCGTTGCCGATCATAGACCGTTTGTTTGTTCGTGTAGGTGCCTCGGACAACCTCAGTAAGGGGGAAAGTACTTTCATGGTGGAAATGAATGAGACGGCAACCATTCTCAACAATGTATCTAAGCAATCGTTGGTGATTCTCGATGAGATAGGTCGCGGTACATCTACTTTTGACGGGGTGAGTATCGCCTGGGGGATTGCAGAATACTTACACCAGCACCCGTTTTCACCGCTAGTGCTATTTGCTACACACTACCACGAGCTCAATATTATGTCAAAAACTTTCAGTAAGGTGCGTAACTACCATGTGGCTGCGGAAGAGCATCAGGGGGAGATTGTGTTTACTCGTCAACTTAAAGAGGGTGGAACGGCCCACAGCTTTGGTTTACATGTCGCCAAACTAGCGGGTATTCCGGGGTATGTGCTGAACAGAGCAGAAAGCGTTTTGAAGGAATTGGAACAGTCGAAATCGAAAGGAGAGGGAGCACCAGAAACTCGCGCCTCTGGCCAATTAAATTTCTTCACTTTGGATCGTCCAGAATTGGAAGAATTGTCCGATGAAATTGAAAATATGGATGTTAACCAACTCAAGCCTATAGAGGCTTTGATGCTCTTAAATACCTTCAAGGAAAAACTTTCAAAAAAATAGGTGTTGCTGTTGCAATAAATTAAAAGGGCTGTATATTTGACCACCCTAACGCGAAAGTAGCTCAGCTGGTAGAGCACGACCTTGCCAAGGTCGGGGTCGCGGGTTCGAATCCCGTCTTTCGCTCAAAGACCCTCCTTCAAGCGGAGGGTTTTTTGTTGGAGCCCCGGTGGTGGAATTGGTAGACACGCCGGACTTAAAATCCTGTGGACAGTAATGTCCGTGCCGGTTCGACCCCGGCCCGGGGCACA
>MDTG01136711.1_pt1 | contig 28722 bp, 24 predicted proteins | sample 811421 | NCBI WGS metagenome assembly MDTG01 (sample SAMN05326645, study PRJNA326480) | marine metagenome | isolation source: seawater | place: Pacific Ocean: South East | collected 2011
TCGAGCCGCGGCCGCTCTTGGCCGCGGCGGTCTCGAGCAGCACCACCACGTTGCGCAGCTTCTCGGCGGGGTGCTCCATGCCGGGGAGCAGGCGCAGGCCCTCATAGACCTGGTCGGCCAGGCGGCGCGCCTCGATCAGCTCGCTCTCGACGGCCTCGAAGTCCTTGTCGACCCGGACCCGCCCCTTGGGGTCGCGGTCGGGGTGGATCCGCTTGTAGCCCGCCCGGGCAGCCCGCCGGGCCGCCTCCAGCGTGTCGGCGTAGACGTGCCCCGCGTCCGCCCCGTCGTGCTTGACCGCCCAGCGCTTCACCGCCTCCGTTGTACTCGGCGGAGCCGGGTTCTGCTGGCTACCGGAAGAGGACCGGCGCCAGCACCTTGGCCACACGCTCGACCTTCTCGGGCACGGGGAGCATCTCCTCGAAGGGGTCCCAGCGCTCGACCAGCAGGTCGCGGCGGACCTCGAGGGTCAGCACCTGGCCCGGGTAGCTCGCCGACCACTGGTAGCCCAGGGCCGCCGGGACCAGGCAGTAGGTGTCGTTGGCGACGGCCTGGAAGCCCGCGGCCGCGAAGCCAGCCAGGAGGGCCTCCTCGGCCCCGGGCGGAGCGAAGAGCGTCCCCTCCTTGTCGCGGGTCAAGAGGTCGACCTCGGCCCGCGGCTGGCGCTGGTCCGCCTGCTCGGGGGCGTAGGCCCAACGCAGGCGCTCGACGATGTCGGCGTCGACGCGCTCGATCGGGAGCGTGTCGGGGCCGTAGGTGTGGGGCACCAGCGCGCGGCCGCCTTCGCCGCACACGGCGCCGTAGGCCTGCGCTACCGCCTGGACGTAGGTCCGGTGCAGGTCGAGCAAGAGCGCGAGGTCCCGCTCGTCGGTCACGTAGCTGGGCACGCCCGCCGTCAGCCCGCCCGAGGTCAGCTCCGTCCCCTCGAAGTCGGCGGGGCGGTTGCAGTCGACGAAGGTCCGCGGCAGCAGGCAGCGCAGGATCAAGGCCGCGCGGGTCGGCTGGGCCTCGAGCGCCAGCTGCGCGGCGGCGCGGCCGTAGGACCAGGCTCCCACGTCGGTGTTCATGTGGAAGAAGCAGTGCAAGTCGGCCGGCAGCTCACCCTGGAGGCGCGCCCGGAGCGCGTCGTAGTGGCTGCGTCGATCCGCGCCGTGAGGGACCTCGACCAGCAGGTCGGGGAGCGCGTCGGCCGGCGCCTCGGCGCCGCGCAGCAGCTCGACGTCGAGGACGCCGTCGATCGAGGTGGGGAGCGGGGGAGCCGTCACGGGGCCTCCTGGTGGCGGGGCGAGAGGATGCGCTTCGGGCACGGCCCGCGCAAGCGCGCGCGGCGCAGCGCGGAGCGACAGAGGGACCTTGAAGGAGCGCTCGCCAGGCGTCATCGTCTGCATATGCAGACCTGTCGGTCTCTAGTCCTCTCCGCGCTCTCGCTGCTGCTCCTGCCGACCCTGGCTTGGGCTCAGTCGGACGAGGTGCTCTTCGTGCGGGGCGACGGCCAGCCGCCTCAGTCCTACACGGACTCAGGCGACGAGGCGATCGTCAACCAGCTCACCGCCCTGGGCTATCAAGTCACGGTGGTGCAGGACTCGGCGGTCAGCCTGTCCGACGCCCAGGGCAAGGCCCTGGTCGTGATCTCCGAGACGGTCTCGTCGGGGAGCGTGGCCTCCGGGCTGGCCCCGATCGACCAGCTCCCCGTCGCCATCCTCTGCCTCGAGCCCTACCTCCTCGACGACCTGCGCATGACGGGCACGGCGAACTCGCGGACCACGCCCGCCGCGGCGGCCAGCGGCGGGATCGACAACGGCGACTGGGGCAACGCCCCGCCCCACACCCAGATCTACGTGGTCGACGCCAGCCACCCCTTGGCCGCTGGCTTCAGCGCGGGCTTCAACACGATCAGCCCGACCCCCGTCGAGCTGGGCTTTGGCGTCCCCAACGGCAACGCGCAGGTGATCGCGACCCTGGACGACCCGGCCAACCCCGCCACCCCCGCCCCGGCCTGGTGGAACCAGGACCAGGCGCCTGCGCCGGCCCTCGGTCAGCGCGCGGCGATCTTCGTCTACGAAGCTGGCGCCGGGTTGGTCGGCGGCGCGCCAGCCCCCGCGCGGCGCGTCGCCTGGTTCGGGCGCCACGGCGCCGCGCCAAACCTCACCCCGGCCGGCCTCGGAAACCTGGTCGCCGCGATCGACGGGACGGGCGGGTTCAAGCGGATCCAAAGCGGGAGCTGGAGCAACGGAGCGAGCTGGGAACCGAGCGGTGTGCCCACCGCGAGCGACCAGGTATTGGTCTACGGCGCGGCGGCGCTGAACCCCGGCGGCGCGACGGTGCGGGGCTTCGCCCTCCGGCCCGGGCTGGACCTGACCCTGACGAGCTCGCTCAGCGTCAGCGAGGACGCGGTCCTGCGCGGCCGGTTGGTGGTGCCGGCGGGGGTCACCCTCACGGTCCAGGGAGAGCTCGAGCTCCCCGCGGGGGCGACCCTCGAGCTCCAGGGCGGGGCGCTCCAGCTCGGCGCGCGGCTGCGGGTCGAGGGCACGCTCGTCCTCTCGGGCGGCGCCACGCTGGGCGCGAGCGGCGCCGCTCGCGTCGACCTCGAGGTCGCGGGCGCGCTCGAGGTGAACGGCGCCTCCTTCAGCGGATTGGACGTCGACGGGCTGCACGTGCTCCCGGGCGCCGAGCTGCGCCGCTTGCGCAACGCGGCCTTCAGCGGGATCGACCCGGACGGGGCGGCGTCCTTCCTGACGATCGAGGCCGCCAGCCTGAACCTCAACGCCCCGGGCTGCACCTTCGCGGCGCGCAGCGGCGGCCAGGCCAACGTCGAGCTGATCGACAGCGACGGCGGCGGCGACGTGGTGCTCAACCTCGAGCACCGCGGCAGCAACGGCGCGGGAGCCGGCCCCGCCTACGAGCGCGAGGTGAACGGGGCGGCGCTGAACTGGGTGTGGGGCGCGCCCGACACCACCGCGGGGACCGCCGTGGGCTTCCCCCAGGTGGCCTACGACCTGAACACCTTCGCGCTCTACGCCACCTACGTCTCCTTCCGCGACGTGGACTCCGCCGGCAACGACCGGATCTACGTGTTCGACAGCGGCGAGCAGGGCAACGACCAGGGCTACGGGTTCCGCGTCACGCCCGCCCAGGGCGAGCTGATCGGGATCTGGTGGGACACCCTGCCGGGCACGGGGCACGTGGTGTGGGCCACGACCGACTCGGGTCGCCTCCTGCGCTGGACCGACAGCGGCGCGGGCAGCTCGCAGACCCCCAGCCTCGACCTAGCCGCGGGCGGGGTCGACGCCTTCACCTCCCCGCCCTTGACCGACGGGACCCTGGTCTACGCGGCCGGCCTCTCGGGCGGCGCCCCGCGCCTGTTCGCCTTTCAGCAGAGCGACGGCGCCCTGGCCTGGAGCCTGCCGATCCCCCAGCCGATCACGAGCGAGCTGGCGGCTGAGCTAGACCTCGCGGCTGGCGCGACCAAGGTCTTCGCGGGGGCCTCGGGCACGGGCGACGCGACCCCGATCGACGCGACCTTCCCCGGCGGCGCGAGCGAGGGCTTCAGCTACCTCGACGACACCTTCTACGGGACGAGCAACAGCGCCTGGGCCTTCGGGAGCACGCTGAGCGGCGGCGGCCAGGGCGGCGACGGCGCCCTGCGCGTGACCCTCGGCCAGCAGAGCAACGGGCAGGACGTCGACGACATGTCCGGCGGCTGGCGGACCAGCTTCAGCGTCCCCAGCGGCGCGACCGCGGTCAGCGTCCAGGTCACCTTCCGGGCGCGGATCACCAGCTTCTCCGAGACCAACGAGTTCGTCCAAGCCCTGCTCTCGGTGGACGGGACGCTCTACGGCAGCGGAGGAGCAGGAACTGCGCTGGCCTCGATCGACGGCGGGAGCGGCAACGGCAGCGGCTTCGAGAGCACGGGCTGGCAGACCCGGACCCTGAGCGTGCCGGCCACGGTCGGCAACCGCGTGCTGACGGTGGGCGGCTACTTGAACCAGCGCACCGTGAACAACGAGTACGCGCAGGTCGATATCGACCGGGTGCTCGTCACGGTTTCGATCCCCGGCGGCGTGCTCTACCGGATCGACACCATGACCCAAATGGTCGAGGTCAGCAGCTCGAGCCCCGCCGGCGCCGTGCGCGGCTCGCCCTTCCCCCTCTCGGGCACGGGCATGTGGGCCGCCGACGACCAGGGGCGCGTCACGGCGCTCGACCATACGGCCCTCGGCATGCCCGACCTCCCCGGCTGGCCGCTGCAGCCCAGCACCACGCCTGTGCTCGGCCACGTGTTCGTGGACTTCCTCTCCACGCCGGTGCGCGTGTTCTGGGCCAACGAGGCTGGGCAGGTGTTTGGCTACGACGGCGACGGCGCCGCGCTGGGCGGCTTCCCGGTCACCCCCCTCGGCAGCGAGGCGATCCGGGGCTGGCCGCTGCTCGACGTCGGCACGCTGTGGGTCGCCAACCAGGCGGGCGAGGTGGCCGCCTTCGCGGTCAACGCGCCCGGGGTCATCGTCTCGCCGGACTACCGCTTCGGCGCCAGCGTGCCTCGCCTGGCCCAGGGCTACGCGGTCGGCCGGCTTCAGCTGAGCAACGGCGCGGGCAAGTTCCTGATCCTGGAGCGCGAGTAGCCATAGCCCGTCCCGAGACGGCCAGGAAGCCGCTCTCCACCCGACCCGCCCGCTACAGCCCGTCTCGGAAGAGCGCCCGCAGGGCCGCGGCCAGCTCGCTGGCGTCGCGGAAGCGGGCCCGCGGAGGACGGGCCAGGCAGCGGCCCACGATCAGCTCGAGGGCTGGCGGCACCGGGACGAAGCGACTCGGCGGCGCCGGGTCCTGCCCGAGCACGCGGCTGGCGAGGGCCACGATCGTGGGGGCCTGGTGAGGCAGGCGACCGGTCAGGCACTCGTAGAGCAGCACGCCCAGGGCGTAGACGTCGGTTCGGGCGTCGACCTTGTGGCCGAGGAACTGCTCGGGCGCCATGTAGACCGGGGTCCCGAGCATTTGGCCGGTCACGGTCAGCTGGCCCGCGAGGCGCTGGTCGTGGGCGAGGCCGAAGTCGGTCACGCGCGGCGCGCCCGAGCGGCGGCGGTCGAGGAGCACGTTGGCGGGTTTGAGGTCGCGGTGCACGACCTGGGCCGAGTGGGCGGCCCCGACCACGTCGGCCACGGCGGCGATCAGGCGGGCGGCCTCGACCGGACGCAGGAAGCCCCGGCGCGCCAGCAGGTGGCGCAGGGTCTCGCCCTCGACCAGCTCCATCAGGCAGAAGAACTGACCCTCGTGGCAGCCCACGTGGTGGACCCGGACCACGCCGGCGTGCTCGACCCGCTGGGTGGTCACGGCCTCCTGGCGGAGGCGGAGCAGGCCCTCGGGGTCCGCGGCGCCGGGGTGGAGGATCTTGAGCGCCAGGGGGCGCTCGCCCTGGGCCCGGGCCTCGTAGACCACGCCGTTGGCGCCGCGCCCGAGCTCACGGGTCAGGAGCAGGTTGCCGAAGCGACGCGGGAGCGGCGCGTAGGCGGTGCGCTCCGCGTAGTTCGGCCGCATCGTCTCCTCGGCCGGCGAGAGGCGGATCGTGGTGTCCTCCATGATCGGCCGGCGCGCGCGCGGGTTGGGGAAGTGCTCGAGGTCGCCCTGGCAGCGCGGGCAGCGCAGCTCGCTCAGGGTCGAGAGGAAGGAGTAGGGCAGCCGCTCGGCGCAGAGCTCGCACACGAAGTGACCCTGGGCGAGGTCGCGCAGCAAGCCCGCCACGACCGAGCTGGGGACCTGGCGCTCGAGCAGGACCTGCGCCAGGGGCGTGTCGTCGCCCTCTTCACGCTGCGGCGGCTCTCCGAGCACGCCCTGGCTGCGGGCGAGGGCCAGCAGCGCTAGATCCTGAGCAGTTCCCATCCTGCGGATTCTAGGCAGCGAAGCGGGGCAAGTTTCATTGAGCGCGAAGTCGTTCTTCGAGCTCAGCGGACGCGCGCGTAGAGGTGCACGTCCATGCGCTCGGAGCAGCGGCTGGGGGCGCAGCAATACTGGCGGAGCGTGCCCTCTCGCGAGAAGCCAGCCTTCTCGAGCGCGCGCGCAGAGCCGAGGTTGGCCACGTCGCAGACGGCCCACAAGCGCGCCAGGCCCGCCGGGACCAGCAAGTGCTCGGCCAGCGCGAGCAGCACCTCGCTCATGACGCCCTGGCCCCAGTGCTCGCGCGCGAGCACGTAGCCCAGCTCGGCCTGCGGCCCGTCGCGGCGGCAGTCGAGCATGCCGAGGCCGCGCCCGTCGACGCGCCGCTCGATCACCCAAGGCGAGCGCCGCTCGCCCCAGCCGTCGAGGGTCTGCGCGAGGAAGGCCTCGGTCTCGCCGCGCTCGCGGTGGGGCGACCACACCAGGTAGCGGGTGACCTCGGGGTCCTGGGCGTAGTCGTCGAAGATCCACGCCGCGTCCTCGCGCCGGGGGGGACGCAGGGCGTAGCGCTCGCTCTCGAGGCGGACCGGCAGGGGGCTCGGCTCGAGCCCGCCCAGCTCGAGGTCGACCAGCCAGGCCTCGGGGCAGCGCGCGCGGACGCACTCCCCCGCCCAGTCGAACCAAGCGGGGCAGTCGTCGAGCACCGGCGCGTCGCCGCTGGCGACCACGCTGCCCGGCGGCGCCTCGCGCAGGACGGGGTCCGGGTCAGGGACGACCTCGACCTCCCAGGGCAGGCCCTCGTGCTCGGCGCGCTCACGGATCCGCGCGGCCAGCCGACCGGTGTTGCTGACGGGCGCGTCGAGGAGCCAACGCAGCGGCACCCCGCCCCAGCCCCGCTCGCGCAGGTCGAGGGCCAGGAGCTCGAGGGCTCGCTCGGTCGCCGCCGAGACGCGATAGGCGCCGTGGACCCCCGCCAGGTCGCGCAGGGTCCCGTCGAGGGTCGTGACCAGCACCCCGCCGTTGAGCGCGGTCTCGAGGGTGATCACGACGTTGAACCCGTCCACCCACACCGCCTCCGGCGCGGCGGCTCCCCGACGCTGGCGCCGCTCGGCCCGGGCCGCCTCGCGGCCGGCCCCGCTGGTGGCGCGCTTGATCGCCGTCCGCTGCCGCTCGCGCAGCTGGTAGCGGTCGCCGACCAGCTTGAGCGCCGACTTGAGCGCGTAGCCCCGCCGACGCAGCCAGCTCAGCTCGCGCGCGCCGCGGCGCAGGTCACCCAGCGCTGCGGGGGCGAAGAGCTGGGCGTCCTCGGGATGGGCTCCTCCACCTGGCATGGGGTCACGCTACAGGGAAGCGGGCGCAGCGGCACTGGGCTCTCTGCAGTCGTGCCCGTGCCCGGAAATGCGAAGCGCGCAGCGCTAGTCGGCGCGGCGAGCGACTCGGAAGCCGCTCGAGTTGTTCCGCCCGTTCGGCTGGACGCCCCGCCGCTCGAAGGTCACGAGGGACTGCATTCCCGACTGGTAGTCCCCGCCGCACTGCACGCGCAGGCGCCCCTCGGCTGGCCCCTCGGGGTCCCGCTGGGGGGTGCGCGGGAGAGGGCCGTAGCGGTCCTGCACGTATTCGCGCACGTTGCCGGCGCAGTTGAAGAGGCCGAAGGGGCTGCGTCCGCGCGGGCAGCTGCCGACCGGCGCCAGGCCGTCGTAGGTGTCGAGGGCGACCTGGGTGGTGAGGTTGGCGCGCGGGTCCCTGGCCAGGTTCGCCTTGGGGACCGGCTCGCCCCAAGGGTGGACCCGTCCCTTCGCGCCGCGAGCCGCGTAGGACCACTCGGCCTCGGTCGGGAGGCGGAGCCCCGCCCAATCGCAGTACTCGCTCGCGTCCTCCCAGCTGATCGTGTTGACCGGCAGGGCGAGGTGCTCGGGGTCCTCGGGGTCGATCGTGAAGCGCAGGGTCCGCGGCGATCCTTGGGGGTCGTCGTACTTGTCGTAGAGGAAGGAGAGCTCGGGCCGAGGTCGCTTGGTCTCGGCGCAGAAGCGCAGATACTGCCCCCAGCTGATCTCCTGCAGGCCAATGTAGAAGTCGCGCGTCAGGGTCACCTCGTGGGGGTGCGCCTCGCGCTGGCGCAGCTGTCGCCGGCGCTCCTCGTCGATCCCGTAGGTCCCGGTGCGGCCCTCATAGGCGCCCATGGGGAAGGTCCCCGCCGGGATCCGCACCAAGCGCGAGCCGTCGCGCCAGCAGGTGACCTCGGGCGCGGTGTAGCGCTGCTGGCGCGTCACCCGGCGCTCGAGGCGAGCGAGCTGAGCGCTGGCGACCCCGATCACCTCGATCGTGATCTGGTTCTCGAGGGGCGCGAGGGGCAGCTCGTAGCGCAGGTCGAGCTCGTCGCGCGGCCGGAGGACCTTGCGCAGGGGCCGCTCCTCGCTCGCGGCGCTGCGGGTGATCACGACCTGGCGGGCGTCGTCGTTGAGGTGCAGCACGAGGGGCAGGGTCGCGGCGTAGGTCGTCGCGGGCAGGGGCGCGGGCTCGAGGCGCAGGGGCGGGCGCGCGGCCGGCGCGCTGGCCTGGGTGCCTCCACCGCCCGCCTCGCCGCTCTGCCCGCGCGCCGCGAGGGCCAGCGCGCCGCCGACCAGGGCCAGCGTGACCAGCGCCGCCAGGATCGCCAGCGGGCGGCGCGAGGTGTCGAGCGACTCGCCCCGGCGCAGGCGCGCGAGGACCTCCGCCAGCTCGCTCATCGTCACCCAGCGGTCGTCGGGCGACTTGGCCATGGCCTTGAGCACGACCCGCTCGATCTCGACCGGGACGCGCGGCGCGTGGACCGAGGGGGCCGAGGGCGCGCGCATCGCGACGTCGCGCATCACCTCGTGCATGGGCCCGTCGAAGGGGGGCAGGCCGCTGAGGCAGTGGTAGAGGATCGCGCCCAGGCCGTAGACGTCGGTCCGCTCGTCCATGCTCGAGCGGTCGTCGAGCTGCTCGGGGGACATGTAGCTGAGGGTGCCGACCAACTGCCCGGTCTGGGTCAGCCGCTCCGAGCCCTTGACCCGCGCCACACCGAAGTCGGCGATCAGCGGCTCGTCCTCGCTGCTGAACAGGACGTTCTCGGGCTTGAGGTCGCGGTGCAGGATCCCGCGCTCGTGGACGTGGGCCAGCCCGCGGGCCAGGCCCTCACCGATCCGCAGCACCTCCTCGGCGTCGAGCGCTCCGTAGCGGTCGATTCGCTCCTGGAGGCTCTCTCCGGCCAGCTGGACCGCGATCCAGGGGCAGCCCAGGTCGTGGCCCGAGCCGTAGATCGTGAGCACGTTGGGGTGCTCGCCGGCGGCGCTCTGGGCCTCCGTCTCGCGCAGGAAGCGCTTGAGCGCCAGCTCGGAGCCCCCGGCCGACATGGCCTTGAGGGCCACCTCTCGGCCGCTGGGGTCCACCGCGCGGAACACCGCGCCCATGCTCCCCGCGCCGAGCTTCTCCCGCAGCACGTAGGGCCCGACCCGGGCCCCAGGCTGCCACTGCCACGCTCCATCCACGGCTAGAGGGTAGCGACTCGAGGTCGCTCGCTCCCGGGCCTACTTGGTGCCGAAGAGGCGGTCTCCCGCGTCGCCGAGGCCAGGCAGGATGTAGCCCTTTTCGTTCAGCTTCTCGTCGACGGAGGCGGTCCAGATGTCCACGTCGGGGTGGTGCTCGTGGAAGTGCGCGATCCCCTCGGGCGCCGCGAGCAGGCAGAGGAACTTGATCGCGCCCGGCTTGCAGCCCTTGATCCGGTCCACGGCGGCGACCGCCGAGTGGCCCGTGGCGAGCATGGGGTCCACCACGAGCACCTCGCGCTCGGGCAGCTCGTCGGGCATCTTGAAGTAGTACTCGACCGCGATCAGGGTCTTGGGGTCGCGGTAGAGGCCGATGTGGCCGACGCGCGCGGCGGGCATCAGGTCCTGGATCCCGCTGGCCAGGCCGTCGCCCGCGCGCAGGATCGAGACGACCACCAGCTTCTTGCCCTCGAGGACCGGCGCCTCCATGCTCACCAGGGGCGTCTCGATCGGCTCCTTGACCATGGGCAGGTCACGCGTGACCTCGTAGGCCATGAGCATCGAGATCTCGCGCATCAGCCGGCGGAAGAGCGCCGTCGGCGTCTCCTTGCGGCGCATCAGCGTCAGCTTGTGCTGCACGAGGGGGTGGTTGATGACGTGGACCTGGGGGTCGCTCATGGCTCCTCCGGTGGGGCGGCTCAGAATACCGTCCCGTCGCTGGCGATGCGCAGCGGCGGGCGGCCGTCGGGCCGGCGCTCGCGCGCGACGACCCGGCCCGTGGCCCAGGTGCCGCCTTCGAGCACCTTGGCGAGGGGGAACTCGTCCGCGCTGAGGCCGAGCCGCTCGCGCACCAGGGGCGCGATCCGGTCCAGCAGGGCCACCGTCAGGGCGCGCCACTCGACGATCAGGGGACCGCCCGGGGCGTGGGCCTCCTCGGCCGCCTGGGGGTCGACCAGCTCGAGCACGCCCAGGTCGAGCAGGAGCCCGCCGTTGCGGTATTCGGGCAGCCCCGTCAGGCGGTCGAGGTGAGTCACCTCGAGGCCGGCTTGCTCGAGGGGCTCGAGCAGCGAGTAGCTCAGCCACTGGCTCAGCTTGTGGAAGGGGACGAGGTCGTCGCCGGGCTCGGGTCCGCTGAGCTGCGGGTGGGGCCACACGTCGCCCAGGTTGACCCCGGCCAGGGTCACCCGACCGGGCCAGATCGGCCCGAGGCCGACCAGGAGCGCGCTCAGGATCCGGTCCGCGGGCAGCTTGCCGCCCTCCGCCGCGCCGATCAGCGTGTCCGCCAGGGCGCCCACGCGCCCGCCCGGGAAGAGCTCGGGCGCGGCCTCGACCGCGTCAGCCAGGCCGCGCAGGAGCTGGGTCCGCCCCTCGAGGCCGACCAGGGGGTTGTCCTCGCTGACCTGGAGGGCCTGACCCAGGCGCTCGGGCGTCAGGGCGCGCAGCCCCGCCACGTCGGCGCGCAGGGGGTGGGCGGCGTCGCTCGAGCAGCCGCCGGCCTCGAACAGGCGCAGGCTGGCCACCGCCAGGCCCTCGGAGCGGCCGTAGCTCGCCTCACCGTCGCGGAAGCTCCAGTCGGGGCCGGCGCCCGCGTCGAGCAACACGCTCGTGACCACGAGCGCGAAGCGCGCGCGCGCCTGCTCGGCGGCGTCGAGCGAGCGGAGCCGCTCCTCGAAGGCCGCCAGGCGCGCCACGCCCCCCACGTCGAAGTGGCGGTAGCGCCCGTGGTAGGGGATCTGGAGCGCGGGGTAGGCGGCGCGGGTGACCTCGACCACCCGCTCGGCGACCTCGGGCAAGCGCTCGGCGTGGACGCGGAAGTGGTCGAGCTCGCCCCGCTCGCCCAGAGCATAGAGCGCCTCGCAGCGGGCCCGGATCGTGGCCGGGTCGCGCAGGCGCTCGACGGCGCCCAGCTCGGCGGGGGTGCCCTCAGTCATCGAGGCCGCGCCCCTTGGCCTGGCGCAGCTCGTCGTCCTGGGGGATCTCGCCGTCGGTGTAGTAGCCGGCCGCCTTCTTGGCGTCGATCTCGACCATGGCGTCGGCGGGGATCATGTCCTCGGGGATCGTCAGCCGCTCCTTGATCTCGATCCCGGAGCGCACGATCGGGTCGTACTTCATGTTGGACATCGAGACGAAGCGGTCGATCTTCTTGATCCCCAGCCAGTGCAGGGTGTCGGGCATCAGCTCCTGGAAGCGCATGTCCTGCACGCCCGCCACGCACTCGGTGCGGGTGAAGTAGGCCTCGGCGCGGTCGCCGCCCTCCTGGCGCTTGCGCGCGTTGTAGACGAGGAACTTGGTCACCTCGCCCAGGGCGCGCCCCTCCTTGCGGTTGTAGACGATCACGCCCGCGCCGCCGGCCAGGACGGTCTCGATGCAGACCTGGATCCCGTGCACGAGGTAGGGGCGGCAGGTGCAGATGTCGCTGCCGAACACGTCCGAGCCGTTGCACTCGTCGTGGACGCGGACCGAGAGGTTCACGCTGGTGTCGCTCACGTCCTCGACGTTGCCGAACACGTAGGCGGTGTGTCCGCCGATGGGCGGGAAGAACACCTCGAGGTCACCGCGGGTCACGAGCTCGGGGAACATCCCGCCGGTGAACTCGAACAGACAGCGGCGGAGGTGGGCCTCCTCCACGCCGAAGCGCTTGGCGATCCCGGGCAGATACCACACGGGCTCGATGGCGGCCTTGGTGACCACGATCTCGCCGGTCTCCTTGAGCACCTTGCCGTCGGGCTTCAGCTCGCCCTTCTCGACCATGCGCGTGATCTCGGGCATCGAGATGTGCGCCTGGGTGATCGCGATGCTCGGGCGCACGTCGCGGCCCGCTGCGAGGTGGTCCTGGAACACCTCGGCCACCAGCGCTCCGTAGGGGTCGATCGAGACGATCTTGTCGGGGTCGTGCCAGCTGGGGTGCGGCCCCATGGGCTTGCTGGGAGTGGTGTTGGTCAGGTCGGCCTTGTGCTGCGGGTCGAGGGAGCCCGAGGCGACGGCCAGGGCGCGGTAGACCGCGTAGCTCCCCGAGTGGGTGCCGATCACGTTGCGGTCTTCGGGCTTGCTGAGGGTCGCGATCAGGGGCCCGCGCTGCTGGGGGTCGGCGGCGCCCCACTCGATGGGGAGGGGCTTGGGGCCGTGGCTGCCAGGGTGGCTGGTCAGCCGAATGTGGCTGGGCTTCTTGTCGGGCACGAGGGCCTCCTTGACGCTCGGCGATGCGAAACGCCCGACCCCGGCAGGGTCGGGCGCGCACGCGACGAAGGCCGCATCCTATGGTTTCTGGCCAGATTTGACCAGCGTGCCGGTCGGGGAGCGCGAGGGTCTATTCCAGCCCAAAGCGGTCGTCGAGGGTCCGCCCCAACCAGGCGGCGAGTCCGGGCGTGAAGCGCTTGAGCCAGTAGAGGACCCAGGCCTCGGGAGCGACCGGCACGACCCCCTTGTCCTTGCGGATCGCCTTGACGATCGCGCGGGCGACCTTGCTCGGGGGGGCGCCCTTGCTGGCGAAGGTGCGCCGGACGTGCTCCTGCGCGGCCCCGGGGTCGCTCACGCCGAACACGGGAGCCTCCGCCACGATCGAGGTCTTGATCATGCCCGGGCAGATCGTGGACACCCCGATCCCGTGCGGGCGCAGCTCGGCGCGCAGGCACTCGCTCATGCCCAGCACCGCGAACTTGCTCGTGCAGTAGGCGTTGACGTTGCCGCCGCCGAAGTAGCCGAAGAGCGAGGAGACGTTGACGACCTGCCCGCCCTGGCCGCGCTCGACCATCTTGGGCACGAAGAAGTGGCAGCCGTGCAGCACACCCTCGAGGTTGACCCGCAGCACGCGGTCCCAGGCCTCGAGCGGGGTCTCCCACAGGGAGCCGGCGACCGCGATCCCGGCGTTGTTGACCACGATGTCGAGGGCGGGGAGCTCTTCGTGGACCGCCGCCGCGAAGGCCTGCATCGCGGCCCGGTCGCCCACGTCGACGACCTCGGCGAAGAGGGGGACCGGGTCGAGCTCGCGGGCGAGGGAGTCGAGCCCTGCGCGGGAGATGTCACACAGGACCAGGCGGCAGCCGGCCTGCGCCAGGGCGTGCGCGGTGGCGCGCCCGATCCCGCTCGCGGCCCCCGTCACCAACGCCGTCTTGCCTGGCAGCTTCATGGCTCTAGCAGAACCCGGCTCCCCGGCCAGCGCAATCGGCTCAAGCCGACGCCCTCCGCGCGCCGAAGAGGAACCAGAGGGGGGAGGGGCCGTGCGCTGCGTGTGCCCAGTCTGCAACCAGCCGGGGGACTACCCCGAGCGCTACGCCCACAAGTGGCACCGCTGCGTGGCGGGCTGCCAGGCGGCGGGCACGCGCCTGTGGCTGGTCCCCGACGGCGTGGCGCGGCTCTCGCCGCCGGGCGTGGACGAGTCCTCGCCCGCCCGCTTCGAGCCGCGCTCGCTGGCGCTCGGCGCCGCGGCGGCCCTCCTGCTGGGGCTGCCCTTCGTGGCCGACCCAGGCAGCGGGACCTGGCTGGGGGCTCTGCTCGCGGGCGGGGTCGGCGCTGGGGTGCTGGCCGCCCTCGCACGCCGCTGAGCCCGCGTGAGACAATGCGCCCGTGAACGACCTCATGGGCATGCTCTGCGCCGTGTCCGGCATGGTGGGGTTCGTGGGGGCGATCTTCTTCCTCGCGGCTCACCAGCACCGCGCGGTCATGGACAAGCTGCACCAGTTCGCTGGCCGCCTCGAGCGCGGGCGGGTCACCGGCGGCGAAGGCTGGCTCGGCGGCCTGAGCGACGTCGAGGTCACGGGACGCCTCGACGGCCACGAGGTGCGCCTCGGGTTCCGGATCGTCGGCAGCGGCAAGCACCAGCAGACCCACACCTGCTTCCGGGTCGAGGTCCCCAACGCGGTGACCAACTTCGAGGTCAAGCGCGCGAGCACCCTGCGCCGCTTCGGCCGCTGGCTGGGCCTGGTCGACGACGTCGCGGTCGGCGACAAGCGGATCGACGACAAGTACATCCTCTCGGGTCACAGCGGCTCGCTGAGCGAGCTCTTCGGCGACCGGGAGCTCGAGAAGGCGGTGGACTGCCTGCTCGAGGACTTCGACGCGGTCCAGGTCCACTTCGATCAGCTCGAGGCCGAGCAGGTCGGCGAGGGCTCGGACCCGCGCCAGCTGCTGGGGCAGTTCCGCAACATGATCCGGCTGGCCAAGCTCTGCGAGCGGCGCCGGGTGAACGTCAAGGTCCTCGGCTCGCGCTCGCGCTTCGCCTGGACCGGCGGCGGTGAGAGGGCGCGCTGCCCCTACTGCCGCGACGACCTCAAGCTCGAGGGGCCCGACGTGAGCGCTTGCTCGCGCTGCGACACGCTCCACCACAGGGAGTGCATGGAGGAGGCCGGCGGCTGCACGATCTTCGGCTGCGGCGGGCGCGCCTCGGTCCGCGCGTAGCCCTCGGCTAGAGCCTAGGCAGCGCTTGGCGTGGGGATCGCTGGCGCTGGGTCCTCGTCTTCCTCGACGCCCATGATCAGGTGGCGCCAGACGTAGGTCGCCATGGGCACGCCCATCACCAGGCCCCACATGCCGAACAGGTGCTGACCGAGGTAGAGCACGATCAGGACCGCGAGCGGGTGCAGGTTCATGTGGAAGCCGTAGATCCGCGGGTTGAGGATGTAGGCCTCGATCGCGTGGGCGATCGCGACCATGACGCACACCGCGACCACGAGCCCGAGCCCGCCGTGGGGGGCGGTCAGGGCCGCCAGGCACATCGGCACGGTCGAAATGATCATGCCCACGATCGGGATGAAGGAGCACAGGAAGACCACGACGGCCAGGAAGCCCAGACCGGGGATGTCGAGGATCCACATCCCCAGCGAAGTGATCGCGGTGTTGACCAGGGCGATCATGGTCTGGGCTTCGAAGGCCTTGCCGAGGAGGGTGAAGAAGGTCCCGATCGAAGGCGCGACCTCGCCCCATACGTCGCCCAGGCGGGAGCGCTCCATGAGCCGGGTCCCGGCGGCCAGGCGCGGCAGGTCCCACACGATCAAGAAGGAGAAGATGATCGCGGCGAAGCAATAGGCCACGCCCACGTAGAGGCCCTTCACGATCGACTTCAGGCCAGGGACCAGGTAGTCCTCCCCCGCCTTGCCCAGGTAGCTCGCGGCGGCCTTGTTGATCGACGGCGTCGAGAGGTAGCGCCCGACCGCGGCGGTCAGGCCCTTCTTCTCCTTCTTCTCGCTGGTCTGAGCGGGCTCGTCGGTCTTGGCGGGCTCGTCGGTCTTGGCGGGCTCGTCAGTCTTGGCGGGCTCGCCGGTCTTGGCGGGCTCGTCGGTCTTGGCGGGCTCGCCGGTCTTGGCGTCTTCGCCGGTCTCTGGCTCCTTGCTCGGCGGCTCCATGTCGAAGAGCTTGGCCAGACGGACCTCAACGTAGTGCTTGGGGTCTTCGATCTTGGCCAGCTTCTGCAGCTGGGCCTCACCGAAGCCGATCGCGCGCGGAATCGTGGCCGCGCCCAGGCCCACGATCGCGAGCACGAGGGTCACGAACACCAGCACGACGGGCACGCGGCGGCTCGAGAAGTAGGGGCTGATTCGCTCCACGATCGTGGCCGCGATATAGCTGAGCACGAAGGTGAGGAAGATCAGGCCGAAGAAGTCGCGCAGGAAGTAGATCAGGCCCAGGAAGCTGGCCCAGATCGCGATCTTCTTGAGCGGCACCCGCAGCAGCGAGCGGAGGAAGGGCGCGCGCAGGGCCGAGAGCAGGCCCTCGCGCAAGAAGCGCCCGGTGGGGTGGGGGTCGCTCGGGCGGTTGGGGGTGGGCGGCTCGTCGTGCGGGGGAGCGAAGGCCGCCCGCTCGAAGTCCGTCAGGCTGCGGGGGCGGGCCCGGATCACCGGCTCGGGGTCGGGCGTCGGCTCGGGGAGGGGCGCGTCCGCCTCGGCGGGCGCCTCAGGCTCGGGCTGCGGCTCTGCCTGGGCCGCCTCCGCCGCTGGCGCGGCGGGGGACTCGCCCTCGTCGCTGCTGGCCTCGGCGGCCGGCGTCGGCTCCTCGGGCGCTTCGTCCTTGGCGGGCGGGGTCTCGGGCGCGCTCACTACCAACCTCCCGAGCGGAGGAATCCGACGGCCAGGATCGCGCCGTAGAGGATCGAGAGGCCGAAGCCGATCGTGCCCAGGAGCGCGTTGAGGGGGAACTCGCCCACGACCCGGGCCAGCTGCTCCTGGGTCGTGGGGCTGGTGAAGATCCAGGCCGAGGCCAGGGCCAGGCCCGCGGCGATCAGCGAGAGCGAGAGCCGGTTCATGGCCTGGGCCTGCTCGCGGGTGCTCTCCTCGAAGCCCTCGACCGCGACCTTGGCGCCCAGCTCGCCGCGGCGGAGCTTGGTCAGCGTCAGGCGCAGGTCGCGGGGCCCCGTCTCGAGCAGGTAGACCAGGTCGTCGAGGACCCGGCGCGGGCCGCGGGCGTAGTAGCCGGGGTCGGTCAGCCGGCCGAGGTAGATCTTGAGGATGATCGGGCGGATCTCCTCGAGGGTGTTCAGCTGCGGATAGATGTCGCGCCCGACGCCCTCGATCGTGGCCAGGGCCTTGCCGACCATCAGCAGGTCCGAGGGGATCTGCACGTCGTGGCGGACCACGACCTCGAACACCGAGTTCAAATAGCGGCCCACGTCGAGGTCGGCGAGGTCGACCGACTCGAAGCGCGCGATCAGGTCGTCGACCTCGCGCCGCAGCGAGCGGACGTTGGTCTCCTCGCCGATCAGCTCGAGCCGATAGAAGAGCCGGATCAGCTTGTCGAGGTCGCGGGTCAGGATCGCGACCAGGAAGGTCAAGAGCTCGTCGATCCGCTCCTGATCGAGCATGCCCATCATGCCGTAGTCGATCAGGCACAAGCGGCCGTCCTCGAGCACGAAGATGTTGCCGGGGTGCGGGTCGCCGTGGAAGAAGCCGTGGACGAGGGCCTGCTCGAGGATCAGCCGGATCCCGTTCTTGGCCACCCGCTCGAGGTCGAGCCCGCTCTCCTTGAGGTCGGGGTGGTTGAGCGGCATCCCGTCGACGAACTCTTCGCAGAGGACCTTGCTCGTGGAGAGCTCCTCGTAGACGGCCGGCACGTGAATGTCGGGGTCGCCTACGAAGTTCGCCGCGAAGCGGCGCATGTGATAGGCCTCGATCTCGAAGTCGATCTCCTTGGTGAGCGACTTCTCGAACTCGTCGACCAGGCCGACGGGGTGGTAGCGGCGCAGCTCCGGGATCCGCTCCTCGGCCTCGTTGGCGAGCCAGCCCAGGATCGCGAGGTCGGTCTCGATCACCTCGTCGAGGTTGGGGCGCTGGATCTTGAGCACCACCTTGCGCCCGTCCTTGAGGGTCGCGCGGTGGACCTGCGCGATCGAGGCCGCGGCCAGGGGCTGGTCGTCGAACTCGCTGAACACCTCGTCCACGGGGCGGCCGAGCTCGTCCTCGACGAGCTGGCGGATCCCCTCGCGGCTGAAGGGCTCGACCTTGTCCTGCAGCTTGCGCAGCTCGGTCACGAGCTCGAGCGGGATCAGGTCGGGGCGGGTCGCCATGACCTGGCCCAGCTTCACGAAGGTCGGGCCGAGGTCCTGCAGCGCGAGCCGGATCCGCTCCTCGGTCTTGAGCTTGACCACGGTCGGGTCGGCGTCCGAGATCACGCTCGACTTGACCCGCTGCAGGACCGAGTCGAGCCCGATCCGCGCCACGGCGTCGCCGAAGCCGTACTGCAGCAGCACCTTGAGGATCTGCGGCAGCCGCTTCAGGCTGCGGATCCGCTGCGGAATCGAAACGATGCTCACCGGGCCCCCATCAAGGGCCGCATGATACGAGCAGAAGCAACGAAGCGAGCCCTCTCCGGGGGAGAGGGCTCGTGACTGAGTCTGGTTGCCGAGTCTGGTGACTGGGTCTGGTGACTGGGTCTGGTGACTGGGTCTGGTTATGTGTCGGGAAGCGCGAGTGAAGAAGCCGCGAGATACGTGTTCTTCCGGGCTGAACTACCCCGCGACGATAGCGGGGGCAGGATTCGAACCTGCGACTTCGTCCTTATGAGGGATTGCGTGTAGGGCCTCTTCGGCCGCGCCTCCGCGTTGCCCCTCTATACGGGCGCCAGCCCCGGCGCTGTCATAGTCACTGGCTCCGCTTCAAGCGCGCCATCGTCTCGGGGACCAGCTCGTGGGCCGCGTGGGAGTGGCGCGAGAGCTCGACCGCGCACAGGCCGCCGAAGTCGATCTCCTGCAGCGCGCTCAAGACCGCGGCTAGATCCAGCTCGCCCTCGCCGAAGGGCAGGTGGGCGTGGACGCCGCGCGGGGCGTCCTCGAGGTGAACCAGGGCCAGGGCGCCGGCGTGGGCGCGGATCGCCTCGGCGGGGGTGCCCTCCTCGGCGCACACCGACACGTGGGCCACGTCGAGGGTCAAGAGCAGCTCGGGCAGCTCGGCCCGCAGCTCGGCGTGCTGCGCCAGGGTCTCGACCCAGTGCCCGGGCTCGGGCTCGAGGGCCAGGCGCACGCCCAGCTCCTCGGCGTGGCCGAGCAACTCGCGCACGCCCTCGATCAGGAAGCGCCAGGCGTCGCCCTCGTCCTGGCCGGCGCGCTTGGGGCCCGCGGCCAGGTTGACCACCTCGGCTCCGAGCTCGGCCCCGATCTCGAGCGAGCGGCGCAGGAGGTCCAAGCGCGCCATGCGGCCCAAGGGCTCGGGGTCGCACAGCCCGGGCCCGTGCTTGCGGCGCGGGTCGAGCAGGAAGCGGGCCCCGGTCTCGACGCAGCAGCTCAGCCGGTGCTGCTTGAGCAGCCTCTTGACCGCCGCGATCTCGCCCGGCCCCGCGTGGACCGGGTCGAGGTGCATGTGATCGAGGGTCAGGGCCACGCCGTGGTAGCCCGCCTCGTCGAGGAGGGCCAGGGCGTCGGGCAGGCGGTGGGACTGGAGCCCGTTGGTGTTGTAGGCGTAGCGCAGCACTCGATCTCCCGGGGACTGGGGCTCAACAGGCTACGACGGCGGCGTCGATTCGGCGCGCCCCCGCCTCGTGCAGGGCGCGTCCCGCGGCGCGCAGGGTAGCGCCGCTGGTGCGAATGTCGTCGACCAGGAGGACGCGCGCCCCGGCGGCGGCCGGCAGGGCGCGGAAGGCCCCGCTCAGGACCTGGTCCCGGTGGTGCCGGCGCACGCCGTAGAGGGCGCGGGTCGCGCGTCGCCGGCGCAGGAGGCAGACCAGAGGGCGCTCCAGCGCTTCGGCCACCCCGGCCGCGATCAGCTCGGCCTGGTTGTAGCCGCGGCCCAGCCGGCGCCAGGCGTGCAGGGGCACCGGACAGATCACCAGCTCTTCGCTCAGGAGCTCGCCGCGCCAGCGGCGGAGGCGCTCGCCGAGGGCTCGACCCAGGGCCCGTCCGAGGGGGTCGTGGCCCTCGTACTTGAGCCGGCGCAGGACGTGGCGCCCCGGCCCACGGTAGCGGTAGAGCGCGGTGGTCGTGCGCACGCGGCCGAGGGACTGGCTGCGGCAGCTCGAGCAGCGGCGGCTCTCGCTCAGCCCGGGGCCGCGCGGCAGAGCGCAGGCCCGACAGGCGACCTCCAGCCAGTCGAGCCGCTCCTGGCAGGGGGCGCAGAGCTGAGCGGCCAGCGCCTCGCGGGCGCTGGCCGGTGGGCGCTGTTCGTCGGCCAGCGTGTAGGCCCGGCAGGCTGGGCAGCGCTCGGGAGCGATCAGCGAGGCCAGGCCGCTGAGCAGGGTGGCGGGGAAGCTCATGGGCGACGACCCTAACAAAACCCACGCCCGACCCGACAGGAGAATCCCCGCGCGCTCGAGCCAGCCCGCATGGGGTTGCAACGGAGTGGGCCTCCCCTACCCTCGTGAGCAAGGAGGCACCGCGTGGGGGGACGCAGCAGGAACGCGCTCGGCTACATCCGCACCAGTGATCTGGACGAGGCGGATCCCCTGATGGCCACGGAGGCTCAGCAGGTGGCCATCGAGCACTACGCGGCCTTCCGCGGGCTGAGCCTCGAGGCCGTCCTGATCGACGACGAGGTCGCCGGCAACGTGCCCCTCGAGGCGCGACCGGCCGGGGGTGAGTTCGCCCGCTGGATCCACAAGCCGCGCGTGCACTCGATCATCGTGCAGCGCCTCGACCGCCTCTTCGCGTCTGCCCGCGAGTGCCTGGCCGCCCTCGAGCGCTGGGAGGAGAAGCAGATCGCGATTCACGTGCTCGACCTGGCCGGGGCCCCCGTCGACACGCTCAGCCCGCAGGGCCGCTTCATGAAGGCCGTCCTCCGCTCGGCGGCCCACATGGAGGAGCAGGCGCGCGAGACGCCGGCGAGCCTGCGGACCCTCCACAAGCGCAAGAAGGGGAGCAAGCTCCTGCTCGGCGAGAAGGTCGTGCGCGGCTTCGTGGTCCCAGACCCGGTCGAGGCCCACGCGGTCCAGCGTATTCAGGAGCTCGCCGACGAGGGCAAGTCCCTGCGACTCATCGCCGAGGCCCTCGATCAGGAGGGCGTCCCGACCAAGCGCCGGGCGAAATCGTGGAGCAAAGAGGCGATTCGGCTGATCCTGCGCAGGATCGAGAACGGCGAGGTTCGCTCCCTCCGTGGAGAGGCCAAGGAGCCCACCAATTGAGGCGGGTTGACGCATAAGCCTTTACGTCGTTACACAGGGCCGTCAACTTTGCAATTTTATTGACGCCCCCTGGCGACGACGATACCTTCCTCGAACCACAGCAGCGGGCTGAGGTCGGTAGTCGTTCAAGAGGTGTGCGAGGTGCGAGTGCAGCACGTTAGAGGAGGGTGATCATGGAAAAGTTGTGGCTGCTGTATTTGGGCTGCACCATCGTCGGAATGGGCCTCGTGGCCCTCTCCTTCTTTAGCGATCACGACTCGGACGCCGACGTCGACGCGGACTTCGACGTGGACGCGGACGTCGATGTCGACGTGGACGTCGATGCAGACGTGGATGTCGACGTCGACCACGACGGCGACCTCGCCCCCAGCGTCAGCGCCGGCGACGCCCTCTGGCTGCCCGTCCTCTCGCTGCGCTTCTGGATCTTCTTCGTCGCCTTCTTCGGCTTGACCGGCCTCTTGCTGACCTTCGTCAGCGGCCTGGCCTGGCAGCCGGTGCTCGGCACCTCGCTGGGGATCGGCTTCTTCTCGGGCTACTTCACCAGCCGCCTGATCCAGAAGCTGCGCTCCGAGAAGGTCCACAGCAACATCGACCCCGCCACGGACTACCTCGGCCGCGAGGGCCAGGTCCTGCTGCGCGTCGAGCCGGGCAGCCCCGGCCAGGTCCGCCTGCACGTCAAGGGCGTGGACGTCGACCTCCCGGCGATCACTGAGGGCGGCGCCACCCTCGAGCGGGGCACCGAGATCAAGGTGCTCCGCTACGCCGAGGGCACCCTGCTGGTGGTGCCGACCGAGGCCAAGACCAAGGAGGCCGCCTGAGGGCGGCCTCGGCTCAGGCAGCCTCGACTCGGGTAGCTGTCGGGGCCGGCCACACCAGCCGGCCCTGCTCCCTTACAACGTTTCGCACAAACGCGTCGCGGGTCCGATCCCCCGCGAAAGCGATCAGTCTGGGATCGACCTCTGGCAACGAGAGGAGGGGTGAGTGATAGGTATTCCTTTGTTACTCGGCGCTGACGACGGGATGGGGCTCTTCTTCGCCGTCGTAATGGGCAGCGTCGCGATCCTGTTCGGCGTGTTGGCGCTGATCTGGATCGTCAAGCAGTTCATGTTCATCTGCCGGCCCAACGAGCTGCTGGTGTTCTCTGGGCGAAAGAACCGCCTCGAGGACGGCACCATGCTCGGCTACCGAATGATCTCGTCGGCGACGGGCAAGGGCCGCGGCTTCCGCGTCCCCTTCCTCGAGGACGTCAAGCGGATCGACCTCGCCGTAATGGAGGTCGAGGTCTCTTGCCGCAACGCCTTCTGCCGCGGCGGGGTGCGCCTCAACGTGGACGCGATCGCCAACGTCAAGATCAGCAGCGAGCCGCGGATCGTCCGCAACGCGATCGAGCGCTTCCTCGGTCAGGACCGCCACGAGGTGCTCGAGGTGGCCAAGAACACCCTCGAGGGTCACCTGCGCGCGGTCGTCGCCAGCCTGACGCCCGAGGAGGTCAACGAGGACCGGCTCAAGTTCTCGGAGCGGCTCAGCCACGAGGCCGAGACCGACCTCAACAAGCTGGGGCTGCACCTCGACACCTTCAACATCCATTCGGTGGGCGACATCCAGGGCAGCAGCTACCTGGCCGAGATCGGCCGCAAGTCGATCGCGGAGGTGCTCAAGACGGCCGAGGTGTTCGAGGCCGACTGCGAGCGCGCCGCGACCGAGGCCGAGGCGGACGCCAAGTCGCGCAGCGACGTGGCTCGCGAACAGGCCGAGCAGGAGATCCGCACCAAGAAGAACAACCTCGACGAGGAGAAGGCCAAGCTCGAAGCCGCAGCCAAGTCGGCCGAGGAGGAGGCCGAGGCCGCTCGCGAGACCGCGCGCGCCCGCGCCGAGCTCGAGCTGCAGCAGGTGCGCAGCGAGCTGGAGGCCAAGCGCCTCCAGGCCGAGGTCGTCGTCAAGGCGCAGGCTCAGACCCGCGCCAAGGAGTTCCAGGCGCGCGCCGAGGCGGCGCCGATCCTGGAGCGCGGTAAGGCCATGGCCGGCTCGCTGGACCTGGTCCGCCAGGCCTGGGCCGAGGCGGGCGAGGGCGCCAAGCCGATCTTCATGATCCAGCAGATCGACACGATCCTGCGCCAGGTCGTCGGCCAGGTGCAGAACATTCGCGTCGGCACGGTGGACCTGATCGACAAGGGCGACGGCAGCAGCCTGCCGGCCTACGTGGCCAGCTACCCCGCCACGGTCAACGCGATCCTGCGCGAGCTCGACCAGGTGACCGGAATCGACGTCGTCGGATCGCTGGGCAACACCCTCGACCCGGCCAGCCAAGGAGGTGTCGCGTGATGGGAACGTTGCTAACGATCGTCTTCGTCCTCGGCGTCCTCGGCGTCGCGATTTGGCAGGTCCTCAACAACCTGATCTACATCTGCAGCCCCAACGAGGTGCTCGTCTTCTCAGGCGGCCTCTACCGCTCGGGCTCGGGCAAGCGCGTCGGTTACCGCGTCGTCAAGGGCGGCCGGGCGCTCAGGATTCCCTTCCTCGAGGAGGTCGATCGCCTCGACCTCACGAACATGAACATCGAGGTCGGCGTCCGCAACGCGTTCTCCAAGGGCGGCATCCCGCTCAACATCGACGGCATCGCCAACGTCAAGGTCTCGGGCGAGTCGCCCGGCCTCGACAACGCGCTCGAGCGTCTGCTCGGCAAGCCGCGACCGCTGATCATGCGGATCGCCAAGGAGACCCTCGAGGGCTACCTGCGTGGCGTGCTCGCGACGCTGACCCCCGAGGAGGTCAACCAGGACACCCAGACCTTCGAGAAGGAGCTGCGCCAGCAGGCCAGCGAGGGCCTCAACGGCCTGGGGATCACCCTGGACAACCTCAAGATCCAGGCCGTCAACGACGACCAGGGTTACCTGACGGCCATGGGCCGCGTGCAGACCGCCGAGCTGAGCCGGGGCAACCGGATCGCCGAGGCGGAGCGCCGCGCGGAGTCGCTGGTCAAGCAGGCCGAGGCGCGCCAGAAGGGTGAGCTGGCCAAGATCCAGGCCGAGCTCCAGGTGGCGCGCGCCGAGTCGGCGCGCCGCACGGCGAACGCCAACACGGCCAAGCTGGCTTGGGTGGCCGAGCAGCAGGGTGAGGTCCAGGCGCTCCTGACGCGCGCCCGGGCCGAGCTCGAGCTGCAGGACGCGCGAATCCAGCAGATGAAGCACCAGCTGAACGCCAACATCGTCGAGCCCGCCAAGGCCGACATGGAGGCCAAGATCGCGGCGGCTCGCGGCGACGCCGCCCCGATCCTCGAGAGCGGTCGCGCGCAGGCCGAGGCCCTGCGCGAGCTGGCCAAGCAGTGGCACGCCTCGGGCGAGTCGGCCAAGGACATCTTCCTGCTCCAGAAGCTGGAGGCGATCCTGCCGACCTTCCTCGACAGCGTGAAGCGCGTCCGGGTCGACAAGATCACCATGCTCCAGGGCATGGAGGGCGACGGCGGCGGCCTGCCCATGAAGGCGGTCCAGACCGTCAAGGCGCTCGAGGCCGGCGGCGTCGACATCGCGGGGCTGCTCAACCGCCTCGGCGGCGGCGGCGGCTCCAGCAAGGGCGGCTCGGGCCCCGTCGGGCTCTCGGCCCCGCAGGCCCAGCAGGCGCGACCGCCCCAGCGGCCGAGCGCACCCCCGCCGCCTCCGCCGGCGGCCATGCCTCCGCGCGCTGAGGGCTCTGGCCTGCAGATTCGTCGGCGCGGCCAGTAGACCGAGCGTCTGCTCCATTCAGGCGGCGACCCCTTGGGTCGCCGCCTGAATCTTTCCGGAACCCTCCCGGGTAAGATCCCCTCGAGGTTCTGTGTCCGCAGCGATCAAGTTCACCTGCCCGCACTGCGAGCGCATCTGCAAGGTCCCAGCCGAGCTGGCGGGCAAGCAGGGGCGCTGCCCAGGCTGCAAGAAGGGCCTGGAGGTCCCGCTCGAGACGGCGGAGCACCTCCGCTCGGGGCGGATGCCCCAACGCTCGAGCGGCTCGGGCACGGTGGACACGCGGCGTTCAGGGCGCAGCCAGGCCCGCGGCTCGGGTCAGGGCAAGGTCGATCGGCGCCGCTCCAGCAAGCAGGGGCGCGTCAGCGATCGCATGGAGCGCGAGTTGGGCCCCATGAAGGAGGCCCCGGCTCCCCAGCCAGAGGTCGAAGAGGACGAGGACTGGGACGAGAGCGAGACCCAGGCCCTGGTCTGCCCCTCCTGCAAGCTGGAGGTCCTCGCGGGCGCCAGCGTGTGCCCCTATTGCAAGTATCAGCTGCGCAAGGAGCGCGGCACAGCACCCCTGCACTGGACGATCTACGTCGCCTTCCTGCTCGCGCCCTGCTTCCCCCTGTTCGGAATGGTCCTGGCGCGGATCGGGCTGGAGAAGGCCCACGAGCGCAAGAGCCACGAGACGGCGGCCTGGATCGCGGTGATCCTCAACGGGGTCAACCTGATCATCGGCCTCGTGTTCATGCTCAACCGACTCTTCTGACGAAGGGTCGACGTTCCTGACCCCTCGGTCGGGTTATCTCCAACGAGTTCGGCATGGCGCAGCGCGGCAAGGCGTTCGCGTAGAGCCTCTGCATGTCGATAACCCGCCAGGAATCAAGCTTTCCTTCGTCCCAGCGCCCCAGTAGCCTCAACGGCCGAGGAGCAGGCGATGTCCCCAGAGGTGAGCCCATGAGGTGGAGCCCTCGCAAGCGAGGTCAGAAGCGTCCCCGCTGGCGTCGGCGCAAGCCGCGGCCGCGGGTCCCCGTGCGGGATCGGGCGCGCAAGGGCCTCTCGCTGCTGCCCAGCATGCTCACCCTGAGCAACATGGTGTGCGGCTTCTACGCGATCGTCCACGTGGGCGCCGTGGTGTGGAAGGGCGGCGAGCCCGTCCCGAGCAACAGCTTCATGCTGGCCGCCGCCGCGATCCTGATCGCCATGATCTTCGACATGCTCGACGGGCGCGTGGCCCGCATGACCAACAGCACCAGCGACTTCGGCGCCCAGCTCGACTCGCTGGCCGACGCGATCACCTTCGGCGTCGCGCCGGGCGTGATGGTCGCCATGCTCCACGCCATGGGCCGCTACGGGGGCGCCGCGCCCTTCTGGTCGAAGATGGCCTGGGTGTTCGGCATGGCCTACGCCTGCGCGGCGGTGATCCGCCTGGCGCGCTTCAACGTCGAGACCGAGAGCCACGACGAGGAGGCCCACCTCTACTTCAAGGGCCTGCCCTCGCCGGCCGCGGCCGGCGTGATCGCGACCCTGATCCTGCTCCACCACCACCTCGGCCAAGGTCCGCTCGCGACCGCGCTCCTGAACGCGATGCCCTTCGTGGCCCTCGTCACCGGCTACCTGATGGTCAGCCGCTTCAAGTACGTCCACTTCGCCAACAAGTACCTCAAGGGGCGCAAGCCGGCGGAGTATCTGACCGGGATCCTGTTCGGCGCGGTGCTGGCCTTCCTCTTCCCCGAGATCACCGCCGCGCTGATCTTCTGCGGCTTCGCCTTCTCGGGCCCCGTGGTCGGCCTCAAGGAGTGGCTGACCTCGGGCGGCGAGGACGAGCACACGGTCGAGGGGGCCGCGATCGAGCAGCAGGCGACGGCCTCCGACATCGAGGAGATCCACCCCGCCGAGCTCGCGGCCAGCGCCGTGGACGAGGTCGAGGTCGACGAGGCCGAGGTCGACGCCGAGGCGCGCCCCTGACCGCGCTGGCGCTCGTGGCGCTCGGGGCCAACCTCGGCGCGCGACGAGCGACCCTGGACCGCGTCGCGGGCGAGCTGAACCGCCTGCCCCACACCCGGCTGCTGCGCCGCTCCCGCTGGATCGACACCCCGCCCGAGGCGGCGGGCGACGGGCCGCGCTACCTCAACGGCGCGGCCTTGCTCGTGACCGGCCTCGACGCCGACGCCCTGCTCACCGAGCTCCAGGCCCTCGAGCGTCGCTGGGGCCGCGACCGCCGCCAGCGCCCGCGCCTGCTGGACCTCGACCTGATCGTCTACGGCCAGCAGCGCCGCGAGGACCCCTGGCTGGAGCTGCCGCACCCGCGCTTCCGCGGGCGGCCCTTCGTGCTGGAGCCCGCGGCGGAGGTGGCGCCGCGGCTGCGGGATCCGGTGACGGGCCGGACGCTGCTGGAGCTGAGCCTGCGCTGAGCGATCAGCTCCTGCGCGCGAAGAAGGCCTCGACGACCTGCGTGTGCAGCGGGAAGGCCATCTCCTGCGGCTGCGAGATCCAGGTCCGCTCGCTCGTCTCGGGGCTGGCCGCGAACTCGACCAGGCCTTCCTGGGCGATCGGCGGCGCGACCCCAAAGATCAGCACCGTGCGCCCGTCGGGCGGGCTGAGCACGTCGAAGAGCTCGACCCCGTCCGCCTCGATCTGGACCCCGGTCTCCTCCGCGAGCTCGCGCGCGCAGCCCGCTTGCCAGGACTCCTCCCAGTCGACGTAGCCGCCCGGCAGCGCCAGGTGGCCCTTGCGCGGCTCGATCCCGCGCCGGATCACGAGCAGCTCGCCCGAGGTCGAGGGCTGGAGCAGCACCGCCACGGGCGTGGGGTTCTTCCAGGTCGTCTTGCCGCAGGCCCCGCAGGTCCTGGGCCAGCCCTCGCTCGCGAAGGCCGCGCCGCAATAGGTGCAGTGAAGCGTCATGAGGTCCCTCCCACCGCGTACGATCCTCGCATGGCCGCAGACGAGGTGCCCACGATCGAGCTGCGCCCGGGCGAGCGCGTCTGGGTCACCGGCGACGTGCACATCGCCCCGGGCGACGAGCAGCGGGCGGCCTTCTTCCTCGAGTTCCTGGCCGCCGCCCGCCGCGAGGCGGATCGGTTGGTGCTCCTGGGCGACGTGTTCGACTACTGGGTCGGCCCGCGCCACGGGCGGCGCTGCGCCTACCGGCCCGTGATCGAGGCCTTCGAGCGGGCCGCGCGCGAGGGCTTCCCGATCGACTTCATCGCCGGCAACCGCGACTTCCTCGGCCCCGGCGAGCTGCGCTCGATCGGGCTCCGGGTCCACGGCGACGCCGTCGTCTACCAGCGCGGCGAGCAGCGCACGATCGTGACCCACGGAGACCTGCTCGTGGAGGGCGACCTCTCTTACAAGCGCTACCGGCGCGTGGTCCGCTCGGCCTGGTTCCGCTGCGGCTACTGGCTGGTGCCGGCCTGGTTCCGCCTGCTCGTGGCCTGGATCCTGCGGAGCGCCAGCCAGCGCAAGCTGGCGGTCGTCGAGCCCTACGCCTTCCCGATCGACCTCGCCCTCAGCCAGGCCTGGCTCAGGGAGCAGCGCGCCCAGGACCTGCTCATGGGGCACCTGCACCGCGAGGAGCTGCACGAGCACGAAGGCGGCGGGCGGACCCGAATGCTCCCCGGCTGGAGCCCAAGCCAGGGGCCGCACTTCCGCTTCGGCGACGAGCGGCCCCGGCTGGCGAGCTTCGGCTCAGCGCAGGTCGAGGCGCCCCGCGGCGAGGACGGGCTTCCCGCGGCCGGCCTGGACGAGGACGACCAGGCTGGCGCGTCCCCGCTCGACGCCGGCGGGCGGCGTCAGGGTCAGGGTCCCCTCCCGGCCTGAGAGCCGCTCCTGGTGCGCGGCGCGCACGACCTCCTCGTGGCGGAGGTGGCGGCCCGAGTTCTCGCCGCGCTCGACCTGGGTCTCGAGCCCGCGCTCGGCCAGGGCGAGCAGGATCCGCGCCCCCTCGGGCGGCTCGGCGTCCAGCCGGTAGCGCACGCCCCAGGGCTGACGGGGCGCAGGCTCCAGGCCGAGCCCCAGCGCGGCGGGCCGCGCGAGGGCCGTCTTGATCGCCCCGCGCGCGCCGCTGCGGCTGTGGCCGACGAACTCGGCGCGCCCGTTGACGACCGCCTGCGGGGTGTAGA
>MDTG01200904.1_pt1 | contig 28716 bp, 20 predicted proteins | sample 811421 | NCBI WGS metagenome assembly MDTG01 (sample SAMN05326645, study PRJNA326480) | marine metagenome | isolation source: seawater | place: Pacific Ocean: South East | collected 2011
GAATCCGCCGGATTACGGGGATGAATTCGACCGGGATTTATGAGATCATCGAAATGAGAGGGTCGGGTCTCCATGGACCCCCCATCTTGACCCCCGCACTCCAAGATCGGGCACCGAACTTGTCCCAGCAATCCCCAAGAATCGCCTTCATGAGATGGAGCGATGATCGCGCGGCGGTCTCGGGGATGCCGTGGAACATGTCCGTGTCCCTCGAATCGGCGGGCTGCGACGTCGAGGACGTCCTGCTCGATTGCATGCCGTCCAACCTCCGTCGGGTTCCGCTTCCGACGATGATCCGGACGAACCGCATCAGGGGAATCCTGACATCGGCCCGGCGGATCACACGAGCCTTCATCCCGGATCGGACCTACCGAGCATCGATCGCGGAGATGGAGAAATTCGCCGAGGTCGCCTCGTCCAAGATCGAGTCGGGGGTGTTCGACGTGGTCTTCGCGGCCAACATGAGCGGTGTCGTCTCGATGATCGACACGTCCCTTCCGATCGTCTACGCGACCGATGCCACGGCGATGCTCGCGAACGAGGTCTATCCGAGTTTCGCGTCCCGTCGACGGGGAGAGCGTGAAGCGTCCCTTCGCTTCGAGACCGGAGCGGTCGATCGGGCCAGCCTCACGCTCGTGGCGTCGGAATACTGCCGGGCATCGATGTTCGAGGATCACGGGGCCGATCCCTCGAGGGTCCACGTGGTTCCGCTGGGGGCGAATCTCGTTCCTGAACCTGGAGCAACCTTCGACGACGTCTCGGTGCCGACCCGCGATGGCGGCATCGAAATCGTCGTCGTGGCGGCGGATCCCGAGCGGAAGCGGGTCTCGCTCTGCGCCGACGTCGCGGAGGAACTTCAGAAACGAGGGTGGAAGGCTCGACTGCACTACGTCGGGCCACGGCATGAAATCTGCGGACGGCGAGTGGTCGAGTGGGCGGGCCAGCTCGACCATCGGGTCGAATCGGATCGGGCTCGTCATCGCGAGATCCTGCGCAGCGCCCATGTCGCGATGCTTCCCTCGGTCAGCGAGATGTACGGCATCGCGCCGATCGAGAGCGCGGCGTTCGGTCGTCCATCGATCGTGTCCGCGGTCGGCGGGCTCACCACGGTCGTGCAGGACGGCGTCACCGGTCGCTGTCTGCCGGTCGACACCCCGGTCGCCGGGTGGATCGATGCGATCGAATCCATGGCGATTCCGACTGATCGATACCGGGCTTATTCCACCGCGGCGCTGCGTCGTCACGAGGCGGAACTCAACTGGGGGGCGTGGGGCCGACGCGTCAGAACGTTCATCGAGCGACTGCTCGCGGATTCTGGGAAGGACGAGGATGCGGTTGGACGTCAACCGTGATCAGATGACCGGACCCTCACCCTCGGGCGACGGCGGCGCGACGGATGGTCGCGATGAGCTGGAGCCGGCCCTCCTCGAGTGGTATCGAGCCAGGATCACCCGGATCTCCTCGACGATCGGACCGACCCTGAACGACGGCGACCACGAGATGCGCGTGGAGATCGAAACCGCGATCGCGCGTCGGGAACTGCCGTCGGATGCGTCGCGACGATGGCTCGATGGCGCGTCGCGGCCGTCGGCTGGACATGGACATCGGCCGGTGGAAGGGGTTCGATCGGATCTGATCCGGACCGTTCGTGGGATGACCCGGCTGGTCTTAGGTCGCGATTTGCATCGGCACGGGCTGGCATCCGAGGCGTCGAAGACGCGGGTGCTGCATGCGGTCGCGGATCTGCAGATCGGAGGCGCCCAACAGCTCGTCGTCGATCTCGCCGCTTCGACTCGCAGGGGATTTCCGCACCACGTCATCGCCCGAAGCATCGGAATTCGGGTCCGACCGCGCCTGCCGTGCACGGAGACCAAGGGCGCGGGATCACGGGTCCGGCGGATCTTCGATCGTCATCGGCCGGAGGTGCTTCACCTGTGTCACTATCACGCGGGGCCGAAGGCGTCGGCCTGGTACGACCTCGTGGCGCGCGTCGCCGTGGAACGTGGCGTTCCGATCGTCCAGAGTCACTGCGTGATCGGCGATCCCTGGCTCGGCACCGACGACCAGCACCTCGTGTTCTGTTCGGAATGGAGCCGGCTTCGGTCGCGTCTCGAGGGAATTCCTGATTCCGTCATCAGTCCCGGGACCCCGATCGACTTCTTTCGCGCGCCGCGACGCCCGGTTCGGGCGAATCCGGTGGTGGGCATGGTGTATCGGCTCGAGGGCGACAAGATCGACGAATCCTCGGCCCGCGCGATCGGCTGCCTGTTGCGGGAGGTCCCGCAGGCTCGGTTCGAGGTGATCGGCGATGGACGGTTTCGTCAACGCATGAAACGCCTCCTCGGCGAAGCCGGGTTGTCGGGTCGAGTCACCTGGCGCGGATACGTGCCGTTCTCGAAGCTTGCCTCCATCCACCGCTCGTTCGACCTCGAGATCGCTCCGGTCGTGGCCGACACCTTCGGCTCGGGCACCGTGCACGCGATCGCCTCGGGCACGCCGGTCGTCGGTTACGGCATCGCCGCGCTGCCCGAACTGCTGCGGTTGGAACCGGCGATCGCGACCCCGGGTTCACCGGAGGAGATCGGACGCAAGGCCGCTGCGATCCTGCAGGACGACGCGCTGCACGCGCGGATCCATGCCGCGCAGTGGGCCCATGCGTCGTCGCACTACGGCCTCGACACGATGATCACCCGCTACCACCGACTGTTTTCCGAGGTCGTTCGCGACCAGGCGACGCGGTCAGCCTGACGAATCCTCGGCATCGACCTCTCGCGGGCGGAGGTCGATGACCAGGGGATAGTGATCGGCGGCGTAACCCGACGGTGGCTCGTCCCGGCGCCAGTCGTACGCGTCGCCGGGGTGCAGCGAGCCGACGACCTGGAACGTCCGTGGCACCACCTCGGAGTCGGCATTCGGGTGCATCATGATGAAGTCGATCGCCCGATCCGACTCGTGGGTTCGAAAGAGCGCCCGGGTGTCGCCATCCTGCTTCCACCGGTGCTTGTAGGCGTTCACGTAGCCGGAGTCCTTGTAGACGCCCACCGACTTGTCGAACGGACTCGCGTTGAAGTCGCCGGCGATCACCAGGTTCAGATCCGGTTCCTCCTCGAGGCGGTCCGCCAGGAGCTGGACGAGCTGGAGGGCCTCGCTCTCCCGCTGGCGTCGGAAACGCCCCGACTTGTGGTGGACCACGACCACGGTGAGTTCGTACGGCGGCTCGCCTCGCCCCGCGGGGATCTCGACGTCGACCATCAGGGGGCTTCGCTGGAACTTCGTGGGCGCCTCGCCGTCCCGTGCCCATCCGTCGCCGCGCTTCCTCGCCTCCATGTCCGCGAGCCCCTCGTCCGGCCAGGTCGTCACCGCGGTGATCGGATGGCGGCTGAGCACGCTCTGTTCGACGCCGCGGTAGTAGCCGACGTCCTTGCTGGCGACGTGCTCGTAGCCCATGTCGGCGAGGAACTCGTCACGGAACCAGCGGAGGGCGGATTCGCTCTCGACCTCCTGCAGGCAGAGCACGTCCGCGTCGATGCTTCGGATGATCTTCGCGACCGATTCGCAGCGATCGCGGGAGGTGGCCATGGGAAGATCGTCGTACTGGCCCTCGAGGGTCGGATCATCGTCCTGGTCGAAGAGGTTCAGGACGTTGTACGACGCGATCCTGATCGCACCGTCGGTCTTCGCCAGTGGTGCGGGCCGGCCGAACCGGATTCCGGGGCCGCGATCCTCGGGCGTCGCGACGTCCTGGCCGCGGGCGGTGGGAAGGGCGAGGGTGCAGGCCAGGGCGATGAGGAGGAATGTCGTGCGGTTGCTCATGCGCTCAACCGTAGCAGGGGGCGTCGGCCCGCGTGTCGACCGCGTCGTCCGAAGCGGCCTCGCGGGTCCGGTCGTCGGTCAGGTGTCGAGGAGTCGCATGACTTCCTGGACGTCCTTGTCGCCCCGCCCGGAACAGTTGAGGACGAGGTTGGCGTCGGGCGGGAGTTCGGCCGCGAGCTCCACCGAGGCGGCGACCGCATGCGCGGTCTCGAGGGCCGGTATGACGCCCTCGAGTCGGGAAAGGCCCTGGAACGCCGCGAGGGCCGCTTCGTCGTCGACGACCCGGTACTCGACCCGGCCGGTCTCCTTCCAGTGCGCGTGTTCCGGCCCGACTCCCGGATAGTCGAGTCCCGCCGAGCAGGAATGGACGTCGGCGGTCTGACCGTCCCGGTCCTGCAGGACGTAGCTCAGCGAGCCGTGGAGCACCCCCGGCTCGCCGAAGGCGAGCGGAGCCGCGTGCCCGCCGGGGGCGACGCCGCGGCCACCGGCTTCGACCCCGATCAACCGGACGTCGGCGTCCGCGACGAAGGGCGCGAAGATGCCGGCGGCGTTCGACCCGCCACCGACGCAGGCGACGACCGCATCGGGAAGCCGTCCGAGGGTCTCGAGGCACTGGACCCGGCACTCGGTGCCGATCACCGATTGCAGTTCCCGCACGATCGTCGGGAAGGGGTGCGGGCCGACGACCGATCCGAGGATGTAGTGGGTCTCGCCGACGGAGCCCATCCAGTCCCGCATCGCCTCGTTGGTCGCGTCCTTGAGCGTCCGGCTTCCGGAATCCACCTCGTGGACCGTCGCGCCGAGCAGTCGCATCCGGAAGACGTTGAGCGACTGCCGTCGCGCATCCTCCGCCCCCATGAAGACCTCGCAGTCGAGTCCGAACCGGGCGCACGCCGTCGCGGTCGCCACGCCGTGCTGGCCGGCGCCGGTTTCGGCGATGATCCGCGACTTGCCCATCCGTTTCGCGAGGATCACCTGTCCGACGGTGTTGTTGATCTTGTGGGCGCCGGTGTGGGCGAGATCCTCGCGTTTCAGCCAGATCGTCGCCCCTCCGGCTTCGGCCGAGAGGCGGGGGGCCCGGGTGAAGGCGGTCGGTCGCCCGACGAAGTCCCGCAGGCAGGCCTCGAGCTCGGCCCGATACCCCGGGTCGCGCGAGGCGTCGTTCCACGCGGTCTCCAGTTCCTCGAGGGCGACCACGAGGGTTTCCGGCACGTATCGGCCCCCGAATCGTCCGAAGCGGCCCGGCGTCGCGACGCTCATGCCCGTTCCTCCGCGGGCGGCTCGACCGGGAAATCCCCGGCCGGGGCGGGTTCGGCGGCTTCGATCGAATCACCACCGGCTCGTCGGCGAAGGAGGCCCAGCGGCCCCGACAACGCATAGAGGGTGCAGGCGGCGGCCAGGGTCTCCTGGAGGAACCAGACCGCGGCGCAGAGCGGAAGCGCGATCCGCACGATCGAGCCGAAGTCGCGAGCCCCCCGGAGGTAGCGATTCACGATGTGCGGATACCGGAGGTTCGAGACCATTCCGATTCCACAGAGCAGGGCGATCACCGGGATGGTGAGGGCCGCGATCCGATCGAAGGCGAGTGATTCCGTGGTCTCGAAACGGGTGTAGAGGAGATGCTGGTGGAGCACGATGAGGCTCGCCACCGCACCCGCGGCGCCGGGGATGGGGAGCCCCTTGAAGTATCGGTGATCGCTTTCATCGTGCGAGACGGTCTCCGCGTTGAATCGCGCCAGCCGAAGGGCGCCGCCGCAGACGAACAGGGCCGCGATGGCCCAGACCGCCTTGCCGTACACCGAACCGACGCCCGGCCCGACGGCGGTGGCGCCGGCATCCGCGCTCGTTCCGTAGTACGTCTCGACGAGCTGCAGCATCAGGAACGCGGGTGCGACGCCGAAGGTGACGACGTCCGCGATCGAGTCGAGCTGCGCGCCCAGGTCGGACGTCGACCTCGTGAGCCGGGCCACCGAGCCGTCGATCGCGTCGAAGAACATGCCGAGGAAGATGAGGCAACCGCCGACGGTGATCGCGTTCCATCCGAAGACCGCCGTGGTCACGTCGCCGCGGCTCGCGTAGTGGATCGCCGCGAATCCACACATGAGATTTCCGAGGGTCAGGAGCGTCGGCACCACGGAGATGGGTCCGAGGGTCCGGCGCCTGAATTCGTCCCGAACCACCTGGCGGCGGTTCGGGCGTCGGGACTTGGAACGAGCGGTCGTGTTCATGCGTGACGGTCCTGTCGTGGGAGGATAGCCGCCTCGTCGTGCGGAGGATCGGGATCAGTCGGGGCTGGGGCCGGCCTCGAGGTCGGGGACGCCGAAGGCGGGATGCGGTCTCCCGGTGATGATCATGAGTCCCCGGCTGCGGATCCCGGCGTCGTCGAGAAGCAGTTCCGCGGCGGTGGGCGGCAGCGGTGCGACGGGTCCCGCACCGAGCCCGGGGGGCGACGTCGTCGAGGGCGGGCCGCTCGCCGGGTCGGTCTCGTCGGCCTCGGATGTCCGCGGTCGTCCCGCCCGCAGCCTCGGGATCGAGGCGACGACCACCGCCTGGCCCGGTTCGAGGGTGCACTCGATTCCGTGGCAGAGGGGGACGCCGCGGAGATCTCCGAGCCGACGGGTCGCCATCGGATCGATCGAAGACTCGACGAGGTACGGCGTCAACTCCACGTGGAGCGCCGCATCGTCGACGGTCGGGATGGAATATCCACGGGCGGCCATCGCGAGGACGCGATCGTCCATCCGTCGGGCCCGTCCGTCGAGCAGCAGCACGGAGCCGCGACCAAGGCGTCGACTGACGAGATTCCGCCACCCGATCGCCTCGCCGTGCCAGGTCCGTCCTCGATAGGCCTCCGCGCCGAGCGTCCTGCGCAGGAGATCCAGTTCCTCGGGATCGAGGACGAGGATCCGGAATCCGTTTCGCTGCATCGCGGCGGTTCCCGCGATGGATTCGTCTCCTTCCGGTTCGACCGCGGCGAGCACGGCGTCGATGATCCCGCCGTCTTCGGGAAGGCCCCAGCGGTGGACGACCAGCCCCGGTCGCGGGTCATCCGCGACGGGGACGGGGGTCGCGACGGCCGGCGTTTCCGAGTCGCCGCCGGGCGTCGGTTCGGGATCGCTCGAGCAGGCGGCGAGTCCGGCGACGACGCCGAGCATGATCGCGGGCCAGGCCGATCGGGCGTTCATGCGGAGTCGGCCGTGGGTGTCGGATCAAGGTCGTTGATCGCGTCGATGAGCTGTCGGAGGATGCCGAAGTCCCGTCGTTTGGAGGTGAAATGGAGTCGAGGGAGGTCGAGGTGCTCCTCTTCGCCATCGAGCGGGCCGCTCGACCTCAGGACGCCGTCCTTCGCGAGGACGCCGAATCGTCGCTCCAGATCGGCCCGTTCGGCCTCGGTGAGGCGTCGCTTCAACCGGATCACGAATTCGTCCCGCACGTATCGACACGAGTGGTAGACGCGATAGAAGCGGAGCACCCGGTCTCGTGCGTCGGCGGGATCCGAGGCGATCTCGAGGAGCGAGGTGTCCGCCGCGCTCAACCAACCGTTGTCCAGGAGTTCCTCGCGGACGAAGTCCACCCATCGTCGCCAGTAGGATCCGCCTTCGCCCTCGAGCAGGATGATGGGCATCGGATAGGACTTGCCCGTCTGGATCAGGGTCAGTGCCTCGAACAGTTCATCCATCGTTCCGAAGCCGCCGGGGAGGGCCGCGATCGCGTCCGAGTGGGTGAGGAACATGACCTTCCGGGTGAAGAAGTAGCGGAAGTTGATCAATTTGGGATCGGCGGCGATGACCTCGTTGGCCGTGGTCTCGAACGGCAGGCGGATCCGGAGGCCGAAGCTCGCCTCGTGCCCCGGTCCTTCGTGTCCGGCCTTCATGATCCCGTCGCCGGCGCCGGTGATCGACATCCAGTCGGCTTCGCCCATCAGGCGCCCGAATTCCCGAGCGGCGACGTAGTCGGCATGATCCTCCGGGGTCCGCGCGGATCCGAAGATCGAGATCTTGCGACGCAGCATCCACGGCCTGAACACGCGATAGGAGTAGCGGAGCTCCTTGAGGGCGGAGTTGATCAGTTTCAGTTCGCCGGTGTGCGAGTCGTCGCGTCCGAGCCGCAGGCTGGTCGCGATCATCTGCTCGACGAGCGAGCGACGTCGGCCGTCCGGAAGTCCGGAGTGCTTCGCGGCGAGTTCGCGGATCGCCTCGTCTCGGGCGTGTGAATCGGGATGGGATGTCGTACCGTCGCTCACGGGTCGGATTCCTGGGAAGGGGCGTCGGATCCGACGGACGGGTCCTCGGGGTTCTGATTCATCGGCTCGATGTCGGGGGGTGGCAACACCATCGGAAGGGGGGTCACCGATATTTCCGGGTCGCCCGGGGTTCCACCGACGTCGATCACCGCCAGCGATCCGGAAACGGCGGACACGAGGTCGCTGAGTCCCGGGAGCGTGCCACGGGGGACGAGCCGGAGCGACCATCGCCAGTCGTCCAGGCGCAGCCGACCGTCTCCCATGATCACCAGCGCGTCGGATTCGAGGGCCACGTCCTCCAGGAGCACCTCGCCCCCGTCGATCCACAGCTCCGCCCGCGCCGTCGCGAGCTCGTTCGAGATCGGTGGCATCAGCTGACCGAGTTGCAGGAGCGCGACCGAGCCGCCGTCGGCGAGTCGCGCATCCTCGATGCGGATCCGCCCGCTGCCGATCCGACTTTCCGGTGCGTCCATCAGTCCTTCGAGATCGAGTCTCGCCGAGAGTCGTCCGGGAAGCGGACCCGCCGGCGGTCCCGGCGCTCCGACGTCGCGGGCCACGTGGGCGAGATCGGCGTCGTGGAGCTGGAGCCCGAGGCGATAGGCCTCGCCTTCCAGGTCGAAGCGGAATCGACCCCGGACCACGCCGCCGCCCATCGAGGCCTCGGTGATGTCGACGAGCACGCCGTCCTCCGCATCCCTCGGATTCGCCGGGTCGAGGACGCCGACCAGCGCGACGTCTTCGACCGGGCGTCCTTCGACGAGCAGGTTCGGGAGACGGGCCTCGAGGTCGAACGCCGTCGCTCGTCCCCGGTCCGCGACCAGTCCGAGGCGAAGCGATCCCTCGATCCCGGTCAGGCCGACGTTGCCCACGGTCCAGGCGCCGTCGGCGAACTGCATCGCGCCCGAGGCCCGGTAGTGGATCGGGTCGTCCTGCATGGATCCGTCGGATTCGGATCCGAGGTCACCCTCTGCGCCGTATCTCGCCTCGATCTCACCGCCGATGCGGATCGTCCCGGTGGTCATCGTCGATGGACCGACCACGCTGGAGAACGGCGGTGTGAGGAATCCGATTTCCGGGACGCGGCTGTCGGGGGCGTCCAGGCGGAATCCGCCCTCGATCCTCGGGGCGTCGAAATCCGTGATGCTGAAGGTGAAGCGGCAGGTCGTCGCCCGATCGCTCGTGAGTTCGAGCGGGCCGATCCGGACCTGCTCGTCGTCGATCCGGACCATCCCGCCGGTCCGCACGCGACCGCCACCCCGGGTCTCCTCCGCTTCCGGAGTCGCGAGGATCGTGAAATCCATCGGTTCGAGTTCCGCCTCCAGCGATCGCTCGCGTCCGCTTCCGATGTCGAAACGACCGTGGAAGCCGCCCTCGGGACGACGTGCCCGCCACCATTCGGCGAAACCCTCGCCCACCGCGAGGCGGAGGATCTCGTCGAGCGCCGGTGACTCGAACCTCCCGGACTCGACGAGTCCCCGCAGATCCTGATCGCCGGCCTCGGGCGCGAGACCGTATCCGCCGTCGATCCGGAGCACGCCGTCGATCACGTCATCCGTCTCGGATCGCATCGCGACGTCGTCCACGAACACCACGTCGTCCCTGAACCGGACGCCGCCCCGGTCGAAGTCCAGCACGGTACGGCCGATGCGGGTGTCGATCTCGATGGTCCGCGGGGTCGCGTCGGTGGTGATCGTCGACGTCCCTTCCCGCTCCTCCCACTCGATTCGCGCGTCGAAGCCTCCGGTCGGTCGCCACTCGTTCCAGAGACGCGTCGCCCCGGCCGTGGATCCGGCGGGAACGAAGCCGAGGAGATACGGCTCGATCTCCAGTTTCTGGAGTCGGGCGCTTCCGGTCCCGATTCGTCGCTCGATCTCGTAGCGGCCGCTCGCGAGCACCGTTCCCGGACCGCGTCGTCCGCTGAAGGAGCGAAGTTCGACGAGCTCGTCGGTCACCGAGAGCACGGCGCTGATCTCGTCGAGCTCGAACCCGCGGGGCCAGATCAGTTCGACGTCCGGCACGTCCGCGGCGACGTTGCGACCGGGGCTTGCGCTCCCGTGCTCGAGGAGGATCGTGAAGTCGATGAAGGTGGACCCGTCCGGGGCGGAACCGATGCGTCCGTGATAGTCGAGGTCGCCGGCGAGGCCCATCTCGACGATCGGTTCGACGGCGTCGGAACGGACCACACCGGGCCAACCCGGGATCTCCGCGGGCGTCCGACCGCCGCCGACCCTGGGGGGAATCGCGGCGAGCAGCGTGGAGTTCAGGGGATCGTTGGTGACCGTCAGTCGCAGGTCGGGCAGGACGTCCCGGCTTCCCCGTCCGTCCCGTGGCAGATCGATGCGGCCGCTGATGCGTCCGCGACCCCCCGCGGGCGTGATGAGGGAGAGTCCCGGCGGCTCCAGCACGACCGCGAGATCCTCCAATCGGATGGTCCCTTCGGTGGCGACCAGCGGATAGGGGAATCGGTCGAAGATCGCGCCGACGTGGTCCAGGTGGATGTCACCCTCGACCGCCACCGGGATCCCGATGCCGCGCGGGCGGTGGATCCGCAGTCGCATTCCACCATGCCCGCCGAGGGCGAACGGCCCGGCGGCGATCAGGGATTCGCAGCGGTCGATCCGTCGTTCCAGTCGCTCGGCCGCGCGTCGATCCCCGCGCTCGAGGGCTTCGAAGCGGGCGGTCCTCGCGTCGGCGAGGTTCTTCCGTGCGGTGTCGACGCGGGCCTGGTCGACGAGGAGCCCGGCCGCATCGAGTCGTTCGAACGCGGTCTGGTCGAAGAGCGCGCGAAGGCCGCGCTCCGTCGAGTCGGGCAGCGCCTGGAGGAGGTGCTCGTCGAGCCCGATCCGATCCGACTGGAGTTCGAGATCCACCGCCGCGTCGTCGCCGGTTCCCAGGATCTCTCCGGTCAGCCGCAGGCGGTCGTCGTCCGGTCCCAACCCGCTGAGCGAGACGATGCGGATCCGCTCGCCATCGACGGTGAGCTGGGCGTCGACCTCTTCGAGCGGGTACCTGAACTGCTCGTACATGCCGCGCCCGCCGGTCAGCCACAGATCGGCACTCGCCTCGATCGGTTCGTCTCCCTCGATCGCCGATCCCGGTTCGAGCGAACCACGTGCGACGGTGGCGGTCGCGGTGAGGTTCCAGGCCCGCGCGGTGAGAAGCTCCAGGGCCTCGGCCACGGGTCTGGGGAGATCCGCGCCCACGTCCTCGTCCCCGTCGGACTTGAAGTCCGAGAGGGAGAGTTCGATCCGGAACGGGGCCTCCTCGAGAAGACGCATTCCCCAGGTGGCGATCGGCTGGTCGTCGGTCTCGTCGTCCGCCGTCTCCAGTCGAACCCGGATCTCGGTGCTGATGTCGACCGGAACGATCGCCTCGCCGCGATCGCCGGGCACCATCCGGCCACGGCTCCCGCGGACCAGGAGGTTGCGTCCGTCGAGATCGATCCGGCCGGCGTCGAGCGTGATCCGCGGGAGCGGTGGCGTCTCGTCCAGGATTCGTCCGTCGGCGAAGCGGACCCATTCGGATTCGAGATCGAGGCCTTCGGGCAGGGTGAGCGTGAGGTTCTCGACCTCGAGCGTCGCGCTGGGATCCTCGCCCGGCTGCCATTCGACGTTGGCGGTCCGGAGCACGCCGCCGAGGTCCAGCTCGGACACGAAGGCGCGGGCCGACGCCGACAACGCCAGGTCGACACCGAGCTGGAGGTCCACGTCGTCGATCCGGAACTCGACCCGGCCGGTGCGTTCGTCGAGATGGCCCTTCGCCAGCGCGGTGGTCTCGCCGGCGTCGATCGCGGCCAGGGTGAAGGCCATCCGCGGATCGGCGTCGTTCGGCGGATCGAGGATGGCGTTGAACGACGAGGTGCCGACCAGCTCGAAGTGACCTCCGGCCGGGTCCTCCACCTCGATGCCGCTCTCGATCTCGAGCCGCGCGATCTCGATCGTCCCGAGCCCGAGTCCGCGGACCGTCCGGTCCCGGTCCCGGTCGTCCTCCTCGTCGTCCTTCCGGTCCTCGTCGGGCGGCTCGAGCGCCATGAAGTTGAAGGCGGCGGCGTCGTCCGCCCGCTCGGCCACCCGCACCTGCACCCGTTCGGCGCGGATCGATTCGAACTCGACCGTGCCCGAGAGCAGGGGGAGAAGATGGATGGTCGCCGACAGGTCGTCGATCCGAAGCACCCGGGCGGCATCACCGCGCCAGCCCGGCGCGTCGATGACGATGCTGCCGACTCGGACGCTGCGCAGACCCCGGACGTCGAGATCCTCCACCGCGACCTCCGCACCGGTGCGGCGATGGAGTTCGTCTTCGAGGAGGATCGTGATCAGCGAGTCGCGAAAGATCGCGACTCCGAGGAGCACCGCGGCGAAGGCGATCGCCAGCCTGCCGAGGCGGCGACGCCAGCGGCGTCGGGGACGTGGTCGGACTGTGGTGGTGGCGTTCGCCATGGTCTGGGTACGGTTCAATCGGCCCCCGGGGTCGGTCCCGGACCGAATCCCGCGACGATCCTCGGCGGGAATTCGATTCCGCATTCTAGGTCGATCGACCCCCGACGATCGGGATGCGGGCAATACACTCCGACAATGACCCCCCCGAACCACGATCCGGCGGACATGGCCGATTCCGCGGGCATGCTCCTCTTCCTGCTCGTGGTGGTGGTGGTGGTGCTTCTCATCCCCCTGCTGGCGGCCCTGCGAATTCGGGGACGCGGCAAGCCCGGCCGGTCCGGGCGTCCTCGGGCCCGGTCGCCGCTCGACCCATGGCGCGAGGGTGGTCGTCGCCAGGGCCCCCTCGAGGACGATTCCGAACCCGATTCGCAAGACGCCATGGAGGACGGGCCATGACGGGATCGTGGCCCCGGTCGTTCGAAGCGTGGGAGCGCGCCCGATGAGTCGCATCGAGCCTGCGTCGAAGCGCATCGCGATCATCGGCGCGACCAGTCGCGTCGGACGCGCGGTCGCGGCCGAGTTCGCGGAACTGGGCTGGTCGCTCGAGCTCACCGCGCGCGACCCCGATCGGATCGAGACGTCGCATGGATCGTCGTCGAGCGGTTCGTCCGTCGAGATTCGTCGACATGCCCTCGATCTCGCGGACGCGGCGGCCGTGGACCGGGCGGTCGCCTCGATCGGGGGCGTCGCCCTCGACGCCGTCGTGGTCGCAGGGGCGCCGTTCGACGAGACGTCGCTGGCGGACGCGACGGCCGAGGACTTCGCATCGCACGCCGCCGCCCAGGGCGCGGGTCCCGCCCGGCTCGTCGCGGGACTGCGGAGTTCGCTCGGTCGGAGCGAATCACCCGCGATCGTCCTGTTCGGCGACGTCCACGCCTGGTCGCGACCCCGGGCCGGCGCGACGCCGTACCTGGTGGCGAAGGCGGGCGTGGAGGCGATGGTCGGTCTCCTCGCGGTGGAGCTCGCGCCGGTTCGCGTCTTCGGGCTGTCGCCCGGCGTGGTCGGCTGGCCCGATGGCTGGCCGGATGCCCGGCGCGAGGCCTACCTCGAGCGAGTTCCGCTCGAACGCGCCGGAACGCCGGAGGAGACGGCGTCGCTGGTCCGCGCCCTGGTGCTCGACGCCACCTACTGCACGGGCGTCGTGATCCCGATCGACGGCGGTCGACACCTTCGGTGACTGGATGCGGGGCGTGACGCCGCCCGAGCCGTTTTCAGCCGCCTCCGTCGGGCGTTCCCTCGATCAGCGCCCGAAGTTCGGCGATCCGCGGGTCGCCCGGCGCGGTGTCCTCCGCGATGCGCAGCCATGCCTCGGCATCCGCCTCCCGGCCCGCGGCATCGAAGCATCGCGCGGCCTCGAGCGCGGCGGCGAGGTCCTCGGGCGCGCGACGGGCCCGTGCCGCCCAGGCCTCGCCCGCGTCGCCGGGGCGGTCGAGGGCGAGCCACCCCGTGGTCAGCTCCTGCACGACGCCGCGGCTCGATCGGACTTCGGCCGGAAGCGCCGCCAGTGATTCGATCGCGAGTCGAACGCGACCGGATCGTCTCAGCAGGGCGGCTCGACGGATCCTGATCCCGACCTCGTCCGGGGCGAGTCCGACCGCCGCATCGAGTCGTTCGAAGGCGACGTCCGGATCTCCCATTCGGAAGCTCGTCTCGGCGAGGGCGGCCAGGACGAAGGCGTCGTCGGGGCGGTCCCCCGCGAGCGACTCGAGGAGGCCGGCGGCCTCCTCCACCCGGTCGGCTCGCAGAAGGGCCAGCGACAGGTAGAGCCGGGCGATCGGATCCTCCGATCCGACGCGTCGGTACGCCTCGATGGCCGCGTCGAGCCGGCCGGCGCCCTCGAGGGCGAGCCCGAGGTTTCGCAGGGTCTCGGGATCGGTCCGACCACCCTCCGCCGCACGTCGGAGTTCCTTCGCCGCATCGGCGGCGATCGCCACGGCCGCCCGCTCGCCCGCCGCTTCGCGGATCTCGCCGCTTCGCAGGAGGAGGGTTCGCCCGAGGGCGGAGGCGACCACCGGATCATCGGGGAGTCGCCCGGCGAGGGATCGGGCGATGGTTTCGGCGTTGTCCGCCCTGCCGGCCGCCAACCATCGATCGATGGCGTCGAGGGAGGCGTCCCGATCGGTCGCCGAGAGGGAGGAGCCGGCCTCCACGTTCGGCCCGGAGGGCTCCTCGCCGCCGCCACATCCGGCGACCAGCACCGCCACCAGGGTGGTCGAACCGGCCAGGAACCGTCGAAGTCGGCGGTGATCCGCCCAGCAGCAGCGTGGGGATTCGTAGACTGTCGGAATCATGGAAGCACCAAGAACCCAGGACGGGGCGTCGACCTCGGCCGGAACACTCGCCAAATCCTACTCGCCCGCGGCCTCCGAGCCCGAGGTCCGGGCGGCGTGGGCGCGGTCCCGCGACTTCCACGCCGAACCGGCGGAGGCGGGTGCGTCGATCGATGACGCCTTCGCCGTCCTGATTCCACCCCCGAACGTGACGGCCGCCCTCCATCTCGGGCATGCCTTCAACAACACGCTCCAGGACGTGCTGGTTCGGTTCCACCGGATGAAGGGCGACCGGACGCTCTGGATGCCCGGCACCGACCACGCGGGCATCGCGACCCAGACCGTGGTGGAGAAGCGATTGCTCCGGCAGGGGAAGCGACGCACCGACTTCGGTCGCACGGCATTCATCGAACAGGTCCAGGCGTGGAAGAACGAGTACGAGACCACGATCCTCGGGCAGTTGGCCGAGATGGGTTGTTCGTGCGACTTCGATCGAACCCGGTTCACGATGGATCCCGTCTGTGCGGACGCGGTTCGCGAGGCGTTCTTCAGGCTCTTCCAGGACGGACTGGTCTATCGCGGGAAGCGGTTGGTGAACTGGGATCCCGCGACGCGGACCGCCCTCGCCGACGACGAGGTCGAGATGCGCGACGTCCCCGGCCACATGTGGTACCTGCGATATCCACTCGCGGACGGAGATGGATTCGTGACGGTCGCCACCACGCGACCGGAGACGATGCTCGGCGACACCGCGATCGCGATCAATCCGCGGGACCCGCGGGCCGAGGGACTTCGCGGAAGGTCGGTCCGGGTCCCGATCACCGACCGGGTCGTGCCGATCGTGGAGGACGACTACGTCGTGCTTCCCGCATCCGTGGCCGAATCCCTCGGGCTCGGGCCCGAAGCGATCAACGATCCGAAGGCGGCGCTGGCGACCGGATTCCTGAAGGTGACGCCCGCCCACGATCCCAACGACTGGGAGATCGGCCTCCGTCACGACCTCCCGGTCGTGAACGTGATGGCGCCGGACGGATCGATCTCCGAGACGCACGGCTGGGACGACGGCGTCACCGACGAGGCCCGCGCCTTCATCGGTCTCGACCGGGAGGACGCCCGGACCGCGATCGTCGCCTGGTTCGAGGAACGCGGGCTGCTCGAGTCGGTCCGGGATCACGAACACGCGGTCGGGCACAGTTATCGAAGCCACGTGCCGATCGAGCCCTATCTGTCGGATCAGTGGTACGTCCGGGTCACCGACGACCGGCTCGCCGGAAGTGCGCTTCGGGCGATGGATCCCGATCAGCGGGGGACCGCCTCCGAGGGGGACGCCTCGCCCATGTCGGGCGACGGCGAACTGCGATTCTTCCCGGACCGGTACGCGAAGACCTTCCGGACCTGGCACGAGAACATCCGCGACTGGTGCATCTCCCGGCAGCTCTGGTGGGGCCACCGCATCCCGGTGTGGTCACGGGTGGTCGCGGCGGACGACGCGTCGCCGACGATCCGCGACGCCGCCCGCGACGCGGCGGAGGGGATGATCGCGGTCGACGGCGAATGGACCGCGCGGGGCTGCGCCCATCGCGTGCGGACCCTCGGCGACGGGACGATCGAGGAGACGGTCTGCGTGCCGCGGCCGTCGACGCTCGGCGACGCGGCGACGGCGGTCGTGGCGGCGCTCGAGGCTGACGGTTTCGAGCAGGACCCCGACGTGCTCGACACCTGGTTCTCCAGCGCACTCTGGCCGCTCTCGACGATGGGTTGGCCCGAACCGGCGGCTCATGCGGACGCGATCCCCGAGGGGGGTCGCCTCCTGGAGACGTTCAATCCCAGCTCGGTGCTCTGCACGGCGCGGGAGATCATCACGCTCTGGGTCAGTCGGATGGTGATGTTCAACCGGTACTTCGAGGCGGACGTGCCGTTCCGCCACGTCTTCATCCACGCGATGATCCAGGACGGCCACGGGCAGAAGATGTCCAAGAGCCTCGGGAACGGCGTGGATCCCCGGGACATCATCGAGAGCCACGGTGCGGACGCGATGCGGTTCACGCTGGCCCAGCTGTCGACCGGCAGCCAGGACGTCCGGATGCCCGTCGACCTCGTCTGTCCGCACAGCGGGGAGACGTTCACTCCCGCCTTCGTGCGGAACGCCGCGGGCTACCGGGTGTCCGCGCCCGTCCAGAAGTCACCGACGGATCCGGCGATGGAGATGGTGACCTCCTACGGGGTCGCCACCGGCGAGGTCGAACCCGACGACGCCCGTCCGCTCGCCAGGAACACCTCCAGTCGATTCGACGGGGGCCGGAACTTCTGCAACAAGCTCTGGAACGCGGTCCGGTTCGGGCTCGCCAATCTCGAGTCACCCGCGGTGGAAGGCGGCGAGGGCTCGCCTTCGCTGGTCGATCGCTGGATCGTCTCACGGGTCCGGCGCACCGAGCGGATCGCCTCGGAGGCGATCGACGGCTACCAGTTCAACCAGTACGTCGAGGCGATGTACGACCTCGTGTGGCGCGACTTCTGCGACTGGTACCTGGAGGCGGTGAAGCCCACGGTTCGCGGCGATCTCGGCCAGCAGCGTCGACTCCATGCGGTCCTGGACTCGATCCTGCGCATGCTCCATCCCGTCTGCCCGTTCCTCACCGAGACGCTCTGGCCGCACCTGCATCGGCTCGAGGGGATCCGGGGCGGAGATGGCGGGACGGGCGTCGACGGCCTGTCGCTGCCCCCGGCGGACCGGTGCGCGATCGCCGCCTGGCCCGCGGTCTCGGACCAGGTCCACGATCCCGGGGCGGAAGCGGCGTTCGAGCGGGTGCAGGCGCTGGTGGCCTCGATCCGCAACCTCCGGGGTGAACGACAGGTCAAGCCGAAGCGCCGCATCACGCTCCACGCGTCGGACTCGGTGCTGGCCCTGATCCGGGAGGCCGACGGCGTGGTCGAGACGCTCGCGGGGCTCGCGGAGGTGGGCGAACGGGCGGCGGCGCCCGAGAACGCGATCCCCCTTCCCTTCGAGGGCGACCAGCTCCTGATCTCCGACCTGCTCGATGCGGTCGACGTCGAGGGCGAGCGGAAACGATTGCAGAAGACCATCGACGGAAAGCGAAAGCAGATCGCCGGCTTCCAGGGGAAGCTCGGAAACGAGGGATACGTGAAGAACGCGAAGCCCGAGATGGTGGAGGAGACCCGAAGGAAGCTGGCCGAGGCGGAGGCGGATCTCGTGGCCGCGGAGGCGGGCATGGCGGCGTTGTCGTCCACCTCCTCCTGAGGAGGCCGACTCGACGGCGACGGCGAGGTCGGAGGAGGATCTGGCGGATCCGTCCCCAACACCGGGTCGGCAGCGGCTACCATCCTGATGCATGACCCGCGTCAGCGATCAGACCACCCAGACCCGACTTCGAGGAGGCCGAACCGCCTTCCGGTGGCCCTGCGGCCTGTTCGCGGGATTCCTCGCGCTGGTCTCGGTGCCGGGATGCGGTTCGGACCCCGATCCGATGCCTCGTCCCGCGGCGCGGGCCGGCGTTGTCGTCGATGAGGACGATCCGGCTTCGAAGGCGTCCGTCGCGGCCGTCGACCCGTCGACCTTCGAGCGGGTCTCGACCACCGAACCGTGGACGTTCGGAGGGTACGAGGGAGAGCTGGTCACGACGCCGACTCATCTGCTTCACCTGACGCTTCCGGACGGGAGACTGCGGGAGGCGATGCCCGTGTTCACGGGGACGGCGCTGCAGCACTACCGGACGATGCTCCTCGCCCAGCCGGAATCCTCGCCGCTGGATGCGCCGTCCGAACGGATGAGCACCTTCGTGTTCGGGACCCGGCCGGAATGGGAGGCCTGGACGAGGTGGCGGTTGCGACGCGGCGCGAGCCTCTACCTCGGAATCGAACGCGGCGGCTACACGATCGACGCGGAGAGCGTGATCTGGGACATCGGTCGCTACGACACCCTCTGCATGCTCGCGCACGAGGGCTGGCACCAGTACACGCAGAGCGTCTTCCGCCATCCGCTCCCCGCGTTCCTCGAGGAGGGGCTCGCGGCCTACGCGGAAGGACACCGGTTCCGACGCAGCGACGAGGCGCCCGTCTTCATGCCCTGGCGGAACCTCGAGCGATACGGACAGCTGCGGTCCGCCCGGTACCGGGATCGCCTCATCGATCTCGACGATCTCATCGCGCGGCCGCCGCAGTACTTCGTGGCCGGGAGCGAACGCGGCCTGCTGACCTACTACGCGCAGCTCTGGGTGCTGGTCCACTACCTGATGGAAGGTGCGGACGGCCGGTACCGCGACGGACTCGTGAAGCTGGTCCGGGACGCGGTGGACGGCCACATCACCTCTTCGATCTACGATGCGGATCGTCGAGCGGGCATCCTCGGACGCACGCTGGGGCCGAACACCGGCCGCGACATCATCGCCACCTACTTCGACGAGAACTACGAGGCGTTCAAGGCCGGGTACGAGGCGTTCATCGATCGCGTCGTCGCCTCGGGGAACGGCACGCGGATCTGGCAGGGCCGCTCACCCATCGAGTGAGTCGACGGCCCCGAGGTGTCGGACCAGGAACTCCGTCTCCCGAAGCTTCGCTTCGTTGGTGCATCGCCCGAAGCCGAGGTGTTCGTGCGGCGCGCCGGTCGTCTCGAAGGCGAGCAGTTCGATCGACTCGGGATGGCGGGCCCGCGTTCGGAGCGCGTCGATGAACTCCGCCTGACCCTCGAATCGCACCCAGGCATCGGCCTTCGAGTGCACGGCGAGGACCGGGATCTCCCGCCATCGATCGAGGTGGGTCAGGGGATCGAGTCGCGCGGTGGCCTCGTGGTCGAAGAACTGCCGCTGGTGCTGGGCCGACCAGTTCCCGCTCGTCGCCTCGAGGACCGCGGCACGAAAGCGGTGGGGCCGACAGAGCCGGGCGATCGCGACCATGCCGCCCATCGACATGCCGCCGATCGCGGCCCGGTCGAGGTCGAAGCCCAGGCCACCGAGTCCCTGGAGGATGTCGTCGATCTCGTCGATCGCCCGTTCGATGTGATCGAGGATGCGTTCGGGCGCCTGGTCGGCGACGGTGCCGCGCTCGCCGTGACCGGGGAGATCGATCGCGCAGGAACCGATCCCCGCCCGTGCCAGCCTCAGGTAGCGACCCGGATCCAGTTCCTTGTCGGCGGTCCGTCCGTGCATCCAGAGCAGGAAGGGGATGCGGTCGCCGCCGCCCGGGGCCGCCGCCTCCGGACGAACCAGGAGGCTGGGGACGTCGGGCCCGAGCCGGACATGCTCTGAGATCGCGCGAAGGCTGCTCGGAAGTCGTGCATCGAGGTCGGGCATGGCGGCAGAGCGTAGTCGTTCGGGATCGATGCGACTGGTGTTCGAGTCCGTTTGTCGGGATACTGCGGCGATGATCAAGATCATCGGCGGTGAATACCGCTCCCGCATTCTCGAGGGTCCGCCGGACGCCGCGACGACCCGGCCGATCACCGCCCGGGTCAAGGAGGCGGTGTTCAACCTGCTCCGCGGCTGGTGCGACGATGCGGTGGTCCTCGACCTCTTCGCGGGCGTGGGCGCGATCGGGCTCGAAGCGGCCAGTCGCGGGGCCCGCGAGGTCGTGCTGGTGGAGCTGAACACGCGGATCGCCTCGATCCTCGAATTCAACGTCGAGGAGCTGGATTGCCGGGATCGGGCGACCGTGGTCCGCGCCGACGCGCTCGGTCCGGCCGCGCTGGCCCAGGCGCCGCGAGACTGCGACCTCGTCTTCCTCGATCCCCCGTACGCGCTCTGGGAGGAGGAGCCCTCGAGGGAGCGCATCCTCGACCTCGCGGCCCGGTGCCGGGCCAACATGAAGGACGCGTCGTTCCTCATCCTGCGGACGCCGACCGATTTTCCCGCGGACTTCCCCGGGATCCCCGGCTTCGACGGGCCGGAGACGCATCCGTACGCCGAGGACATGTTCGTCCACCTCTTCGCGCCGTCGGCATGAACCCGCCGGCTCGTCGGTCCGAAATCCGGGAAATCCGCTAGGGTCCGAGCCATGATCATCCCCATCGCAACCGGCGTCCTCGCATTCGTGCTCACCCTCGTTCAGGACGTCCCGGATGGCATCGACGGATCCGTCGATGCCCCGCCGCCGACCGAGGCGGCGAGCCCCGCACCACCCCCGGAGATCGACGCCCCCGCGGTCGATGCGGCGGCCGTCGATGCCGCGGTGCTCGCATCCGTCGCGTTCCTGCTGGAGCGGCAGGAGGGGCCGACCCGCGCGGAGTGGCCGTACCAGGGCGTGTACCGGGTCGCGGCCACCGACGACGATCCGGAGTCGCTCGTCGAGGGCCGGGGTCGTCGGCGGAGCGTCATTCCCATCGGGTACCGCGTGGGCGGGACCTCCATCGTGGCCGATGCGCTCCTCCGGGTTCCAGGATGCGACGAGGACGTGGATCGACGAGCGGCCCTCGAGCGGGCCCGGCGGTTCGTGGTGGAATCCACCGGGCATCCGAACATGAACCCCGACTACGGCGGTGGCTACGACGTCCGTGGCTGGGGCTACATCTACGGCGGCGACTTCCTGCTTTCGATGCGGGAGCGAGGTTTCGTTCCGGAGGACGCGGTCGCGGAGCACGACGCCGCGATCGGGTTCTATCTCGACGGTCTCGCGGCGATCGAGATCCCGCGGGTCGGGGGCTGGAACTACGCCCGCCGCGGGCCGCTGTCGGCGCCGAGCGGGACCAGTCCGTTCATGACGCCGCCCGGCGTCCAGGTCCTCGCCGAAGCGGAACGCCAGGGATTCCCGGTGCGCGAGGGGCTCCGATCGCGTGCGATGAAGGCGATCGATCTCACCATCGGCGAGGACGGCGTGGTCGCCTACGCCGCCCAGCGGAAGACCCGGGAATCGCCCGAGATGATCCCGGGGGCGATGGGGCGGATGCTGGCGGTGGAGACGGTCCGGGCCGAGGCGGGAGCCGGGAACGACGACGCGATCCGCGGGGCGCTGGCGGCGTTCGTCACGCACTGGGACGAACTCCTCAAGCGGAAGGAGAAGACCGGAACGCACGTCGCCCCGTACGGCGTCGCCCCGTACTACTTCTTCTTCGCGCACGGCTACGCCGCGGAAGCGATCGAACGGCTGCCCGAGCCGGAACGCGCCGCGTGGCGTGATCGGCTCCACCGGCTGCTGATGTCGGTCCGTGACGAGGACGGCACGTGGAACGACCGCGTCTTTCCACGCAGTGCCGCGTACGGCACGGCGGTGACCGTGCTCGCGTTCACGGAGCCTGCACACGCCGCCCGGGCCCGATCCGTCGTGCCGCCACCCGCCATCGTCGAGTCGGTGGAGAACGCCGAGGAACCGGAGTCCCCCGACGACGTCCGATGACGTCCGATCCCCGAGGAGTCGAACCCATGCGATGCGCACTCATCATTCCGGCGGCCGGCGCCAGCCGTCGCTTCGGCGGCGGTGACAAGCTCGGCGAGGACTTCGGCGGGCGGCCGTTGCTGCTTCGTTCCATCGAACCCTTCACCAAGCGGGACGACGTGGACGCGGTCATCGTCGCCGGCCCGCCGGAGGATCTCGACGCGTTCCGGGATCGCTACGGTCCGCAGCTGAGCTTCCTCGGGGGGACGGTGGTGGCCGGAGGACGGATCGAGCGATGGGAGACGGTCCGGAACGCGCTGGAAGCGGTGCCGGACGGCTGCACGCACGTGGCGATCCACGACGCGGCGCGACCGCTGGTCGATGAGGCGCTGATCGACCGCGTCTTCGAGGCCGCGGGCGGGTTCGACGCGGTGGTTCCCGGGGTGCCGGTCCGAGACACCTTGAAGCGAGCCGGCGGGGACGTGGTGGAGGGGGCCGAACGGGATGCGACCGTCGACTCGATCCTGGGGATCGGCGAGGAGGACACGCCCGAGATCGGTCACCAGATCGCCGCGAGAAGGGTCGTGGGGACCGTGGATCGCACCGATCTGTGGCGGATGCAGACCCCGCAGGTCTTCTCGCTCGAGCTGATCCGGCGGGCCTACGCCCAGCCGGATCTCGAGGGTGCCACCGACGATGCGATGCTGGTCGAGCGACTCGGCGAGCCGGTGATGATCGTCGAAGGGAGCGAGCGGAATCTCAAGGTCACCACGGCCGGGGATCTGCACGTCGCTCGCGCGATCGCCGGTACCCGAGGGCCCGAGGAACGGCCCGCCCACAAGCGTTTCTAACGGTCATCCGTCGCCTGACGTGATCTCCCGGCGGAGTTGCTTTCAGCCCCGGCCCGGGCTACGCTTCGCGGTCTGTTGAGAATGAGTCTCAATATCAAGGGAGCCAATTTCCATGCATCTGATTCGCGTTATCTGCGTCCTCGCAGCCTGTCTCGTCCCCGTCTGGTCGGCCGCGGCCGAGGAAGTCGTCAACGTCTATTCGGCGCGGCACTACGACACCGATGACGCGCTCATCAAGCGGTTCACCGAAGAGACCGGCATCAAGGTCAACCTGATCGAAGGCCGTTCGGACACGCTTCTCTCCCGCATCGAGCAGGAAGGGGAGCTGAGTCCCGCCGACGTCTTCATCACGGTCGATGCCGGCCGGCTTCGAATCGCGGAGGAGAAGGGCGTGCTCCAGCCCACCCGGTCCGAGATCCTCGAGGCTCGGATCCCCGCGTCCCTCCGGCATCCCGACGGCCTCTGGTTCGGACTGACGCAGCGGGCCCGCGTGATCGTCGCGTCGAAGGATCGCGTTCCCGCCGACCTCACGCTCGACTACGAGGACCTCGCGGACCCGAGATGGAAGGGACGCCTGCTGATCCGCAGCTCCTCGAACATCTACAACCAGTCGCTCGTCGCCTCGCTGATCGAGAACAACGGCGAGAGCGGCGCCGAGGCGTGGTGCCGCGGCGTGGTGGCCAACATGGCCCGCACGCCCCAGGGTGGCGACACCGACCAGATCCGGGCGGTCGCCGCCGGCGAGGGCGACGTCGCGGTGGTGAACCACTACTACCTCGCTCGACTGCTCAACGGCAAGGAGGCCGATCGAGAGGTCGCCTCCAAGGTCCGGGTGATCTTCCCCAACCAGTACGGTCGGGGCACCCACGTCAACGTGTGCGGTGCGGGCGTCGTGAAGTCCGCCCCGAACCCCGGGAACGCCGTCAAGTTCATCGAGTTTCTGGCCAGTGCCCCCGCGCAGCAGCGGTTCGCCGAAGGCAACCAGGAGTATCCTGCGGTCGAGGGCATCGAGACCAGCAAGACCCTCCGCGGATTCGGCCCATTCAAGGCGGATGCCTTGAACGCGGCGAAGCTCGGGGCTAACAATAAGCAGGCGGTCCGCACGATGGACCGCGCCGGATGGCGCTGATCGAACACGGAGTCAGATCACCATGAACCGAAGAGAAATGCTCGCATTGTCCATCGCAGGCGGCGCCGCGATGGCCTCGTTCCCCCGCCCCGCGTCCGCCCGGTCGAGGCGATCGGGAGCGGACGACTCCCCCGAACACCAGGCCGCCGTCGCCGGCGGGGTCGCGTACTTCAGCGACCGCTGCGACACGCAGGCGGGACTCTGTCGGAAGCTCGAGGCGGCGATCGCCTCCGGCGACCTCGCGGCGGCGCAACAGGCCTACATCGAGGCCCGTCCTCCGTACGAGGAGATCGAGACCCTCGCCTATGCGTTCGAGGAGGTCGACGCCGACATCGACGCCAGGCCGTACGCGTTCGACGCGGGGGAGACCGATCCGGAATTCCGCGGTTTCCACAAGATCGAGGTGCTGCTCTTCGGTCGGGACGACCTCGCCTCCGCCGCGCCCTACGCGGCCCGGCTGAGCAAGAGCGTCCAGCAGCTGAAGGCCCAGCTCGGGGAGCGTGACCGCTTCGACGCCGCCGGCCAGTTCGGCGGGATGTACGCGCTGACCAACGAGGTCGCGGCGAAGAAGATCTCCAGCGAGGAGGAGGCCTGGTCCGACCAGACCCTCCTCATCTTCAAGCACAACTGGATCGGGGCCCTCAGCCAGTACGAGCCCTTCGACAAGATGGTGGCCCGATCCGATCCCAACGCCTCCCGGGCGGTGCGCGAAGCGTATGCTGGTGCGATGGAGACGCTGAAGCCCCACTTCCGTCCCGGCGTGGTCGCCGCGACCCCCTACACCAAGGTCTCGGTCGCGGATCGACGCCGAATGGCGGATGCGAGCAACCGGCTCCGGGACGCGGTCGCCGGCGCGAGCGTGGTGATCGGAGTCGACGCGGGAATTTCGTGATCCGACGCGGCGGTGGCAGCGGGTGGCCCTGGGTCCTTTGCGCGGTCCTCGCCTCCCTGGTGGTCGCCGCGCCGGTCTGCGTCATCTTCTCGAGCGTCTTCCGTTCGTCCGGCGGGGAGTGGTCGCACCTCGTCGACACCCGGCTCGCGGTCTATGCCTCGAACACCGTGATCCTCTCGATCGGAGTCTGCCTGACCGCGGGCGTCATCGGCGTCTCGACGGCGTGGATCCTCGCGAACCACCGGTTCCCCGGCTCGAGGATCCTCGGCTGGTGCCAGCTGCTCCCGCTCTCGGTGCCCGCTTACCTGTCGGCCTACACGCTCTCCGATCTCCTGCAGTTCAGCGGCCCGGTCCAGGGCTGGATCCGCCAGACCTTCGACCTCCAGGCGGGTGAGTACTGGTTCCCGCAGGTTCGATCGCTCGGCGGGGCGATCGCGGTGCTCTCGCTCGCGCTCTACCCCTACGTCTACTTCGCCGCGAGGCTGGCGTTCCTCGAGCAGTCGCGGGCGGCCCTCGAGGCCAGCCGCATGCTCGGGCGCGGTCCTGTCGCGACCTTTCTCCTGGTCGGCCTGCCACTGGCCCGACCGGCGATCATCGGCGGCCTGATGCTCGTCCTGATGGAGACCGTCGCCGATTTCGGGGCGGTCGACTACCTGGCCGTCGACACCTTCGCGACCGGGATCTACCGGACCTGCTACGCGCTGGAGTCCCCGGTCGCCGCCTCCCAGCTGTCGGCGGTGTTGTTGTCGGCGCTGTTCACGCTCCTCGGGCTCGAATGGATGCTGCGTCGAGGTCGCCGTTATCACCGGACCGGCACGAGGTGCTTCCGTCGGGAGGGCGCGCGGATGCGAACGCGAGGACAGGTCCTCGCGTTCGTGACGTGCGTGGCGCCGGTGATCGCCGGATTCGCGGTTCCCGCCGGACGCCTCGTCCAACTGGCGATCGAGGGGGGGGACGAACGCGGGCCGGGCGTGCTGTCCTCGCTCGCGATCGACACGGCCTGGTTGTCCGCGATCGCGGCGATGATCGCGGTGGTGCTCGCCCTGGTCATCGGTTACGCCGCCCGGGTCCGACGGACCGCGGGCACCGCGATTCCCTCGGCGATCGCCCGGGCCGGATACGCGATCCCCGGACCGGTGATCGCGCTCGGGCTCCTCGCGCCGCTCGTCTGGGCGGATCATGCGATCAACGATCTCTGGACCGGGATGTTCGGGGCGGACGGTCGGCCGGGGCTGATCTTCACCGGATCGGTGGTGGCGCTCGTCCTGGGTTACCAGGCGAGATTCCTCGCAGTGAGTCTGTCTTTCGTCCGTTCGGGGCTCGCTCGGCTGCATCGGAACCTCGATGACGCCGCCCGGACCCTGGGATCGGGCGCCGGTCGAAGCCTCTTCTCGATCTACCTGCCGTTGCTCCGCCCGAGCCTCCTCGCGGCGGGGCTGCTGGTCTTCGTGGACGTCGCGAAGGAACTCCCGATGACCCTGATGCTTCGGCCGTTCAATTTCGATACGCTGGCGGTCCGCGTCTACGAGCTCGCATCCGACGAGCGGCTCGAGGAGGCCTCCACGGCGGCGCTGCTGATCGTGCTGATCGGGATGATCCCGGTGGTCCTGCTCGCGAGGCAGGCCGAAGGCGGTCTCGAGTCGGACGCGGAGATCGAGCGCCGATGAACAGCCTGCCCCAGTTCGAATCGCCTTCGGTCCTGGAGATCGAGGATCTCGAGTTCCGCTATCGCGGCGGGCCACCGGTGATCTCCGGATGCCGTCTCTCGGTCGCGGCCGGGGAGGTGCTCTGCGTCCTCGGATGTTCCGGTGGTGGAAAGACGACGCTTCTCCGGCTGATCGCCGGTCTCGAGCGTTCGCAGGGTGGTTCGATCCGCATCGACGGCGAGGAGATCGAAGGACCCGGCGTCCATCGGGCGCCCGAACGCCGTCGGGTGGGCATGGTCTTCCAGGACTTTGCGCTCTTCCCGAACCGATCGGTGCTCGGAAACGTGATGTTCGCGATGGGTGGGACTCCACGAAACCGCCGCGCCGCGCTGGCGGCCGAGCATCTCGATCGTGTGGGAATGCTCGAGTACGGCCCGCGGATGCCGCACACCCTCAGTGGCGGACAGCAGCAGCGGGTCGCGATCGCCCGGGCGATGGCGCGGAAGCCTCGGGTGATGCTGCTGGACGAGTCGTTCAGCAGCCTCGACACGGAGACCCGGGTCGAAGTGCGGGAGGAGACGGTGAGGATCCTTCGCGAGGCGGACGTGGCGACGGTCATGGTCACCCACGACCCCGGGGAGGCGGAATCGGTGGGGGATCGCGTTTCGTGGCTGGATGCCTGCTGCCGCTCCGAGAAAGCCTCGAACGACGACCGCGCCTGCACCCGGGAGTGAGCCTCCTCCCGGCTGGTGGCCGGCCGTCGTGCAGGCCCGGAATCGACCAGTCTCCGGACTGGGCATAACAGTCCGATAATTCAGGATCGTTCGAGCTCCGGTTTTCGACGCGCAAAGTTCTGCATCTTTTCGGAAGTCATCGATTGAGACGCGATTCCGCCTCGGTACACTGACTCCAACACCGATGCCCTCGGTGTCTTCGAACGTTCCCGTTTTCCACGTTCCCCATCGTTCCCGAACGCCTGAAGAAGGAAGAAGAGACCATCATGAAGAATCTGCTTGTCACTGCTGCCGTTGCGGCCGCATTCACCGGGTCGGCCGTGGCCGACATCGAAGCCTCGTCTGGTTGGGAGGACACCTCCGCCCCGGCCATCCTCGGCTCCTTCGGCAATCTCTTCGACTCCGGCTACGAGTCCGCCGACGTCTACGCGGGCAGCTCGAGCCTGTTCATGATCGAAGATCCCCTCAGCGGCACCCCGCAGGGTTACGTCGCCTGGGTGACCGGCCTTTCCGAGGGTGACACCGTCACCGCGACGATGTGGATGAAGGGTGCTTCCAACGGCGTCGACAACGACGGCAAGGGACGACTCTGGGGCCACTACAGCGAGAACGACGACATCACCACCTACCTCGGCACGGCGTCCGGCTCCCCGGACTACGCGGGTGAGGGCGGCGTCTGGACGCAGGCCTCGCACACCTGGACCATCGCCGAGGGCCAGACGGCACTCGTGATCGAGGCCCGGATGTACAGCTACGGATCGAACAGCCTGCTGCTCGGTGACGACCTCACGGTCTCCACCAACAACGATGGTGCGACGATCACCCTCGCGGGCGTGATTCCGGCGCCGGGTGCGATCGCGCTCCTCGGTGTCGCGGGCCTCGCCTCGCGACGTCGTCGCGGCTGAACCGATCGGGAACGCCCACGGCGTTCGAAGAACTCGGGACCGTGCCCGCCGCAAGGCGGGCACGGTCTCTTTTTTGGACCGTCTCCCGCAGGCTCGTCGGGCAGGGGTCGTGGCGAAAGCATCGGCGTCTCGGAACGCCACGCCGGATTTCGCGGCGTCGCACGACGAACCAGGCGGAGGCGGCCGTCGATGCGCATGGATCGAAGCGGGCTCGGTGAAGCGGGGACGGCTCCCCCGACCGGTCGAGCGGCTCGGCGCTCCGGACGATCGAATCGACCGTGCCCGAACCGACGCCGCCCGTGGCGACGAGACGATGACCACCGAGACCCAGAGGAATCGCCGCACGTGCTCCGGCGGAGGACGTGCGGCGAGCGTGTCTCGAGGATCGTCCGCGAAGGACCGCGGCGAATCGAGGATCAGTCCTTCGATTCCTCGGCCGTGGCTTCCGTCGTGGCCTCGGTCTCGGGCTCGGGA
>MDTG01209467.1_pt1 | contig 28711 bp, 24 predicted proteins | sample 811421 | NCBI WGS metagenome assembly MDTG01 (sample SAMN05326645, study PRJNA326480) | marine metagenome | isolation source: seawater | place: Pacific Ocean: South East | collected 2011
AATGTGAATGGAACCTGTTTGTTCTACCATACCATAATAATCATGAACTCGATTAATATTACAAACACTCTTTAAATTTTCCCTAAAAGTTTTACTGTCAACAGCTATATTAATTAACTTCTTCCAACCACCACCATGAATAAGAACCCCATTAGACAAATCTAATTTTAAATTATTCTTCTCTAATTCTTTATAAAAATGCTGATATACAATAGAGGTAAATCCAAAGAGGAAAATTGACTTATCCTTATATTGTTTAACAAAGTCGTTTACTTTATCATAATTTAGAGTCATGTCATTATTTAAAGCAAATACTTTTCTAGAACCAAACATTGAAAAACCTAAGATCCCAGCAGTTCTTGCTGAAAATTTTTTTCTATTTTTAACTGTTTCTTCAGAATCAATTATTATCATAGGAGCTCTTGATTTTCCAAGAAAATTTGACATAATTTTAGATAAAACTTTTGTTTGAATAACAGAAGTAAATTTATCAATGAAAATCTTTGATACCTGTTGTCCTGTTGTACCAGATGAGGTCATCGTCTTTATTATTTCACTATTTTCTACTGATTTCAACTCATGTAGTTTAAACAATCTAACTGGTAAAAAAGGGAAATTTTCTATAGCATTTATATTTTTAATATCAAAACCTATAGATGTCATCATTTTTTTATAATTCAAAGATTTACTTATGTGATGTTTAAATAAAAATTTTAATTTTGAGTAAATAAATTTATTTTTCTCTTCTTTAATCATGGAATAAAGAGGGAATTCTTCAAAGCCTAATTCATTGTTATTTTTCATCCAGTTTTTAATTTACTATATAAAACTTTTCCTGAACTATTTTTTGGTAAAATTTGAGTTGTTAATATCTTGAATGCAGATTTTTGAATTTTTAATTTTTTCAAAACGTTCTTTACTTTCTGTTCACTACTTATGTCTGTTATAAATACTTTCAATTTATCATCTAGACCGGTGCATGCACATTCAATTTCATTATTTTTAATGTGATTTTCTATTTCATCTAAACTAAACCTATTACCATAAATCTTAATAAATCTTTTTTTTCTTCCTGTTATAAAAAAATACCCTTCCTCATCCTTATATGCTAAATCTCCAGTGTAAAGACTATTATTCAATTCAGCTCCTTTAGATAAATGAGATTTTTCATTGGCATAACCCAACATTACGTTTTCACCAATATAAACCAACTCACCTTCAATGTTTGGTGATTCAATTATTTTATTAGAATTACTTACCAATCTAAATTTACCCCCTGGGATGGGCTTCCCAATACTTCCTAGCTTTTCTATAATTTTATCAGGATTTAAATAACTTAACCTCGCGGTGCCCTCCGTTTGACCGTACATAATAAAAAAGTCAATGTTTTTATTTTTACAATGATAGGCAAATTCTTCAATAATACTGTTAGACAGTTTACCACCAGCTTGTGTGATATATTTGATACTTGGAAGATCCATTTTAAAAAATCTAATTTTTTTTAAGATTTCATAAGTGTATGGGACACCTGACAATGAAGTAACATTATTCAATTTCATCAGCTCCCAGAAATCTCTTTGAATTAAACTTTTTTCGGTAACAACTATTTTAGCTCCGACATATAAATGGCTATTAATTATGGACAATCCATATGAGTAGCTCATGGGTAAATTAGTTATTGCAATTTCATCAGAGTTTAAGTTTAAATAATTGCTAATTGAAATAGCATTAGACAATAAGTTTTTATATGAAATTCGAATTAATTTTGGACTCCCTGTGCTACCAGAGCTGGATAGTAAGATTGTCAACTCTGAATTTAATTCTGTTTCAAAGTAATTTCTGGCCTTGAAAACTAAAAATGAATTATATTTTAAAAATTCAGCATATTTAAAATCATAATTTTGATTATTTAATGGAGTGAATATATAAGATGGATTGTATTTCTCAATAATATCTCTAATAAGAGATTCTTCTAAATCTGAATTAATTAGAATTGGAACAACACTTTTATTAATAAAACTAACATATAATGAAATCGAATCTAAAGTATTATTACATAGAAAAAGCACTAATTCTCTCTTTTTTAAAAATGAATTTATAAAGGAGTCAGATTTCTCAATTATATTTTTTAACAAAAAATTTTTACCATCTTCTCCTAATAATATTGAGTTTAAGTTGAATAAATTATTCAAAGTGTTCTTTTGTTAATAAACTATCTTTTGATATTGGTTTTGTTATTTTTTTATTCAAGTATGTATCCCATTCTGATACACATATTCCAGTTCCTGGTCTTTTTGCTTCCAAACAATCTTCGGTTAAAACATCACCGATTTTCATTTCTTTGGCAGCAACTAAACTTCTTCTCATTTTTTTGCTTTGATCTAATTCTTCTTGAGAAATAATTTTATCATGAGATCCTAGAGCATAAAAAGTATTTTTAACTGAGCTAATCATTTGAGTTAATTCTTTTTCTTCCATTGCCATTTGATTATCCATTCCTATTACTGTTGAATCTAATGTGAAATGTTTTTCTATTACGCAAGCACCTAATGCGACTGAAGCGACTCCAACTTCAATACCCAAGGTGTGATCTGAATAACCAATAGTAATATTTGGAAAAGATTCTTTTAAAAATCTGATATGATTTAAATTAATTAATTCAGGAGCTGCTGGGTAAATAGAAACACAATGAAGAAGTATTACGTTTTGAGCACCCTCTGATTCTAATAATTTAATAGCTGTTGTTATTTCCTCAAAATTAGCCATACCTGAGGAAATAATAATAGCCGATCCTGTTTTTGCTAAATATCTTAAATATGGATAATTATTAATATCCATTGAAGCAACTTTTATAAAGGGCACCTTACATTTATTTATTAAGAAATTAGCTTCATCAATTGAATACGGAGTGGATGCAAAATCAATATTCACAGATTTACAATATTCTGCTAATATTTCCTGTTCGTTTTCATCTAATGAAAATTTCTTCACAAACCTTTTAGCCATAGGATTTTCTTTATAAAAATCATTACTATACAGACTTTCAGCTGACCAAGATTGGAATTTAACACAATCCGCACCAGCTTTTTTTACAGCATCAATTAGTTTTTTAGCTTTTTCAATATCTCCAAAGTGACTAGTATTAACTTCTGCAATAAAGTAAGGAACACATTTACTACTTATTTCTCTTTTATTATTTAAAAATGTTTTCATTTATTGATCTATTGGATTAATCATCATTTCATCTAAAAAAATATCTCTATTCAAAAATGGCATTTGATCTTCAAGAGGCCTGCTAACATATTTTTTTTCTTTGTTTTTGGTTGTACCAACTTCAATATAAGACTGATCTTCTCTGCATATGATTTCAATTAATATAGGTTCTTTGATATCTACAATATTTTTTAACTTGAGTCTCAGACTTTCTTTGTCGTCAATCTTTAAATATTTTATATCAAAAGCAGCTGCAATTTTTTTAAAATCGGGACAACTAACTCCATCTGAAGGATCTACTCCAATGGTTCTTCTTCTAAATAAATCTTTCTGCCTTCTTCTAATGATGCCATAGACATTGTTGTTAATGACAATTATTTTTGCAGGAATATTATTGTGCTTAATGGTTTGTAGTTCTTGTAGATTCATCATTATTGAACCATCTCCTACCACTACAAAAACATTATCTTTTTTAGCATAATAAGCTCCGACTGCACCAGCTAAAGCAAATCCCATTGCTCCTTGTGAGATAGGGTGAATAGTATTCTGACCATTTTTAAATTTGATATTAGTAGGCAGTATTACCTCATTGTAACCAGAGTCGGTTACAAGTGAACATTCATCTGGAAGAATATCACTCAGTACGTCACAAAGTTCGTATAAATCTGTCTTGTCGGAAGAGGTAAATTCATCTTCGATACGACCAAATATATTTTTCCAATGCAAACATTTATTTAACCAATTTTCTGTTTTAAACTTAAATTCTATTTCCAAGAGTTTTTCTAAAAAAACCTTTGCATCTGAATGAATAAATTGATCTATTTTTACAGTCTCTTTTTTAAATTCACCTGGATCTATATCAACAACAACGATTTCAGCCTCTCTTGCAAATTTACAAAAGTCATTTCCGGTTGCATATGAAGATAACCTATTGCCAATTACTAAAACTAAATCTGAATTCTGTAATGCAAAATTACCTGCTCTTGATGCGCCCATAGCTCCAATTGAACCTATAGAGAATTCATTAGAACTACCATAAATATCACATGCAGAATTAGAAAATACTACAGGAATTTTATTTTTCTCTACAAAGGTTTGAAAAATTTTCTCTGATTCTGAAGATTTAATCCCAGAACCAATTAAAACAACTGGTCTTTTTGATTTATTTAGTTTTTCTGTAATTAAATCAATTTGATCTTGATTTGGATTTACTGGTTTTTTAAAATTAATTTCCTCGTTAATTAATGATTCATCAAAATCAATTTTTGCACTTTGGATATCAAGAGGAACATCTATCCAAACTGGTCCTTTTCTTCCTTCTAGAGCTATTTTTATTGCCTTATCTAATTCCTTAACTATATCATTAGCCTTAGTTATCATTACCGAGTATTTAGTAATAGATTTTACTAGTGGAATAATATCTGCTTCTTGTTGACCGTAGGTTCTTATTGGGACTTTTGTAAAATTTGTAGTCTCGTTTAAAGTATTATTTCCAGAAATAAAAATACATGGAATATTATCTTGCCATGCTGACAAAACAGCGGTTATGGCATTTGTACTCCCACATCCTGTGGAAACTAAACAAGCACCTAGCTTATTTGACTTTTGGGCATAAGCTACTGCAGAAAATCCTGCGGCTTGTTCGTGGTGTGTAGCTATATTCTTTATTTCTTTATGCTTTGCCACAGCATCCGTGAGAAATAATATACCGCGACCTGATACTGAAAATAAAGTATCTGTACCAAGAGCATATATTCTTGAGATGATATAATCAGATAGTCTCATTTTAGTTTTTTGGTTTTAAACTGGATAAAACATCTGGTAGACATACTGTAAATTCAGCTTTACAAGCAAGATCATCATCAACACTTCCCTCTACCGACCCTTTAGCAATTCCTCTTTTAAAAGAAAGTAATTTTGCGTTTATTTTAAGCATATCACCAGGAACAACCATTTTTTTAAACTTCACATTGTTAATTTCCCTTCCAACAGCTACCTTACCTTTATGTTCTTCCAATGTTAAAAAGGTCATCAAAAAAGTTTGTGCCATGGCCTCAACAAGAATAAAACCAGGAACACTAGGTTCATCTTCAAAATGAGCAGGAAAAAACCACTCATTATAAGAAAAACATTTGATGGAATTAGCTTCTTCACCGGGAATGGTATCAACTATTTTGTCAATAAATAAAACAGGATGTCTATTTTGTTGACACGCTTTTATTCCTGGGATATCTAAATTTATTTTATCCATCTATAACAATTTTATATTTACCAAGAATTTCCATGCCTTTTTCAAAACTTGAAAAATCAATAATATCATCAATATCCATTTCTATTTCAAAAGCCTCTTCCAAATCTGACATTAAACCCATATGCCCAACACTATCCCATTCATCTACATCTTGATATTTTAGCCCAGCTAATTGACTTTCTTCTAATTGAAATGCTTCAATAAAAGCACTTTTATATTTTTCTAAATTATTCATTTACATAATATTTTATATTGCAAATATAATTAAACTCATATGAAATTTATTTATGTAAAACTACTTGAGCTTTTCATGTATTAAATCTTTATTGATCATTAGAATTGAATTCAAAATATCAAAATGATTTCCCTCAAAATATTCAACATCATTAAAAGAATTATCAAAAAATGAATCGATTTTTGGGACATATTTTTTTTTACTTAATAACTTATTTTCACCAAGAAAATAACTAGATAAAAAAATAGTAGCTTTATTTAATAAACTACTTATTTCTTCATTTGAAAAATTCGATAAAAAACTTATTTGCTCAATAAATTTATTTTTATTCTTCTCAACTGAATTAATAATTGGACAAATTTCATAAGATATTTTTATTTTCTTTTCTGGAAAAAATTGAGCTAAAATGGTACCCATGGAATGAGAAATCAGAGTACAATGCTTTTCATCTTTTAAAATTGATTCAAAAAAACTGTAGAAATTTATTTTTTGTGGACTTATATTAAAGATTTTCAAGTAATCAATATCTAATATCAAAATTTTAAATTCACTAAAATATGTCAGAAAAGGAAGCCAATATCCAGAACTTGAGAATAATCCATGTATAAAAATAATAGTTGGTTTTTTTGATTTATTAAAAACAAAAATATTAATAGCTTCATTGGGTAATGATTTATCCATTATTTAGTATTTTCAAATAATCGTCAGCTAATTTTGAATATTTACGATTTGAAAGAATCCATTTTCTTCCTCTTTCCCCCATTGTATCTAATTCATTTTTGCTAAAATTTGAAATCTTTAAAATTATTTCCTTCAAACTTTTTGAATCTTCAGATGGAACAAAAAAACCACTATTAGCTTCATTAATCATTGTTCTATGCCCTGAGTATGAACATAAAACTGGCTTTTTAGCCAACATATAATCGATAATTTTATTTGGAGACCAACCAAAGTCCCAAACTTTACTTTTTAGAGCAGAAAAATATAGTAAATCACATTTTTCAAGAAAAAGTGGTACATAAGAAGGAACGACATAGTCAAAAAAAGTTACATTATTCTGGTTTTTTGTCTTTTCTATATATGATTGCTTTAGAGCACCTTGACCCAATATAACAAAATGAACTTTTGTGTTAAACTTCATTTGTTGAATAACTTCAAAAAAAGTATCCATACCATTAGATATTCCTAAACTACCGGAATAACCTATTACTAACTTGTCTTTAGGAAATATAAATTCTGGTGCGTTATAATTATTATTAATACTAGATTTTGATTCATCCTCAACTCCAAAGGGGATACAATAAACTTCCTTTTTCTCTTTTAAAATAGAATACACATGAGCTTTTAAATTTGGCATTGTCCCAACAATAAAATCTGAGTATTTATAACCCATTTTTTCAATAAAACCCAAAACTTTTACAAAAAAATTTGATTTATTATAATTTGCTTCCTCTACCATTGTTAAGGGCCATATGTCCCGTACCTCAAAAGTTAGTTTGCATTTTAATTTTCTTTTCAAAATTAAACCATTGATTATTGTGATTAAGGATAAAGAGGATACTATTATTTGGTCGGTGTTTAACACGTTTTTATTTGGGTAGAAAAAAAGTTTTAGTTCAAAATCTAGCCAACTCAAAATTCTACTTATTGATGCAGAACTTTTGTATTTATAAGTTTTAATCCAACAATAATTTACTTTATTAATTGTCTCATGATTGTATATATTTTTATATTTAGGCCAATTTCCGAAGTGGTTTGAATCAGATGATATCACCTTCACATTATGACCTTTTTTTACAAATTCTTGTGCAATTATGGATATTCTGGAGTTCTGTCCATATTTTCGAACACTTATATATTTAGAAATAATTAATATGTTCATTTAAAAGTTTATTCTTTAATTGTTAATAGTCAATAAATTATATTAAAAGATTTTTTTTATTGAATTAATCCTTTTTATTACTGAGCTATAATCTAGTCCAATGGCTTCTAAATACCAAACAATATTTTCATATCTAGGTTTATTTTCATTATAAACCAATTTTAAAGCTTCCTCTCTTGTAATTTGTCCTTCTCTAATTTGATTGCTTCTAAAGGTGTCATGTTCTGAAAAACCAGCTAAAGTGTAATATATGTAATTATAAAAAGCTGCCGTTCCATCTCCAATTCTCCATGTTGTTGATGTATCTGGTGCTTTTTCAAATTCATACTTATTAATCAAAACGTCATCAATCTCATTCTCATCCCATTTATAATAATCAAAAACATGATAATAATCAGTTTTTCCATTAAAACTTCGGTAAAATTCTCCAATTAAATTATCAATGATACTTCTGTTAAAATAACCAGGACTTTCTAACATCTTTTTAAATCTTAATTTTTGATAATAAAGTTGTTTTTTTAATCCACTTGAATAAACTTCATTTTCTTTTAAATTTGGTTTAATACCTAAAAAGCCTGATTTAAAATGAGTCACTTCTAAAGGATTTACGCTCCATAAGTTTAAAGAAATTCCTGTTTGTTTTTTTACTTCTTCAACGTGTTTAAAAAAATGTTTATCTCCAGCTGTAAAAAGATTAACCATACCCAGGTCAGGGTTTTTTAACCAAGCCTTAACATTTTTTGAAACATTTTCTCGTTTCCACTTGATATCATCTGCAACAATTATATTTTCAACTCCTAGCCTTGAACAAATTCTGCTTATGTTTCTTCTGGCTAAATCAGTTACCATTCCCCAATCATAAGTATATGTAATTGGTCTTAATCCCAATTTTGTAACTGCTAAATGCAATCCCATACAACTATCTCGTCCTCCACTTAATGGAATTATGCAGTCAGGTCCTTTATCTCTTCTATAAGGTTCAAGAAGCTTGTTAAAATCCGAAAGAGGTTTTGGTTGATTAACAATCTTGTATTCATTACAATAGTTACAAATACCACTAGAGTCAAATTCAATAAAAGGCATTGTTTCAGGCAAAATACATTTTTTACACCTTTTTAGATTATGTGGTTTATACTCTAATATTTTTTCTCTACCATCAATAATTCCAAGTTTTGGAATTAAATCCAATCTATCTTCATTTTTTTCATCAATTGACAACTCTAAACTTGAATTTAGGTTAGGGATTTTTAATATTATTGTTTCATATGTTTGAGAGATATCTGTGCAATTAATTTGTTTCAATGGGTAACTTTCAGATGAAAATAAAATACTATGACCTAGTGAACCTGTATATAAACTGCCATTATTTGAAAATAAAATTAACTCCTGATCTAAACTATTATATAATACTGCCGATATGGTTCCTTTACATTTTGACAAAATTAAATCAATACATTCATGGTTTGTTTTATTTTGTTTTTTATAAAAATTGTAAAGTGATAAAATTATTTCACTGTCAATTTCTAGTTTTCTTTTGATACCAAGCTCTTGAAAAATTTCATCAGAATTAACTATAATTCCATTATGTATTAATATATTATTTTCAGAAATCACTGGTTGATTATCCTTAAAACCATTAGTCACCAAACGACTGTGACCAAAACAAACTTTAGAATTTTTAATTTTATTATAACTAATTATTTTACTTAAAGCTTTATCTCTTTTTTTAACCTCAAATTGATTACTAGAAATGTTTACAAAACCTGATGAATCTCTACCTCTTCGCTCTGAAAACTTTATAAAATCATTAAATTGATTTTTTTTAATTATTGATTTTATTTTACTGTCGTTATTAGTTATTATTCCAAATATTCCACACATTTATTTAAAATTAAAATTATACCATTTGTCAAAAATTAAAAACTTAGAAAAATCTGTTGAAAAAAGTTTAGATTTTGGATATTTTTTAAACTCTTCATAGATATACCTGTTATTTAAGTATGGATTATTCATCTTACTAAAGTAACTAGTAAAAAAAGTTTTTAACTCAAGATTTGACATTAACCAATCTGATTGTGGAGTAGAAAATCCTAGCTTAGACCTTCTTTTACGAATTTCCTCAGGTAAAATATTTTCCATAGCGTCTCTGAGTACAGACTTGGTATATCCCGAATTAATTAATTGATTTGATGGAAGAGAATATAAATACTCCACAACTTTATTGTCAACAAAAGGTACTCTAGCCTCAATAGAAAAAGCCATGGAATTTCTGTCTTCATACCTTAACAACTGAGGAAAACTTAAATACTTTATATCATTCTTTGACAATTCTTTTGTTGACTTTACTGAATTTAAACCTATAGACCTTGCCTCCTTTAACGATAAAGCATATTCACTTAAATATTTAGCTTTATTATTCCTTTTTAAATATTTAAAAATTCCCTCCTTATTAAAAAAATTAATTTCAGTTGATTTTAATAAATGATACAATTCCTTAAGGCAAGAGATGTATTTTTTTTCTTTAAAAAGATCCTTTATGTAAAAAGCAAAATATTTTCTGTAACCATACAGTAATTCATCACCACCCTGACCGTCTAGCATAACTTTTATTCCATTCATATTTGCTAATTTCATTACTTCCCATTGAGCCATAATGCTAAAATCAGTAAATGGTTCGTCTTGATGGAAAATTACTTTATCTAATTGACTTAAAACACCAGACGGACTTAGTGAACAATAATGCAATTTTAAATCATACTTATCTGCCACCATTTTAGCATAATTGGATTCATCAAACTTTTTTTCATCAAATCTTGAGTTAAAAACTTTTATCTTTTCTTTATTATTTTTAGCAGCTGTACTCACTATTGATGAAGAGTCTAATCCTCCACTCAAACATGAACCCACCTCTACATCACTTCTTAAATGAAATTGAATTGATTCCTCAAAAATTTTTTTAAACTCATTAGCAATAGTAATATTATTTAAGGAATTTTGTTTTTTCGGAGTATTTAAATCCCAATATTTATTTATTTTGAAGGAGAAACTTGTTTCTGTGAATGATATAGTTAAGTTGTGGCCAGGCTGTAAGTTATAAACTCCTTTAAAAAAACTTTCGTTTGTATGATCAATTAAGCTTTTATCTAAATAATCTCTGATAACATTTTCATTAATTGACTTTGAGAAACCTAACTTAAATAGTTGTTTAATTTCTGAACCAAAATAAAAATCTTCTTTTGTTGAGGAATAATAAAAAGGTTTAATCCCAAATCTATCTCTTGAGCAAAAGACTTCTTTTCGATTAATATCTAAAATTGAGAATGCCCACATTCCTCTTAAGTGATTTACACAATCTTTTCCCCATTCTAAATATGCATTTATTATAACTTCTGTATCAGATTTTGAAATGAAGCGATATTTTTTGCTAATTAATTCATTTCTAAGTTCATTATGATTATAAATTTCACCATTAAATATGATTCCAATATTTTTTTCTGGTAAGTAAAAAGGTTGATTAGAAATTTCATTTAAATCAATAATTGCTAATCTTCTAAATCCAAAATAAATTCTTAAAAATGAATCACTAACAGTTTCAGATGAATTTATTACTAAATTATCTTTTGAAAAATAAGATAAATAACCAGATGAATCAGGTCCTCTATGTTTAATTAAATCCGTTGCTTCTACTATTTTTGGATTATTAAATCCAATATATCCAGTAATTCCACACATAATTATTCTAATATTTTATTATAAAATGAAATTAGTTTTTTAGCTTCAACTTTCCATGTATAATTCTTTAAATATGCTATGCGTCCGTTAATACCCATTTTCTTTGACTTTTCTCTATTATTTATAGCATCTAGGACCATCTTATTAAGCTTACTTTGATTTTTTGGATCACAAAAATATATACAATCGTGCTTTTCAAATTGATTTTTCCAGTATTCAAAGTCCGATGCTAAAACAGGAATTCCCCTACTCATATATTCAAAAAGTTTTATTGGGTAAGACTCTTCAAAAGTTTTTCTGTTACTTAAAATTAATAAACCCAAAAATGAGTCTGAAATAATTTTAAATACTTTATTATGAGGTAGTAAGCCATGATAAATAACCCATTTCCATGCAGGATGATTTTTTGCTCTTTCAAATAAATCTTTTGATGAAAATTCTCCACAAAGATTTAAATTTATTTTTCCATTAAATGAATTTATTATCTCTAAAATTTGAAAAATACCACGACTTTCATCAATAGAACCAACATAACATAAATTATAATTATTTACATGTTTATTTTTATTTAGGTAATTAAATTCATGTGGGTAATTAGCTATCTTAATTGAATTCTCTGTATATTTTTCAAATCTTGACTGAATAATTGGAGTAACTGTAATAACATTTTTAAAGATAGAAGATGAATATTTCTCAATTAAACTCATTAAAAAAGAAATAGGCTTTTTGAAAGCTCTGGGAATATTTTTATAATAAACATCCTTAGGAAGATCTTCATGAACATCATATATAACATTATAACCAAGTAAGTGAAAAAAAATTCCAGAGAAAATTAATTCTGGGTCATGAAAATGAATTACAGACGGATTAATCTTTAAAATTTTATAAAACGAAATTGGTATATTAATAATTGAGTTTATGATTCTAGAATTGGTAATTTTTTTTAAGGGGTGATAAATAATGTTATTTTTAATATTTAAATCAATTCCTTTATATACCAATCCTATCAAATGAACCTCAAAATTATTTTTAGATAATGTAATTGCTTCCTTAGAAAAAATTCTAACATCATTAATGTAATGAACTGTTGATAATTGAACTACTTTAGTACTCATTTAAAAATTTATACTTTATCTTCTGAATCATTGCATACAACCGTATTATTAAACTTTTTTTTCCTAATAGCCAGTTTTTTATTATAACGTCAAATTCACTACTGTTTGTTAAAGTAGATATATATTTAATTTGTGATATATGCAAGTTATGATAATTTATTGTTGAATAATTATACATACTTTTTACAGGATTATAATTGTATAATGACCATTTATTTTTACTGCAAAGTGAAAGGAATTTTTTAAGATTTATCATGAAATTCGTTATATCAATTTTCACTTCATTATTAAGACTTAAATATTTGTTGGTCTCTAACGCACCTATTAGAAAAGATAAATGTCCATTCAAAACATTGGGCACTTTATTTCCAGGATATTCTTGAGAAATATTAATATTTTTTATTTTTTTTACTAGCATTTGGTTTCCTTCATAATTAAGAACGAATTCAATTGAATCTTTAGCTAACAAAATATACTTAAATTTATTAGTCAATAAATAAGCCCTGACATAACATGAGGCAATAAGTCCTTGGTAAAGTGAGGAATACCATGGAGGATTTATATCATCAAAACTTTGAAAACTTGAATATGAACCTTCATTGTTATTATGTTCAATAAATTTGATTTGATTTAAAAAAACTTCTTTATATTTTAAATCGCCTGATTTTATAAATCTATTATAATTTGCTAATGCATAGCCTGAAATTCCGCTAAAATTATATTTTTTATCTTTAGATTGAGGTATATAATATTTGTCAAAATAAGGAAAATAAAATGCTTTATTTAAAAAAATAAAATCATAATCAATAGGATAGCAATTTGGATGAAAATTTTTAAACATAAACTTTTCTGAACCCAAAAAATAATCTTTAACATCCATTATAATCTTATTCATTATAATAAGATTTAAATTGTTCTAATTTTGCACTGAAACCCAAAGCTACAGCAAACATTTCATTTCCATACCAATAGCTTGTGATCATCCCAACAAACCAGACTATTGAATAAAAAAATGCAATCTTAGCATAAAAATTACTTGTTAAATTTCTAAAATCTAAGAATCTGCTAGCTAAATTAATTAAGCTAATTGCCAAAATTAATATTATAAAAAAGAATCCATGTATCTCCCAGGCACTCAAAATATTATGAGCCGAACCACCAATATCAACATTACTAATATCTCCAAAAAATACATTATTGGATATGGTACTAATTGCATTATCTGTTAGTAGACCACGTCCTTCACTAGCATATACATTTTGAGGATCTAAAAGTGAAAATATACGACTCGTTTCATTTAAGTTTTCAACCGTCTCTGGATTATACATTAATATCAATAGAATAATTGATAAAGAAATAGAAAGAATTTTTATAAAAGTTGCTTTTTTATTAAACATAAAAACAATAAACAATGCAATTAAAAACAAAGCAAATTCTGATCTTGAACCTAAAATAAAAAGAACAAATAATGTAACAAAAAAATATAAAAATTGAACTCTAGATTTCAATGAATAAATTATAATTATTGAGGTCAAAACAATACTTCTACTAAGGCCCTGATATGTAGATATAACTTTTGATTCATCAAAATATATAAATAAAGAATCTTGAAGTTTTAATACTATACTGAAGATCATAACCCAAAAAAGCAACTTAATTACTTTAATATTAGTTTTTTAAAAATTAAAATGCCGTATACTTAAATAAATTAATACTTGAATAACAATTATTTGTAAGTAATAAATTATTTTAACATAATCGATAAAAGGAGCGTTGATTAAGTAATTAATTAATAAATAGATTATGTATGTTAAAAATAAATAATCTGTTTTTACAGTTTTAAATTTATTTTTTTTAAAAATTTTAGTGAAAATCAAAATTGCAACAACTGGATATATTAAAGAATAATACCCAATTTGTATTGGGTTATAAATCTCATAAAGTAATCCCATGTTGTAAATAAAAAAAAATGGAAAAATTAAATAAAATGGAATATTCTTTAACATTGTTTTGAAATAAATAGTTCAAGCTTATTTTTAAATTCTTCACCTAAATCATATAGTTCGTCGTTATGAACTAGATATGTGAAATTACCTCCATATTTTTTTGTTTGTTTAATGATTTTATTTAAATAAATAAAGCCCTCATCCATTGACATATTCATATAATTAGGTCCATTTAACGACCATTGCATCGCTATTAATGGTTTGATTTTTATTTTTAATTTAACATTATTAATAAAGTCAAATGCTGGGTATTCGTAAGATGTACCACATCTAAAACCTACTTTGTCAGCAAATCCAATACTTTCATCAACAGAAACACCTAATTTTTCTAGGTAAAGAAGAGTTTTTGGAAAACTAAATCTTAAATAATGCATTCTATTTACTAGATAAAAATTATCATCGATTATATTCTTTATATTTCTATTAAAGACATCAAACTCATTCTTCAAATTATCAAAATTATCAAAGGTGTAATAAGAAGGATGTATTCCAATCACTCCATTTTTTTTATGAATTTTTTCTATTAAATTCTGAATTGGTGGACTTTTTAACTGGTAATCTGGATCACTATCATGTCCTGTTTTTCCAGACATGAAAAAAAAAGAAGTCTCGTATTTATTCCAATTAGGATTACTTAAAATCCAATCAAATGTATTATAGTCATCTTCCTTAGGAATGTAAGTGTTGTTATTAAATAAATAACATTTCAATAACTTAAAAAACTCTCTATACCTATTATTAAAAAACACGTCTTTTACAAACCTTTTAGTTCTTGTAATTTTATTAGCAAAATTATATCGAGCTGGTCTATCAACATCATGAGATATACATAACTTATAATTAGTCTTTTGAAGTTTAATATTTTTCACTTTTTTTTCAAAAATTGATCTTATTACAAATATCCATTCATCTACAATAGGTCTTTCAATTAAATCATAGTTACTAAGAATAGAATCTTTTGATAAGAATCTACTATGAGGATCTGAAGAGATAAAATTGTATTCTTCAACTCTTGCTAGCATAAAGAAGATAAGTCCAATAAAGTCATAATTGATAGAACAACTAAAAGTTTTATTTTCAATTAAAATTTTAGGTCCCTTCTCTATTCCAATAAGGGCTAAATTATGAAAATCAACAAAGTTGATTTCTTTCAAGACAACTATTTTTTTAAATTCTGAACTATATAATGAATTATCAATTGGACATTTTATAAAAAAATTATTAATCCCATAAATGAAAATCTTATAGGAATTATTCTCTATTTCGATTTCTAAATCAGAATGAATTCTTTCTTTCAGAATCTTTTTAATCCAATTTACTTTTGTATCCATACACTATTTAACACGAACCGAATCCAATAAAAAATATAAAATTTATTGTATGCCCTACTGCCATAACAATCTTTACATTTTTGATTTTCACATCTGAAAAAAGTATTGTCTAATTTGTAATATTTTAAAAAAAGTTGATAGCTTTTATTAATATCTATAAGTGCAGAATTAGATCTTCCTGTTTTTTGTATTTTAATACAGTTTTTTTCTTTTAGCAAATAACCAATAATTTTGTTCCCTCCTTTTGTACAGCCTCCAACACTTTTTCTTGTAAATTTTTTTAATACTCTTTCATTATTATAATAATACGATTGGAGCATTCCACTCAAGTAATGTTTTTTTGTAAAACCTAATGATTCTTGGGCGGCATGAATAGCCATTGGGGACAAACTAGCATCATCAAAAGAGCCAAGCATAAGATTTTTTGCATTATTTTCTACTAATCGATGATAAGGCAAATATGCGTAAGTTGTTTCATCATGACCTTCTAAAATTTGTTTTGATTTTGCACCTATTCCAATCAAAGAATTAGTAGGGTGACTACTTCTTACAAAGTTTTTGTATTTAGTTTTATTATCCAGTAATGCTTGTGATAGAGATCCTGAAAGTGATTTAGAATTTTGAGTAAATACTATATTGGTGTTTTTTTTAAATTTTAAAAAAGATTCAGTATAAGAAGGTATTATTAGAGTTCCAGTTTCACCAACACAATCAATCAATATATCAATCCAGTCGGTCAAAGTTTGGTTTCGATCTTTATTGAAATAACCAACCCTCATTAAATCAGCAGCCATAAATAGAATATCACCCTCCTTGACTCCAAGATTTTTAAGATCTAAAATCAAAGACTCCTTACTTAATTTCATGTTTTTTTAAAGAATTAATTATTAAATTATAAATGAATTTATTATATATCCCAACCGTTTCAAATCCTTTTAAAACATATTTAAAAATAAATATAGAATCAATACCGTTTAGCACAAAATAAGATTGTTTGATAATACTGTAATTTTTCACAAATAATTCCCTAAATATTAATCTAATAATTCTTAAGGGTTTAATTATATTTAATCTGGTTGCCAAATAAAAAAGTTTCATTGTAAGAACTGGGTCTTTTGTATATTTATTTGGAATGTTATAATCTTTCATTTTTGATGCCAAATAAGTATCCACATATCTTGTGAACCAACGTCTATTTATTCTATAATCTAGAGGAACTTTAGAGCAAATTTCTAAAGCATCGTTATCCCAAAGAGGTAGCCAATAATCATAACCAAAAAAATCATAGGTTCTAACCGCATTACAAATAAACTTAACTTGCCTTTCTCTCCAATCCCATAATTCAAAATAACTAGCAAAAGTTGTTCTATTTAATTTAAAATTTATTTGATTATCTCTTTTAAGATTTTCGTTGATTAATTTTCTTTTTTTTCTCATTAATATAGGGTCTATATTAAAATGCCTATCATAAATTTTTGAAAATAAAATATCTTTTGAATATGATGAATAAGTTAATATATCGGTAGGTAAATGATTACCAGCTTGCATATCATAACTATGTCCAGGTGAAATAACAGAATCTTTTTCTATTAAATTATTTTCCTTTAGTTTATAAATAGCTAAAAAATCTTGAACATGTGACTGAGAACTATATGAACTCGAATAAGCCTCATATTTTCTTCTTAAATTATGAACGTTATCCCAATCTTGTTTATTATAAATTATATATTCCCAATGTACATTTAATGATTTTGCTATTTCCTTGGCTATTGAAACCTCAATGTTATTTGCTTCACCATATGAAAAGGTAAAAATATTCTTATATCTTAATAATTTTAAATAATAAAGAATAAGTCTTGAATCATAACCTCCACTTAGTGGTATTACAATTTGTCTACCATTAGCATAAGAAATTAATCTATTAATTGAGTTAAGAAACTTGTCATGTGCATAACTATAAAAATTATCTTCTGAAAAAAATTTTATCTCAGAGTGACCAAACTGATAATAGTTACTACTTTTTTCTTGACCATTATTTATATTTAATATTTGACCTGCTTCAGTTTGAAAAATATTTTTCAAAAGAGTACGCTTACCACAAACATAGCCTGTCATTTGAAATTCAAGTGAACTAATTTCATCTATATCCGAATTAGAAATATTTAACTTCGTTATATCATCAGATATGGTAAGTTTATCATTAGTAATTTCATACCACAATGGAAAAAGCCTTATTCGATCACTGATAATTCTTACATTACCATCATTGATTATTAATACTGTAAAGAACCCATTTAATTTTGAAAATAATTTAGTTAGATCAGAATCATTGTCTTTCAAATACTTAAATAAATCATTATCGTTTAAAATTTTATTATTCTTAAATATTGTACCGTGAACATATATAGTTAATTTTTCTTTAGTAATTTTTGTCCACTTATATTTAATTTTATAGAAATCTATTCTCATCCGCAATATTGAAATTGTTAAATAATTAATAAGATTTTTAGGGTTGACCACAATAATATTGAAATGAATAAACTCATCATAAAATCTTTTACAAACTTATTAAAACTATAACCTGACTTAATTAATAAAAATGCAGCAATCATAATCCATAGTAAATAGCTAAAAATAGAATATGATAAAATAGAATAATTTAAATTTAGAAATAAAATACCTATTAAGAATAAAATAGAAACTCTACCAATGAATAGTGCAAGTTGAAATAACATAGATTCTTTCTGTTTTCTTAAAACAAGAAAAAGTGGAGTAAAAGGAGTTGCTATTAGTAACCCAGTTATCCATGGAGACAACAATTTAGATACCACCACAGAATCATACCATTGTTCACTGACAAATAGACTAAATATATATGAAATAATGTAAGGAAAAATTAATACTAAACTATTAATAGTTAAAAAATATAATTTATAGTATTTTTTTATTTCTTTAAATAATTGATCTTTTTTTAAACTATATATTTTTAAATATTCATTAAGCAAAGGCTTGTTCACAACATTAACAAGTAATGATGCTGGATAATTTAATAATCGAGAACAATATGCAAAAATACCTGCTTCCACACTTGAAAAGATAAATGTGATTATAAAAACCGGTGCATGAGCCCCAAGATTATTTAAAAGGGATTCAAAAGTACTGAATTTAATAAAATCTCTATATTCATATGCTTGTTTTAAATATTCAGATGATTTTTTTTCATTAATAATATTAAGTCTTATAAATAAGTAAATAGCACCTAAAAAATTTCCTAAAGCAACAAAAAACAAAAGAGCATATTCCTCATATTCAAAAAAACAAATTGGTAAAATAAAAGAAAATACTGAGATTATAATTTGAGCGAGTGATAAGTCTTTATAACCTTCTACCTTAACAGCATAGTTAAGCATAATATTAAATACACCAAAAAAAAATATTGCGATTGGAAACAATAAATATATTATCAATTTATAATTTGAAATTTCTAAAATTGAAGGATATAAAAAGTCAACTATAAAAAAAATTATTCCAAAAAAAATAGATGAAAAAATTAATAAGACAAATGATACATAAACCAGAGCTATGCTGTCTTTTTTAACTTTAGGTAATGGAATTGCTTGCTCTAAACGTAATGAGCTTATAGATGATAAAATAGTAATAATTCCTAAAAAGATAGCAAATTTTCCGTATGAACTAGGGCTAAAATAAAATGATAAAATAGGGGTAAAAATTATACCTATTATAGATGCTATTGTTGTGCCTAAAGATAAACTAAAAATGTTCTTTAAGAGCGAATAAATTTTCATTAATTATATTAGGATGAATGAAAAGGGTGATTACCTGACGGTTTTTTTGCAAAAGGGTGATAATTACCTTTTAGACCAATAGGGGTTGCATTTCTAATATCATGAACAATTTCTATTGCTTGTCTAGCATCTTCTAAACCATATCCTTTGCCTTCAAGCACACCTTTATAAACTTTTGTGTGTAAATCAGTAAAACCACCACTAAACTCTAACTCTTCTCCTTCAATTGTGATTGACCTGTAAGTTCTTTGTCCTTTGAGTTTAATTTCTTCAGGGAGTACATCATAATTAATTGATAAAAACCAACGAACTCTAGCTCTATCAAACTCTAAGTACCCTGAAGACCTATCATGAGATTGCACATGTACGTGATTTTTTTTAACACTACCAAAAATCCATGAAAGCATGTCATAAAAATGAACCCCAATATTTGTAGCTATACCTCCTGATTTGTCAAAATCTCCTTTCCAAGATGTATAATACCAATTACCTCTTGAGGTTAAATAAGTAAGATCAACATCAAACACTTTATCTTTTGGTGCTGCATCAACCTTTGCTTTTAATTCAATAATACTTTTATGCAGTCTTAATTGAAGAATATTCCAAACTCTTTGACCCGTTTCAATTTCCATCTTTTGTAATGCATCCAAATTCCAGGGATTTAAAACCAGTGGTTTTTCGCAAATAGCATCTGCTCCTCTTCGAAGCGCCATTCTAATATGTGAGTCATGAAGATAGTTTGGTGTACATATACTTACGTAGTCTAGATGTATATTCTTTTCAAATTTTAACTTTTCAATATGCCTATCAAAAATTTCTGTTTCAACAAAAAAATCTGCATTGGGAAAATAACTGTCCATTATACCAACACTATCAAAACGATCGAGTGCTGCTACTAAATTATTATTGGTATCTTTTATTGCCTGTAAATGCCTAGGAGCGATATATCCTGAAGCTCCAATTAAAGCGAAATTTTTATTCATCTATTTTATGTACTAGATTATTACTTAATTTATATTTTAAACCTGTATTATCACAAATTGCTATACCTGCACTATCAAAATTTAAACGCTCTCCAAACTCACTCATCCATCCAATATTTTTTGATGGATTTCCTACCATTAATGCATAATCTGGAACTTCCTTTGTTACTACTGCTCCAGCTCCAATAAATGCATATTTCCCAATATTATTACCACATACGATCGTTGCATTAGCACCGATAGATGCTCCCTTTTTAACAATAGTTTTCATGTATTCCTTTTTTCGAATAATACCACTACGTGGGTTTATTACGTTGGTAAAAACCATAGAGGGGCCCAAAAACACATCATCTTCACAAACCACTCCAGTATACACGGATACATTGTTCTGAATTTTAACATTATTTCCTAATTGAACATCTGGTGAAACCACAACATTTTGACCAATATTACAATTTTCTCCGATTACTGAATTTTTCATAACATGAGAAAAGTGCCATATCTTTGTTCCTTTTCCAATTTGACAGGGCTCATCAACATAAGAACTTTCATGAACGAAATAATTTTTTGAATCCATTTTATATTTTATTAAAAAATTCTTTTACTTTTTGAATAATAAAATCTTGAGATGAATTTTCAATCTCAGTATGAATAGGCAATGAAAAAACGGTATTACACAATTGTTCCACATTAGCTATCTTAAAATCACTATTTACATAGCTATTAAATGCTTCTTGTCTATATAGTGGAACTGGATAATAAATCATAGCTGGTATATTATTCATTGCTAAGTATTCAATTATATCATCTCTTGAATTGTTTTTAATTTTTAAAGTATACTGGTGAAAAACATGGTCAGAATATTTTGCTCTACACGGAATTTCAAGGTCATCAATTTCAATAAATGATTCGTCATATATATTGGCCATTTTGTTTCTATTATTATTATAATCATCAAGATAATTAAGCTTAATATCTAAAATTGCAGCCTGGATTGAATCTAATCTAGAGTTACAACCTGTAACTTTATGAAAATATCTTTTATTTTGTCCATGATTAGCAATCATTTTCATTTTTGTGTACAATTGAATATCATTTGTAAAAATAGCCCCTCCGTCACCATAGCAACCTAAGTTTTTTGAAGGAAAAAAAGAAGTTGTACCTATGTGACCTATTGTACCTGTTTTCTTCTTATCTCCATCTCTAAATGTATAATTACATCCAATAGCTTGAGCATTATCTTCAATAACATAAAGATTATATTCTTTGGCTAAATTCATGATATCTTCCATTTCAGCTGATTGACCAAAAAGATGTACTGGAACTATTGCCTTTGTTCTGGGATTAATTAATGGCTTTATATGTTCCACATTTATGTTAAATGTATTTGGATCTACATCTGCCATTACTGGTGTAAGACCAAGAAGTGCAACAACTTCAGCTGTCGCAACATATGTAAATGCTGGACAAATAACCTCATCACCCGGATTTAAATCACAAGACATCAATGCAATTTGAAGAGCATCCGTACCATTGGCGCAAGGTATGACGTATTCACAGCCAAGATAATTTTTTAAATTATCTGCAAAATTTTGAACTTTTGGTCCATTTATATATTTTGTAGATTCAATAGTCTCTAAAACTTCTTTATCAATTTTATCTTTTATTTTTAAATATTGACTTTTAAGGTCAACCATTTGAATTTTATTCATAATTTAAAGTCTTGAATTGACTAATTTTTTTGGAAAGAATCCTTTCAGATCATAAATAATTGAACTTTTATCTTTTTTTAATTTTTCAATATCTAATTTTTTAAAATCTGAATGCTTTACAGCAAGTAAGATACCATCATAAGTATCTTCTATTATATCAATCATATTTATATTATACTCTGCTTTGACTTCATTTTTATCAGCTTCATAGTCAAAGACATCTACTTTTAAACCAAAATCAATAAGTTCGTTAATTACATCAACAATTTTTGTATTCCTCACGTCCGGACAATCCTCTTTGAAAGTAATCCCTAAGATTAAGATTTTGCTATTTTTTATTTTTTTACCAGCATGAATAAGCATTTTAACCAACTTACTTGACACAAAAGAACTCATATTATCATTAACTCTTCTTCCACTTAAGATAACATCTGGGTAGTACCCCAAATTCTCAGCTTTATAAGCTAAATAGTATGGATCTACACTAATACAGTGTCCACCGACTAATCCAGGCTTATATTTTAAAAAATTCCACTTTGTTCCAGCTGCTTCTAAAACTTCAAGAGTATCAATTTCCATGCGATCGAAAATTAATGCTAATTCATTGACAAAAGAAATATTTAAATCTCTTTGGGCGTTTTCTATAACCTTACTAGCTTCTGCTACTTTAATGCTTGTTGCTTTATGGGTACCCGCCTTAATGATTGATTTATATAATCCATCAATAAATTCTGCAATTTCAGGGTTTGATCCTGAGGTTACTTTAACTATTTTAGTTAAAGTGTTAACTTTATCTCCAGGTACAATTCTTTCAGGTGAGTATCCACAATAAAAATCAACATTATATTTTAGTTTACTTTCATTTTCTAAAATTGGAACACAAATTTCCTCAGTGCAACCAGGGAAGACTGTACTTTCATAGACAACTATATCATTTTTTTTTAAAATTTTTCCTAGCATTGAAGTTGCTCTTTCAACAGGGCCAAGGTCTGGTGTTTTATACGAATCGATTGGTGTAGGTACCGTTACTATATATATGTTGCAATCTTTGATATCATCCAATGTATTTGAAAATTTCAAAAACTTTGATTCATTTATCATTTCTGAGCTAGCCTCTTTGGTTTTATCAATTGATTTTTTTAATTCTATTATTCGATTTTTGTCAATATCAAAGCCGATTGTATTAAATATTTTACCAAACTCGATTGCAAGAGGTAATCCTACATATCCTTGACCAATAATTGCTATTTTGTAATTTTTCATTTTTTTAATTTATTGCCCTACCTTTCATTTTTTCCCAATCTCTGTTTTTTCTTAATTTGTCATTAGTTTTAATAACGGATTTTAAAACATTATTTGTTGTGGATTTTTTTTCAGTTAAAAAAACCAATGCATTTAAATCTTTCGGCAAACAATGTCCTCCAAAACCAATATCGCCGTCAGGTCCAGGAACATTAAAGTGAGTTTTTCCCAGTCTCTTATCTAAAACTGCATATTCAACAATTTTATCATAATCTAGATCAAGTGATTTTGACAGCTCATACATTTCATTTGAGAATGAGACTTTTGTAGCCAAAAAACAGTTTGTAAAATATTTAATAAACTCCGCATGAGTTGATCCTGTTTTTATTATGTGACAATCGTCAAAAACTTTATTAAAAAGTTGTTTAATTATTGTTGTTGATGGTCTTGGGCCTCCAATAATAATTCGGTTTTGATTGATGTAATCATCTACAGCATTCCTTTCAGTCAAAAATTCTGGATTAAATACAATTGAAATATTACTAAATATATCATTCAATTTCTGTGTTGTTCCTGGTGGAACTGTTGATTTTAATATTATAATTAATTTTTTATTTTTTTTATTTATTTCCTCAAGTGTATTTTTTACAATATTAATGTTACAACTACCATCATTATTCATTGGTGTCGGTAAGCACATAAATATTATGTCAGAATAAAATATAACTTCATCAAAAGTAGTGTTGCATTTAGACTCATCAATATCAAAGGTCTTAACAGTAAAATATTTTTTAAATTTTTGATAAACAGCCTTGCCAACAAAGCCCTGACCAATAATACCAATTTTCATTGTATAGTTTTAATTTTTTATATGAATAGTAAATTTAAATATCATTTGAAAAATTTGTAATGAAGTTATATTATTAAATTAACTGAAATATATTTAATTAAACAATAGTCAATAAATAAAAAAAATATAGCTTCGCTAAAGGATTTACATCAAAACCTACAAACAAAATTAATTATAATCACCTATATTTTCAATATTTTAGTAATTTATTTAAAGATTTATGTCCAAAACAATTTTAGTTACAGGATGTTGTGGTTTTATTGGTTCAAACATGTGTAATTTTCTTCTAAAAAAAAATTACAAAGTAATTGGGATTGATAACTTATTAACTGGGAGAATTGAAAATATTAATAGTGCATCACATAATAAAAATTTTTTATTCATCGAACATGATGTGTGCAACCCTATCAAAATTGATCTAAATATTGATAAAATTTTACACTTTGCTTCTACTGCTAGCCCAAAAGATTATTTAAAATACCCAATAAAAACATTACAAATAGGTTCTCTAGGTACTGAAAATGTACTTAATTTTGGTTTAAAAAAAAAATCTACAGTACTTGTTGCATCTACATCAGAAATTTATGGTGATCCTTTAATACATCCTCAAAAAGAAGAATATTATGGAAATGTAAATCCAATTGGTCCCAGGGGAGTATATGATGAAGCAAAAAGATACTTGGAAGCATTAACAATGGCTTATCATTCTAAAAAAAACATAGATACTAAAATTGTTAGAATTTTTAATACATATGGTCCTAACATGAGAATTGATGATGGAAGAGCAATACCAAATTTTATTAATCAAATGATTAATAATAAGGAAATAACAATATATGGAAAAGGAAATCAAACTAGATCATTCTGCTTCATTAATGATACTTTAGAGGGAATATACAAAACACTAAATTCGAGTTATAATTTACCCCTAAACATTGGTAATCCCGACGAATATAGTATAAATGAATTAATTAATATTCTAAAAAAATTAATTCCAAATAATAGTAAAATTTTACATTTGAATCTTCCTGAAAATGACCCAAAAAGAAGAAAACCAGATATTAATTTAGCTAAAAAATTATTGGGGTGGCAACCTAGAATAAACTTAAATGAGGGATTAAAAAAAACAATTGCATATTTTTACAATTATAAATGAAAAAAATATTAATTCTTTTTTTTATTATAAATTCCTGCACTTATCCTGAAATGATAAGAAATGAGTTAGTTTATGAAAATGATTTTGAAAATTTAGATTCAAATTCAATAGACGGAGGAGACATCATGACATTTAACAACACAAGTGTTCTGGGTGATTTTAACAATGATGGATTTACCCTCTTTTTGGAAGATGTTGGTGATCATGATTATGTTTTCATTTCATTTGATTTATATATTCATGGATCATGGGATGGTAATTTTAATGGTTTTTCTGAAAATGATAAACCAGACAAATGGGTAATGGAGTTTAAACCAGACATGCAGCTACATAAAGATCCTAGTTCAGATAACTTCACAACAACTTTTTCTAATAGCCCATGCTTTTCAAATTATTGTTTAAGACAATCATACCCTGAAGTGTATCCTTTTGAGAATAACCCTAAGACAGGATCATTTAAAACAGATATGCCTAAAATATGTACAAATTCAGTTTTTGGTGATAAAACAACTTTGTATCAAATTGAAAAAGGGTTTAAAAGTTCTGGTAATAGCGTAATTGTTAGATTTTATGATGAATTATATCAACCTAATGCGATTGATAAAGATGGTATTCCACAACAAAAATGTGATGAAAGTTGGTCAATGGATAATATCAGAGTAAGAGTAGTTAAGTATCAATGAAATTAAAAAATCTATTTTTTTTATTGTCTTCAATTATAATATTTGGGCAAAATATAAACTTAAATAATGACTTTAATAATCAGTTAATTAGACACTCTGTTTTATCTAATCAAATTGACACTAAATTATCTCTTAATGTTAGACCATTGAATTCAAGTTTGTTTAATGATATTATTGGAAATCAATACAAAACAATTTTCAAAAATAAATCCAACTCAATTCAAATCAAAACCCTGGGAGTTGATTATTTTTTAGAATATAATAGTCATCATCCATATAATAGAAATAATGGCACTATGATTCCCAATCGAGGATATCAACATATTATTTCACCTGGTTTACATATCAAATTAGGGCCTTTAAATATTCAATTTAAACCTGAACATCATTTTAGTCAAAATAAAGAATTTGATGGTTTCTGGGAAGGTCATTACCCTGAAATATGGGCAAAAAGATATAGACTGTGGAATCATATTGATATGCCTGAACGTTTTGGCACTAATGTGCATAACAAAACTACTTTAGGTCAATCCAGCATAAGAATAAATTGGAAAAAAATATCATTCGGCATTTCAAATGAAAACTTATGGTGGGGACCTTCAATCAGAAATAGTATCATGATGAGTAATCATGCGCAAGGATTTAAGCATATAACATTTAATACAATAGAACCCATTAAAACTTTTATAGGAAATTTTGAATGGCAAGTAATTACTGGAAGACTTGAAAATTCTGGTTATACTCCACCAAGAAGTGATTATGAATATGCTGGTACAAAACTTTATGTCCCTAAAATTAATCAATCAGGGTCTACTGACGACTGGCGATTTTTACAAGGATATATCATTTCTTATTCCCCAAAATGGATTGATGGGTTATCAATTGGATTTATACGATGGGTGCAAATGTATTCTCATTTAGTTAGAGGTAAATATGTGTGGATGAGTGGAAATCCAACATATTTTCCTGTTTTCAAAAATTTATTTAGAAAAAATGATAAATATCTTGATTATGAAGAACAAACTGATCAAGCTGCAGGAATATTTTTAAAATGGCTATGGAAAGATTCTAAAGCAGAAATCTATGCTGAATTTCATCATAATGATTCAAAACAGAATATTAGAGATTTAATTTTAGATTCTGATCATAGTAGAGCAGCAACCGTAGGCTTACAAAAAATTTTAAAAATAAAAAATTCAAATTTTTTATTTAATTGGGAGTGGACTCAAATGGAACAAACAGGTAGCAGGTCGATTAGAAATGCAGGCTCTTGGTATGAGCATATATATGTTTATGATGGGTTTACTAATAAGGGTGAGGTTTTAGGAAGCTCTATTGGGCCAGGATCAAACTCTCATTATCTATCAATAAATAAAATAAATAAAATGGAAAAAATTGGTTTTGGATTTGAGATTATTGACCATGATAATGATTTTTATTATGAAGCATTTAGAGACGAAAGTGGACTATATAGTGATTTTAGAAGATATTGGAAAGATTTTAATATTCATTTTAATTACCATAAAGCTTTAAAACATCTAAATATATCTAGCAATATTATTTATTCAAGATCTCTAAATTATCAATGGGAGCTTGACGATTATGTATTACCTTATTATCATGCAGGTAGAGATGTAAATAACTTTCACTTTACAATTAAAATTACATATTTTGGCAATTGGTAGTTATTTAAATACATCTATATATTGTTCGGTTATAAAATTCCAGTTATATTTTTTTGGGAACTCATAATCTCGATTATTTTTTTTTAAAATATTATAATTTAACTCAAATTCATTGATACGTTTACTAACTGATTTTATTTTCTTTTCAAAAAAGAGAGCTTTCTTTTTGTTTAACATTTCTTTTGAGAATACTGTATCCAAAGCTAAAATTTCACAATTTAAACATAAAGCATTAATCATCGTGGGATTAGTTCCGCCAAATTCGTGACCATGAATATATCCAAAACAATTCATGTATAAAGATGTTAACTCGGACTGAGATCTAATATACCCTGTGAAAATAATTTTATCTGATTTATACGTTTGAATTTTTTTGGCATAAGTATCTTGATATGGAACATCACCAACAATAACAATTTTTTTTTGAGTTTTTGAATTTAGGAATCCATCTAAAATTAATTTAGAGTTATTATCTGGTATTAATCTACCAACCACTAAATAAAATTCATTATTCTTTAAATTATATCTTTCTAGAATCTTATTTTTGTTTGATTCGGTCATTGTTGACCCATAAGCAATTACGTTCGAATCTCTAAAAAATTTCTTTTTATAAACTTTGTTCATTTCAAAAGAATCAGTAATAATTTTATCAAAAAAAATTGTTGAAAGTTTCGATGAAATTTTGAAATATACTGAACCTAATCCTTTCCATTTTGGTCTTAACCACTCTAAACCATCCACATTAATGCAGGTTTTTTTTCTAAAAATTTTTGTAATAATACCAAACGGTCCATTCGCTGAATTAACATAAAATCCAACATCAAATGAT
>MDTG01077508.1_pt1 | contig 28703 bp, 27 predicted proteins | sample 811421 | NCBI WGS metagenome assembly MDTG01 (sample SAMN05326645, study PRJNA326480) | marine metagenome | isolation source: seawater | place: Pacific Ocean: South East | collected 2011
CTAGTATTGGTGCACCACAACTCATAGCTTCTATAAGAGAATAACCACTACTTTCACATAATGAAGGAAATATGAATAACTTACAACTTGAATAAGCAAATCTTAACTCATTTTTTTTAGCAGGACCCGTAAAAATAATTTCATTAGATAAATTATTATTGTCAATTAAATTTTTTAATTTGTTAAAATATGCTCTGTCCATTATTTTTCCCACGATATAAAGCTTAACATTAAAAATGGATTCCTTCTTAAAGATTATAAAAGCATTAATTAAACGGAATATATTTTTATAAGGAAAAATATGTGAGACATATAAAAAATCTTTTGATGTAATTTTTAAAATTTTATTTGATGATTTAATGAATTCTTTATTAGGGTGATAAAAATCATCCTTACCACATTGTATTAAAAATTGTTTAGATGAATTAAATCCATACTCTTTCTCAAATAATTTTTTTGAATATTCTGCTTGATGAACTACTACATTGGAAGTATGACCTGATAATAAAATTATAAATTTGTTCATAATAAGTGACAACCTTGAAAATAAACTTATATCGTCATACATATCTTTGCAAAAAGGACCTATTGTTGCTATCCATTGGGCTTTTATTTTCGTTGTTTTAAAAATTGGGGAAAAATTACCTGGGCAAAACAAAACATCAATTTTATCAATCTTTACAAGAATTGGGAGTAAAAGCTGGCACCAAATTAAACGAAATATATTTCCAAACGAAACTAACTTAATTATTTTAATCGAACATTTATTCAAAACATCTTTATCCAAAATTATTAAATTTTCTTTTTTTAAATATAAAATTAAATCAGATTTGGAATATGATCTTGAAATATTTTTAATAAATTCTACTAAATGTCCATGTGAGCCCCCATGAAGGGTAAAAGTAGCGTCAATACCAAACTTAATTTTCATATTATATATTTTTCAACAAAAAATTTATCAATTATTTCAGAACATATTCAAATCATAAATTCTATTTTCTTTTAAAATTGATTATTGATTGAGTTGTTCCTCCTGCTTTATTGCCTGGTAAGAAATGAGCAACAAAATATAATATTATTTTCTTATCCAAAGCTTCTGAATTTCTCTTTTAAATTTATTAGCATAAGAGTTTTTTAAAATAGAGAAACTAAACTATTTGATGCTCTTTCATTATTTTCTATTGAGGATTTTAATTCATCTAATTCTTTTTGATAAATTCCATAACTTTGAAAATCTGTTGATACCCCCAATTCTTTAAAGAATAGTCTTATCTTTGAGGATGATAATTCACCAAATATTTCATAAAGAGCTTGATCTATAAAATCATATTTGCCTATAACCTTATCTATCAAATCAGGAAGAGTAAAACTGCATGCAATGCCATGTTCCAAACCCTTGTGAGTAGTTATGTAGTAGCTCATACCATGAGCTATTGAGGTTTGTGTTTGAGAGAAAGCCATACCAGCAAAAATTGAAGCTTGCATTATAAAATCTCTATATTCTAGATTTTCTAAATCTTGCGTAAGTTTTACCAAATATTCTAATAAAATTTTTATTGCTCTTATGGCTAGAGTAATTGTAATTCGATTAGCATTCTTATTCCATATTGACTCAAAAGAATGAGATAATGCGTCTAATCCAGCTTGGATTGTAATGTTTTTAGGTAAAGTTAATGTCAGCTTTGGATCATAAATAGCTTTCTCACAATATAAATTTATACTCGATAGTGAATATTTTTTTTTATTATGAAAATCCCAAATGGTTGAGTAAGGTGTGATTTCACTACTAGTTCCAGAGGTAGTAGGCATTGCGATGATAGGAGTTTGATTATATTTAAAAGAGTGATTGTTGTTAATTGTAAGTTTTTTAACAAAATTAAAATCTTTATTTTCATTATAAATGGAAACAAATTTTGCTGAGTCAATAACACTTCCTCCACCAATAGCTAAAATTAATTCGAAATCATTACTATGAGCTTCTTTATAAATATTTTCCATATTCAAAAAATCTGGATGTGATTTTACATTATGAATCGTATCTACTATTAGGCTCTTATCTGTAAAAATTTTATTTATTATATCTCTTTTTATGAATCCGCTTGAGGTAATTATAAGAGTTTTTCTCTTATCAATAAATTTTTCAACTTTTTTTGAAATATCAATTCCATAAATAATTTTAGTTGGAAGCTGATATGAAAATTTATCTAAATTCATAATATTCTTATTTTTTACCAGGTATTATTTCTAATATATCTTTAATTGGCATACAGTCAGGTTCAACTTCTAATGTTCTACCAAATTCAAGAATTTTTTTTGCGACACTGAACATAGCTGGATAAGAGGCTCTTAACATGTGATTTTCTGCAACAATAATATTTACGCCCATCTCTTCAAATTCTTTTATGGTAATATTATTTAAGGAATTGTAGACAACAATTACAGGAGTGACTTGATCAATTTTTCTAAATTTCTTTATGAATTCTATTATTTCAGAAGGTTCTTTTCTTTTAGAATTTATCAATATTCCATCCGCACCAGCTTTTACATAAGATTCAGCTCTTAAAAGAGCATCATTTATTCCAGCTTCAAAAATAAGAGACTCGATACGAGCAAAAATCATAAAATCATCACTGATTTGAGCAGCCTTTCCCCTATAAATTTTATTACAAAAATTTTCGATTGTATCCTGAGTCATAGAAACATCATTATCAATTAAGGAATTTTGATTAAAAACAATCTTGTCTTTAATAACCACTGCGCTTACACCTGTTCTTTCTAAACTTCGAACAGTGAATTCAAAGTGTTCTATTTTCCCTCCAGTATCAGCATCAAAAATCATTGGCTTTGTAGAAACTTCAAAAATTTCATTTACCACGTTTAAGCGAGATGAAATATCAATAGCCTCAATATCAGGCTTACCTTTAAGCGTAGAGTCTGTCAAAGAGCTGGACCAGACTCCATCAAAAGAAATATTTATATTATTTTTTTTTATCTCAGTATTTTCAACTATGAGAGCACTTAATGCACTATGTACCTCTAAAATTTTTATAATTTGTTTTGAATGAATAAGCCTTCTAAGGCGAGATCTTCTTATTTCAACAGTCGTACCGATATCATTCAAGGATTTAATTATATTTGTAGATGATATGCTTTTTGTATATGGAATTTCTACAAGTCTTCCATTCCATTTATTTAAGGTTTCAATTACTTTTTTTCTGGTTTTTGCTTGTACTCCTTCTCTCCAATCATCTCCATGAACAACAATTTCTGGCTTTATTAAATTGAGATTCGCAGAATAATCCAAGCTTTCTTGAGGGATGACTTTTGAAACAAATTTTATATTAGAAATTACGTCCTTCCTTTGATCAAATGTCATGTAAGGTAATCTTTTATAACTTGCAATTGCCCTGTCTGTAAGTAGACCTACAATTACCTCTCCAAGCTCAGAGGCTTTTTTTAATATATTAATGTGACCAGTATGTAACAAGTCAGCACTCATTCCTACATAAACTTTTTTCATTTTAAATATTTGTTAATTAATAAACATATTGACATATTAATATACAAAATTTTTAATAATTATCAGTTTCAATTTTAAAATTATACAACATGAAATCCATACCCTTTTTTCTAATATCTATTTTAATTTTATTTTTTACTTATGAAAATTTTTTAAAACCAAAAACTGAAGAGCAAATTAGATTTGAAAAACACCAGAAACCCTACATGCAAGAAATTAAATTTAAAACTAAATCACATAAAATAAATTACAAGATAACGGAAAAAAAATTAGGAGAAAATTTATTATTAAAAAAATATACCTTAACTAATGGTTTTTATAGCGGTATTTCAGGAAAAAGACCAGGTGGCTATATCGACTTTCATCAAAATAATACAATTATCTTGTCCTCTCGTGGGATCCTTGGATATTCTAAAAATTTAGAAAATAATCGAGGTTTCTCACAGATTACAAATAACCTTAATGATTTTTTAGGAATTAAGCAATTTTATAAAAATGCTGGTTTTTCATTTAAAGATTTACTCATTTATAAAGATAAAATTTTTGTATCTTATACTGAAGAAATTAAAACCGACTGCTGGAATACTAGCTTATTATTTGGTGAGATGAATTATTCAGATATTCAATTTAGAAAACTATTTATATCTGATCAATGTATTCACTCTATTGATAATATAGATAAAGATTTCGGGCTTTGGCAATCTGGGGGAAGAATATCAATTTATGATAATGAAAACATTTTGCTCTCTATAGGAGATTACGGGGAAAGATACTTAGCACAAGATATCGAAAGTATAAATGGCAAAATTATAATGCTAAATATTGAAAATTCTTCCTATGAAATAATTTCTATGGGACATAGAAACCCGCAAGGGTTATTTTTTGATAAAGATAAAAAATTAATTATAGAAACAGAACATGGGCCTTACGGTGGAGATGAAATTAATTTAATTAAATATAATAAATTTAAAGGTATTCCAAATTTTGGTTGGCCAGTAGTTTCGACTGGTGAACACTATTGTAAAGTAAGAAAAGAAAAAAATTGTGATGAAATATATCTGAAATATCCGCTTCATAAATCACACATGGATTATGGCTTTAACGAACCATTAAAATCTTTTGTGCCTTCAATAGGAATTTCACAGATTGAAAAAGTTGATCAAAGATATGTCGTAAGTTCGATGGGAAGTGATAGATTGGGCGATAAATCAATTTATTTTTTTCATTTAGATGATAATTATAAAATATATAATTTTGAACAAATTAAAATCGGTGAAAGGATAAGAGACTTAAAGATAAAAAATGGAAATATATATATGTTTTTTGAAAATCCTCCCGCTATAGGTTTACTAAAATTATGAAATATTTACTTAAAAATATACTAATAAAATTTTCTTATTTAATATTACTCTTTTTCAGGGTGGTAAAGTATATCATCCCAAAAGAATTACATCCAAAAAGAAAAAAAACGAAGCTAGAATTAAAACTTGAAGATAATCTTGCGGAAGAAACCTTTAATACTTTTAAAGAATATTTTAAAAAAAGCGTTTTATTTACAAAAACTTCAGATATTAGAGAGTATGCGATAAGAACTGCATTAACAAACGATCCACAAAAAGAGTTTTTCTATTTAGAATTTGGTGTTTGGAAAGGTACTAGCGCAAATTTATTTTCAAAATATGTTAATAAGCTTTATGCTTTTGATAGTTTTGAGGGTCTAAGAGAAGACTGGGTAGGAACAGCGGCACCCAAGGGCAATTGCAATCTTAATAAAAAAATTCCTAAATTAAATTCAAATGTAGAACCTGTTGTTGGATGGATAGAAGATACCCTTGATATCTTTCTTAAAAAACATAATCCTAAAATTAATTTTGTTCACATCGATGTTGATACCTATGGAACAACTAAGTTTATATTAGAAAAATTAAAACCATATCTTGTTGAGAACGCTATTATTGCTTTTGATGAATTATATAATTACATAGGTTGGGAACATGGGGAATATAAAGCTCTTAATGAAGTATTTAGAGAGAGTGAATATGAATACAGGGCTTTTACAGTTCATTATTTAAGAGCTGTTATTCAACTTAAATAGATTTTTTTTGTTTAAAGAAATTATTAAATATTTAAATATTATTTTTTTATAAAAAAATGAATACTTTGGTCAATATTTCTAAAATTAATTTTATGGAAAAGAAATAAAATTATTAAAATTAGTACATATAAATAAAAAGACAAATTACCAATCCATATTATTAAAACCATTATTGACAAGAAATTTAATCCAAAAATTAATAATGGGCCTAATTTATAAAATTTGAAAGTAATAAAATCAAAAAATTTACACCATAAACAAAGATAAATAGAACTAATTACAAATAGAAATTTATTATAATGCCATAAAGCTGTTATTAATGAGAAGATCCCTCCTCCATGAGCAAAACCTTTGGGTAGATCTATGCCCATCCAAACATAAAAATAGTGATCAGGAATGTTTTGAAAACCATGGTAAATTATCCCTTTAAAAATTTCAAAAGATCCACCAACTAAATCTAAATTAAATTGGTTGCCTAAAATTATACCCTGTGCTGGAGATATCCTTGAAATAATACTCATAAAAATATTAAGAGACTTTAACCAAAAATCGCTAGTAAAAATATTTTTTATAGACAAAAAAAAGTGCATGTGCCAATTAGCTATTGGCACTACAGAGAGAGTTCTATCAGGATTTAAACTTGAGTAAATTAAATCCCTTAATGAACCAATATGATATAATCCGAATGATATTATGAAAATTAATATTAATTTAAGAAAATTACTCTTAGAAAAAATTAATAATATAATTATAGGAATTATAAGACCTATTAAAAATGTAGATCTACTTAATTGACTTGAGCCAGCTATTAAGGAAACAAAAAATATAAAGAAAAATAGCTTTTTTTTATTTCTTGATAAAATGAATAAAATTGAATTGATGATTGGAATTATAAATTTAATTAAATAATAAGATATTCCAATCAGCTTAAAAGGTAATGGATCATTAATAATTACACCTACAAAACCTTTACCACTTATTAATATAAAATAAGAAAGAAAAATACTTAAAAAACCTAAAATGTATATCAAAGATGAATAATCTTTTAATATTTTTCTAGGTAAATTTACTCTAATAATTCTAGTTAATTTAAAAATATTGATTTGAGATAAATAAGATCTATCAACAGAAAATAACAAGTTAAATAAATAAAAAAAAAATAAAAAGAGCAACATAAATAAATAAAAGGGCAAATAAGAAATAATTAAATTCAAAAACGTGAAATCAAAATCTTTGATGGCATTCCATCCATATACATTATAGGTATCTTTTTTAAAAAATAACCATCCGATACTTATAGTGTGAGTATATGTAATAATTGTTATTAAAAACTTTTGGCTTAAACCATACATAGAATTACTTAATTTCAATATAGGAAAAAATAATATTGACATTAAAAATATAGAAATAATTAAGATGTAAAAGTTATTCATATTTTATATTTAAATAATTTATTTAATAATTTATCTGAAAAACTTTTAAGCTTAAAAGGATTTTTATATAATTTTAAATGATTTTCTAAATCTTCTGTAAAAATTCTTTTTCGTATCTTTTCATATTCATATTTTTCTCCTCTCCAAATAATACTTAAAAATACGTTTAGAGAAGCTGGAGCAAAAAAATTGCTCCATGCATATAAATATAGGTTATTTAAAACTTTAGTACCTTCAAAAATTTTTATAAAAATTCTTGAAATTTTTTTTTCAGTATTTAACCATCTATAAAATATTTCATAGTGAATTGAAAAAAACCAAGGTTTGGTCTGTATTAATTTTCTAAAAAAATCTATTAGAATTTTAGTTTCAGTCACCATATATAAATCTGGAATCTGTGAAGGGGAGCTTAAAGAGAGCGATGGAACAAGAACTTTTAAATTTCTTTTTTTTTTAATTTTAATAAATTCATCCCACAGCATAAGCACATCTAGTCTCATATCAGTTCTTAATTTGATGACGTGTGAACATCCAAGTTCTTCAAGTTTCTCAGCACCTTTTAATGTAGAGTATATTTGTCGATATTTGTTATTACCTGGAACTATAGCTTTTAAAGGAGAAATTTTTGGGGTTATGTCATCCAAAAGAACAATTTTAACTTTATCACTATTTAATTTTTTTATTTTTTGAATTAAAATCTGATCTTCTGTTTTCCAAGTAGCTATAACAATAAAAAATTTAGAAGAATATTCTTTGCAAATTTGATTAAGTAAGTTTGTACAATTAAATTCTACGATATCATTAATAGTCAAATTTGGAATTGGAATACTTTCAGTTTTAGGGGTTCTACCAGTAGAAATAAGTGGTCCTTGAATAACTATTCCTGGTTTGAATTTTTTCAAGATTTATTACGATTATTGTACATTATTTTTTTTTATAAAATAAAAAGTCAAAAGTTTTATTGTAAACCAAAATAATAAATTTAGTAATTTTGCTATTCGCTAAATAGCCAATCAAAGATTCATTTTTTTTTGCTTTGTTATAAATATTATATAATAGTAAATTAAAATTAGAATTGAGTCTTGTATTTTTAAGATCTGTAGATGAACTTGCATGATGGTTTTCTATTGGTATCCTCCATGTATCTCCATATAAAATTCTTAAAATTTCATTTGCCTTAGAAGGTATTCTTACAGATAGATTATTTGTTAAATTAATATCTGTAAAATTTTGAAATAATTCTTCTTTAAATATAAAACCATCACTTTGGAAATATCCATTAAAACTATAAAATTTGTAAAAATCAATATATTCTCCTTTTCTCATTGCTGATAAAACAAGCATATCATCTCTATAAATATAAAAGTTTTTTTGAATTAAATTTTTTTTTAACTTTGAAATAAATGTATCGTTAGGATTAAAAAGGGCAATATCTGTATCCTCATCATGATCAATAAAATTTTGATTTCTTACAAATCCAAGCAAGGTTCCAAAAAATGCACAATATATATTTTGTCTATCATGATTTAAAAAATCAGCAATTAAAGATAAGTTTTCTAAAGCAACTTTAGAATTTAGTTTTTTGGCAAATTCAATATTCCAAATCTTACAATTTGATTTTTGTATTTCAGTTACATTAATTTTTACCATAACTCTCTTGTATCTTTATTTTTTAATTTTTGATAATTACGTTATCATATCATTAAGTTAATATGTCTTTAAATATTTAAGATAAGCAAATATTCCATGAATAATATTTACTTTTTCTAAATACTTTAAATTTTTTAATATTTTAAAATTCAATGTCTTTCCAAAGAAAACAAGTATAGCAATTATTTTGATTATTTGCTCACCTTTGCTCAAATTATTTTTCAGTATCAGAGTCTGATAAATATCAATCTTGTTTTTTATAAAAAATTTTTTAGAAATGTTCCTAGTTTCTTCAAGAACTTTTTTTCGATTAATTGATGATAAAGAATATTTTAAATCTCTATAGTGCAAGAGAGTTTCATCTAAATTGCCAAATTTAGCTCCTTTTTCATACATTCTAATCCATAAATCGTAATCTTCTGCATTTTCATAAAAGGATTGTCCATATTTTAATTTATTTTTTAATAAAAAATTTTTTTTTATGATAACTGTTGGATGGGCAAAAGGTACTTTAAACATTAATGATAATAAACAAGTTTCATGACTAATTGGAAAATTTATTTTTTTATATTTATTTTTTTTATAGATATATTTACATTGGCATCCACATATATCTAAATTAAATTTCTGCATATATTTTATTTGGTTTAAGAATCTTTTTGGTAAGCTGATATCATCAGCATCCATTCTAGCTATAAAACTACCTTTTGAGTTCATAATTCCTAAATTTAATGCTGAAACAATTGATTTACCGTTATTATGTAATACGATAATTCTTTGGTCCTTATTCTTATATTTGTGAATTATTTGAATTGAGCTATCATCTGATTGATCATATACGATTATAAATTCAAAGTTTTTATAAGTTTGATTTAGTATTGAGATTATTGCTTCTTCTAAATACTTTTCAGAGTTATAAACTGGCATAACTACTGATATAAAAGGATTTGTATCCATTTATTTATCTTAAATTGTGGAAACTTTTAAATTACATAAGTCTTTCATAACAATATGTCCAAAAACAATATGAGCATCTTCACAAATCTGCATATCATTTGAACGTATCCAAACAGAATGTTTAGAAATTCTTTTTAGCTCTCCTCCATCATATCCAGTAATTGAAAGTGTATTAATATTCAATTTGTTTGCTTCAATAGTAGCATTAATGACGTTCTTAGAATTTCCACTACCACTTATGGTAATTAATAAATCATTTTCTTTTAATAAATTTTTTACTTGCTCTGAATAAATTTCATCATAAGAGTAATCGTTTGAATAGGCTGTTACAATTCCTATATTGTCAGATAAACAAATTCCATTAAATCTTAAGCCTGTATGACTATGAACCATTTTATTCCAATCAGTAATAAAATGAGAAGCTGTTAAGGCGCTTCCACCATTTCCACAAACAGCTATCCTTGCTCCACTTTTCATAGTTTTTCTGATAATTGATATTGCTGTTTTGATTTCATCCCTATCAAAATTACTAATAACTTTATTATGATTTTCAATGTAGCTATTTAAATCAAAATTAACCATTTTTTTTATTCCCCCAATAAACGACCCTGCTTCCATCTTTTTCAAATTTAAAGTCTACTTTTTTTAGTTTTGGTAAGGCTTTAATTATATCTTTATGATTTTTTGGATTTGCATAAAACATTAAAAATCCACCATTTCCTGCTCCTAGAATCTTACCTCCTGTTGCACCCGCTTTAATTCCCTTAGAATAAAGCTCATCTAATTCAAAATTGCTTATATTTGATGCTAACTGTTTTTTTAAATTCCAATTTTTATCTAAAATTTCTCCAAACTCTAAAATATTATCATTCTCAATTTCTCTCTTCAGTTCATATACTAAATTTACCATATTGGATATTATTTTTTTATTTTGAGTTTTTCTTAAATTTTTTGACTGTCGAGATAGTATGTCATTTGAACTTCTTTGCATGCCCGTAAAAAATACTATCAGGGATTTTTCAATTTGTCTTATTGTTCTTTTTTTACATACAATTGGAGTAACTTTTACTTTTTCATTTTTGTTAAACTCAATTATATTAAATCCACCATAAGCAGCTGCATATTGATCTTGTTTACCAATTTTTTCACCACAAAGATTTATTTCCACAAATGAAGAAAATTTTGCTAAATCAGATTTGGTAATTTCTCTTTCCAAAAAAGAATAAAGAGCTTTTGTGAGGCCAACAGTAAATGAACTAGAAGAACCTAGGCCTGATCCTTTAGATGGAATATCAGAAATGGATGAAATTTCTATTTGATTATTAATTTTCAAAAATTTTAAAACATTTTTAACTATTGGATGTTTAATATTTTTTACAAATTTTTCATTTTCAGTAATTGAATAGCTGAGTCTTATATTATCATCAAACTTTTTATTAACAGAAATATAAATGTATTTATTTACGGTTGTTGACAAAACCGCTCCCTGATTATAATTGTAATAAGCAGGTAAATCACTACCTCCCCCAACAAAGCTTATTCTTAGAGGTGTCCGGGTAACAATCATTTTCTAATTTCTTTTAGAACTCTATTTAATCCGCTATTGATATTTCTACAGACATAAAAGGATTTGTCATTTTTAATAATTTTGCCAACCTTGAGTGCATTAAACCCAAAATCTTTACTTGATGATAAAATCAATGAATTACTGCTAAAAATCCATGATTTTTTATAAGCAACATTAAAATCTAAAACAATTTTCTTAAAAAATTTTAATAAATTTTCATTATAATTGGTGTGATTTTTTTTTAATTTTAAATAATAGTATCTATCAAAATAAGCATAAGAATTGCCAAATAAAGTTTCTATTTTCAATTGAGTGATGTTTTTATTTAGATCATTTTTTTTTTCATTTACACAATTCATTTGAATATCATAAATGATACATAAATGACCAGTAAGGTTTATTTTATAAATTTGATTTGCTACTCCTTCAACTAATTCTAGTTCATTTTTATTTTTAGTCGTTGAATATTTAATAAGAAGATCCTTATCAATAATAATAACTTTTTTTTTAGATTTCTCTTTAATTTTTGTACCTTGCCAGAGTCAATGTCTCTAATCACTTTTTTAATTCTATCTGGGGTTCCAATATCTTTCATATATTCAGTCGTGATATAGCCAAATAGCTTTTTATTTAATTTTATCATTTTAGGAAATAAGTGCTTTACGATATCTGGTTTATTATTATTTAATTTAATATTTAAAAATGATTTTTTTTTAAAAAAATAAACTGCAGCATTTGTTAAATTTTTTTTCAAAATATTATTATGAGGGCAAAGAATAATATTTGAAATTCTATTATTCTTTTCTAGTTCTATTAAATCGGAGTCAAAAGGATGGTCATTTGGTTGAAGCATAATTGAAACATCAGATCTTTTTTTTTTGTGAAAATTATAAAAATTTAATAAATCTAATTTAAAAAAAATATCTCCATAAATTAAAAGAAACTCATCACTTAATAGAGATAAGGAATTAATTAAAGCGCCAGCTGTACCTAGTTGTTTTTTTTCTTCAACGTAGTCTATTGAAGCCCCAAAATTCCTACCATCTGAGAAGTAATTCTTAATAATGTCTTTTTTATATGAGACTAATATTATAATCTTTTTGAAACCATACTTTACACATTCATTAATTTGATGTTCTAAAAGAGGCTTATTATGAATTTTTACCATAGGTTTTGGAATGTCTTTTGAAATTTTTTTTAATCTTTGACCCATCCCACCAGCGAGAATAACTACTTGTTTCAATCTTAAATCAAAATCCTTCCTGGTTAGCTATTTCAAGAATGGCTTTCTTTACGGCATCATAGGAGGACATTCTTGGAGACCATCCTAATTTTTTAATTTTCTCAATAGAATATATAAATTTTGGAACATCTCCGACCCAGCCCCTATCAGATGATTGATATTTAATTTTTGCATTAGGGGATACAACCCTCACTACTTCTTCAGCTATATCTTTTACAGTAATTCCATCATCCATGGCCCCTATATTAAAAAAATTTAAAATTTGTTTTGAATTCTTATTTATAAAAATCATTGCCTCTATTAATTCACTTACATGTAAATATGTTTTTTGTTGCATACCGTTCCCCAAAACATTTAATTCTTTCTTATTTATTTTTAATTTTTTAATTAAATCTAAAATAACACCGTGGGTGGCAGGCACCCCAACAACATTTGGAAATCTATAAATATTTGCCCTTTCTAGGAAACTTTCTAAAGAGGAACTAATCAAAGCTTCTGAAGAAAGCTTCATAGCGCCATAATGTGAGATTGGAAATAATGGGCCAATATTTTCATTAAGTCTATTTTTATTAATGCCATAAATAGCAGAACTAGAAGCAAAATTAATAACCTTACAATTTATTTTTTTCATAATTTCAAGAATAGAAAATGTTGACATAAATGTATCATTGAGATCAATATTAATATCATTTACTCCAGCAGAGATATCAGAATTTGCAGCCAAATGCCAAATTTCATCAATCTCTGGGTTTGTACCTAATGCGCTCAATACAGCAGATGTATCATTTATATCCATCTCATAGAATTTTATTGGAGTATTATTTAAGTTGTTCCTAGAGCCTAAAGATAATTTATCGATAACTAGTACCTCATAATTATCTGATAACAATTTTTTAGTTAACGAACTTCCAATAAACCCGGCACCCCCAACAATTAAAACTTTCATTATAATGACTCCATAAAAATGTCTTCTTAAGGTTATTTGTTTTTCATATTTGATAAATAGCTTTGATTATCAGTGTATAAATTTTCATAGCTACCAAATTCTGTTATGCTACCGTTTTTCAATACATATATAAGATCAGAACCTTTTAATAAATTTAGATTATGAGATATTATAATTATAGTAGCCAAACCTTTCATCTTATGAATAGTATCGTAAACTAAAGATTCAGAATTATAATCTAAAGCACTTGTAGCTTCATCGAAAATTAAAATTTCGGGATTTCGATAAATTTCTCTGGCTATCATCAATCTTTGTTTTTGACCTCCTGATAATAAATTTCCTCTATCGCCAATAATAGTGTCAAGCCCTAGTGGCAAATTGATAACGTAATCATAAAGATTTACCTTTTTTAAAGCCAAATTTATATTCTCATAGACAACTTTATCAGATTTCCAATCTCCACTCCAAAAAGTAATATTATTTGCTATGGAGTCATCAAATATAAATTCTTGTTGTGAAACATAGCCAATTAATTTATGCAAAGAACTTTTTTTTATATCTTTCAGTTCGACATTATCGAACATGATTTCTCCTTCATAATTATTTACAATTCCAGCCAATATATCTACTAAAGTAGTTTTTCCAGCCCCAGAGTCTCCAATAATACCAATTATTTTTTTTGTAGGAATATTTATGGATAATTTATTAAAAATATTTTTATTAAGACCGGGGTATGAATATGAAACATTTTTAAATTCAATTTTAGAATTAATATTTTTAATCTCAAAACCTGACTCAACCTTGGGTTTATAATTTTTAATAGTATCGTCAATTGCTTCGATAGCTCCAGCATGAGCAAGAGTCTGTTGGTAGTTCTCTTGAACACTTGATATTGATGTAAGGCATTTATAAAAAAGCAAAAGAGATACTAATATTGGCGCAAGAGATAGATTTAAAACCTCTAACTGAATATAAATTATTATTATGATAAAGATTATTGAAATTGGTTCTCTTAAGGAGCCTGAAAAAGCGCTAGCTATAGAAAGTTTTGATACAGTCTTTGATAATCTTTTAATAGATAATCCTATTTTTGGGGATAAGATTGATAATTTACTTGTTGCTAATAAATATTTAAAACCATTCATGGTTTGAATAAATAATTTTGCAAGGATGCCACTTTCCTCAGTGTTGTTTCTTGATAAAGATAAGATTGATTTATTAACAATTGACATTAATAACATCAAAAATAAACCGCAAACTATTATCATGAGACCAAAATTTGAACTAATTAGCATGGCTAGAGAAAAGTAAATAATGGCATTTATTACACTCATCATTATTTGATTAAAAAAATGAAAAGCCTGTAGGGCACGATGCGTCTGAACATTAAGAAGATTTACCATTTCTCCTGTATTTTTTTGTGAATAAACTACATACTCCAAATTAGAAAAATAAAGATATAGTCTATGCTTGATTTCAAATAAAAGCTTTCCTCTTAAAATACCAATTAAAGCCAAGGCTAAAAACCTAAATAAGGCTTTAAGTATGAAAAAAATACAGATAAAAATTAAAAGAGAAGAATATGTTTTTTCTATTTTTAGCCAATCTATTATGTTTAAAGATATAGAGCCCAAAAAACTATAATTTTTGGTATTAATATCATCACTGTTAATAGAACTTATTGACTCTAAGAGTGGTATTAACATTCCAATGCCTACACTCTCCATTAAACCCGAAAATATTGTTAATATAATTACGATGTAAGACTTATATCCAATATATGATTGGAAAATATTGTGAAATTTAAATAATTTCTTTGATTTAATTTGATTAATCAATTTTAGTGATTTTTTCTCTAATATTAAAAATATAATCACTACAAATTCCAATTACATCAAATTTATTTATTTGATTTATATTCATATGATTTTCTGGCAAAACTAAAATTCCTGATTGGATTTCTTTGCAGCCTGAATATACCCAGGGAATATTTTTACTAGTAATTGTATAGTTGTCTTCTTGGTGCCAAAAATAGTGAAAGTTATCTCTCCTACTTTCAAAAGATAAAAAGTTTAAAACTTCAAAATTTTTTGTATGTATCCACAACTTTTCCTTATGAGTTTGAATAAAATTGAAGTTTACCTCTTCAAGTTTATTTTTATCGTGCCCAAGGTAAAATTTATTATTTAATAGCCACAAATCAACTTCAACATCAAAACCATTATTCAATGCTATTTCAATTGTTTGAGTTTTATTTTCTTGGTCAGTATCTGGTCCATTAATAAGGCCTCTGTGAGCAATAAGATACATAGAATTCTATTTGAACTAATTGTGATAACCCCATTTGTTTATAGCGTCTTGGTACTCATTTTTAAAATCTCTATCTATAGCTTGTCTCATTGCTTTTGCGCCAGAATTTGTACCATTTGGATGGCCATGGATTGCTCCACCAACATTAGCCATGTAGTCTAAACCGACGATTTTATTAATTTTATCTACTAAACCAGGGTGAAAACCGCAGCTTAATACTGGTGTCGAGTTACCTTCCCGAAGTATTTTAATTGATTTTTCCAATTCTATTGGATCATCATTTGAATACCCTCCTACCATACCTGTTTGAATAGTGTCAACACCCATCATTGTTGCTAATTGGCAAATAACAGGCCAAGATATACTAAATTTGTTATGCTTAGAGGTAAAAAGTTTATCTCCACTTTTTTGAAAATGTAAAAAAATTGGTAGATTCATTTTTCTTATACTCATATAAGAACCAAGACCACTATAAATATTAATATGGACGCCATTACCACCTAAATTGCAAACTAGTTTAACCCTATCAACGAGAATATGAGGATCACAATTTATTGTATGACATACGACCACTTTTCTTGATTGTTTTGATAAGTAATTAGAAATCAAGTCAACTCTTTTCTCTAAGGGGCATATTAAAGGATTGCTCATTATTTCATCTTCTTTAATAAAATCGACACCACCATCTACAAGTTCTTTTATCATATCTAACAATATTTCTGGGGTGATTCCTATTTTTGGTTTAACTATGGAGCCAAGCAAAGGTTTATCGTAAGAATTTACATACTTTCTAAAACCACTGAGACCATATTTGGGGCCCAAAAAATACTTTTTGACACTTTCTGGAATAAATAGATTTAATAATCTACAGTAATCAATTATATCAATATCAAGATGTCCTCCCATAAGCTGGCACAATAAGTGACTAATACCATCTGACTCGAAATCAGTATTGATAATTGGAAAGCAAATTTCAATTTTTCCTTTTTTTTTATTCTTAAGCTGATTTGGATCCCCGATAATAATGCATGAATGCTTCTCAAAAAGTTCATCATTTTCCCACTTATTTCTTACATTAGGGTTGCCAACACTTTGACCTATAGCAATATTCCAGGCAGCTTCATTTAAATTAGTAATGCTATTAATTTCATAAGTTGCAATTATATAATCGTTGCTATCAATATTTTTTTTTTCTCTATAAAACTTCATATTTATCCTTTGGCATACTAGGTATTTTTATACAAACTATTTCACAGTCTTCGTGGAAGATAGGTTCTGCAATCTCATTAGGTTCAATTATGAATATTTCGCCTTTTTCAATCACTTGATTACAAATACTCATAGAACCTCTTACTAGTAAGTTATACTCTGTAGAAATAGCATGAAAATGCTTCGGCCATTTTTCGCCCTTTTTATGAGAAAGATAACCTACTTCAAATAAATCTGTCTTAAAAATAGACGGGTTAAAGTCCCCAATCATCCATCCTCTTTTCATTTCACTTAGTTTTATTTTTTTCATATTTGATAAATTTATCATAATCATCTGGATCGCCTACCGCATGATGCATCTCATTTGGAATATGATAAACACCTATGTTATATCTCTTTTTTATAAGATAATTATAAGTTGGTCCAATATAAAACTCTCCATTTCTGGCTCTATCATTTACTGAAATCATTTCTTTTGCACTTTGAACAAATAATGAACCCTGCTTCCAATAATGAATACCATTAAGACTAGTTGAGCTAATAACTTCTTTTTCACGGATCTCGACGACTTGCCCTATGTGATTTAATTTTGCATAACTATTTTTATTTGTATTGGCATAATATGTTACAATTAAGCCGTCATATAATCTTGCATTGTGTAAAAAAACTTTACTGTCCCACTCCATTATTTGATCGCAATTTGCTATAATTAATTCTTCATTTGAATTAATAAAGTTTGATAAAATGAGAGAAGAGCTCGCAGGACCCTCGGTAGAATAGTCAATCTCTTCTATATGGGTTTTATTTTCAATAGAATTTAAATGTTTTTTTAATTCTTCTGAAAACTCACTTTTTCTAATAATAAATAAATAAGTGCCATCTAAATCTAAACTTTGAATAGCTCTTAGAATCATAGGTATAGAATTAATTTCTATTAGTGGTTTGGGTTTTTTATAGATATCAATAGGAAATCTTGTTCCTAATCCTGCCATTGGAATTAAAATATTCATATTATTTTGATAATGTTTAAATCATATTGTTAGGTATTTAAAGGATAAAAATTATATATCTTGTTTTATTTCATTAAATATTGTTTCGGCAAACACCTCGGCTCTAAATTGATTACTATCTTGGCAATTTATAAATTTTTCAATATTATTCAGATAAGTTAAATACTCATTCTCTTTCATATTATTTAAAAAATAAAACAATTCATCTAATGACTTAAAATTAGTGTAATCAATAAAACAATTAGATGGGATATGAGTTTTTATATTTTTAGCTCCTAAATAAATTGGTACGCATCCTGCAAAAAAAATATCAAATATTTTTTCTGTGATGTACCCGTTGAAACCAAAACAATTTTCAAAACAGATACTAAATTTATATTTACTTAAAGTATTTCTTTTTGACATAACATTCCCTTTATATGAGACAAAAGTATTATGTTTATCATCAAATATTTTATTAAAAATTCTTCCAAAGAAAGAAAATCCAAATTTATACTTATCCCAATCAATGCCGTAAAGGTCAAAAAAACTTAAATAATTTTTTTCAAACCATTTAATTAAATCAAGTCTTTTTGTATAAAGTTCATTTTTTGAAAAAAATTTTGAAGCCTTATTCCCTGCAATTAAACAACATAATTTTTTGTTATAAAATTTTTTTTTAATTGAAGTTGGAAATCTATGAGAGTCATTAATCTTAATGTATTTTAAATTGTCAATTAAATCATCATTCCATGTAAAAATTTTTTTAAAAAATTTATGATTTTTTAACTCTACTGAACAGTTATCAATTATCGGACTTTCTAAAGCAAGAAGGTAATACCTTTTATTTTTTATATTTTTTAAAATTCCACAATTAGTTCCGTATTGAATTATTGCATCAGAGTCATAAGGATGATTGATGTCATGAGTAGAGAAGTCAATATTAGCTTTTTGAAAAATTTTTTTTAAACAGATAATATGATAAAGATAATCATCTCTATTACTTTTAAAATTTTCATCAAAGCAATTATTATTTTTAAAATTATCAGTTACAAAACTAATTTTTATTTTTTTATAATTCAAATTACTTATAAACTTCTAAAACTAAGAGTGTTTAGTAATTTAAGTTTAATTTTTTTAGAGAAATCAATTATTCGAAAAACTTTTCTTTGAAATTCAAATATTGCATATTCAACAAAATTTTCATAATTCTTGCTTTGGTAATATGTTGGGTAATTTAATAAAGAATTTGATTTAATTAAGTTTTGATTTTCATTTATGTTATTTATTAATTTTAAATTAGCAAATCTTCTTTTCATTTTAGTAGCTTTATTTTTTTTATTACCACGAGAAAACAAAATATCACCAATTACATTTTTATTACCTAAATTAAAATCGAAATTATTTAAAGGTTTTATTCCTAGATGACTAGTGATCATTTTAATAATACTTTTTGGGTTTTCAATTAAATCTTCGTATTTGAATATTTTAAAATTTTTTTCTTTTATGAATTTAACGTATCTAAAATAACTTTTAGAAAATTCATTTAAATTTTTATCTTGAGATAGAAAAATATCAATTGAGTCTCTGACAAAAGATATTGTTTTTATATTTGGATATAAACTTTTTAGAAATTGATAATTTGTAGAATGCATTTTTGGTTCAAAATTATTAAGATAACTCTCAGTAAAATCAATATATGACCAGTCACGTATTACAAGATATTTACTATGAGCATCACACCATTTCTTAATTTCAATTAATTGTTCAAAATAATCATTTGAAATAATTTTTATACCATACCAATCATTAACTTGATTTTTAATAGAGTAAATATCACCTTTGATATTATGTAAAGGGTGAGCCTCAGATAATACAACAAGATCAGGATTATTGACAAGGTATCTATTTAATAAGGTTCCTCCTGATCTTGCATAAGAAAGTATAATTGAAATATTTGTCTCACCCATACCAGATAATAAAATAGCAAAGTTTAAGTTTATTTGTAAAAAAATTAACTTTTACACATGTCTTTATAGATAATTTTATGATTTGTTTGTTAACGTTTGATGAAATTTATTTCATGAAAACTATGAGTTGAATTGATAGATATATTTTTAAATAAATTAATATCAATTTTCATTCCTGCATTCCATTTTTTTAAAAGATACTTGGTATCAATATTACCTTGAATGTTTTTATATTCTTTTTGAACAATATTTAAAGGAGTGTTCATAATTATGCTCTTTTGATAGCACAAACCATGACGTTCTTTCATAAGAAAATTAAATGACTTCAACATAGCTTCAAATGTATTTGGTAACTTAAATTCAGATATTTTAGATAGGCTTAAAACCTCATAAGTAGAATAGATATGCCCATCAACTGACCATGGATCGGACCATTCTCCTGGTGCCTCAAACCAATTAAACTGTGATAAAAATTTGAATTTTTTTGATTTTTCCAACTTTGGTGGTTTAAAATATGAGTTTAAATTTAAACTATAGTTTATATTGGGGTTATGACGTAAACTTAAAACTTCTTTCAAAGGTTTTAAAAATGAGCTTATATTTAAGTCTATGTCATTAATGAATATATTATCATCTGTTAAAAAAAAGATATTTTGAGTTCTTACCTCAGAGAGAATTCTGATAATTTTTTGATTAAATGAGTTTTCATCTCTAACAAATTTAAGATTTTTTAATTTGCTTTTAATTTGTTTTTTGAGTTCTTGATACGATGCTTCATGACTTTTTGTACTCGAATTATAAAGAACAATAATTTCTTGGCAATTCTTGACATGTTTTTTGTATGTTTCAAGCAATGCCAGTAATTGCATTGCTCTATCTTTGCTAAAAATAATACAAGTTATTCCTTTTTTATATTTAAGTTTTTTTTCATGTTTCAATAAATTACTGATCGCTTTGCCTAGTTTTGAATTTAAATGAGAGTATTCATTTTTAGAAATTATTTTTGCCCCAAATATTGAAAGAACACCGTTAATCAAATTAAGCATTATTATAAAAAATTTATTTCTTAGCATTATAAATTAAATGGTTTGCAAGTCTTATTGATAGTCCAGCTATTGTATAGGTCAAATTAGCATTTCCTATCTTGGGCAATACTGATGCGTCACATATATATAAGTTATTTATACCATGATATTGTAAATTAGCGTCAACGACTGAATTCATATTATTAGTTCCCATTTTGCAAGTACCAGAATAATGGGCCCCAGGCAAAAAATCATTTTTGGATATGTCAAATTTTAAAAATTTACATTCACTTTTTAAAATTGATGTCAGATATTTTTGCGTTGATTTTATATCATTAAAAGTTTCGTTTGAAATTGATTGAAATATATTTGGAATTTTTCGACTTGTGTGATCGCTTTGATTAGATAATGTCACTTTAGAGTTTTTTTGAATTGTTTGCTCAAATTGCATAGTAACATAAAAATTTTTTGTATAATATCCTAGGCCAAGTTTTTCTATCAATAATTCAAAAATTGTTCTTAAAAAATAAGGTTGAATTATAATCTTGAAAAAAACTTTAAAATTGAATTTACCATAAATCAGTGATTTTAAAGCGGATCTTTTTTCTTTAATAGACTCATTCAAACCAGGTCTTATAAATATTGAATGATTTAAGCCACTTTTAGAAAAGTTCTTATTAAGCCTTAGGCCAATTCTTTGAGAATTATTTTTAAATAAATTTTTTTTTCCATTTTGATGGTAATAAATAGACTTAGGGATAGTAATATTACCAATAATAGAAAATGGGTGATCCATTAAACCTTCACCTATCATTTTATTTAATTTTGGTTCTTTTTCGAATGATTGTAATAAAATCCTTGGGCTCTCAAGGCCACCCAACGAAATTATAAAAATATCAGCATTTAATTTTGATATTTTTCCATTTTTAAAATAACTTAAACTTTCAATTAATTTTAAATTTTGCTTACTTTTAAATATTTTTATAGCTATGGCATTTTCAATGATTGTTAAATTATTTCTTTTACTCATAAGTTGTTTTTTTAAGAGCTTACGGAATCTGGTAGGTTTTTTTTGAACAATATATTTTTTCATTAAAAAAGATGATAAATCCATATATGAATTTAGTTGGTGAGATTGAGATATATCAGATAATTTAAAGTCTAATTGACCAAAATATTTTTCAATTTTTTTATGACAAATATTTAATTCCCTATTCAAATCTAAATTAACATACTCTTTAATATATTTATAATCTTCTGGATCTAAATTAGTCAGAACTCCATGCCACAAATTACTACTACCACCAAAACCATATCCTGTCGTTTTCACATCTTCATAGTTGTCAAAGAAAAATTTTTTTAAATCTAAATTATAATTAAAATCATTATTTATTGAGTCGCAATCCAATAGAGTTATTGAGTCATTTGTATTTTGTGAGAGTTCTGCAGCTAAAATTGATCCAGAAACGCCAGCTCCCACTATGCAAATTTTTCTCATTTAATTAGGAAATTAAATTTTTTTTTCTGCAACAATATAATAACCCATGCACAGAGTATCAGTAGATAGTTTTGTTCTTTTTTTTGAAAAAAAATACAAAAATGAAGGTAATAAAATTATTTTTGCAAAAAACGAGTGAGACATTGCTGTTCTTGCCATTTCGACCCCAAGCCACCTGTAATAATCACCAACAGGCTTCAATGATAATATTTTGAAATTATTTTCTGTTAAAATCTTTTCGTACCATCTATCTGAAAATCCACTATAATAATAATACGGATCAAAATGACGTAGGCAATTACTAGGAGCCGTCAGAATTAATTTGCCATTTTTTTTTAATAAACGTGAGAATTCTTTAACTGTCTCGATAGGATAGGGGATATGCTCAAAAACTTCAGTGCATAATATTACATCAAAAAAATTGCTGTCCTCTTGGATGTCCCATATGTTTCCTAAATAATCAATATCACCGTATTCATAAGACTTTAATGTTTGATTTTTTTCTTTTGCATTAATATTTTGTTTCTCATCATTTGTATATTGACCAAAGTCTTGTGATTTATAAATAAGGTGAGAGCAAAATTTTTTATACATCTGACTGCCTGCACCGGCATCGAGAATCTTTAGACCCGGAGATAGAGATAATAATTCTTTTTTTATAAAATTTGTTCTATCAACCTCGTTATCAAGCTTGTTAAACCATTTATTAATAAAAGAGATTTTCTTAAGAGAGTTCTTTAACATAATTAATATAAGTTTTTTTTAGACCATTTTCTAAATTAACTGATGACTTCCATCCAATTTTACTTAGTCTTTGACTGTTTAATAACTTTCTAGGAGTTCCATCTGGCTTTGATTTATCAAGTATAATTTCACCTTTGTAGCCTACAACTTTTTTAATCATATTGGAAAGTTGAAAAATAGTAACTTCTTTTCCAGAACCGGCATTAATATGACTACACATAGATAAGGTGTTTTTTTTATATATTTTTTTATTTACATTCATAACAAAATGGCATGCGTTAGCAATATCATCTACGTAGAGAAATTCTCTTTTTGGTGTGCCGGTACCCCAAATTTTTACATATGGACGTCCTTTTATCTTAGCGTTGTGAAAACGATAAATTAAGCCAGGAATAACATGACTATTTTTCGGATGATAATTATCACCAGGTCCATATAAGTTAGTAGGCATAATACATCTATAATCTAACCCAAATTTTTTTCCAAATTGACGATTGTAACTTTCACACATTTTTAATCCAGCTATCTTTGCTATAGCATACGGTTCATTTGTAGGCTCCAAAGTATTTGTAAGAAGCTCTTCTTCTTTAATTGGTTGATTAGCTAGCTTTGGATATATACAGCTTGATCCCAAAAATAATAATTTCTTAACACCAGTGATAAATGACGAATGAATTACATTCGACTGTATCAATAAATTTTGATTAATAAAGTCTGCGGGATAATTGTTATTTGCATGAATTCCACCTACTTTAGCAGCGGCCATGTATACTTGATCAATTTTATTATTTTTAAAAAAAAAATTTACTTTTTCCTGATTTGATAAATCTAGTTCTTTACGTGATTTTAAAATTAAGTTTTTATATCCTAATTTTGTGAGATGTCTTACAATAGCAGCTCCTACCATTCCATTATGACCAGCAACAAAAATAATTTTGTCTTTTGAATTTTTCATATATTTTTAGTTACTTAATCATGTCTTCAATCATGTCTTCTAAATTATATTTGGGTTTCCATTTTAATATTTTTCTTGCTTTATTTGGGTTTCCTTTCAAAGAGTCAACTTCAGAAGGTCTAAAGTATTTAGGGTTGATTTCAATTATAGGCTTATTATTAAGATAAGCTTTTTCTTTTAATTTATTTCCTTTCCATATTATAGGCATATTTAGTTTTTTTGCAGATAAGTTAATAAATTCCTTAACAGTGTATTGAAAGCCAGTGGCAATGACAAAATCTTGAGGTTTTTTTTGTTGAAGCATTAACCACATGGCTTTTACATAGTCTTCTGCATGACCCCAGTCCCGTTTAGCGTAAATATTGCCTAAGTACAGTTTTTTTTGTTTACCTTTTTTTATATTTATTAAGCCTTTTATAATTTTTTGAGTTACAAATGTCTCTCCTCTTACAGGACTTTCATGATTAAATAAAATACCATTACAGGCAAAGATATTATAAGACTCTCGATAGTTAATCGTCATCCAGTGAGCTGATAATTTAGATACTGCATACGGGCTCCTTGGATAAAATGGAGTCTTTTCACTTTGAGGAGGAGGACTGGCTCCAAACATCTCTGAAGTACCTGCCTGATAAAATCTTATTTTAGGATTAATGTTTTTGATTGCTTCTAGAATTTTTAAGGTTCCCAGAGCGTTCGTCATCATGGTGTATTCAGGTAGTTCAAAAGATACAGCAACATGAGACTGGGCTGCAAGATTATATATTTCAGTGGGTTTGATTTTATTGATTAATTGGTTAATGGATTGACCATCGGTGAGGTCGCCGTAATGAAGAAAGAAGTTTATGGCATCATGTATATCTTCATAAATATCATCTATCCTTTCTGTATTTAGAGAGGAGCTTCTTCTTTTGACACCATGTACTTGATAATTTTTAGACAACAATAATCGAGATAAATAAGATCCATCTTGGCCTGTTACTCCAAAAATTAACGCTATTTTATTTTTCATTTGAGATTATGTTGAATGTAATCCTTCGGATTATATTGTGCCTCCATCCTAGTTTTTTAGTCTTAAAAGATTTTTATTTTAAATCTAATTAATTACAAGATATAAATCTTATATTGATTTATTTATAAAAATTATTTTTTTTCAATATAGATGGAGGTAGAAGGAAACGCTAAAGCGCTATGATTATTTTCTATAATAGTTTTAATTGTAAGTGCTAGTTGTTCTTTAATTACTAAGTATTCTTGCCAATCGTTAGTTTTGGTATAAGCGATTATAAGAATATCGATACTTGAGTCGTTAAATTTTTCAATACGCACAAAAATCTGATATTCATCATTGACAATGAAATCTTGGTTATTTCTAATATGATCTTCAATAAGCTGACAAATTTTTTTAAGGTTTTCTGTTGCAGTGTCATAAGTTAAACCAATTGTCCAATTTATTCTGCGATATTTTCTTTGGGAGTAATTAAGAATAGCGGAGTCTGAAAAGACATAATTTGGAAGAGATATGCAGGTTGTATCAAATTGTCGAATAAGAGTGGAGCGAAAACCTATATGCTCAACCGTTCCCATCGCATGGCCTGGAACTTCAATTACATCACCTAATTGAAATCTTTTTTCCATAATTATAAGCATACCTGAAATTAAATTTTTAAATAAATCTTGAGCGCCTAAAGCAACAGCAACCCCAAATAGTCCAAGACCAGCTATTACAGGCCCAATTTTTATTCCCCAAATCTCCAAAACAGCTACAGTTCCTAAAAAAATAATTAGATATTTTAAAGAGCGTGTAAGCCAAATGACTAGCGCCTTAGAGAGAAGTTCTTCTAACTTTTGAAAAGCCTGAGATAAAGGCAGAAGCGCTTGATGAATAAACCAAAATACAAATGTTGTAGCTAACGTTTGATTAATTTTTTCAAAATAAAAACCTAACTGAGTATCAGTTTCAATATAAAGACTAATAAAAATAAAAACAAATATAACAGGCAATAACTTTAAAGGAGAAATTAGAGCATCAAATAGATGGTCATCTACTTTGTTGCCCGTTTTCTGAAATATTTTTTTAATTTTTAAAACTATAATTTTAGCAAATGCACTTCGAATAATTATTGAAATAATAAAAACACTTAGGATAATTATTAATTCGATAAAAGATAATCCGAAACTTCCTGCCTTCAGGGTTTTTAAAATTAAATTCTGAAACTTAACAATAATTTCCATTTATCATAATTTATTATTATATAAATACCTTAACGAATATCCCAAGGGAAGCATCATAAAAACAGTATTCCAATTATTGTAGAAGCTCATATGAGTAATTAGTGGCCATAGAAAAACAAAATTAATTATTAAAAATAAAAAATGTTCAAAGGGAATTAGCTTATTTTCTTTTGAAATTATGAGAAAATATAATTGTTTTATTCCATAATAAACAAAATAACCAAAAAAACTCGAGATAAAGAAAAAACCTAATAATCCTAATTCTGCTAAAAGCTGTATGTAAAAATTATGAGAATGGGTAGTACATGAATTTTTCTTATAATAAAATATGTCCTTATCGCATTTGAAACGAAACGAATTGGTGCCCACGCCAAAGATGGGATTAGATTTAAACATTTTGAACGAAACAATGTAGTGCTGCTCATGATGCTCGCTGTAAGGAAGAAAAGGTAATTTAGTTTCAGAAATTTGATCTAAAGTATAATTTATCATTCTGTCTTTTGCTGCAGAATTAAAATTTATAATCAGGAAGATTATTATTGAAGATATCAAAAATCCAATAAGACGATAAAGTTTAAACCTAGGTACATAAATTAAAATTAATATGGAAAAAAAGAAAAAATAAAAAAACGCAGATCTCTCGCCACTTAAAAAAACTATAATCTCTATAAAAATTAAAAAAGTAATTAAAAACAATAATATTTTTTTTGAGATTTTAAAGCTTTGATAAATAAGTGCGAAAGCAAACATGCTAAGAAAAGCAAGATATCGACCGACATGCGGTTCATCAGTAAATCCTAGGGTAAGTCTATAAGCTGAATTTTTTTCAAAACCTAATAAACTAAATCCAAGAAAATATTGAAGATAAGCTCCAACTCCAACAAAAAAAACGCAAATCAAAATTATGTACAAAAGGCATTTGGATAGATATGGATTATGGTTAAGTAAATACCAAACCCCCATTGCAAAAAAAATATATCGAAAATAAAAAGCACTACCTTCATTGGTTAAGGAATCTATTGGTATGTCAGAAAATAAGGATCGAAGAATGCCGTACAGGCAGAAAAGTAAAAAACCATAAACAATTAAGTTATGGTAGTAATTCCATAACTTATGAAAAATTGATTTTATCAAAAAATATAAGGCTATAATTGACAGAATAATATCAGGGGCAGCAGGGCCCGTAACTAAAGCTATAGGGATAAGAAAAAGAAGAAATGAGAAAATTTTAACATCTTTGGATATGGATTTATCTTTTAGTAAAAGAATATAAGGTGCAAAGAAAATCGAATAAAACAATTCAGTGAATATATCGAGGAAATTTGATGAAGCAAAAAAAAAACGCCGGAAAAAACCGGCGTTTTTATAAAAAGTTTTTTGTAGTTATTACATCATGCCTGGCATACCGCCACCCATGCCACCCATGCCGCCCATATCAGGCATTGCTGGAGACGAGGATTTCTCTTCTGGCTTGTCAGTAATCATAGCCTCTGTAGTTGTTAATAAAGCAGCTACAGAAACAGCGTCAATGAGTGCAGTTCTTACAACTTTCGTTGGGTCAACGATTCCTGCTTTAACAAGGTCGCAAAATTTACCGGATTGAGCATCAAAACCGTAGGAGTTGTCTTTACTCTCTAAGATCTTACCTGCGATCACAGCACCATCATGACCAGAGTTTTGAGCGATTTGCTTTAGAGGAGCTGAAAGCGCTCTTTTAACAATATCCACACCATATCTTTGGTCATCATTTTCAACTTTAAGATTTTTCAGAGTATTGGTTGCATATAAAAGAGCAGTTCCGCCACCAGGTAAAATGCCTTCTTCAACAGCAGCTCTGGTTGCATGCATTGCATCTTCAACACGATCTTTTTTCTCTTTGACTTCTACTTCAGAAGCGCCACCTACTTTAATCACAGCAACACCACCTGCTAACTTTGCAAGTCTTTCTTGAAGTTTTTCTTTGTCATAATCAGAAGTTGTTTCTTCTATTTGTTTTCTGATTTGATCACAGCGAGCTTCAATATCTTTTTTCTTACCAGCGCCACCAACAATGGTAGAGTTCTCTTTATCAACGACAACTCTTTTTGCTTTTCCAAGCATATCCATTGTCACTGATTCAAGCTTGATACCAAGATCTTCACTGATAACCTGACCGCCTGTTAAAATAGCAATATCTTCAAGCATAGCTTTTCTTCGATCACCAAAACCAGGCGCTTTAACAGCTGAGATTTTTAAACCGCCGCGTAATTTATTAACAACAAGCGTAGCAAGAGCCTCTCCCTCAACATCCTCAGAGATGATTAAAAGGGGTTTAGTAGATTGAACAACTGACTCAAGTAATGGAAGCATTGGCTGCA
>MDTG01353438.1_pt1 | contig 28700 bp, 28 predicted proteins | sample 811421 | NCBI WGS metagenome assembly MDTG01 (sample SAMN05326645, study PRJNA326480) | marine metagenome | isolation source: seawater | place: Pacific Ocean: South East | collected 2011
GTCCTTTGTCATTATCAAAAGCTTTTTTATAATCTTGAGCACTTCCTAAAGGAAGTATAGTTTCTCCATCAGTTAGAACAAAAAAGCTTACTTCCGTACCAGTAAGAAATTCTTCAATTAAAATGGTTCTTCCAGAAATTCCAAACTTTCCATTAAACATATTTTTTATAGTTTTAATAGCATTTTCCTTTGACGTCTCAATTGAAACACCTTTTCCTTCTGCTAGACCATCTGCCTTTATAACAAATGGTCCATTATTTTTTTTTACGTAATTTGAAGCGTTTTCAAAATCATTGAATACTTTAAATTTTGCAGTTGGAATATTATTTATTTCACAAATTCTTTTAGTAAAATTTTTTGAACTTTCTAACATACTTGCTTCTTGGTTTGGTCCAAATGAAATTATATTGTTATTTTTCAAATCATTTATTATTCCATTTGACAAAGGTTTTTCTGGACCCACAATCACAAAATTTATTTGGTTGTTTTTACAGAAGTCAATAATTTTTTTATTATCCATGATATTTAAATCATGACATTCTGCGATTTTAGATATACCAGCATTTCCGGGGATACAATAAATTTTTTTACAAATAGGATTCTGCTTTATTGCCCAAGCTATTGAATGTTCTCTACCACCACTACCTATTATAAGTATATTCATATTTTGTCTCTTTATTTTACTTTTAATTGAGTTAAGTATATTATACAAATAAATTCCACATATTTAATATAAAAGTTTTAAAATGGATAATTCATATGATAGTTTTAATGAAAATATACCTGTTTATTCTGTAAATGAAATTTCTAACTCTGTTAAAAGAGTAATAGAAGATAGATTTGCTGTAGTTTATATTAAAGGTGAAATTGGTAGAGTTTCTAAACCATATTCGGGACATATTTATTTTGATTTAAAAGATGAGAAATCCATACTGTCTTCTGTAGTTTGGAAAGGAAATGTTAAAAAGCTATCTCTTTTACCTGAAGAGGGCATGGAAGTTAAAGCTCTCGGAAAACTCACAACATTCCATGGTCAAAGCAAATATCAATTAGTTATTGAAAATTTAATTCCTTCCGGAGTAGGCGCTTTAATGGCATTAATGGAGAAAAGAAAAGAAAAATTTAAAAATCTTGGTTATTTTGATGAACATTTGAAAAAAAAAATTCCTTTTATTCCATCAGTTATTGGTGTAATCACATCGCCTTCTGGCGCTGTTATTGAAGATATTATTCATAGAGTACGAGATAGATTTCCATCAGAAATATTAGTTTGGCCTGTTTCAGTTCAAGGTAAAAATTGTTCTGAAGAAGTTTCAAGGGCGGTTGATGGTTTTAATTCACTTACTAAAAATGATTTTATTTCAAAACCTGATGTGATCATAATTGCCAGAGGTGGAGGTTCAGTTGAAGACTTGTGGGGATTTAATGAAGAACTGGTTGCGGTTTCTGTTTTCAAAAGTTCGATTCCAATAATTTCTGCCATTGGACATGAAACAGATTGGACATTAGTAGATTTTGTATCTGATCTTAGAGCGCCAACTCCTTCCGCAGCTGCAGAAATGGTTGTACCTGTCAGGTTAGATCTTTATGAAAAACTAAAAAAAATTAACAATCAATTGGATAACAACTTTTTCAATTTTCTAAGATTTCAAAAAAATATTTTTCAAAATCTTTTGAAATCTATGCCAAAAGTTGAAGAATTATTTTTCAAGAAAAGTCAGCATTTTGATAATCTAAATTTTAAATTTTCAAACAGTCTAAACCTTTTTATTAATAAAAAAAAGTTGGGTTTTATGAGTCTCAGGTTAGAAAAAATTGATATAATTTTTTTTCAAACAGAAATTAATCAAAAGAAAAAAGAATTAAAAAATTTTGAAAAGGATCTTAACGTTTTTATGAATAATTATTTTGAAATTAATAAGAAGTCGCTTCAGGATCTTTCTAGATTACATAACAATTTAAGTTATAAAAATACATTATCCAGAGGTTATGTGGTTGTCAGAGACGACAAAAATTTAATTATTAAAAATAAAAAGGAAATAGAAAAAAAAGAATATTTAGAATTAGAATTTGTTGACGGCTTTACAAAAGTTAAATCTGTTAAACAATAATTTATTTATTATAAAGGAAAAAAACTTGTCATTTCTAAAAAAATTAAAAAATGGACTTTTTAAATCATCAAAAAAAATTGATGATGGTTTAGAAAAAATTAAAAATGAAAATCCCCTTAGTGAAGAAATAAATATTGATGGTGAAGAGCATGAAACATTCACAAAAATTTATAGTTCAGACTTGGAAAATAAAGATATAATTGATGGAAAAAAAGAAAGTACAACAAAAAAATTTTTAAAAAAATTTATTATTAAAGACGAAAAAAATAAAAATAATTTTAGAATCAATAGAACCGCACTCGAACAACTTGAAGAAACTTTAATCACTAGTGATATGGGAGTTCAAACATCTAGCAAAATTATTCGTTCACTATCTAAAAAGGTTTTAGGAAAAAAAATAAACACTAATGATTTAAAATTGTTTTTGGCTGAAGAAATTCTAAAAATATTCCAAGGAGTTGAAAATAAATTCGAATTAAATGACCAAAAACTTAATGTTGTTTTAGTGGTAGGTGTTAATGGTTCTGGAAAAACAACTACAATAGGGAAACTAGCAAACTTATTTAAAAATGATAATAAAAAGGTATTAATAGCAGCTGGAGATACTTTTAGAGCTGCCGCAGTAGAACAGTTGGAGATTTGGGGAAATAAAACAAATACAGAAGTTTTTAAGATGAATCAAGGAACTGATCCTGCATCACTATGTTATGATGCAATTTCAAAAGCTGAAAAAGAAAATGTTGATATACTAATGATTGATACCGCCGGTAGATTGCAGAATAGAAATGATTTAATGGAAGAACTTTCTAAAGTTGTAAGAGTTATTAAAAAAAAGAATTTAGAAAACCCTTTAAAAACAATTCTTGTTTTAGATGCTACAACAGGTCAAAATGCATTATCTCAGGTAGAGATGTTTAAAAATATGGCTGACGTTACAGGCTTAGTAATGACAAAACTAGACGGTTCTGCTAAAGGTGGAATTTTAGTACCCTTGACAGATAAGTTTTCACTTCCAATTCATGCGATTGGTGTAGGTGAAAAAATTGATGATCTCAACTCGTTCAATGTTCGAGAGTACGTTGAAGCGTTATTAAATTTAAAAGAAGGGAACTAAAGGTGGAAGAAAAAAAAAGCAATTCAATATTAAAATTTATTTTAGATTTTGGTCCAGTTATTATCTTTTTTTTAGCTTACAAATATGCACCTTTAATTGAAGTTCCTGAAAATGAGAGAGATTTGGAAAAGATAATTTTTGCAACAAAAGTTTTTGTTCCTGTAATCTTTATCTCTCTATTAATTCACTGGTTAATTAATAGAGAATTACCTAAAATGCCTCTTTTTTCAGCAATAATTATTTTGATTTTTGGTGGTTTAACTATCTTTTTGAGAGATGAAACTTTTATTAAGATGAAACCATCAATTATTTATTTATCTTTTGCTTTTATATTAGGCTTTGGTCTTTTTTTTAAAAAAAGTTATTTAAAGTTTTTACTCAGCTCAGCTCTTCCGATGAAAGATGAAGGTTGGATGAAACTCACTAAAAGGTTTTGTATTTTTTTTCTTCTATTATCTATCGCTAATGAGGTAGTTTGGAGAAGTATGAGTACTGACGATTGGATAAATTTCAAAACTTTTGGATTACCAATTTTAACATTTGTTTTCTTTTTTTTACAAGCAAGACTCATCCAAAAATTTAAAATTTAATCTCTTTTTTTAAAATAGATTTAAACTTTTTATTGTAAATATCTGCAGTTAAAGGGCCTGGGTGTCTTAAAATAATCCTTCCGTTTTTATCAATTAAAAATGTTTCTGGAACACCATATATTCCCCAATTAATAGCAGTTTTCCCAGAGTGATCTTTTCCAATAGATTGATATGGGTTACCTAACTCTTTTAAAAACTCTACCGCTTTTTTGTCATTATCTTTATAATTAATTCCGATTATTTTAATATCTTCTTGGGATATCTTTTTTAATATTTCGTGTTCTACTCTACAAGGAGCACACCAACTAGCCCAAAAATTCACTAAAACATAATCTTCGGTTTTAAGATCAATTTGTTTTGGTAGTTTATAATTAACTAAATTTTCAACAAAGAACTGAGGGGCTTCTTTGTTAATTAAATTACTTTTTATTTCTTTTTCTTTATCTAAGTTCAGATAAAAGAATATAAAAATTGCAGAAAGCATTAAAAGAAGAAAAATTACTAAAAGATGAAAATTTTTAATTCTCAATTTTATCTCTTTCTTTTGTTATATTATATAATTTCTTTTTGATTTTTATATATTTAATAAGAAATGAAATTATTAGAATAAATAAGATTATAAAAGTCGAACCATAGGCTCCAAGAATTATAAATGTATATTTTCCTAAATCAGGCATTATTTATTTCTTGCATTTTTTGGATAGCCTCGATACGTCGAATGTAAATTTCAGTTTTAATTCTTGTTAACAGCAATAATAAAAATAAAAAGAAGAAACCTAGCATACAAACTATTAGAGGAAAATAGAATACATTATCAATATTTTTTTCTTTATCGAGAGACAACGTAGATCCCTGGTGTAATCCTTGATCCCAGAAAAGTATTGCATATCTTGATAATAAAGCAAACACAGAGCCAACAAGGCAAAGAACAGAAGTCAAGTCGGCAGCTTTTTCTTTATTCTCAATTGCAGTCCAAAGGAATATGTAACCAAAGTAAAAAGTTGCCATTATAGCAAACGACGTTAGCCTAGGATCCCATACCCAATAAGTTCCCCAAATAGGTTGGCCCCAAAAAGCTCCTGTAATAATTGCTACAATTGTCATTATAAACCCTATCGGAGCAGCGGATTTGGCAGCAAGGGCACTTACATGATGCCTTCTAATTAACCAAATTAAAGAAGTGATAAACATCATCAAATAAATATTAATAGCTAGGAATGCAGATGGGACATGAATATATATAATTTTAATAGTTGCTCCTTGAAGATAATCATTGGGAGTAAAGAAGAACCCCCAAATTAATCCGACAATTAAAGAAATTAAAGTCAATATAAATAAAATGGGAATTAAGAAATTACTTAATTTAATAAATTTGTTTGGATTAGAAAAACTCCATAAATTTGCCAAATTAATCTCCATTTTTAATATTTTTTTTGTATTTTCAATATTGCTGAACATACAAAAGGTGAAATTATTAAACACATCATTGTAATACCTATCAAGCAAATTAGTGATGGTGCAGGATTTTGTTTTTGTATTGATAGAGATAGAATTTTTTCACCAAAGAAAAGTGTAGGAAAATAAAAAGGCAGAACTAATATAGATAAAACAACTGTTCCTTTTTTAATCCCTAATGTAATTGCACTCGCTATAGTTCCAATAAATGTAAGGCTTAAAGTTCCAAAAAATAAAGATGAGAAAAGCCAGAAAAATGTTTCAAGCTTTAAATCTATTGTTAGTGATAATGCTAATGAAGTTATAGTTAAAGGAAAACCAGTTGTTAGCCAATGCACAAACATTTTTACGAGAATTATTTTTTCAATATTTAATGTTGTTATTGAATATAAATCTATAAAACCATTATCAAGGTCATTTTTAAAAATATTATCTAGAGTCAACAATATCGATAATAGTGCAGAAATCCATAAAATTAAGTATGAAAAATCTTTGAACATTAATTTATTAGAAAGTGCTGAAGATGATAAAAGGAAAATAATTATAAAAAAACCCAAACAACAAACAAGAGTATTATTTAATTTTACTGATGAAATGAATTCCCATTTGAAAAAATTATACATTTATTCCCATTCTCCATTTAAGAATGGATTGTCTAAAATCTGATCTCGACAATAATTATTTTTAGAAAACGATAATATAAGTTCTTTAGATTTTTTTATGGATATTTGAGAATGAGTAACTAGTATAATAATACCATGATTGTTCATTTTCTCTTGAATAATATCTAAAAAAGACTCCACAGATTTTTTATCTAAATTTGCAAATGGTTCATCTAAAAGCCAAATTTTTTTATTTTCATCGAGAATAGAAGAAAGAACAACTTTTTTTTTCTGACCTTCAGAGCATTCAGATATCAACTTATTTTCATACTTTTGAACATCAAATCGTTTTCTATATTTTAAATTTGTGATATTTAAAAAGTTTGATAAAAAAATAGAATTTTCTACACAAGTTAAATTATCTTTTAATGGATTTTTATGTCCTATATAACAAATATTTTTTTTATAAAAATTTCTATTGTCATTAATTTTCTTATTTTTAAAATGTAATGAACCTTTGCTTATTGGTAAAAGCCCACAAATCATTTTTAATAGAGTGGACTTGCCAACTCCATTTGGTCCAGTTATTTTAAGCAATGATCCAGCTTCTAAGCAGAAATTTATTTTTTCTTGTACTAGTCTTCCATTTCTTATGGAAGTTAATGATTTTGCTTCTAACATGATTTAATTAAAATAAAAAAGTAAAAAAAGACTCTTATCAACTTAACATATGAAATGTCAATTTTAATTTAAGTTTATGAGAAAATTTTGATAAAATTACCAAAAATTTGAAATTTAAGATTATTTTTTAAGACTCAATTTAATAAAAATGTTACTTAGTATTATATTTTAATTGAAAAACTTCTTATTGATTTTATTGTTATTTAAATATTAAACAAATGGTGAAAATGTTTTTAGGTTTGTCTAAAGAAGATTTTAATTGGATCTTTTTCTATCTTATTTTAATTATTTGCTGGTTTTTGGTTTTTATAATGGGAAGTTACGAAAATCAAATAAACATATTTTCTAACATTTATGGAAAAGAATTCTTTTTAGCTTTATGTAGAACTCCAGCTGGTTTTAAAGATTTTCATGTTATTTTTTTGATGTGGATTATCATGGGAGCTGCAATGATGGTTCCAACTTTTATACCTGTGCTTGTTACTTACAAAGATCTAACTTATTCTAAAGAAAATAAAATGTATGGTTTTTGGATACTTATTTTAGGCTTTTTAATAGTTTGGATATTATTTGCTTTTTTTATAACCTCAATACAACTACTACTTTTAACACAAAATATACTTTCTACTAATGGAACCTTTTTGAGTCCTTTTTTATCATCACTACTTTTAAGTTTTGCTGGAATTTACCAGTTTTCTTCTCTAAAAAATAACTGTTTAAAAAAATGTAGATCTCCGATGTTATTTTTTATGCAATATTGGAATGATAATCTAATAAGTGTTTTTATTATAGGTTTTAAAGTAGGTATATTTTGTTTAGGATGTTGTTGGTTATTAATGTCACTCGGTTTTGTTGGTGGAAGTATGAATTATTTTTTTATGGGTCTTAGCACTTTAATGATGACTTTTGAAAAACTACCAAGGATCGGAAATTTTTTTAATAAATTCATTTCTTTAGCTTTGCTTTTATCTGCGCTATATATAATATCTAAAGAATTAACAACTATCTTTTGAGGGAAAATTAATGAATATAAAAAAAACAGAAATAGATAATAGAAAGAAAAATATTTCTTTCAAAAGATCTAACAAAATTGACAACAGACTTTTTCCCTCAAAAAAAGAAAAAGACAAATGGAGTATAAAAGGAGAGCTAATCCTAAATTGTAATTGTACTGTGTTTTGCCCTTGCGTAGTAAGTTTAGGAGATCATCCTCCTACAGAAGGATATTGTCAAGCATGGTTAGGTGTTCGAATTGATGAAGGTCAATTCTCTAATTGCGACCTCTCTAATTTAAACGTTGCCATGATAATGGATATTCCAGGGAAAATGGCGAGAGGGAACTGGAAGGCAGCATTATATGTAGATGAAAGAGCAAGCGATGAAGCATTTGAATGTCTAGTAAAAATTTTTTCTGGAAAAGCAAAAGGAACAACTGGACTTTTTTCAATTTTAGTGAGTGAATTCCTAGGCGCTGAAAGATCCGAAATCATTTATGAAACAATTGGTGAAAAGAGAACTCTTTCTGTAGGAAAAAAGATTAAAGGTTCTGTTTCACCTATAGGTGGTGCTGACATTAAAAAAAATGTAATTGTTAAAAATACTAAATATTGGATGGGTCCTGATATTACTATTGCTGAAGCTGAACAAGGTAGAGTTAGAGCTTTCGGTAGAGTTTGGGATTTTGGTGGAAGAAGTGCAGAGATTTGTCAAATTAATTGGCATGGGTTATCTTAATTTAATTTTATTATGAGGAGAAGTTTTTTGAATACTAAAGAAATTTATGAATTAGGTGAAATGCCTTCGTTAGGACAAATTCCAAAAAAAATGTATGCCTTTACTGTTAGACAAGACAGATTTGGTGAACCAAAAGATGCTTGGAAAAGAGAGATAATTGATGTTCCTTCTCTTGGAGAAAATGATGTTTTAATCTATGTCATGGCCACTGGTATAAATTATAATAATGTTTGGGCTGCGAGGGGGTTCCCTGTGGATGTTATCAAGGATAGACAAAAGAAAGGAGAATCAGAAGAATTCCATGCCGGTGGGTCCGATGCCTCTGGTATAATATGGGCTGTTGGAGAAAGAGTTGTAGATGTAAAAGTTGGTGATGAAGTCGTCATTCACTCTGGGTGGTGGTTGCCTGATGACCCATGGGTTTTAAGTGGAAAAGATCCTATGTTAGCTCCTTCAGTAAGAATTTGGGGTTACCAAACTAATTATGGTTCTTATTGTCAATTTGCAAAAGCTCAATCTCATCAAGTTAAATTAAAACCTAAACATTTATCATGGGAAGAGTCTGCTTCTTATATGTTATGTGCTTCTACAGCATATAGGCAATTAATGGGATGGTCTCCAAATGTTGTTGAGAAAGATGATGTTGTTCTGATCTGGGGAGCTGCCGGAGGGTTAGGTTCTATGGCAATTCAAATAGTATCAGCTCTGGGAGGAAAACCTGTTGCTGTTATTTCCGATCCTAATAAAGAAAAGTTTTGTTTAGATAAAGGTGCACTTGGTGTAATTAATAGAAATGATTATGATCATTGGGGTCAAATGCCAAATACTAATTCTGATGACTGGAAAAATTGGATGAGTGGTGCAAGAGCATTTGGAAAAGCAATTTGGGATATAGTTGGTGAAAAAAAGAATCCTAAAATTGTTTTTGAACATCCGGGTGAGTCAACGCTTCCTACATCTGCCTTTGTTTGTGATACAGGAGGCATGGTTGTTATTTGTGCTGGTACAACTGGTTATAATGTAACCTTAGATTTAAGATATCATTGGATGATGCAAAAAAGATTTCAAGGCTCTCATTTAGCAAATGATGAACAAGCAGAAGCTGTCAATCAACTAGTTATTGATAAAAAAGTTGATCCTTGTTTATCACAAACATTTTCATTTGACGAGATAGGTCATGCTCATCAATTAATGGCAGAAAATAAGCATCATGGGAATATGGCATGTTTGGTTAATTCTTTAGAGTTAGGTAAAGGTATTTCTTAATGAAATATTCATGCAAGATTTTTTATTTATTGTTTTTAAAAAATGAATAGTATTGATGTTAATTTTATAAGATCTCAGTTTCCAGCTTTTTCTTCAGAAAAACTTAAAGATAAGGCTTTTTTTGATAATGCAGGTGGAAGTTATTGTAATAAGTATGTAATCAACAGATTAAATCGTTTTTATACTGAAAGAAAGATGCAGCCTTATGCTCCATATACTTCTTCTCAATTAGGTGGTGAAGAAATGGATGAAGCATACTTAAAATTTGCAGAAATATTAAACGTAAAAAAGGATAATATTCATTTTGGTCCTAGTACATCTCAAAATACATATGTTTTATCAAATGCGTTAAGAGAAATGAATTCTAAAAGGAAAAAAATAATTGTTACTAATCAGGATCATGAAGCTAATTCTGGAGTATGGAGAAAACTATCTAACTACGGTTATAACGTCGTTGAATGGACTGTAGATAGTGAAAAAGGTCTATTAAAAATAGAAGACTTGAATAATTTGATTGATGAGGAAACCCTAATAGTTGCTTTTCCTCATTGTTCAAATATTCTTGGTTATATTAACCCAGTTAAGAAAATTTGTGATTTAATAAGAAGTTTTGGTTCTTTAAGTTGTGTTGATGGAGTAAGCTTTGTTCCACATGGATTTCCAGACTTAAAAGAATTTGATCCAGATATTTATTTATTTTCCACATACAAAACATACGGTCCACATTTAGGAGTAATGTGTTTAAGCGACAAAATTATTAATACTTTTCCAAATCAAGGTCATTTTTTTAACGAAAAAAAAAAACAAAAGCTTTTTTATCCTGCTGGACCTGATCATGCTCAGATTGCATCTTTAGTTGGTATTTCAGATTACATAAATGCCATTTATAATCATCATTTTGATAAAAAAATTAAATCTAATGAAATGGTAAGACTTGTAAATAACTTAAAAAGAAATCATGAAAAGAAACTTCTTAAAAAACTTCTAACTTATTTGAATTCTAGAGAGATAGATGTTTTAGGAACATCTGATTTAAACAATCGTGTTCCTACAATTTCAATTAATTTAAAAAAGTCTGCCAAATTAGTAGCAAAAAAAATGTTTCTTGACGATATTCTCACAGATGGAGGTGACTTTTATGCAGTCAGGCTACTAAAGTTTTTAGGAGTTAACTTGTCTAATGGAGTTTTGCGTTTAAGTTTTGTTCATTACAATTCAATAGATGAAATAGAAAAACTTATTTATTCACTTAAAAAGCATCTTTAGATTTGTTCCTATCTTTAAAATTTATGGAAAACTTTTTTTTTATATTATTTAGTTTTATATCGTTTTAATTTATTTCTAGCTTAACTATTAAGAAACAATTTTTTGGAAAAATAATGGAAAGAAAAAATAAAGAAAAAAAAGTTGCTTTTATTGGCTCTGGTATTTCTGCTCTGGGATCTGCTTATTTTCTTGATGACATATGCGAAATTAGAATATTTGAAAAAAATAACAATTTTGGTGGACACTCAAATACTGTACAAGTTAATGTGGGTGAAGACATTATTAATGTAGATACCGGGTTTATAGTATATAATGAGTCAAATTATCCGAATTTGAAAAAATTATTTGAGATCCTTGATATACCTGTAAAATGGTCTGATATGTCTTTTGGATTTTCGAATAGTAATGGTAAATTAGAATACGCTTGTGATAACATAAATAAAATTTTTTCTCAAAGGTTAAATATAATAAATCCAAATTTTTTAAAAGGAATTTTTGAGATTTTACGTTTTAATAAGCAAGGATTAAATCTTAATATTTCTTCTTTAGATAGTGATTATACATTAGGATCTTTCTTAAAAGACAATAAATATAATGATTGGTTTAAAAATAATTTTATTTTACCTATGGGTGCAGCGATTTGGTCAACTCCAGTTGAAAAAATGCTTGATTTTCCAATCAAAAATTTTTTATTATTTTTTAGAAATCATGAACTTCTAAATGGATTATCACCTTCAAAGAGATGGAAAACAGTTGATGGTGGTTCAAAAATATACGTTGATAAAATTATTAAAAAAATAGGAGATAGAGTTAAATCTAATTGTGAAGTTGTAAATGTAAAAAGAAAAAATAATAAAGTTACATTGAGATTTAATGATGGAAGCTCAGAAGATTTTGATCATGTAATTTTTGCAACAAAAGCAAATGAAATTTTAAAAATTTTAGATCATCCAATGGATGATGAAAAAGAAATTCTTTCTCATTTTGAAGTTTCTCGAAACATAGCTGTTCTTCACTCTGATAATACTTTAATGCCAAAATTGAAAAATGTTTGGTCTAGTTGGAATTTTATTTCTGATGAAAGTAAAAATATCTCAGAAAGACCTTCATCTGTTACTTATTGGATGAATAGACTACAGAGTATAGACAAGAAACATCCATTGTTTGTTTCTTTAAACCCAATAAATTATCCAAAAGATAATTGCATATTTAATGAATTTATTTATTATCATCCAATGTTTAAATCTCAAACTTTTTCTTATCAAAAAAAATTGGATTTAATTCAAGGAAGAGGTGGTATTTGGTATTCTGGGGCTTGGTTAGGTTACGGGTTTCATGAAGATGGATTAGTTTCAGGATTAAAAATCTTAAAAACTTTTGGTTACGAAAAAGAGTGGATGAGAAATGTTACTTCTTACAGAAACAAATTTATAGAAGATGGAAATTTTCATGGTACCTGATCAATGTATATATTTAGGAAAAATAATGCATCAAAGGATGATCCCTAATATTTCTAAATTTGAATACAAAGTTTTTAGTATTTTCATAGATTTAGATAAAATCGAAAATACAATTAATTCTTTAAGGCTAATGAGTTATAATAAATTTGGACTTTTGTCTTTTTTTAACAAAGATCATGGTCCCAGGGACGGGTCTAAACTTAGAAATTGGGTTGATAAAAAGTTAAATGAAAAAAATAGACCTAAAGCACAAAAAGTTTTTTTACTTTGTTTTCCTAGAATGTATGGGTATGTTTTCAATCCAATTTCAGTATATTTTTGTTACAATAATGAAAAGCTTAGCAGCGTAATTTGTGAAGTTAAAAATACCTTTGGTGATCAAGTAATATATGTATTGTCGCCAGAAAAAAATAATGAAGAGACTATAAAAGCTTTTCAAAAAAAAGAAATGTATGTATCTCCATTTATTGAAATGGAACAAATTTACAGCTTTTTATTTTTGCCTCCTTGTAAAAATCTTTCATTATTAATCAAACAAAAAGGGTCTAATGGTGTAACACTTATTGCTAAACATGATGGAGAAGCCTATCCTTTAAATGATAATACTCTTATAAGATGCATTTTGTCACATCCTCTTATGACATTAAAAGTAATATTAGCTATTCACTGGCAAGCACTAAAACTTTTCTGTAAAGGTATTAAATATATTCGTTATCCTGGAAAATTTGAGCTTAAAAAGAATGATAAAAAATAAGGATGTTAAAAGTGAATAAGTTAGATAAAAAAATATCTATGGAAGGCACACCAAATTGGTTTCCAGTAATTTTTAAAATGTTAAAAAAAATAAAATATGGAAAACTTGAAATTGTTTTGTCAGATGGAAGAAGTTTTATAGTAAATGGAGAAAAGCCTTTTTTAGATGGTAAAATAGAGATTTTAAATGATAGTTTTTTCTCTAGACTAGTTAGAGAGGGAGAAGATGCTTTTTCAGAGTCTTACCTTGACGGTTGGTGGAAAACAGATGATTTAATTAAGCTTCTTAATTTGATATTTAAGAATTATGAAATTTTCAAATACAAATTACCTGGGTCTTCTTTTATAAAATATTATGAGAGGCTTATTCATTGGTTAAAAAGTAACAACAAATTTCAAGCCAAAAAGAACATAGCTTATCATTATGATTTAGGAAATAACTTTTATAAAAAGTGGCTTGACAAATCCATGACTTATTCATCCGCATTCTTTAGAAATGAAAATGAGAGTCTTGAAGAAGCTCAAAACAATAAATACGAAATGATATGTCAAAGTTTAAATCTGAAGCCAGGTGACCATGTTTTAGATATTGGGTGTGGGTGGGGTGGATTTATTGAGTATGCTGTTAAAAACAAAGGTGTAAATATTACAGGCCTTACTATTTCAAATGCACAATTTGAATACACTAAAGAAAGAATAAATAAATTAAACTTTAATGATAAGGCTTTAGTATTAAAAAAAGATTACAGAGATGAGAAGTTAAAATATGATGCGATAGTATCTATTGAAATGTTTGAAGCAGTAGGTGAAAAGTATTGGCCAATTTATTTTAATATTTTAAAAGATTGTTTAAAACCCGATGCAAAGGCTTTACTTCAAATAATAACAATTTCTGATGAATTATTTGAGGAATATAGAAAAAAAGTTGATTTTATTCAAAAATATATTTTTCCAGGTGGAATGTTGCCTAGTGAAAAAGTTTTAGATAAACAAGTTAAACGAATAGGTTATAGTATTACTCATAAAGAAAGATTGACATATAGTTATTCTAAAACTCTTAATATTTGGCATGAAAAGTTTAACAATGTTTGGTCAGATATAGATACATTAGGTTTTGATGATAGGTTTAGAAGAATGTGGAACTTTTACTTCGCTTCTTGTTCAGCTTTGTTTGCCAATCAAATTTGTAATGTTACTCAATTTACTATATCAAATAAGAATAATTTTTTGTCATGAGTTATAATTATTTAAGGATAATTATATATTCTCTCATTTCTCTTCCAATGGCAGCATTGTATTTCCCTATTTTTATATATTTAGCAAATTTTTATGCTGTTGATTTTTCATTTTCCTTAGGATTGATAGGTATTATTTTTTTGTTAATAAGACTTTTAGATGCTTTTACAGACCCAATAATGGGATATTTAAGTGATCAAATCAAATCGTTTACAGGCGGTCGAAAGGTATGGTTTTTGATTAGTCTTCCTCTAATTATGTTTGGTTGCTGGAAATTGTTTGTCCCTCAGGAAGAAATAGATATTAATCCCACATATTTTGTGATTTATTTGTCATTATTAACAATTGGATGGACAATTATGTGGACTCCATATTATGCAATGGGAGCGGAGCTAAGTAGCAGATACGTAGAAAAGTCTTATATCACACTAATAAGAGAAAGCTTTGCAATTTTAGGAATTATAATTTCTGGAATACTTTATTCCATAGCTGATAGTAATTCACAAGCTTTTTACTTTATAGCTTTATTTGTAGTTATTACATTACCGATAACAGTTTTAATGTGTTTTTTCTTTGTAAAGGAAGAGCAAGGCTTACAAAAGGGCAAATTTGAATTTTTTAATTTTTTTGTAATTTTAGGAACATTTAAAAATAACTTTATGTTAAGAAGACTTTTAATTGCATACTTTATAAACGGTGCTGCCAATGGTCTTCCTGCAGCTTTATTTATATTTTATGTTGATCATAATTTGAAAACTCCTGATTTATCGGGTTTAATGATCATGATTTACTTTTTATCTGCAATTTTTGCTACTCCAATTTGGCTATTTTTGAGTAGAAAATTGGCTAAAAATAAACTTTGGTGTTTTTCTATGGTTTATGCATCTTTGATTTTTTCAACTGCTTTTTTTCTAGGGAATGGCGATTGGTTTATTTTTATAATAATTTGCATTCTAAGCGGTTGCGCTCTAAGTGCTGATTTAGCAATACCTACATCAATTCAAGCTGATTTGGTCGAAATAGAAACATTAAAAACTAACAAAATTCAAACCGGCTCTTTCTTCGCTATTTGGTCTATAGCAACGAAGGGAGCAGTCGCACTATCAACTGGAAGTGCACTATATTTTCTTTCACTATCAGGTTTTGATGCTAATAAAGAATTTAATTCAAACTTTTCGATTAATTTTTTACTTTTTATGTATGCTATATTACCGGTAATTTTAAAAAGTATTGCAATATTGTTAATGTGGTCATTTCCTTTAAGTAGAGAAAAATATATCTCGATGAAAGAGTCTCTAAATTAAATTTTGTCATTTTCTGAAAGAGAAAAATATTTTTTAAAACATATATCAACAATAAACTTTGGAGCGAACAGAATTAAAATGAGAGTGAGGTTTTTAATTATATAATATTTACTTTTAGGTTTCTTTAAATTTGCAACTTTAAAAATAAACCTCGCTACATTTTGAGATGTTAATTTTGTTTGATTCAGCTTTGTTAATAAATCCAAATTTTTTTTGTATGAATCTATATATTCAGTTCCTTTATATTTTGATATTTGTTCTTTATAATTCACTTTATTCCAAATTGGTGTCGAAACTGCTCCAGGAGAAATAATAACAACCTTTATCCCAAAAAGGCTTAGTTCTCTTCTTAAAGATTCTGATAATCCCTCTAAAGCATGTTTGCTTGAACAATAGGCTCCGTAAAAAGGTGCACCTATTTTTCCTCCTAATGCACTACTAATATTAATTATTAAACCAGGTTTACCTTCCAATTTCATATTCATTCCAAGAATTGGTAGGAAGACTTGTGTGCATATTAAATTTCCCTTTAAATTAACATTTAATTGCTTTTCAAATTCTTCTATGCTCATGTAAGCAAGTGGTCCCAGAAGTGCTATTCCAGCATTATTTATTAACAAATCAAGCTTTTTATTACCTAAAACTTGTTCAACTTTTTTTCTTGAGATTTCAATACTTTTTCTGTCAGTTACATCAAAAATTAATGGAATAAAGTTATCTCCTAATTCAAGGCTCAATTTTAAACCATCTTTTTCATTTCTTACAGAACCAAAAACCAAAAATTTTTCTTTTAAAAAAAATTTGCATGTTTCTTTACCAATTCCACTTGAGGCGCCAGTAATAACAACACTTTTCATAACATATTCCAAATATTATTGATATTTCCTTCTTTTCTTTTTAAGTTAAAACTTACAATTGAACCTCCTGCTTTAAAAGTACTTCCTAACCATTCATCATTTGAACTGTAAACTAAATTTAATTGTAGATCTCCTGTTATTTCAAAATTATTAACTTCTTTTTTAGTCTTTAAAATTGAAATTTTTTCTTTTGATATAAAATTTGAGTTTATTTTTAAAGGTTTTCCATCTTGAGTACTTAACCATATTTTTCTTTTTAAAAAATCAGGAGTGAAATAACTTGTAGTACCTATATTTTTTTCTAAAATACCTTCAAATGCAGATCCCTTAACTTTAAATCCATTCTTAACTCTTTTTCCTTCGACAAAATATTTTGCATTATTACTTTTGGAAAAAGATGAAATTGAAATAAGTTGTTTATTTTCCCATTCTTCCGAACAATTGAGTTTATAATGAAAAAAGTTAAAGCCAAACAATTTTACATTTATTAAAACATCTATTGTAGTAAAAAATTTTTGATTTTTTTTAGTTACAGCTATTTTTGAATGACCAATATTAAGATCTCTCCATATTATATCAAAATGTGTTAATGCTGATAATTCATTACTAAAAGATGATATAGAAGAAAATAAGAGAAAACTTGATGATGTTAAAAAAAAGTTTCTTCGAAACATACTAACTAAATAGATTCAAAGCTCTAGTAAATCTACCTGTAAATTTAACTTTACCTGTCATAACCACTAGACATATACAAGTTTCAGAACCAATTATTTGAGGGTTATGGGTATCATTGTCATCTAAAATAGAAATATCACCTGGTGAATAAAAGTTATCTCCATCCTTCATTTTTCCTTTTAAAATAACGGTAGATTCTTCTCCCTCGTGGGTATGCTGAAGTATCCTTGCGCCAGGTTCAACTTTTAAAAGATACATGTTTTCATTATTTGAGGTTTCAATTTGATAATCATAGATTCCTGGGAGTCTGAATCTCCAACTAATTTCATCGCTTGTTCTACCAATATAATTGTTAATAACCCTTGGTAGTACTCCGCCATTAATTGAGCTCATTTCTTTATTAAAAACATTTTTTTCCTCAATTTTAGCAATTTTATCTAATGTTTTTTCAATACTAGGTTTTTCTGAAATACTATCGGTGGAGGAATTATTTAATAAAATTCCTGCAATATCTTCAATTTTAGCTACTTCTTTTCTACACTCTGGGCAAAAAGTTAAATGTGTTTTAATGATTAAGTCTTTTCCAGGTGAAAGAAGGCCGCAAACATAATCTCTTAACATAGAACTGGATGGGTGGTATTTTGACATTAAAAATCCTGTGAAGGTTGAAACTAAAACTATCTTTGACACTCGTACAAAAATTTAATAAAAAGTAAATAATATCCTTATATAATTTCATTAATAGGACTTTAAATAAGTCTATTTGTCCCACCTGTTTAAGATGTAGTTGTTTTATGAAAAAATCAAGTGAATTTATTAAATTAATTGGTAACACACCTTTAATCAAATTAAAAAAAATATCTAAACAGACTGGATGTAATATATATGGAAAAGCAGAATTTTTAAATCCTGGACAATCTATAAAGGATAGAGCAGCTTTGTTTATGATAAATGATGCAATAAAAAATAAAAAATTAAATAAAGGAGGAATAATTGTTGAGGGTTCAGCTGGTAATACTGGCATTGGATTAACATTAATTGCAAACTCTTTAGGATATAAAACTGTTATTGTAATTCCAAATACTCAAAGTAGAGAAAAAAAGGATTTTCTTTTACATGCTGGAGCACATCTTATTGAAGTTCCTGCTGTTCCTTATAAAAATGAAAATAATTATATAAAATATGCAGAAAAATTATCATCTGAATTAAATAGAAGACATAGACAAGGTGCATATTGGATAAATCAATTTGATAATATATTAAATAGATTATCTCATGAAAAAACAACTGGTCCTGAAATATATAATCAAACAGATGGTAAACTGGATGCTTTTGTTTGTTCAGTGGGGTCTGGAGGAACAATCGCAGGTGTAGCGAATTTTTTAAAAGAAAAAAATAATAATATTAAAATTGCTATTGCTGATCCCTTTGGCTCTGCTTTATATTCTTATTATAAATACGGTGTACTAAAAACTGAAGGGAATTCTATAACTGAAGGAATAGGTCAAGGTAGAATAACAAAGAATTTGAAAGATCTAAAAGTTGATTTTAGTTTTAGAATTAGTGATAGTGAAGCTATTTCTATGATATATGACTTATTATACGAAGAAGGAATTTTGGTAGGAACTTCTGCTGGAATTAATGTTTGTGGAGCTGTTCATTTAGCAAAAGAAATTGGCCCAGGTAAAACAATTGTAACTGTACTTTGTGATCATGGTATGAGATATAAAGAAAAGATTTTTAATAAAAAATTTCTTTTGGAAAATAAAATTTTCGTTAATAAAAAAATGGAAAATCAATTAGATATTCCAAATTTATTATTATAATTTTAATTATAATGAGACTAAATATGAATAAATTATTAAAAAATTTTGTAATTATAAATTTATTATTATTTATATTTCTTCCTCGATTTTCATACTCAGAACAGGATTTATACCCAGAACAGAATTTAGAAATTAAGAGTCTTAACTCAGTATTTTTTGAAATAGAAAAGTTACTTATAGATGAAACTTCTTCTGATATGGAATTAAAAGAATTTCAAAAAAAACTATCCGATGTAAAAAGAGAAATTAGAGTTTATGAAAAAGAAAACAATCAAAAGATTTTAAATTTAAAAGAGGAATTATCAATTATTGATAATCAAAACCTTGATGAGAAATATTTAAATTATGAAATAAGAAATAGAAAAATAGAAATTGAAAATACTTTAGCAGAATTAGAACCTGATTTACTAAATGTTAAAGCAAATTTTAAAAGAATTGAAATTATAAATATTGAGATTGATAAAGTTTTAAAGAAAAGACTATTTGATAGATATTTTAAATTAGAAACATCCCCACTAAATATTTTTAAAATTCCAAATTCATTTGATGAAATTTATAATAAGTTAAATGAAATTCCAAAAGAAATATTTTTTTATTATAATTTAAATTCAAGTGATGATATTAATGAAAAGCTTCCTTTAATTTTCTTTTTATTTATTATAATGATTTTAATTATTTTTAGTTTATATAAAAAGTTTTTCACTAAAATTTTATTATTATTTTTTAATAGTAACAATCAGAATCAGTTAATTTTTAATTTTTCTATTTCTTCACTTAGATTTATATTATCTTTATTTGTTGTTCACATTTTTATTAGTTTAATTAAATTAACAGATCTTTTAGGGTACTATGGTATTGGCTTTCTTAATTCTTTTTATTTATCATCTTTTTCAATTTTTGGAGCATTATGGCTAAGAAATAATTTTAGAAATCTGATTAAATTTTCTTTTAAAGATGAATTATATGATAATATGAACACAATTAATGATGAAAAGAAAATAGTTTTTCTTGGTTTTTTTGTTGGATTATATTTTCTTATAAGTTCTCTTTTGACAGTAACATCTGTTTCTTATTCAGCTCAATCAATTTTTATGTTTCCATTGACTTTAATAAATTGTTTTTTCTTTTATAAATTATTATCATCAAAAATTTTATCAAAAAAATTAATTTCTAAAACAGATGACATCATTAAGTCGTTATCATTTACAGAAATTTTAATTAACTTTGGAAAAATTATCTCTTTAATTTCTCCAATTCTAGGTTTGATTGGTTATTTTTATGCTTCTCAAAAAATATTATATAACTCTATTTTTTCTTTATTTTTGATTTCTGTAAGTTTTGTTTTCTTCAATATTATTAAGGATATTTTTGGAAGGTTAATTATTTCTAAGAAAGACAATGTTAAAGAATTTGAAAATAAAAATTCATTTTTCCCTGTCATTTTTGGCTTTTTTATTTTTTTGATTAATGTTCCAATATTTACATTAATTTGGGGAGCAGATTTATCCGATATTTTCCAAATTTGGGAAAAGTTAAATGATGGAGTAAAAATTGGTTCAGCTAACATCACATTACCAAACATTTTATCTTTCATAGTAATTTTCTCTCTTGGGTTTCTGTTGACACAATTAATAAAAAAGACATTGTCTCAAAGCATTCTTCCAAAAACAAATTTAGATGTTGGTGGACAAAACGCAGTTATTACAGGAGTAAGTTATACAGGTATCATTATATCTGCTATGATTGCTATCTCATCCACAGGATTAGATTTGTCTTCTTTAGCTATTGTTGCTGGAGCTCTATCAGTGGGGTTAGGATTTGGTTTACAAACAATTGTATCTAATTTTGTATCAGGAATAATTTTGCTTATTGAAAGACCCATAAAAGACGGTGATTGGATAGAAGTTGCTGGCTTCTCTGGGACAGTAAGAAAAATTTCAGTCAGGTCTACACAGATTCAAACTTTTGATAGAGGTACAGTAATTGTCCCAAATGCAGAGTTAATATCTGGATCTGTATTAAATTACACTCATAGTAATATTATGGGTAGAGTTAGAGTTCCTGTGGGTGTAGCTTATGACACAGATGTTAATAAAGTAGAAAAAGTACTTTTGGATATTGCTAAAAATCATGAAGAAGTACTTCAAGAACCTGAACCATCGGTAATTTTTATGGGCTTTGGTTCAGATTCTATGAATTTTGAGATACGTGCTTTCTTAAAGGATGTAGGATATGTTTTATCAATTAGATCTGATATGAACTTTGAAATTGCAAAAAAATTCAAAGAGGAAGGAATTGAAATTCCTTTTCCACAAAGAGATATAAGGATAAAAAACCCTGAGATTTTCCAAAAATGATTTATAAAAAATTATTTATAAAAACTAAGAAATTAGAAGATAATTTAAGTTATTGACCATTGACTTCCAATTATTATTTATTTTATTTACAGTTAATAGGAGAGGTGGCCGAGTGGTCGAAGGCGCACGCCTGGAAAGTGTGTAGGCGGGCAACCGTCTCCAGGGTTCGAATCCCTGTCTCTCCGCCAATATAACATACAAAATCATTTTTTTATATGAAATTACTTACTAAAATAATTTTACCCATATTAAAAACTTTTTTTATAACGATAATTCAGTCAACTGGATTAGCTAAGGTACTGATGGATACTCGTATGGGGCATGTTGTGTCGCCGGTAATACTGTATACTGTAACTCTTGGTAAAAAATTCCTTTATTTCATCCGAAGTATTTAGGAACTCTTTCATTTTTAGTTCTAAGGCTTAAACGCTTTTGAAAGCGATTAGTTTTTATCCTCAAAGATGGATAATTGTTCTTATAAAGTGACATTTTTACTTAAAGTTCAATATCAATTTTAAAAAAATACTTAATAATCAGAAAGCATCTTTAAATTTTTTTTATTGCATATTTTATTTTCATTAATTTTTTTGTTAAGAGCATCTTTTATAGAGATTTTTTTAAATTTTATTTTTTGTCTTGGTTCTGCTTGAGCTAATTTCCAAAAAGAACAGGAAGGAACTGTATAAGGGTTTATAAAACCTCCAGCTGTAGGGCCATCATTAACCAATATTATAGGAGTTTGCCCAGCTAAATTTATTGCTCCAAAAGGATAGCCATGATCAAGGATGTTAGAAGGATCTTGCCCATGTTCCATAGGTTTATTAAACGCTTTTTTACTAAATTTAAGCTCTGGTCCGTCAAGTCTTAACCCTGTTCTATTGCTTCTAACTGACAAAGTCCATAATGAATTAAAAAAAATACTGTGACCTTCTTTGCTTATCCAATCATCATTAGGTCCTAAAATAACATCAATTTCCATAACTTCTTTTTTTTGAATTGGAGGATGATAATCTTTTGGAAAAAAAAATTTCTTGTTATCTTTAGAGGGAAATGTTTTTAAAAAATCTCCGTCCTTAAGTGCACCCCCCGAAACCCCTCCAATTCCAGCTTGATGAAAAGTTGATCTAGATCCTAAAATTAACGGACTATTTATACCACCACTAATGCTTATGTATGATCTAACACCATTTCTTGCAAAAGAAAGTGACAATATTTGATTTTTCTTAATTTCATAAGTTTGATAACTTTTGATTTCAATTTCATCAATTTTAGGCTCCATAAATGCACCAGTTACAGAGATTAATTTATTTTCATGAAATTTCAATTTAGGACCAATATATTGACACTCTAACGCTGCAGATGAAGCATCATTTCCAACTAATAAGTTTCCTAACCTAAAAGACCATGTATCCATTGGTCCAGATTGGGGAAACCCTTGTTCCAAATAACCTATTCTTCCGGGGAAGTCTTGAACACTTGTTTCTAAACCGGAATTTAAAACCTCAATTGTCATTTTTTTATATTAAAATGTGAATTAGACATCTTTTATCCATTTATTATAATTTGATATTGAAAATTTTTGATAGTCAGAAAAATTATGATGAAATTTTCCATGCTTTACTTTTTCTTTTATGTATAAGTATTCATCCATTTCAATTGGTATGAAGCGAACTCTGTCACCAGCTTTTATAAGAGCTAGGTTGTCTTTAAAATCAGGTAAAGATTGAAATGGATCATAAGTTGGAGATGGAGTAATACCCAAAATTTGATATCCTCCAGGAGTTTTATCAGGATATATTGAAGTTATAGATCCACCTAGGCCAATTGAACCCTTAGGCGTCCACAATCTTGGAGGGTTATATTTAGGGGCAGTTAATTTGCATCTAGGATCTAAAGGAATGAGTGAACATAAACCTGGCCAAAAACCAAGAGCAGCTACCCAATAATCTGTTCCAGAATGAATTCTTTTTAATTCTTGTTTATCTTTAAGTTTGTTCAATTTTACTATTAAATCAGGATCATAATCTTTTTCAATTTTGTTTTTTAATGAATAATCTTCAATACACTTTTGGGTCCATGGATCAAAATATAGTACTGGAATATAATATATCCTACTATTTAATTCTTGGTTATTTAAATCGTCTAAATTTAAATAAATAATCTCTATTTCTCTTTTTAAATCATTAAAGGTAATTTTTTCAGGATTATATACAATTTGTAAAGAAGCAAGCTCAGTAATGAGCTCAACGAAACCAATTATTTTTGCATCTTTGATTGCTTTTGAAAGACTGTGGGCAATAAAGTTTAATTTAAAGCTCATTTCATCGCCTAATTCAATTTCTATTATTCGATCACCAGCAGGAAGAAATTTTAAATTTTTATAAATCAAAAAATAACCTTTTAAACTAAATCAAAAATAATTTTATCTTTAAAATTGGAGTTAATCATCTTAGCAAGTTCTAAAGCATTAGGGGTATCAGAATGAACACAAATAGATTCTGCCAATACACTTATTTCTTTTCCATTGATACTTAAAGCTTTTTTCTTTTCCAATGCTGATTTAATATTTTTTAAAGATAATTTTAAATCCACTTTTTTGTGAAATTTTGAAATTATTTGTTTTCCATTGTCATCATAATCTAAATCAGCATAAAACTCACATGAGAAAGGTATTTTTCTTTTTTTTAACACATTAGAAAAAATACTTTTATAAAAACTAATTACGGGTATTTCTAGTATTTCAGCTGCATCAGCTATTCCTTCAGCAACTTCTATACTTTCTTGTGCCATTCCCATTAGAGCGCCATGAGGTTTCAAATGATCGAGCTTTTTTCCTTCAGCTTCCAGAAAGGCTTTTAAAGCTCCTGATTGATATAAAACTAAAGATGTTATTTCATGCCTATTAAAAATCATTTTTCTTCTTCCGAATCCTTCTTTATCTGGAAAACCTGGATGAGCTCCAATTCTTAGATTATGTTTTAAAGCCTGTTTAACTGTTTTCCACATTAAAGGTGGATCTGAAGCATGGAACCCGCATGCTATATTAACATGTGTAACATAAGACATGAGTTCAAAATCTTGTCCGAAAGAGTACAAACCAAAACCTTCTCCCATGTCACAATTTATGGTAAACTTCATCTTTTTCTCATGTTTATATTAATAACTATAATTGAAGAAAATTTTTTTTAAAGCATTTTTTATAATTACCTTTATATATAAATCTTGGCATTGAACTTGCAAAATTCTTAGAAATTTTTAAATTTGGTATCATCAATTGATACTTGGGTGGTAAGTATATTTCGTAAATATGATATTTAAAAAAATAAGACATATGCAAACGTATAAACTTTTTTTAGTTATTATTTCAATTTAATTTTGGGCTTTTTATGAATAAAAAAATAAAAGTTAGTGATCACATAGCATTATTGTTGGAAAAAATGGATATCAGACATGTTTTTGGTATTATTGGTGCTGGAAACGTACACCTTTTTGACTCAATTTCAAATCATGGATACACTGAAATTGTATGTGTGCATCACGAACAAGCAGCCACTATGGCAATGCAAACTTACTATCGAACAAGTGGAAGGATTTGCGCTGCACTATTAACTACTGGTGGAGGAGTTACTAATGGGTTAACCGGAGTAGTATCTGGATGGGCAGACTCAATACCGGGTATTGTAATAGCTGGTAATGAGCATTCTAAACATGCATTGAAAAATGATCGTTTACGAATGTGGGGAGTACAGGGTTTTGATTCAGTTAAATTGATGAAACAATTTACTAAATACACAGTTCGAGTAACTGACGCTCTAAATTCTTTGTTAGAAATAGAAAAGGCTGTTGAAATTTCTCTAAATGGGCGCCCAGGACCCGTTTGGGTTGAAATTCCTATGGATATTCAAGCTAAACTTGTAAAAAGAAATAATATGAAAAGTTTTAAATCGTTGAGAGCAGATAAACCTAGACCTTTAAATGAGGATATTCAAAGCGTAATAAACTCATTAAAAACTGCTAAACGTCCATTGCTTTGGTTAGGTCATGGCATTCGATTATCTGGAGCTGTTGAAAAGTTACCCACTTTGCTTAATCAATTAAATATACCTGCTTTGCTAAGTTGGGCTGGTGTTGATATGGTAGATTCTAATCATCCAAGAGTATTAGGTAGAGGAGGAGTATATGGACAACGTGCTGCAAATTTTACATTACAAAACTGTGATTATCTTTTATCCATTGGTACTCGATTAGCAATACCTCAAATTGGATATGATCTGAAAGAGCTTGCAAGAGAAGCAAAGATTGATACTGTTGATATAGATGATGATGAAGGTAAAAAATTATCTACTAGAATAAATCGCTTCATAAAGTCTGATGCTAAAGAATTCATAACAGAGTTACTAAATCAAACAGTTGGCGGAGTTGGAAATAAGAGTTCTTGGTTAAAACAGTGTGATGTTTATCAAAAGAAATTTCCTTGGGTAGGAAAAGAACATAAAGATACAAATGGATTTATTAATTCATATCGTTTTCAAGCACATTTAAATAAGTTTTTTAAACCTAATCAAATAGTGGTGACGGATATGGGTGCTGGTTTATTATGTTCACATCAAGTTATGAAATTTTCACATAAACAGCGTTTAATGACATCTACTGGTTTGGGGGAAATGGGTTATGGATTACCCGCAGCAATTGGAGCCTCTTTTGCAAACAACAAAGGCGAAGTTATGTGTTTAAATTGCGATGGTGGAATAATGTTAAATATTCAAGAATTGCAAACGATTGTACATCATAATTTGCCTATAAAAATTTTTATTTTCAATAATGATGGATACCTTATGATTAAACATACCCAGAAAGCCCTATTTGGAAAAGGAAGAAATGTTGGAACGAACAAATCTTCTGGGCTTTCATGTCCTAATTTCAAAAAAATTGCAGCAGGATTTGAAATCCCTTCTTATCAAATTCAAGATTGGGAAAAATGTGATGATATAATTGATAAGGTTCAATCTATGAGTGGTCCAGTTATTTGTGAAGTTTTCATGGATCCTGAGCAATTATATACTCCTAAATTATCGACTCAATTAGACTCTAATGGAAGTTTAGTTTCTCCACCTCTTGAAGATTTATCTCCTCTGATAAAACTTAACAACTTATCTGAGTCCATGATTGTCCCAATTCACCCTAAGTCACTAGGTCTAAATAGAAAACATTTAGATATTAGATGAATCATTATTTTTGAAAGAAACGTTTTAATTTTTTTAGTTTATTGGCATATTTTTTGCTGAAAATAAGATTAAAATCAGTAGAAGAAAATTAATTAAAATTGTTTTTAAAATTTTTTTCAGAAACTATTAATTTTATGGAGACTGAATGTTACACGTAGCTGATTTAAATAAAAATAATTTATTTAATATTGAAAAATTTAAATGTGCTATTTTAGGAACAGGTAACATAGGAACTGATCTACTAATAAAATTATTACGTTCAAAAACTTTAGATTGTACTCTATTCAGTGGAAGAGATTTTGAGTCAAAAGGATTAAAAAAAGCGGTAAATCTTGGAGTAAATGTTTCAAATGAAGGTATTAAAGCCATTATTAAACAAGAAAAAAAAATTGATTTGGTCTTTGATGCTACTTCTGCTGATGCGCACAAATTACATTGGCCTATCATTCAAAGTTTAGGAAAATTATCAATTAATATGACTCCAGCAAAAATTGGAGCAATTTGTGTCCCAGTTATAAATGTTTTAGAAATATATGATCAAGGTTATAAAAATATTAACATGGTAACATGTGGTGGACAGGCCTCAGTCCCAATAGCTCATGCAATAAGCAAAGTACATCGTGATATTGCCTATATTGAAGTTGTTTCTAGCATTTCATCCAAGAGTGCTGGTCCAGCGACACGCTCCAACCTTGATGAGTATATTAATACTACAGAAAATGCTATTTTGAAATTTAGTGGTGCGAAAAAGGCAAAGGCTATTTTAATTTTAAACCCAGCAATCCCTGAGATAGACATGCAAACCACAATTTATGCAAAAATTAATAAACCAAAAATTAAAGATATTTTTAATTCCGTTAATAATATTATAAAGCAAATAGAAGAATATTTGCCTGGATTTAAACTCGTATTACCACCAACATTAATTGATGAAGACAAAGTTATGATAACTATTAAAGTGACTGGTCATGGAGATTATTTACCAAAATATGCGGGTAATTTGGATATTATAAACTGTGCTGCAGTAAGAATAGCTGAATTTATGGCTTATAAAAGTGTTGCATTGAAATGAGAAAAAAAAAGATATTGATCAGTGATCCTACTTTACGTGATGGTAATCACGCAGTTGCTCATCAAATAAACAAAAGTAGTTTAGCTAAATATTGTAAGGCAGCTGATAATGCTGGTATACCAATCGTTGAAGTTGGACATGGTAATGGTTTAGGTGCATCTTCAATCTTGGTAGGAGAGTCTCTAATTTCTGATGAAAATATAATAATCACAGCTAGAAAAAATTTGTTAAATTCACAACTAGGTGTTCATGCTATTCCTGGTTTTTGTACAATTGAAAAAGATATGAAAATGGCAGTTGAAAACGGAGTCGATGTTTTTAGGATTGCTTCTCATTGCACTGAAGCCGATATCACAAAAAAACATATAGAATTTGCTCGAAAACATGACAAAAAAGTGTTTGGTGTATTAATGATGACACATATGATTGAATGTGAAAAACTTTTAATAGAAGCATTAAAAATTCAATCATATGGAGCTCATGGTGTAATAATCATGGATTCTGCTGGTAGTTTAATTCCAAATGAGGTTAAACATAGAATTAAAAAAATAATCAATGCTTTACGCATTGAGGTAGGTTTTCATGCGCATAATAACTTGGGAATGGGTATTGCCAATAGTATCGCTGCTGTTGAAGCTGGTGCAACTATTGTAGACGGTACATCTTGTGGTTTTGGTGCTGGTGCAGGAAATGCACAGCTTGAAGTTCTTGTAGCTGTATTAGGTAAAATGGGTTTTGATACAGGTATAAATTTATATAAAGTTCTAGATGTTTCTGAAATTGCTATGAAGGAGTTAATTCCTGTTTTACCATGTATTTCACCTTTAAGTATTATAAGTGGATTATCAGGTGTCTTTTCAGGTTTTGTTAAAGAGGTTAAAAAAGTCAGTGAAAAAAATTGTATTGATCCTAGAGATGTTTTTTTTGAATTGGGTAAACGTGGTGCAGTTGCTGGACAAGAAAGTATGATATCAGAAGTTGCATACAAACTTAAAAACAAAAATAAATCAATCAACAGAATTTAATTTTAAAAAATTTTTTAATTACTAAAATGAAATTTTGAAAAAAATTTAAAGTTTTTCTTTTCTTGAACATATATCTAGTAATACAAAAATA